>Ga0209382_10000722_pt1 | contig 53322 bp, 57 predicted proteins | sample SoiMetdeltSBSDD5_FD_187599 | JGI IMG/M metagenome (GOLD analysis project Ga0209382, IMG submission 187599) | Bulk soil microbial communities from a Populus tree surrounding site in Tennessee, USA - Soil MetaG P. deltoides SBSDD5 (SPAdes) (version 2) | ecosystem: Environmental > Terrestrial >...
ACCTTGCCGACCGGTGTCACGGTCTTGCCCGAGATCGAAAAAACGGAGACCGTGCCTTCGCCGCGATTGGCGACGAGCGCGAGCGTACCCTGCCGGTTGACGGAGATGCCGGAGGCGCCCTTCCCCGCCTCGAGGGTTGCGATGACGGCGGGCGGCGACGCCTTCAGATCGATGACCGAGATCCGAGTGTCCGGCACCGTCTTCGTCGGGTCGCTCGGATCGATCTTCGATGACGATCCCACGAGGGCCAGGCTCTCGTCAGGCGTGAGCGCGACGCTGAACGGAGGACCCACCACGCTGCCGGGCGCGGCGATCTCGGCTAGCACGCGCGGCGGCGAAGCCTTGAGGTCGATGACCGTCACGGTGTCCGGCGCGGGATCCTTGAGGATTTTCAGTGTGCCGTTGTCGAGCATGACCTTGTTGTCGTTGGAGGTCACCGCCAGCTGTGCGTTCGCGGCGGTGGCCAGGGCGAGCACAGCCGGCAGGGCAAGAGCGAAGACGCAGCGCTGAGCCTTCATGCGACACCTCCGATGGAATCGAGCGGGCGCTAGGACACCAGATCGTCGCGCGGAACGCAAGCGCGGACGCGCCCTGCCCCGGCACCCTCTGCGCGACGCGTTGACCATCCCGACGTTCGTCGCGACAATGTGCCGAGAGAGGTGACCGCCATGTGGGGCTCGCACAAGATCGCGATGCCGACGAAGGAGAGCGCGCTGCCCGGGCGCGCCGAACGCATGCCCGTCCCGGCCAAGCATCACGTGAACGGCCGGCCGCTGACGCCGCCGTTTCCCGCCGGCCTGGAGACCGCGATGTTCGGTCTCGGCTGCTTCTGGGGCGCCGAGAAAGCGTTCTGGCAGACGCCGGGCGTCTACACGACCGCCGTCGGCTACGCCGCCGGGTTCACGCCGAACCCGACCTACGAGGAGCTGTGCACGGGCCGCACCGGACACAACGAGGTCGTCCTCGTCGTCTTCGATCCCAAGACGATCTCGTACGAGTCGCTCCTGAAGGTGTTCTGGGAGGCGCACGACCCCACGCAGGGCATGCGCCAGGGCAACGACGTGGGCACGCAGTATCGCTCGGGCATCTACGTCTTCTCTCCCGAGCAGCGACGCCGCGCCGAGGCGTCGCGCGACGCCTACCAGCGTGCACTGAGCGCGGCCGGCCATGGTCGCATCACCACCGAGATCCTCGACGCGCCGGAGTTCTACTACGCCGAGGCGTATCACCAGCAGTATCTGAGCAAGAACCCCTGGGGGTATTGCGGTCACGGCGGCACCGGGGTGGCGTGCCCAACCGGCCTCGCCGCGGCGCGCGCGTGAAGCCGGCCGTCACCGACACGTCGGCGATCGTCCCGGCGGCGGGTGACTGGCCGACCGCGACGCCCGAAGACGCGGGACTCGACGCGCAGCGCCTCGACGCAGCGATCGCCTATCACCACGCGCACGAGACACGGTGGCGCCGGGACTTCATCACCGATCGGGGAGTGTTCGTCGGTGTCGCGGACGAGCCTGAGGCGGCCGGCGGTGTGCTCGGACCGATCCGTCCGCGCGGAGGCCCGAGCGGTCTCGTCGTCCGCGGCGGTCGCCTCGTCGCGGAATGGGGGGAGACCGAGCGCGTGGAGATGTCCTTCAGCATCGCGAAGAGCTATCTCGCGGCGCTGGCGGGTGTCGCCGTCGGGTGCGGCCTCATTCGGAGCATCGACGATCGCGTGAGCGACATGGCGAGCGACGACGCCTTCGCCTCCGCGCAGAATCGCGGCATCACGTGGCGCCACCTGCTACAGCAGACGAGCGAGTGGTCGGGCGGCATGTTCGGAAAGCCGGACACGATCGATCATAACCGCGACCTCGGCAAGGCAGACTTCGGACAGAGCGACAAGGGTGTTCCGCGTCCCTTGCGTGGGAACGGAACGCTGTGGGAGTACAACGACGTTCGCGTCAATCGCCTGAGCCTGTCGCTGCTGCAGCGCTTTCGCCGCCCGCTGCCGGAGGTGCTGCGCGATTCGCTCATGGCGCCGATGGGCGCGTCGGCGACGTGGGAGTGGCGCGCCTACGACAACGCCTGGGTCGAGATCGACGGCCGGCGGATGGCGTCGGTGCCCGGCGGCTCCCACTGGGGCGGCGGGCTCTGTATGTCGGCGCGCGACCACGCGCGCTTCGGGCTGCTCCACCTGCGGCGCGGCCGCTGGGGGGCGACACAGCTGCTCCCGGCCTCGTGGATCGACGAGTGCCGGCGACCGTGTCCGATCAATCTCGAGTACGGCCTGCTGTGGTGGCTGAACGTGGGGAAGCCGGGGGCGTGGGCCGCGCGCGGCGCCGGAAGCAGCCTGATATGGATCGATCCCGACGACGATCTCGTCGTCGTGGTGCGCTGGATCGACAAGCCACACATCCAGGGCTTCCTCGAGCGCGTGCTCGCCGCCGTCGTGCCCTGATCGCGTGCTTCAAACTGTCGAGCTCGAGACGGGGCCGTCGCCGACGGGTGCGGTGATCTGGCTCCACGGCCTCGGCGCCGACGGGCACGACTTCGAGCCGATCGTCCCGGAGCTCGATCTTCCCGACGCCCTCGCCGTGCGGTTCGTCTTTCCACACGCGCCGATGCAGCCGGTGACGATCAACGGCGGCGCCGTCATGCGCGCGTGGTACGACGTCTACGCCCTGGAGGGAGAGCGACGCGAGGATGCCGACGGCGTGCGGGCCTCGCAGGCAAAGGTCGAGGAGCTGATCGCGTGTGAGAACGCGCGCGGCGTCCCGGCAACGCGGCTGGTGCTCGCCGGCTTCTCGCAGGGCGGCGCGATCGCGCTGCAGACCGGCCTTCGTCACGGTGAGCGCCTGGCCGGCATCATGGCGCTGTCGACCTACCTGCCCGTCGCCTCGACGCTCGCGGCCGAGGCGAGCGCCGCGAATCGCACGGTGCCGATCTTCATGGCGCACGGCCTGGACGATCCGCTCATCCCGATCGAGCGCGCGGCGATGTCGCGCCGACGCCTGGAGGCCGCTGGCTACGCGGTCGAATGGCACGAGTACCCGATGGCGCACGCCGTCTGCATGGAGGAGATCGCCGACGTCTCGGCGTGGCTGCAGCGCGTGCTCGGTTAGGCCGGCGCGTCGGGCCTCGCCTCGATGATCAGGCTCTGCAACGCCCGGCCGATCGGCCCGCGCCGGTCGTGCAGCTGGGTGTCGGCGAGACCGATGCCGCTCGCTTCGTAGATCGACAGGCAGTCCATGCCGACCCATTCGCCTTCGAGCGGTCGGTGCACGCTCACCGAGAGGTCGGCGTTGATCGCGGTGACGCGCTTGTGCTCGATAGCCGCGCTGACGCCGCTGCCGGAGTCGGCGGCGACGAGCACGCGCTCGAGCGGCGAGGTCGGCGTGCCGGCGACGAGCGGCATGCGCTGACGCATCCACGCGGCCACGCGGCCGCTGCCCCAGTCGCCGCGCACGATCCGAATCTCCATCGCCCCGTGATAGCTCTCCGGCTCGTTGAAGAATGGAAACTCGAACGGTATGCCGCCCTCGGGCGGCGGCAGCGGCGGGTCGGTGGGCGGCGACGTGATAGCGACGGCCGGGGTCCGCGCCAGCACCGCGAGGGCCTGGGCCACGACGCGCTCGGCATGCAGCAGCCGCGCGAACTGACGTTGCACCTTGGCGCCGGCGCGCAGTGTCTCGACATCCACGGTGAGGCGATCGATCGGCACGGGCCGCAGGAGGTCGACGGTGATTCGTGTCACGACGAAGCCGGGCGCCGCCGCCGCGAGCGCGCGCGCGAGCAGCGCCGAGGGCGGCCCGCCGTGCTGATGCTCCGCGCTCCACGGACCGCGCGTGTGCGCGGTGGCGATGAAGGCGGCGCCGTCGGGGCGGTAGAACGCGTCGGTCACGCGCGCCATGCTACCGCACGCGGGCGCGCGCGGTCAGGCCGCTTCCGTCTCCTCGCCCGATTCGAGCCGCGCCACGTGCTGGCGCACCCACGCCTGTGCGCCGTCGGTGGTGGTCAATCCGCCGACGAGATCGGCGAGACCTTCGATGAGCTGCCGCAGCTGCTCGGGCAGCGACGCATCGTAGCCGCAGAGCCGGGCCACGAACGTCTCGCGCTCGGACGCCGACAATCTCGCCAGCGTGGGCGTCAGCTCCTGGAGCCAGTCGTCGAGCGATTTCAGGTCAGAGAGCAGATCGGTACCGCGCCGGATCGTCGCGGTCACCTGGTCGCGCAGACGAATCAGATCGGCGTCGGGAATGGCCATCGGTGCCTCCGTCAGCGGAGCCCTTGCACGATCCGGTCCAACAACTCTCGCGGGCGGTCCACGTGAACGAAGTGGCTGGCGCCCCCGAGCGTGTCGACCTGACAGCCCGCCGCCTGGAATCTGGCAACGTCTGCGTCGGAAACGTGGTCGGAGGCGCCGCCGCGGATCACATGAACGCTGTACGGGCGCCGTCCCTCGATGGCAGGCCAGAGATCTTCGGCACCGATCTCGGCATACAGCGCCACGAGCGTCGGCCGCTCGATGCGCCAGCGATAGCCGTCGGCCTCGTGGACCAGGTTCAACAGGAGCCAGTCGATGGCCGCGGGTGAGAGGCCCGCCTTCCGGAACCACGTACGAAACGTCTGACGATCGCGCGCCCGATCGGGCGCGTCGGCGAGCGCTTTCACGATCGTGGCCACCTCGCCGCCGGCCGACCGCGGCGACGGGCTCACGTCGAGCAGCGTCAGGTGCGCCAGCGCCGCCGGGTCGATCCGCGCGGCCCGCAGCGCCACGCGGCCGCCGAGCGAGTGGCCGATCACCGTCCACGGCGCGGCCATCTCGAGCGCGCGCGCGGTGTCGAGCACGTCACGCGCGATGACGGCGACATCCGGTCGCGGCGGCAGCGACGACGACTCGCCGTGTCCCGTGAGATCGAGGGAGATCACGCTGCGATCGGGCAGGCGCTGCGCCAGCCCCCGCGCGAGGGAGGCGAGGTTGCGCGCGGAGCCGAGAAACCCGTGCAGCAGAAAGGTGGCACGCGCGCCGGCGCCGGCGCGCGTATAGGCGAGGACGCTCACACCTCGAGCACCATGCGCGCCGGATCCTCGAGCGCCTCTTTCACCCGCACCAGGAACGTCACCGCCTGCTCCCCATCGACCAGGCGATGATCATACGAGACGGCGACGTACATCATCGGGCGGATCACGACCTGCCCCGCGCGGGCGATCGGGCGATCCTCGATCTTGTGCATGCCGAGGATGCCGGACTGCGGCGGGTTGAGGATCGGCGTCGACAGGAGCGAGCCGAACACGCCGCCGTTGGTGATGGTGAACGTGCCGCCCGCCAGATCGCCCGGGGCCAGCTTGCCCTCGCGCGCGCGCCGCGCGACGTCGCCGATCGCCTTCTCGAGGGCGGCCAGCGTCTGCCCGTCGGCGTCACGCACCACCGGCACCACCAGGCCGCGCGGGGTGCTGACGGCGATACCGAGGTGAACGCGACGCGGCTTCACGATGTCCGTCCCGTCGATGCGCGCATTGAGAATCGGCACCTCGCGCAGCCCGTGGATGACCGCGCGCGCAAACAGCGACATGAGCCCGAGATCGACGCCGTGCCTGACGCGAAACCGCTCGCGGTGACGCGCACGCAGCGCCATCAGCTCGCCGAGGTCGACTTCGTTGAACGTGGTGAGGATGGCCGCCGTGCGCTGCGCCTCCACCAGCCGCGCGGCGATCGTGCGCCGCAGCTGGCTCATCGGCTCGCGATCGACGTCGGTCTCCGAGGCGGCCACACCGCGGCCGTCGCGGTCGTACGGCGTCGGCGTCGGCGTCGGCGTCGGCGGCTCGATGCGCGGCGGTGTGTCTCTTCGCGCCGGCGCTTCGGCCGGCGGCGGCGCTTCGGCGCGCGATGGTTCGCTGCGCGGCGGTTCGCTCAGCGGTGCTTCGCTACGCGGCGACGCTTTCGCGCGTGGCGCTGCCTCGATACGCGGCGATGCTTCAGTGCCTGGCGGCTCACTCGGCGCCGGTACTGGGGGGGGCGTAGCCTCTCGCGTGGCCTTTGCGGCGGCCGCCGATTCCACCGGCGCCGCGCGCTCCGCCGGCGCGGCGCGCTCCACCGGCGCCTGCTCGGTGATCCGCCCGACCACGGCGCCCGGCTGCACGCGCGAGCCCGCGGGCACCACGATGCTCAGCCGCCCCGCCGTCTCCGCCTGCACCTCCATCGCCGCCTTTTCGGTCTCGAGCTCGAGCACCACCTCGTCGGCCTCGACGTGAGCACCGTCCGTCTTGAGCCAGCGCACGAGCGTCGCCTCCGTGATCGACTCGCCCAGCGGTGGGATGCGGACGTCGACAGCCATCTCAGCGCTCCAGCGCCTGCTCGATGATCGCCTGCTCTTCCGCCACGTGGATCTGGTGCGAGCCGGTCGCGACGCCGGCGGCCTCGACGCGGCCGATATAAGAGAAGCGCACATCGGGCCGCAGCAGCGGGGAGAGCAGGGGCCGCACGAACCACCACGCCCCCTGGTTGGCGGGCTCCTCCTGCACCCAGCACACCTCCGATGCAGACGCGTACCGCGCCAACAACGCACGGAGGTCGTCGGTGGGGAACGGGTAGAGCTGCTCGATACGGACGAGCGCGATGTCGTCCCGCTCGGCTTCGCGCCGCGCGGCGTCGAGCGCGTAAAAGATCTTCCCCGAAGAGATCACGAGGCGGCGCGGGGTCGACGGCGGCGTCGGATCATCGAGCGTCAGCCGAAACCCGCCATCCGTCAGCTCCTGCAGCGACGACACGGCCTGGGGGTGACGCAGCAGGCTCTTGGGCGACATCACCACGAGTGGCTTGCGGAAGCCCCGGTGGATCTGACGTCGCAGCGCGTGGAAGATCTGCGCCGGTGTGGTCGGCACGATGATCTGCATGTTGCGATCGGCGGTGAGCTGCAGGAACCGCTCGAGGCGCGCGCTGGAGTGCTCGGAGCCCTGGCCCTCGTAGCCGTGCGGGAGCAGCAGCACGAGCCCGCTCATGCGCTGCCACTTCGATTCGCCGCTGGCGATGAACTGATCGATGATGACCTGCGCGCTGTTCACGAAGTCACCGAACTGCGCCTCCCACACCGTGAGGCGGCGCGGATCGCCGCTCGACATTCCGTACTCGAAGCCGAGCACCGCCTCCTCGCTCAGCGGGCTGTTGATGGCTTCGAGCTGCGCCTGCTCCGTCTGGATGTGGTTGAGCGGCACCCACGAGCGGCCGTCCTTGGCGTCGAAGATCGCGGCGTGCCGATGGCCGAACGTTCCGCGCACCGTGTCCTGACCGCTCACGCGCACCGGCGTGCCCTCGAGCAGCAGGCTGCCGTAGGCGAGCGTCTCGGCGATGCCCCAGTCGAGTCCGTCTCCGCGCGCAATGCGGGCCTGATGATCCTCGAGCAGCTTGCGCACACGCGGGTTCGGCGTGAAATCGGCCGGCAGGTGCACGAGCGCGTCGCCGATCGCGCGCAGCCGCTCGGCGGGGACGCGCGTGTCGGCGCTCCAGTCGTCGCCGGCCCAGCCGAGGCCGCGCCACACGCCGCCGAACGCGAACACCTGCTGCCGCGGCATCTCCTTGCGCGCGGTGGCGAGCGCCGACTCGAGCGCAGCACGACGCGCCTTGCGGACTTCGGCCAGCTGCGCCTCATCGACCACGCCGGCCTCGACCAGCCGCTTCGTGTAACGCGCGACGACCGACGGATGGTTGCGGATCTGCTCGTACATCACCGGCTGCGTCAGCGTCGGATCGTCCAGCTCGTTGTGACCGTGGCGCCGGTAGCACACGAAGTCGATGAACACGTCCGCGCGGAACATCTGGCGATACCCGGCGGCCAGCCGCGCCGCCTGCACCGCGGCTTCCGGATCGTCGGCGTTGACGTGAAAGATGGGGGCGCGCAGCATCTGCGCGGGGTCGGACGGGTAGCGCGTGAACAGATATTCTTCGGGCGAGGTCGTGAAGCCGATCTGGTTGTTCACGATCACGTGGATCGTCCCGCCCGTGGTAAAGCCCGGCAGCGGCGAAAGCGCGAGCGTCTCGTAGACGATGCCCTGGCCCACGAAGGCGGCGTCGCCGTGCAGGAGCACGGGCGCGACGCGACGTCGGTCACGGTCATCGCGGTAGGCCTGCTTGGCGCGGACGATGCCCTCGACGACGGGATTGACCGACTCGAGATGGCTCGGGTTCGACGTCAGCGACAGATGGATCTCGGCGCCCGAGGGCGTGCGGCGATCGCGCGAGTAGCCGAGGTGATACTTCACGTCGCCGTCGCCGAGGATGTCGTTGGGCAGCGGCGCGCCCTCGAACTCCGCGAAGATCATCTCGTACGGCTTCTCAAGCACGTGGGCGAGCACGTTGATCCGGCCCCGATGCGCCATGCCGAGCACCATCTCGGCCACCTCGAGCCGTGCGCTCTCCTCCACCAGCGCGTCGAGCAGGGGGATCAGCGCCTCACCGCCCTCGAGCGAGAAGCGCTTCTGCCCCGGATAGCGCGCCTGCAGAAACTGCTCGAACAGCTCGGCGGTGACGAGCCGCTCGAGGATGGCGCGGCGGTCGTCGGCGGACAGATCCGGATGGTTGCGGCGCGGCTCCATGCGCTCCTGTAGCCACTCGCGCGGCGCCTTGTCCGCGACCGACAGATACTCGACGCCGAGCGTGCCGCAGTACGTCTCGCGCAGCGCCGCGATCAGCTCGCGGAGCGTCCCGCGCGTGCCGCCCTTGAACGGCGCCCAGTCCACCACACGCTCGAGATCGCGCTCGGTGAAGCCGAGCTCCGACAGCCGCAGCAGCGGATGCTCGCGCGCGCTGCCGCCCAGGGGATCGAGATCGGCGACGAGATGACCGAGCTCACGATAGCTGTGGACGAGCTCGTCGATCGAGCCGCCGGACCGAGCGCCATCGCGCAACGCCAGGTCGAAGCCGGCGAACACGAGCGCCCATGCCTCGTCGACAGACGCGGGATCGCGGAGGTATTCGCGGTAGAGCGCGTCGACGTATTCGGGATTGGCGCGCGCAATCTCGTCGAAGCGGAGCACGATGCCAGCGTACACCCTCAGACGGCGCGAAAAACCTCCACCTCGACGGATTTGCCCTTCACGCGCACGGCGGGCAGCGGAGCAAGCGCGACGGCGCCGTCGAGCGCGCGCGCCGTCGTGCCGCTGACGAGAATGTCAGTGCCCACGTCTTTCGTCAGGCCTTGAATGCGCGAGGCGAGATTCACCGTGTCGCCGACGAGCGCATACGAGAGCCGCTCGCGGCTGCCGATGGCGCCCGCGAGCACCGAGCCGGTGTGCACGCCGATGCCGTGGCGCAGCGGCCGCGCGCGGCCCACGTTGTAGGCGGCCAGACGCGCGCGCATGTCGAGCGCCGCGCGCAGCGCCCGCACGGCGTGGTCCGGCGCCGGCAGTGGCGCGCCGAAGACGGCCTCGATCTCGTCGCCGATGAACTGCAGCACGAGGCCGTCCTGCGCGCGGATGGCCGCCTCCATCTCCGCGAAATAGGCGTTGAGATCGCGTACGACCTGGCGTGGCTCCGTCGATTCGACCCACGGCGTGAAATCGCGCAGGTCGGCGAAGAGCATGGTGACCTCGCGCTGCTCGCCCTCGACGCTCACCCGGCCGGCCAGGATCTCGTCGCGCACCTCCGGCGTGACGTAGCGGCCGAACGTCTCCTTGATCGCCTCGCGCTCGCGCAGGCCGTCGAGCATGCGGTTGAAGCCTTCCGTGGCCGCGCCGATCTCGTCGTTGGAGACCACGGGGCAGTGCGCGTCGAGATCGCCGCGCTCCACGCGCGCCATCGCGAACGTGAGGCCGACGAGCGGCGCGGCGACGCTGTCGGAGACCACCAGCGACAGGCGCACGGCGGCCACCAGACCGGCGACGATGAAGAAGCCGATCAGCGTCAACACCTCGCCGAGCATCGCGCCGGCATTGCCGGGCTCGGCGGCCGCCATCGCGGCGCGCCGCCAGGCCACGATGCCGAGCAGGACCAGCGGACCGATGCTCGTCAGCATGAAGACGGCGAGCAGGCGCGCGCGAACGGGCAGACGTGGCACGCGCGGCACCGCGCTCACGTTGCCGGTCGGAAAGAATTCGGGCAGCTCCCGTCGCCAACGGTTCTCCACCGAGAAGAAGACGATGACGGCGGTGACGATGCCGCCGACGGCGGCGATGCCGACGATGGCCCGCACGGCGGTATGAAGCGTGAGTGGCCAGCCGGCCAGGAGCGGCCCGACGACGCCGAAGATCACGCCCGCGATCACCCAGTTGACCAGCGAGAGCCCGGCGATCGCCCACGGGAACAGCAGCGCGCGCCGCTGCGCCTCGGCCGAGCTGCGGTCGCCGCTGAGCATCGGTGCCGCCCATCGCGCCCCGAAGCGCGCACCCGCGACGGTGAGCGCGGTGAACGCGACGCCGAAGAACACGATCTCGCGCCAGGTGAACTCGGGCCCCGAGGTGACCGGGTCGATGAACCGGAAGTAGACGAACGCCATCACCGCGCCGAAGAGGTTGGCGAGCCGCGCTCTCCACACGATCGACTGGCGTCGTGCCCTGACCGGATCCATCACGCGCTCGCCGCGCCGTCGAGCGCGGCCAGCACCGCGTCGAGCGCCGGCGTGACGGGCTTGTCGCGCCGCCGCACGATGGCCAGCCGGCGCTCGAGCGGCGGGGCGAGCGCGCGCGCGGCGAGCGTTTTCGCGCGCAGCTCCGCGCGCACCGCGACGGCAGAGAGCACCGACACGCCAAGGCCGGCCGCCACCAGCCGCTTCGTCGCCTCCACGTTGCCGAGCTCCATCGCCACGCGCGGCCGTACGCCGGCCCGCTGAAACCACGCGTCGATGACCTGGCGGATGGTGCCGCCGCGGTCGTAGAGGATCAGCGGCGCGTCCGCGAGGTCAGCGGGCCGCAGCGCGCCGCGGCGCGGCCAGTGATGGTCCGGCGCGGCGATCGCCACCTGTGGGTCGGTGCGGAACGGCGCGGTCACGAGCTGACGGCCGCGCACCGGAAGGGTCAGCACGGCGAGGTCCAACTGACTCGCCGCGACCGAAGCTGCGAGCTCGGGGGAGTTGCCGGTGACGACGACGAGCTCGAGGTCGGGGTGACGCGCGTGCAGGCGCCGCAGCGCATCGGGCAGGAGATACGTGCTGGCCGTGGCGCCGGTGCCGAGACGCACGCGTCCGGCCACGACGCCGCGCAGCCGCTGGATCGCTTGACGCGCGGCCTCGAGCTCGGCGAGCGCCCGCCCGGCGTGCTCGAGCAGGACCTCGCCGGCGGCGGTCGGATATGCGCGGCGGCCGACACGCTCCAGGAGGCGCGCGCCGAGCGCATGCTCGAGGTGGCGGATGTGGTGGCTGACGGCCGGCTGACTCAGATGCAGACCCTCCGCCGCGCGTGAGAACGACGCGTGGCGCACCACTTCGGCGAACGTCCGAACGTGCACGGGCGAGAGCTCCATCGAGCGTGCAGTATCGCTAATGGATTGCATTCCAACAATTCATTTCCCTCATGGGCTCGCCCGATGGCACCGTGGCGTCATGACGCCGACGGCCGTGGACACGGCGGTGACGATCCGCGAAGCGACGCTCAACGACTCGGACGCGATCTGCCGGATCTACAACCAGGGTATCGAGGATCGCGTGGCGACGCTGGAGACCGAGACGCGAAGCCCCGCCGAACGCCGGGAATGGCTGGCCGCCCGGAGCCCACGCCATCCGGTTCTGATCGCGGAGACGGAGCCACCGACCATCTCGAACAGCCCACCCACGGCAGAAGCCGGGCACGCGGCACCCGCTACAATCAGCCCCGCTACAACCGGCTGGGCGAGTCTCAACCGGTTCAGTCCGCGGCCGGCGTACGACCACGTCGCCGACGTGTCCATCTATGTCGACCGCGCGTGGCGCGGCCGCGGCGTCGGGCGCGCGCTGCTCGCCTCACTCATCGAGCGCGCGCGGGCCATCGGCTATCACAAGATGGTGCTCGCGGCGTTTCCCGACAACGCGGCCGGCATGGCGCTGTACACCCGCCTGGGGTTCACGCGCGTCGGCGTCTATCGTGAGCAGGGATTGCTCGACGGGCGTTGGGTGGACGTCGTCGTGATGGAGCGGCTGCTCTGAGCCATGGGATGTGGCTCAGCGCACATTCCGTCGCGTGCTCGCCGCCGGCTTGATCCGACTCGGACGGCGGCTCGCCGGCGCTACTGCCAGACGGCCGGCTCGAGCGCGAGCCTGACGCCGAAGCGCTCCGCCACCGTTTCTTGTAAGCGGCGCGCGAATGCGAGCACGTCGGCCGCACGCGCGCCGTCGTGCGCGACGATGGCGAGCGCGTGCGCGGTCGAGAGTCCCACGGCGCCCTCGCGCTGGCCGCGGCGAAAGCCCACCCGCTCGATGAGCCATGCCGCCGAGAGCTTGACGGCCCCATCGGCCTGCGGCCACCGCGGCACCAGTCCATCGCCCGCGCTGCGCGCAACGCGCTCGGCATCGGCCGGCGGCACGATCGGATTGGTGAAAAAGGAGCCGCAGGACCGCCGGTTCGGATCGCCGGGGACGAGCACCATCGATTTCGTGCGACGGATGGCGAGCACGCTCGTGCGCACGTCGGAGAGCGTGGGCGTCGCCAGGCCACGGGCGTTGATGTCACGCGCGACGTCGGCATAGCCGAGCGTCGGCTGGCCGCCGGGTCGCAGTCGGTACGTCACGGCGAGCACGACGAAGCGCCCCGGCTCTCGGCTCTTGAACGCACTGTCACGATAGGCGAAGCCGCACTGTGCCGACGACAGCGTGACGGCCTCGCCGCTGCGCGTGTCGAGCGCGCGCACAGCCACGACGGTCTCGCTCACTTCCTGACCGTACGCGCCGACGTTCTGCATCGGCGTGGCGCCGACGAGCCCGGGAATTCCGGACAGGCATTCGAGCCCGGCCCAGCCGTGGCCGACCGCGAGGGCGACGAGATCGTCCCACGGCTCGCCGGCGGCGGCGGTGACGTCGACGCCGGCGCGGGTCTCGCGTATCGTCACGCCACGCAGGCCGATCTGCGCGACGAGCGCCTCCACGCCGTCGTCAGCGACGACGATGTTGGAGCCGCCGCCCAGGATGCGCAGCGGCACACCCCGTGCGCGCGCCCAGGCCACCGCCTGGAAGAGCGTCGCTTCCTCTGTGGCCTCGACGAACCAGCGCGCGGGCCCGCCGACGCCGATGGTCGTGTACGGCGCCAGCGCCACTCGTTCTCGCACGGCCAGGGGCGAGGGCGCCGTCATCGCGGAGCAGGCGGCAGGTAGCCGAGAAGAAACACGTTGAGCTGCACGATGAGCAGCTTGTTCCACGCCACGCTGGCCTCGAGGGCCTGCGCCGGCGCAAGCGCCTGCGCGAACACACCCGCCAGCACCGTCTGCGCGAGGCTGATCGCATTGACGACCAGGTGTGCCGGCACCACGCCTCCCGGACCGGTGGAGCGATGACTGTGAGAGAGGCCGACGGCGAGCAGGTAATACGAGGATTCGTGCGTGACCGCCGCCTGCGCCGTCTCACGCAGCCAGCGTGCGAGGCTGTGCTTGCGGCGCTCGATCCGCGGCAGATCCGGCGCGCCGTCGGCGCCGAGGAAGAAGCGCGCCGACTCCGGAAACTTCAGGAAGTGATCGTAGAGCGCCGCCGTGAGCTCGGATTCGCGCTCGAGCACGGCCGGAGCGCTGGCGCGCACCGCGGCGGCGTCGGCCTCGCCGAAGCCGACGAAATCGCACAGCTCGCGCACATAGCGCGGCATGTCCGTGGCCGGCAGCCAGCCGCGTGTGCCGCCGGACGTCGGGCTCGTCCCGCCGGACGTCGCGCTCACGGCATGAGCCGCGTGCCCGACCACGCGCCTGGGACGACGCCGTCACCCTCACGCGTCAGCGATCGAATCCAGCGCGCGCGATCGTGCGCGCGTCCGGGCTGGCCCACCCACAGCTCGAGGCGCTCGGCCCACACGCGATAGCCGCCCCAGCGCTTGGGCCGCGCGATGTCACCGCCGTGCGCGCGCTCCGTCACGTCGGCGATGCGCGCGAGCAGCGCCGCGCGGGAGGCCAGCGGCCGGCTTTGATCGCTCGCCACGGCGGCCGCGCGCGCGTCGGGCGGCCGCGAGGCCCAGTACCGGTCGCTCTCGGCGTCGGCGACGTCGGTGACCGGCCCGGCGACGCGAATCTGGCGCTCGACCACATCCCAGTGGAAGACGAGCGCGGCCCACGGCCGCGCGGCGAGCTCGGCGCCCTTGTCGCTGTCGCGGTCGGTGTAGAAGACGAATGCACCGGCGGCCGCGTCGAAGCCCCGGCAGATGACCATCCGCGCGGCCGGACGGCCATCGCCGCCGACGGTGGCGAGCGTCATCGCCGTGGAGTTGCGCACGATCTTCGCGGCCTCGGCGAGCCACTCCGCCACCAGCGGCAGCGGATCGGAGGGCAGCGTGTCCGGCAGCGGCGGAATCGTCTGCGCCATACCGCAGGCCACCGTATCATGACGCATGCCCTTCAAGACGTTCACGCTGCGCGAGCGTCCGGATCTCGAGGACGAGTTCGAGCGACTCGCCGATGCGTCGTGGCCGCGCTTCCTGCGTCAGCACGACGAGCTCGGCTACGGGCAATACTGGCCGTCGCTCTACACCACGTGGGCCGACTGGCAGCTCGTGCTGGTCGACGGCATGGGGCCGACCATCGCCGCCACCCACGCCGTCCCGCTCGTCTGGAACAGCGCCGTCGCGGATCTGCCATCGAGCATCGCAGAGATCCTCTCGCGCGCGACCGCCGATCGCGAGGCGGGCCGCGCGCCGAACACGCTCTGCGCGCTCGCCGCGATGGTCGATCCGCGCTCACGCGGCCAGGGGATGAGCCGCGTGGCTGTGCGCGCGATGCTCGACCTCGCGCGCGCGCACGGCCTCACCTCCCTGGTGGCGCCGGTGCGTCCGGCCGACAAGAGCGCCTATCCGCTCGCGCCAATGGAGCGCTACGTGCGGTGGCAGAACGACGACGGCCTGCCGATGGATCGCTGGATCCGCGTGCACGCACGCATGGGCGCCGACATTCTGGCCGTCGCACCGCGCACGCTGCTCATCACCGGTCGCGTCGCCGACTGGGAGCGCTGGACCGAGATGCGCTTTCCCGATTCGGGCTCGTACGTCGTGCCCGGGGCGCTTCAGCCCATGGTCATCGATCGCCAGGCTGACGAAGGACGATACGAAGACCCGAACGTCTGGATGCGGCACCCGATCGAGTAGCGGCTCAATGTGCGGCCGTCGCCACCCCGAAGGTCGGTGCCGGCACTCCGTCGATGACGACGTTGACGACGGCCGGCTTTCCCGAGGCGACGGCGCGCTCGAGCGCCGCCGGGAGGTCCGACGCGCGCTCGACGTGCTCGCCGTGGCCGCCCAGCGCCTCGGCGACGCGGTCGTAGCGCGTCGGCAGCAGTGAGCACGCGACGGCGCGCTCGGCGCCGTAGTGCTTGAGCTGCAGCTGATGCTCGGCGTTCCAGCGCGCGTCGTTGCCCACGACGGCGACGAACGGCAGGCCATAGCGCAGCGCCGTGTCGATCTCCAGCGCGTGGAAGCCGAACGTCCCGTCACCCAGCAGCGCGAGCACCGGCGCGCCGGCGCGGGCCAGCCGCGCAGCGATGGCCATCGGCATCGCGCTGCCGATCGAGCCCGACGGGCCGTTGATCAGCCGCTCGCGGGCGTCGAGCCCGGCCTGCGCCCATTGGCCGAACTCGCCGCCATCGACGACGAGCGTGGCGCCGCGATCGAGCCAGGGCTGCACGGCGGCGCACACGGCCAGCGGATGCATCGGCGTCGACGTTCCGCGGCGCAGATCGCTCCACCCCGAAGGCGTCGCCTCGCGAATTCGCGCGACCTCTTCGGCCCACCCCGTCGTCGCCGCGGCGCCGGCTTTCGCCGCGATCTGCGCCGTGACCGCGAGCGGATCGGCGACGATGCTCATGACGCCGTCGCGCGCGGGCGCCGGCTCCGCCGTCACCTGCACGAATCGGCAGCCCGGCGCCCATGCCGACGCACGCCCGAACCGCAGCGAGAAGTCGAGCGTCTTGCCGAGCAGCAGCACGACGTCGGCCTGCGCGAGCGACGCGTTCGCGCCGTGCAGCCACGGATCGTTCAGGCCGCGCGGGCTCTCCGATGGCAACGCCGGCACACGCGTCGCCCGAGACAACGCCTGCACGGCCGCCCAGCGACTTCCCCGTGCCATGCCGGGTCCGACGACGATGACCGGCCGCTTGGCCGCAGCCAGCATCTCGACGACGGCCTTGATCTCTGTGTCACCGGCGCGCACGGGCGCCGTGATCGTGACGCGCGCGGGTGCGGTATCGGCGACGTTCGCATCCAGCACGTCACCGGGCACGCTCAGGTGAACGGGCCCTGGACGCCCGGACTGCGCCAGCAACAACGCGCGCGCCACGTCGTCGGCGAGACGCTGCGGATCCTCGGCGGTCCACGCTGCCTTCGTCACCGGTCGCGCGGACGCCGCCTGGTCGATCTCTTGAAACGCGCCGAGCCCGCGCTCGGCGCGTGGCGACGCGCCGCTCAGCAGCACCACCGGCGAGTCCTCCATGCGCGCGCCGTACAGCGCGGACAGTGCGTTGAGATGTCCGGGCCCCGCCGTGACGAGCGCAACGCCCGCGCGGTCGGTGAGGCGCGCCCACGCATCGGCCATGTGCACGGCGGCCGCCTCATGACGCGTGTGATAGAGAGTGAGCGGCCGGCCGATGGCGGCGTCGTAGACGGAGAGAATCTGGTTGCCCGAGAGCGTGAAGAGATGCTCCACGCCGGCCGCCACCAGCGTGTCGACGAGCGCGCGCGCGGCCGCGGGCATCAGAAGATGGCGAGCGGATGCGCGGGCGCGCCGGTGGCGCCGGTCAGTCGCAGCGGCGTCGCCGTGAAGAGGAACTCGTACCGCCCCTCCTCCGCGCACGCCTTCGCCAGTCGCTCGGGGTTCGTGTTGTCCACCAGGGCCAGCCCGAGGAACGGGATCGCGAGGTGCACGCCCATTCCGAACCCGGCGTAGCCGATCGGACGCTCGTCCATCATGTCCCACGAGATCGCCGCGATGTCCTTCTCGCGGAACCACTCGAGACACGAAATGTGCAGGCCCGGATGCGGCGACACGCGCGGAACCCAGTCGGGGTGCTCACGACGGAACTGCTCGTCGCCGCTCCGCACCACCACGACGTCGCCGGGCTCGATGCGGACGCCGAAGCGGGCCGCCGTCTCGTCCAGCTCTTTCGGCGTCACCGGGTCGCCGACGGTGACGTAGCCTTCCTTGCGGCCGGCCGCCACGTCGAGCAGGACGCCACGCGTGAGGATGCCGTCGAACAGCGGATCGATCGGACACCAGGTCGAGCCGGCCGCGGAAAGACTGTCCGCGAACGAGCGGCCGTTGTAGAGCTCGCCATCCCAACCGACGTGGCAGAGCGCATCGACGTGCGTGATCCAGAACCCGTGATAGACGAGATCGAAGCGATCCAGCACGACGTCCGCGCGCTCGCGCTTGGACGGGCACGTCACGTGATACATGAACTGCAGGTGCGGCTGCGCGACGATCTCGCGCGAGAGCGACACGGTGCGGCCCGTCTTGACCAGCGCGCGCGCCGCCGCGCGCCGTGCGTCCGTGATGAGGTTCACCGTGCCACGCTGGTCGTCCTGGCCCCAGCGTCCCCAGTTGTTCAGCCGCTTGAAGTACGACTCGACGTCCGCCTGCGTCGGGAGCTTCGGTCCGGGCATGCTCGCCTCCTCGCGAGAGATGGCCGAGTATGCCACGCCTGGCGTTCGAGCTGGTCGTGCAGGCTGCCATCGAAGTGCCGCTGCTAACACGCGCGAGCTATCATGGTCGGGTGCCGCGTGTGATCCGCACGATGTGCCCGATGAACTGCCACCCCACGCTCTGTGGGATGCTCGTCGAAGTCGACGACGGCCGTGTGCTGCGCGTCAGCGGCGATGTCGACAACCCCGACAGCCGCGGCTTCCTGTGCGTGCGCGGCCAGGCAGCGCCGGAGATCCTCGACAATCCGCGGCGCCTGCTCTATCCGATGCTCCGCGCGACACGCAGCGACGGCTGGCGACGCGCCACGTGGGACGAGGCGCTCGACACGATCGCGACCCGTATGCGCGCCGTCGGCCGCGAGGCCGTCGCCACGTGGTCGGGGCACGGGATCTTCGCGAACAACTACGGCACGCGCATCCACTCGCACCTGCTGCGCCGCTTCTCGAACATCCACGGCTGTCAGTGGTGGAGTCCCGCGATCATCTGCTGGGCGCTCGGCGGCTTCGGTCTCGGCCTCACCGGCCTGCTGGAGCCGAACACCAAGGAAGACATGGGCGCCAACGCCGCGATGATCGTGCTCTGGGGCGCGAACCTCGCGAGCCAGCCCAACACGGCGCGGCACCTGGCGGCCGCTCGGCGTCGCGGCGCCCGCATCGTCACGATCGACGTGCGAGAGACCGAAGCCGCCGCCCAGTCGGACGAGACCCTGCTGATCCGTCCGGGCACGGATGCCGCGCTCGCGCTCGCGCTGATGCACGTGATCGTCACCGACAGCCTCGTCGATCGAGACTTCGTCGGGCGTCACACGGTCGGCTTCGAGCGTCTCGCCGCGCATGTGCACGCGTACACGCCCGAGTGGGCGGCGGCCGTCACCGGCATCGAAGCCACACGCATCGTTGATCTCGCGCGGCGCTACGCGACGACACGCCCCGCGATGATCGTCGTGGGCGGCTCGTCGATGCACAAGGCGTCCAACGGCTGGCAGGCCGCGCGCGCCATCGCCTGCCTGCCCGCGCTGACGGGGCAGGTCGGGATCCCGGGCGGCGGGCTCGGGCCACGCCACGGCGCGAGCCTGCGCGGCCAGGTGCTCGGCAACATCGTGGCGCTCGAGCGGCGGCCGCCCGGGGATTACGTGCCCGATCAGATGTCGCGCATCACCGAGTCGCTCGTCACCGGCCACGTGCGCGTGCTCCTGCTGTTCGGCACCGACATGCTGTCGTCGTTCGCCGACGCCAATCGCGTGGCCGAGGGGCTCGCGCGTCAGGAGCTGATCGTCTCGTACGATCTGTTCGAGAACGACACCGCGCGGCGTTTCGCCGACGTCCTGCTGCCGGCGACGTCGTGGCTCGAGGAGCTCGGCTGCAAGGCCACCAACACGCACGTGTACCTGATGCCGCAGGTGCTGGGGCCGCCCGGCGAGACTCGCTCGGTGCCATGGGTGCTGCGTGCGCTCGCCGAGCGGCTCGGCCTCGAGGACTTCTTCCCCTGGAAGGACGACGCGGCACTCGTGGATGCGATGCTCGACGTGCCGGCGACGCGCCACGCCAACGTCGCATCGCTCGTGGCCGAGGGCGGGATGCGCGCGATGAACGTGTCGCACGTCGGCCATCCCGACCTCACGTTTCCAACGCCGTCGGGCAAGCTCGAGCTGTTCTCCGAGCGCGCCGTCACGCTCGGCTTGCCGGGGCTTCCGGTGTTCGAAGCCCCCGGCACCGAGCCTTCGCATCCGTTGACGCTACGTCAGGGCCGCACGCTCACCGCGTTCCACAGCTTCTACGATCATGGCCGCGCGCTGCCGTCCCTCGCGAAGGCCGACCCCGAGCCAGTGCTGTGGATCTCGCCGGACGACGCGGCGGCGCGCGGCATCACCGACGGCAGCCGCATCGCGATGCGCAACGCGCGCGGCGAAATGCGCTGCCGCGCTCACGTCACGGCGAAGATCCCGGCGGGCACCGTGTGGATGCGCGACGGCTGGTCCGAGCTGAACACGCTGACGTCGGGTGAGGCCGTCATCCCCGACGCCGCGGTCGATGCGCTCGGGTTCTCCGCCGGCCAGGCGGCGTTCGACGCGTCGGTCGAGGTCGCGCCGGGTGACGACCCTCCTCGATGAGATCGCGAACGCTCCTCAGCATCGTCCTGCTCCTTGCCGTCGTCGCACCCGGCCCGGGCGCCGCGGAGCAGGGGCCCAAGCTTACGAAGATCGGATTGCTCACGCCGAGCACTCAAACCAATGCCGCGGCCTTTGTCCAGGCATTCAGGCACGGGTTGCGAGAGCTTGGCCATGTCGAAGGGAAAACGTTCGTCCTGGAGGTCCGCTACGGTGAGGGCAAGTTCGAGCGAATTCCAGAGATCGCGCGAGAATTGGTGGGCCTGAAGGCAGACGTGATCGTGGCGTCCACCGATCCGGGGATCGCTGCGGTCAGACGCGAGACCGGGACGATCCCGATCGTGATGGCGTACAGTACCGACCCCGTCGGGACCGGGTTCGTGGCGAGCCTCGCGCACCCCGGCGGAAACGTCACCGGGCTCAGCAATGTCTCTCCGGAGATGAGTGGGAAGCGGCTCGGGCTGCTGCGGGAAGTCGTCCCCGGGCTCTCTCGCGTGGCGGTTCTCTGGAGTCCCGACATTCGGGGCGCGGTGTTCGAGTACAGGGAAACGGAGGCGGTCGCCCGGTCGCTGCGCCTCGAGCTCCAGTCCCTCGAAGTGTCCAGCATCGCGGATCTCGATCGAGCCTTCTCGACCATGACGAGCCAGCGCGCGCAGGCGTTGATCCTGTTGCCCGGGAATGCCATCGCGGTGTCGAAGCGTGCCGATATCGTGGCCTTCACGCTGAGGAATCGGCTGCCGTCTATGTACGCCGCCAAGGAATACGTGGAAGATGGCGGGCTCGTGTCCTATGGGCCGAGCATTCCCGCCATGTACCACCGCGCGGCCACCTACGTGGACAAGATCCTGAAGGGGGCGAAACCTGCTGACCTTCCTGTAGAGCAGCCGATCACGTTCGAGCTGGCGATCAACCTCAAGACGGCACGAAGCCTCGGTCTCACGATTCCACAGTCCTTCATTCAGCGCGCCGACAAGGTGATCCAGTAAGCTCGCTAGAGCTTGATTTTGCCCGTGAGGATGTCTCGCCACATGACCCAGTCCCCGACGAACGAGTAGAGCGGGTACGTGAAGGTGGCGGGGCGGTTCCTCTCGAAGAAGAAGTGTCCGATCCACGCAAACAGGTAACCGGCGACGAGCCCGATCAGGATGTACCACGGCCGACCGGTCACGATCGCGGCGATCAGGCAGATGAGGCCGATGGTGGTGCCGGCGAAGTGAAGCCGGCGACACGTTCGGTTCGAATGCTCGGACAGATAGAAGGGATAGAACTCGCCGAACGTTCCATACCTCTTCGTCTCGCTCATGCGCCGAGTCTCCGTCAACGGCGAATCATTGGCAATCGCCTGTCGACCCAGCATCACGCGTGCTGTCGAATGAACTGCGCAATGACGTCCGCCGCTTTCCCGGGATTCGTGTACAGCGCGAGATGAGGACCATCGATGGTGACAACGCGCGCGGAGGGAATCGCGCGTGACACCGCGCGGGCGTTCCAGCGCGGCACGACGATATCCGCAGCGCCACGCACGTAGAGCAGCGGGACCTGACATGCCAGTCTCGTCCGGCGGTCCATGCCGAGGATCGTCCGCGCTCTCGCGGCGAGCGTGGCTGGCGGAACACGTGACCAGCACTCGGCTCGGTCCCGCCGGAACTGTTCAGACGAGTACCGTCCAAACAAGGCCAGGATCTCGGACAGGAAGGGAAACAGCCGAGCCATCGAGGGCGTGGTTGCGCGGCGAAAGAAACGGAGGAAGGGCCACGGCGCTGAAACGAACGTGGCACACAGAATGACCCCACGGATTCCCGGCGGTGAATCCGACGCCAGCATGAGCGCGAGCGGTCCTGAAAACGACCACCCGAGAACGAAAAAGTCTTTGCACTGTCGACACGCGTCCCGGATGATCGGCACCAGGTCGACATAGTCGTGGGGGCCGGCGGCGTCGTATTGAACGCAGCGCGCGTCGATCCAAGCCGGAAGCGCGGCGAGCAATGGGCGGAAGAAGATGTCCGTCCCATCCAGCCCCGGAAGAAGGATCAGCGTCGCGCGCGCGTCAGCCACCTCCCTCGCAGAGCACTTTCAGTGGATCTGGCCCCACGCGCGCACCGAAATTCGCCACGAACCACACGAGCGGAACGAAGAGCCATGGGATGCCGTGGTTCTTGATCGTCACGACCTTCGTCACCGTGCTGCCGCCGCCGGCACTCCGCAGCGTGACGCGCTCCACGATCTCCAAGTCGGGGCGGATCCCCGTGCCCGTCAGCATCGAATGGCGCAGCTCCAGCACGCGTTCCGGCTGGATCTCCGTCGCGATCGTCACGCACTGGATGGCCCTGTTGTTCCACCGATAATGCGTCGTGAACGGCTGCCCCACGCGGAACTCGCCGGTGGCGTCCATCGAGCTGACCTTGGTGTTCCATTTGGCGAAGGACTCCGGGCGGATGATGTACGGCCACACCGTCACGGGCGGACGATCGATCACCGAGCGCTCGCGGATCTTCATGGATTCGAGCTTACCGCTGGACCGAGGGCGCCCAGGCGGTCGTGCGCCCGCCGATCGTGTCGTGGCGGATCTTCTCGCCGCGCGCCGTGTACGCCTTGGGGTTCTTGCCCCATCGGTCGTGGAAGAGCCACGTGCGTGGGTAGCGGTCGCTGTCGTTACGCGCGCGCACCGACACGGCGATCACACGTGCGAGCGCCGTGCGCAGCCGCCGGATCTCGTCGTTCGTCAGCGTGCCGGCACGACGGCGCGGGTCGATGCGCGCCTGGTAGAGCACTTCGTCGGCGATCCAATTGCCCACGCCCGCGGCGAACGATTGATCGAGCAGCAGCGCCTTCATCGGAGACGAGCGCGTCGTCACCAGCTTTTTGAACGAGGCGAGGGGCGGCAAGCCGCGCCACGCGTCGAAGCCGAGCAGGCTGATGGGCGGCTCGGCGGCGGGATCGATCCGCAGTCGCGCCCGCCCCAGGCGGCGCGCGTCGGCGAACGCCAGCTCGCCCCCGTCGTCGAATTTCAGGATCAGCTTCGCGAAGCGCGGCGGCCAATCGAGGCCAGGGCCTTTCTTACCGTGGGCGACAAGCCGCAACGTGCCTCGCCCCGGCGTGTGAAAGCCACCCGTCATCCCGAAGTGCATGGAGGGCCACGGCCGCCGGTCGAGCTCGAACCACAGGTGCTTGCCGTGGCGCTTCACCGCCCGCACGCGGCGACCACGCAGCGCGCGCCGCCACCGATCCGCGGGGACGCGCTCGAAGACGATCGGATCGTCGGCGCACCAGACATCGACGATGCGTCGACCGCGCGCAATCCGCTCGGCGACGCGGCGCGCCGCCTCGACCTCCGGCAGCTCAGGCATTCGGCGCGACGGCGAGATCCGGCACGATCGTCGCCCCGGGCATCCGACGGAAGACCTCGGGCGTCGTGCGGATCTTGGTGTCGCGGCCGCCGCCGCCCAGGATGAGCCAGTCCAGCGCCATCACGCGCTCGTCGACGTAGAGCGGCATGCCCGGCGGCAGCGCGAACACGGTCACGCCGCCGATCATCATCCGGGTCAGCGCCTTCGTCTCTTCTGCCGACGCGAACGAGACGCGGGAGTTGCCCATCAGCTTCTTCACGGCGTGGTTGACGTCCAGGCGCGTGGTGGCCAGCACGACGCAGGCGCAGTACTGCTTCGGCTCTTTCTTGCCGACGACCACGATGGTGTTGGCGGAGTTCGCGAGCGGGATGCCGTATTTCTCGCAAAACTGCGCGGTGTCCGCAAACGCGGGATCGATCGACATCACCTCGTAGGCGACGCCGAGGGCGTCGAGCGAGGTACGCACGCTGGCGTTGACGTCGTCGCTCACGCGGCCTCCGCGAAGACGACGCCGAGATCGGGCACCGGCGCGCCGAGACCCGTCACCGCACGCGACGGCGGCGCGATCTCGATCGCCGTCGGTCCCTCGTCACCGGCGGAGGCGACCTCGACGGCGATGCGCAGTGGAGAGCCGCGCCAGCAGAAGACGTGCCGGTCGCCGTCGACCGACGCGTCAGCACCGAGCAGCTTGGACCACTGCCGCCGCGCGCGCTCCGCCGAATGCGCGCGCAGCCGCAGGCCGAGCAGCCGCACAGGCCGCGGCGGATCGGGCGGCATCGGCGGCGGCTTGCGCCAGTGACCGCGCGGCGGCTCGTCCGGCGACTCGACGATCTGCACGACCAGGCCGAGCGCCTCCTTGGGATGCAGGAAGGCCTCCTTCCAGCGCGGCACACTGGCGTCGTAGCCGACGACCGTGTAGCCGAGCGCCGTCGCACGCTCGCGCGCCTCGGCGAGGTTCGGCACCTTGAACGTGACGTGGTGGACGCCGGGCCCGCGTGCGGCGAGGAAGCGATGCAGGAAGCCGTTGTCACCACGCGGCTCCAGCACCTCGATACGGCCACCGCCGTCGAACTCCCACTGGCCGAAGCGGAAGACGTCCGCGGACATTCCGAAGTACGGCACGCCACCGAGCACGCCCATCAGGTATGGCGGCGCGTCGGCGATCCGTTGCGCCGCGATGGCGATGTGGTCGAACTGGATCACGGACACCAGCGATCGAGTGTACGCTATGGCGCCATGAACACCAGACTCGGCATCGTCGGCGCGGGCGCGATCGGCTGTGTGGTGGGCGGGCTGCTCACGAAGGCCGGACACGACGTCACGCTGATCGACCAGTGGCCCGAGCACGTCGAGACGATGCGGCGGCGCGGGCTGCGGCTCACCGGCACGTGCGGCGATCACACGATCGCGGTGAAGGCACTGCACGTGCACGAGGCGCAGTCCATCGCGGAGCCGTTCGACCTGCTCTTCGTCGCGGTGAAGTCGTACGACACCGAGTGGGCCACGCGCCTCGGCGTGCAATATCTCGAAGACGACGGGCTCGTCGTCGACTTCCAGAACGGCATCAACGACCACCGTGTGGCCGCCGTCGCGGGCGCGCATCGCACGCTGGGGTGCGTGATCACGATCGGCGCGGGCATGTACGAGCCGGGCGTTGCCATGCGGACCGATTCGGGGCACGTCGGCTTCAAGATCGGCGAGCACGACGGTCGCGACACCGAGCGCGCGCGCCGGGTGGCCGAGCTGCTCACGGCCGTCGCCGGCGCCAAGGTGACGACGAATCTCTGGGGCGAGCGCTGGTCGAAGCTCGCCGTCAACTGCATGCTGAACCCGCTCGCCGGCCTCAGCGGCCTCGGCACCACCGAGTGCCGGACCGAGCCGGGCGTGCGCCGCATCGCCATATATCTGGGCGCCGAGGTGATCCGCGTCGGTCGCGCCAACGGCTTCGAGGTCGAGCCGCCGATGGGCATCATCGCCCAGCGCTATGTCGACGCCGCCGAAGGCCGCGGGCTCGAGCAGGTCGAGGCGGACCTCGGGCGCGACGCGACGTCGCGCGCCGGCGGCCGGCCGTCGATGCTGCAGGACGTGATGCGCGGCCGTCGCACCGAGATCGAGCACCTGAACGGGTTCGTCGTGCAAGAAGGCCGGCGCCTCGGCGTCAAGACGCCGATGAACGAAAAAGTCGTCGAGATCTATCGCGAGCGCGGCGCGCGGTTTACGCCCGATCAGGGACATCTGAAGCCACTGATGGAGATGGTGCCATGAGCGCACGACTACCGTACGTCGAGGACCCGCCCGCCGAGGTCGCTCCGGTCTACGAGGAGGCGAAGAAGGCCACCGGCCGCGTGCTCAACATCACGAAGCTCATGGCGCATCATCCGCCCACCGTCCCGGCATTCCAGGCGTGGTACCGCACGACGCGCGAGGGACCGCTCGATCCGAAGCTCCGGCAGCTCGCCTACGTGAAGACGTCGCTGCTCAACCGCTGCGGCTACTGAGAGGCGCACAACACGGCCCTCGGTCAGAGGGCGGGCGTGCCGAAGGAGAAATTCGCGGCGCTGCCGCAGTACGAGACGAGCCCGTTGTTCGACGACGTCGAGCGCCTGGTCATCCGCTATGCCGAGCAGATGACCACGCGGGTGCAGGTCGAGCCCGGGCTGGTCGAGCAGCTCAAAAAACAGCTGAGCGCGCCGCAGCTCGTGCAGCTGACGCTCAGCATCGCCGCCGCCAACTTCACGAACCGCTTCAACGAAGCGCTCGGCGTCGAGCTGGAGACGCGGCATTGAGGCTCGGCGTCTCGCTCACCAGCGCCCACACCGTGGAGGATCCGCGCCAGGGCGCGCGCTGGATGATCGAGCGCGCGGCCGCCGCGCGGAAAGCCGATCTCGATTCGCTCTTTGTCGGCGACCATCATGCGACGCCGGGCAAGTACTACCAGAACGTGCCGATGCTCGGCCGGTTGCTGGCGGAATGGAGCGACAAGCCCGCCGGCTGCCTGTTCCTGCTGCCGCTGTGGAACCCCGTATTGATCGCCGAGCAGGTCGGCACGCTGGCGGCGATCATGCGCGGGCGGTTCATCTTCCAGTGCGGGCTCGGTGAGGACGACGCCCAGTTCCGCGCGATGGGCACATCGATCAAGAGCCGAGTCGCCGCGTTCGAGGAGTCGCTGTCCGCGCTGCGTCGCCTGTGGGCCGGCGAGACCGTGACGTCCTCCGGGATCTTTTCGTTCGACTCCGCGCGTGTCGCGCTGAAGCCGGCCGAGCCGGTCGAGGTCTGGATCGGCGCCACGGCGCCGCCGGCGATCGACCGCGCCGCCCGGCTCGGCGACGCGTGGCTCGCCTCGCCGGGGCTCACCATCGATGTCGCCCGCGAGAAGATCGCCTACTACCGCGAGCGGTGTAAGGCGCACGGGCGCACGCCGAGCGCCATCGCGATTCGGCGCGACGTCTACGTCGGGGAATCCCCGGACGAGGCAAAGACGACGCTGGATGCCGCCGTCGCCAAGGGCTATCGCGGCTTCGACCCCAAGGCGCTGATCGCCGGCACCGTCCCGCAGGTGGCCGAGCGCTTCCGCGCGCTCGGCGCCATGGGCTTCACCGACGTCATCGTCCGCCATCTCACGACCGACCACGCGAAGGTCCTCGGCTCCTTCGCGCGCCTCGGCGAGGTTCGGGGCGCGCTGGTCTGAATCCGAGCGCGCCGCCGGCGCATCGAACAGTCGGGAAGGAGCCTCATGACCCGCCTGTACGAGCCCCTCGCGACCGACGCCGAGCGGGAGCCTGTCAATGGTTCGCCGCCGACGCCGCGTACCGACGCCGATCTGCTCGATGCGTACTCCGAAGCCGTCGTCTCGGTCGTGGAGACGGTCGGGCCATCGGTGGTGAGCATTCGCACGAACACGCGTGCGGGCCGCCGCGGCGGCGCCGGCGCGGGCTCGGGCGTGATCATCGCCGCCGACGGCTACGTGCTCACCAACAGCCACGTGGTCCACGGCGCAACCGATCTCGAAGTGTCGCTGACCGATGGCCGGCGCTTCTCGGCCGCTCCGACGGGCGACGATCCGGGAACGGATCTCGCCCTGATCCGCGTCGACGCGGGGGCCCTGCCCGCCGCGCACTTCGGCCAGTCGTCACGGCTGCGCGTGGGTCAGCTCGTGATCGCTATCGGCAACCCGTTCGGCTTCGAGTCGACGGTCTCCGCCGGTGTCGTGAGCGCGCTCGGACGCTCGCTGCGCAGCACGACAGGCCGCCTGATCGACAACATCATCCAGACGGACGTCGCGCTGAACCCCGGCAACTCTGGTGGGCCGCTCGTGGACTCGCGCGGGCGCGTCGTCGGCATCAACTCCGCGGTCTTCGCCATGGCCCAGGGCATCAGCTTCGCGATCCCGATCGACACCGCGACGTGGGTGATCCCGCAGCTCCTCGCGCGCGGCCGCGTCTCGCGCGCCTACCTCGGCTTCGGTGGCCAGTCGCGACCGCTCGATCGGAGACTGGCGCGCGCGATCGGAATGCCGAATACGCGCGCGATCGAGATCGTCAGCGTCGAGCCCGACGCGCCTGCCGCGCGAGCCGGCCTGCAGGTCGGCGACCTCGTCGTCGGCATCGGCGACCGGCCGGTCGAGACCGTGGACGACGTTCACCGTCTGCTCGTCGCCTGGCCGATCGGCCAGCCGCTGGCGCTGACGATCGTGCGCGGCGTCGAGCGCCGCAACGTCAGCGTCACGCCGATCGAGACGCCTTAACGCCGCCGCGGCCGCGGCTTGCTCCGTCGTCTACGCTGTGAGAAAGCGAGTGCTGGAGGTGCAACCATGGCAGGAAAGGCCAAGCCGATTCCCGACGGCTATCACGCGATCACGCCGTACCTGAGCATCAAGGGCGCGAGCGATGCGATCGAGTTCTACAAGAAAGCGTTCGGCGCCAAGGAAGTGATGCGCATGGCGCAACCGGACGGGCGTATCGGCCACGCGGAGCTGCAGATCGGCGACTCCAAGATCATGCTCGCCGATGAGCATCCCGAGATGGACTTTCGCAGCCCGCGCGCCCTCGGCGGCACGCCGGTGATGCTCCACCTCTACGTGGACGACGTTGACACGGTGGTGGGACGCGCGGTCGCCTCCGGCGCGAAAGTCCTTCGGCCCATTCAGGATCAGTTCTACGGAGACCGGTCAGGCAGCGTCGCCGATCCCTACGGTCACGTGTGGCACGTGGCCACGCACACGGAAGACCTTTCGCTGGAGGAGATCGGCAAGCGGGCCGCCGCGCAGCACAAGAGCTAGCCGAGCTCCTTTCGCACGAGCCGCGCGCCCTCGACGAGCGCGTGCAGCTTCTGCCTTACCACCCAGCGCGGCGTCTCCCAGAAGCCGCAGTCGGGGTTGACCCAGAGCTTGTCGGGGGCGACGTGGCGCAGCAGCGCGCGAATCCGGTCGGCGACCTCCTGCGGCGTCTCCGCTTTGAACGCCTTCACGTCGATGACGCCGGCGGCGAGCTCCTTGTCGCGGGGGAAGTCCTTCCAGCGCGCGGCATCGTCGAGGCCGCGGTTGGCGAACTCCAGCACGATCTGTGAGGCGTCGATCTCGTGCAGCGTGGAGAAGACGTTCGCGTAGTCGCGCACGGCGCTGAACGGGCGGCCATAGAGATTGCCGAAGCAGACGTGCACCGCGATCTTGGCGTCCACGCCGTCGACGGCGCGGTTGATCCCCTTGGACACGTCGTGCGTGGAGCCGTGATACATCCCATGGTGCGGCTCGTCGATCTGGATGAAATCCGCTCCCACGGCCACGAGCGCCTTGCACTCCGCGTTGACGATCTTCACGAGGTCGGCGAGCAGCGTGTCCTTGTCGCGATAGCCGCCGCCGAGCTTGAGCGGCACGAGCAGCGTGTACGGCCCGGGCACGGTCGCCTTGAGCCGCTTGCCCGTCAGCTCGCGCGCGAGCTTGAACTCCTCGACGATGCCGAGACCGCGGGGGGCCGACAGCTTCTCCGTCACCTCGAACGGCGTGTTGGTGTCCCAGAGGGGCTGGCCCAGCCGACGGGGCGCGGGCAGCGTCTTGATGCCGTGGATCGCGTCGTAGAACCCGATGATGAAGCGCACGCGCATCATCTCGCCGGTCGAGACCACGTCGACGCCGGCGCGCTCCTGATCGAGCAGCGCGACCTGCGTCGCGTCTTCCATCAGCTCGCGTACGTCGATCACGCCGAGGCGTCCGGCCTCCATCGCCTCGCGCGCCAGCCACACCCAGCCCGGCAGCCCGTGGCTGCCCACCACCGTCGTCGGAAGCTTCGGCAGCGCCTGCGTCATGACGGCGCTCCTTTCCTCGCGTCCCAGGCGCGGCCGAGGTAGGCCTCCGTCACGCGCGGGTCGCGCAACACCGTCTCGGGAGGACCTTCCGCGATCTTCTGTCCGAAGTCCAGCACCACCACGCGCTCGGCGAGATCGCCCACCAGCTCCATGTCGTGCTCGATCCACAGCATCGTCGTGCCGAGCTCGTGCTTGATGCGCAGCAGAAATCGCGCGAGGTTCTCCTTCTCTTCGCGATTCATGCCGGTGGACGGCTCGTCGAGCAGCAGCAGGCGCGGCTCCATGGCCAGCGCGCGACCGACGCCGACGAGCTTCTGCACGCCGAACGGCAGGCTCGCGACCGGCTCCATGCGGTGGCGCTCGAGTTCGAGGAACTCGATGACTTCTTCCGCGCGCTTGCGCTCGCGCGTCTCCTCGCGGCGCGAGGCGCCCCAGAAGACACTGCCGGCCATGATGCCACAGCGCATGTGCCGGTGGCGGCCGAGCAGAATGTTGTCGAGCACGGTCATGTGACGGAACAGCTCGACGAACTGAAAGATGCGCGCGACGCCGGCCGCCGCCACGCGGTGCGGCGGCAGCCCCGAGAGCGGTGCGCCGCGGAAGATGATGCGACCGCGGGTGGGAGTATAGAAGCCGCCCATGCAGTTGAGCAGCGACGTCTTGCCGGCGCCGTTGGGACCGACGAGCGCCGTGAGCGAGCCCTCGTCGACGCCGAAGCCGACGCTCGACAGCGCCCGCAAGCCCTCGAACTCCAGCGTGACGTCGTCCACGCTCAGAACCACCGGCGCCGTCTCCGATACTGCTTCACGTCCGTGTAGCGCGCGCGCCCCGCCCCGCCCCCGACGCCGAGATAGAACTCGCGGATGTCCTCGTGGGCGAGGAGTCGCTCCACCGAGCCGTCGTAGACGATGCGCCCGTGCTCGAGGACATAGCCCGTGTCGGCAATGCCGAGCGCGGCCGCGGCATTTTGCTCGACCAGCAGCACCGCGAGGCCCAGCTCGTCGCGCAGCCGTCGCACGAGTGTCATCAGGGACTCGACGATCGACGGCGCCAGCCCGAGCGAGAGCTCGTCCACAAGCAGCAGCTGAGGCTGACAGAGGAGCGCCGTCGCCAGCGCCAGCATCTGCCGCTCGCCGCCCGAGAGATACCCGGCGAGCTGCCGCCGCCGCTCCGCGAGCACCGGAAAATAGTGGAACACCTGCTCGCGGGACACGAGGCGCCGCCGGCCCGGCACCACCGCATCGAGATTCTCGACGACGCTGAGCGTCTCGAAGACCTTGTCGCGCTCGGGTACCAGCACCAGCCCGCGCCGCGCGGTCTCGTGTGGCCGGCGGCCGGTGATGATCTCGCCGCGGAACACGATGCGCCCCGCCACCACGCGCGCGTCGTCGCCACCGAGGAATCCGGACACCGCTCGCAGCGTGGTGGTCTTGCCGGCGCCGTTGGTACCGAGCAGCGCGACGATGGAGCGCTCGGGCACGCGCAGCGACACGCCCTGCACGGCGGTGGCCACGCGATGATAGACGACCTCGACGTTCTCGAGCTCCAGCAAACTCGCCGGGCCCACGGTCATCGGGTTTGGGGGGCCATGTCGGGGCCCCCCATCAGGAAGACGCGCGCAACGGACGGTGGCGGAATGGCCACAGGACGAACCAGTTGCGAATGCGCCGCCAGATGCCGACCAGCCCGAGCGGCTCGAAGAGCAGGAACAGCGCCATCAGGAGCCCGAACGCGCCGAACTTCACCGGAAAGACGTAGTACTGCGCGGCATCCGGGCCGAGGCCGGCCACCAGCCCGTCGATCGCGTAGGGCAGCAGCGTCACGAACGCGGCGCCGAGCACGGCGCCGAGCGCCGAACCGAGGCCACCGATGATGATCATCGCGACGTACTCCACGGCGACGAAGAACCCGAACGCCTCGACGGACACGAAGCCGCGGTGGTAGGCGAAGAGCGCGCCCGCCAGCGCCGTGACGACGCTCGACCACACGAACGCCGACAGCTTGTAGCGCGCGACGTCGATGCCCACCGACGCGGCCGCGACGTCGCGATCGCGGATCGCCATCCACGCGCGCCCGGCGCGCGAGCGCTGGAGGTTGACGACGAGCACGAGCACCAGCGCCGCCAGCGCGACCAGCACGTAGTACCACGTCACGCTGCCCTTGACGACGAAGCCGGCCAGACGTGGCGCCGGAATCGTGAAGCCGGTGTTGCCGCCGGCGCGCGCCTGCATCTCTCCGGCCATGTAGAGCACGACGTGGTGCATGGCCAGCGTGCCGAGCGCCAGATAGAGCCCTTTGAGCCGCAGCGACGGGATGCCCACGACGAAGCCGAGCACGCCGCCTACCAGCGCCGCCGCCGGCAATGTCACGAGCGGCGAGACGACGCCACGCTCGACCAGGGAGGCCGTCGTGAACGCGCCCGCCGCGAGAAATCCGGCGTGACCGAGCGAGATCTGGCCGGCGAGCCCGGTCAGCACGTTCAGCGCAAGCGCCCCGATCGCCGCGAACGCGGCCTGGCTCACGAGGTCCAGGACGAAGCCCGAGGCGAATCGCGGCAGCACCAGCAGCACGAGGAAAAAGATGGCCAGCGTCACGCGCCGCAGCCGCGTGTCCACGAGCCCGAGATCCGCCTCGTACGACGTCTTGAAATACCCGCTCCCCCGCGTCGCCATCACACGCGCTCCAATTCTTCCTTCGTCCCGAACATTCCCCACGGCCTGATCAGCAGCATCACGAGCAGGCAGACGAACGGCGAGACGTCCGAGAGCAGCGCGTTGCCGTAGCGGACCGACGCGACCTCCACGGCGGCGACGAGCAGCGCCGCGGGAATCACCCCGCCGAGGCTGTCGAGCCCGCCGACGAGCGCGACCGCGAACGCGCGCAGCCCAAGAATGCCGAGCGACGGCTCGAGGCGCACGTTGCTCGAATAGATCATGCCGGCCAGTCCACCGGCGAAGGCGGCGAGCGCCCACGACAGCGCGAAGACACCGTGGAAGTTGATGCCGCGCTGGGACGCGAGCAGCGCGCGCTCACCCGCGGCGCGCATGCGAATGCCCAGCGGCGAGACCTTCAAGAACACGAGCAGCGCGGCGAAGAGCACGACGGCGGCGCCGACCATCACGAGGTCGAAGGTCGAGACCACGGCGCCGCCGACCAGGGGCCGCGGCGGATTCGTCAGGCCCAGCTGCTGCAGCGGGTGGCGCGTGCGATCCGTGAACACGAAGACGATCGCGGCGCGCAGCAGAATGCCGAGCGTCACCGTCACGAGCACGGCCGCGAAGATCGGATGGCCCGCCATCGGCCGCATCAACGCGACGTACACGAGGACACCGGTGAGCGCGCTGAGCGCCGCCGCCAGCGGGAGCGCCAGCGCCGGCGCGCCGGGAAACGTGGCGGCGGTCGCGAACAGGAAATAGCCGCCGAGCGTCAGCAGATCGCCCTGCGCGAGGTTGAGCACGCGCGAGGCGCGATAGACCAGCACGTAGCCGGCTGCGAGCAGGGCGTAGAGGCTCGCGACGACCACCGTCGTCGCCAGCGCCTGCGCCATCTATTTGATGTCCAGCTTCGACCAGCCGCCGACGGAGACGATGGCCGACCTGGCGGTGTCCCAGCGATAGACCTTGTAGTAGGTGGCCTTCCGGTAGTGGTTGTCGGCCGTCATCTCGATCGGACCGCCGCGCAAGCCTTTGGTATCGACGCTGACGCTCGACAGCGCCTGCGCGAGCTTTTCCCGCGAGCACGGCCAGCCGCACTTGCGCAGGCCGGCGTCGAGCACCATCGCGGACGTCCAGCCTTCGGCCATGTAGTGCGCCGGATGATTCGTCTGGCCCTTCACGAGATTGGTGATCTCGGCGTGGATCGGCAGGTTCTCGATGAACATCGCGTTGCCGGTCAGCGCGTGCAGGTTCGGCGCCTTCAGCCGTGTCAGCTCGTCCTGCGCGGGCTGGTGACCATAGAGGATGTAGCTGCCCTTCCAGCCGATGCGGTTCAGCGCCTCGAACACGCCGATCTCCACGCCCCACGGCGCCCACGAGAACACCCAGTCGGCGCCCGCCTCCTTGAGGTTCTGCGCGAACGGCGTGAAGTCCGCCGCCGAGCCGGGAACGACGACCACGGGGATCGTGTCCATCCCCAGCTCCTTGGCGTGCTGCTCGGCGAATTCCAGCTCGACGCGCGAGAGCGGAATGTCCTGGGCGGCGAAGCCGACCTTCACCTTCTTCCCCGCCGACTGCTCCTTGATGAAGCCCAGCGCCATGCGGCTGTCCCACTTGCTGCCGAACGACGTCGTGCAGAAGATCAGCGGCGTCGCCGGCGGGAACGCCTCGCGTGGGCACACGCCGCCGCCGAACAGCAGCGGCGTCTTCGTCGCCTCCGCCTCCGTCATCACCGGCTTGTACGTCGGCGAGATCGACGCATTGATCAGCAGCAGCGCGCCGTCGGTGAGCTTCTTGGCCGCGGCGGCCGCGCGCTGCGGCTCGCCTCGATCATCCTCGTAGGTGATGGCGACGGGATGGCCGTTGATGCCGCCCGCGTCGTTGATGCGCTTGAAGTAGGTCCGATACGCTTCGTACGTCGGCGCGTAGCCCGCGGAAAACGGGCCGGTGATGGCGACCGTCATGCCGATACGGTACGGCTCCGGCGCCTGCGCGCGGGCCGTGTGTGCGGCGACGAGTCCGAGCACACCCGCGGCGCCGATGAGGATACGTCCTCGCATGTCACCTCTCCTTGTTCAATGCTGCGACCTCGGCGGTGATCCGTCGCTCTTCGTCCGACGCGAACATCGACTCGACCAGATCGCGATAGCGCTCGAGCATCAATCGCCGCTTGACCTTGCGCGTCGGCGTCACGGGCTCGCCCTCCTGCTCGGGATCGAGCTCGCGCGGCAGCACGCGAAACGTCTTGACCTGCTCGACGCGCCCGAGCGAGGCGTTGGCTCGCGCCAGCTCCGCGTCGAGCAGGCGCGTCACCTCGGGTTGGGCGGCGAGCGATGCGTAGCCGGTGTGCGTGAGCCCGCGACCGCGCGCCCACTCCGACACGGTCTCGTAGTCCATCTCGATGAGCGCGGCCAGATATTTCCGGCCCTCGCCGAAGACGACGGCGTCGCTGACGTACGGGCTCGCGCGGAGCACCGTCTCGATCTGCCCGGGGCTGACGTTCTTGCCGCCCGCCGTGATCACGAGATCCTTGCGGCGGTCCACGAGTCGAATCGCGCCCGCGGCCGTGCGCTCCGCCACGTCTCCCGTCAGCAGCCAGCCATCACGGTAGGCGGCCGCCGTGGCCTCGGAGTCGCGCCAGTAGCCGGCGAAGAGATCGGGGCCGCGCACGAGCAGCTCGCCGTCGGCGTCGAGCGCGACCTCGATGTTGGGCGCCGTGGTGCCGACGTCACCCGGATGCGGAAACGGTCCGCGCTGCCCCGATACGAGCGCGCCGCCCGTTTCCGTCTGACCGTAGGCCTCGCACAGATTTACGCCCCACGCCTGCCACAGCGCCGCCACCTCGGGCGGCAGCGGCGCGCCGCTGGAGATCAGCAGACGCACGCGCGCGAACCCGACCTTGTCCAGCAGCCACCGAAACACCAGGGCGTGCGAGAGCGCCGCCGCCATGCGCGCGCCCGGCGCGCGCGAGCCGTCGCGGCGCGCGGTGGCCGCGCGCCGGGCGAGACGCAGCGCCGCGCGGTACGCCGCACGCTTGAGCGGCGACGACGCGTCGATGCCGACGAGCAGGTGCGCGGCGAACTTCTGCAGATACCGCGGTACGGTGAACACGAACGTCGGCGCCACCTCGTAGAGGCTCTCCGCGTACGTGTCGAGGCTTTCCGGATAGTGCGGCACGATGTCGGCGAGGAGCGGCATGGTGATGACGGTGTTGCGGCCCATGGTGTGGCAGAGCGGCAGCATCGCGACCACGCGATGCTCGCCTATGGTGAGCACGGGATAGTGCGCGAGGATGTTCGCGCAGGCGGCGAGATGCTGCCCGTGACGATAGAGCGCGCCCTTGGGAGCGCCCGTGGTGCCCGACGTGTAGACGATCGTCGCGGGATCGTCGGGGCGCACGCCCGCGGCCAGCCGCGCGAGGGCCTCGAGCGACGCGGCGCCGCGCCCCGCCGCCTCGACATCGGCGAATCGGTGCACGCGCGGGCTCGCGTACATGAACAGCGCGCGCGTGTCGACGACCACGACGCCGCGGACCTCGGGGCAGTCGTCGAGCACCGTGAGCGTTTTGTCGAGATGCTCCTGGTCCTCGACGACGACCACGCGCGCGCCGCCGTGCTGCAGCAGGTAGCGGACTTCGCCGGGGGCGCTGGTAGGATAGATGCCGTACGTGACGGCGCCGAGTGCCTGTCCCGCGAGATCCGCGATCGTCCACTCGGGGCACGGATCGCCGACGATGGCCAGCGTGCTGCCGCGCTCTACGCCGAATCGCGTCGCGAGCCCCTGGGCCACCGCCGCCACGCGGGCCGCCAGCTCCGCCCAGCTGGTCTCGCAATACACGCCGAGCGTCTTCGCCCGGAATGCGACGCGCGCGCCGCGCGTGCGTGCGCGCTCGACCAGGAGGCCGGGGATGGTGGACGCGCGCAGGTGGCGGAAATCCATCGCGGTCCGGCGATTCTACGGCGTGGTGCCCCGCCCGCGGAAGGCCGTATAGTGGAGGGCCTCATGGCGACCGACGGCGTCGTGGACGCGGTGAAGCGCGTTGGGCTGGCCGCCGGCGCGCGTGTCGTCGGCGTCGCGGCGGCCGCCGCGTTCCGCGCCGGCGTGCCCGAGGGCTTTCGTCCGGAGGACATCCTGCCCGGGGCGCGCAGCGTGGTCGTCGCGGGCGGCGACGGGCCGACCGCCGGCGCGTGGCGCTGTCCCGATCACCGCGTGATGGAGATCACCGGCTACGATCTGCGCGAGAACGTCGCCATCCACGCGATGTGCGACTACATCGAGCGTGAGCTGGGCTACTACGCGGTGCAGGCGCCCTCGCTGCCCGTGCACGGACACGAGCCGCCGATGAGCATGATGCACGCCGCCGAGCTGGCCGGCCTTGGCACGCGCAGCTTCGCCGCTCACATCATCCTGAATCCGGAGTACGGGCTGCTCTACTACGCGGCGCTGATCACGACGCTGCCGCTGCCGGCGGACCCGCCGCTGGCCGAGCCCGCGTGTCCGCATCCGGGCTGCGCCGCGATGTACAAGCGCATCGGCACCACACCGTGCCTGCGGGTGTGTCCGGCGTGCTTGTCGGGGACGATGAAGAACGCGCGGATCGAGACCTCGACGTACGACCGCGAGAAGTGTCACTCGCGCGCGCAGACATACGGCATCGGATCCTTCCAGAAGGCGCTCCTCGCCGTCGTCGATGAGGATGACCCCGCGCGCCGCCGCGACATGATCCACTCCGACTTCTTCGCGAAGTCGGTGCAGTCGCTGGGCTTCTTCCGGGATTCCATCGCGCAGTGCTTCGAGTGCATGCGCGTGTGCCCCGTCGGTCGGAAGCACAGAAAGTTGAAGTAACGACGATGACTGATGAACGGGCGCCGGCCAAAGGCGACCTCGTGGGCCCGGCGACAACAAGCGCGACCGCGCGGCTCAAAGCGCTCGCGCTCAAATCCGGCGCGACGGTCGTCGGCGTCGCCGACGCCGCCGCGTTCGACACGCACGCGCCGTCGAAGCATCGGCCCGCCGACCTTTTGCCCGGCGCGCGCACGGTCGTCGTCGTCGGCGGTGCGCAGCCGCGCGCCGGCGATTGGGTGGCGACTTCCCCGTGGCTCTTGTCGACGATGGGGACGACCGAGCGGATCCAGGGCGTCGGACGACGCATCGCGCAGGCGATCGAGAGCGAGCTCGGTTACTACGCGCTGTTCGTGCCGCCGGGCACCGCCGCCGGCGACGCGCCGTTCCTGTCGCTCATGCTCGCCGCCGAGCTGGCGGGGCTCGGCACGCGAAGCCTCGCCGGCCCGATCCTCAATCGCGACCACGGCTTCATGTATTGGAGCGCCGTTGTGACCACCGCGCCGTTCGACGTCGACGGACCGACGACCGACGCGGCGTGCCCGGCGCCGGCTTGTCGCGACATGTGGGAGCGTGAGCACACGACGCCCTGCCTGCGTGTGTGTCCGCTCGACGCCGGCGGCTGCCTGGCCGGCCGGCTCGACGACGGTCACGCCGTGCGCACGGCCTACGACGCCGCCCGCTGCAACACCCGCGTGCACACGCACTGGGTCGGCGGCTTCCAGAAGGTGCTCGAGGAGACGCTCAACGAGCCCGATCGCGAGCGCCGCAAGATGCTGGTCTACGGCGACTTCATGACGCGCACCCTGTGGTCCATCACGTACTCGTCGACGAACATCGCCCAGTGCTTCGAGTGCATGCGGGCGTGTCCGGCCGCCCACGGGCTGAAGGAGATGCGATGACGTTCTTCCGTCTCGACCCCGAGCTGTACGCTCGGCACAAGGACGAAATCTTGACGCTGTCGAACTCGTTCCAGCGCATCGACCGGCGCGGGCTCAGCGATCGCGAGATCGCGGAGCGGTTGGGGTTGGACGAGCGGACGGTGACCGAGATCCGCGTCATCGCCGAGCGCGATTGTTATGCGCTGGATGAGTGGCAGCGGGCGATCGACTTCAAGCGCAAGGCGTGCAGCGACTGGGCGGCGGCGGCGCTCAAGCGCCCGGATCTCAGGGAGCCGTGACGCTCTACTTTTTCGAGCGCATCACCGAGGACGACTTCGTCGGTCCCGTCATCGTCGCGGCCGCCTCGGAGGACGAGGCGTGGCGGTTGCTCGGGGCGCGCGAGCGCAGCGCACGGCCGGCGCTCGAGGCGCTCGGCTGGCAGATCGCGCAGGACCTCGCCGCGATTCCCACGCGCGCGGCCATCGTCTATCCCAGCCATTACCGCAACGCGATTCTCAGAGAGTCGACGTGATCGCGCGCGGCGTTCACCTCGTGGGCAGCGTGCCGCTGGCCAGTGCGGAAGCGGTCTTCACGACCGTCGCCGCCGCGCTGGACGAGCGCCTGCGACGCATTCCCGATGGCGAGACTGGCCCACGCTCGGACTGGATCGTGTGGCAGCTGCCGGTCTTCACGTCGCAGCCGCGGCTCGAGGTGGTGCCGCCGGCGCCAAACGGATGGCGTCCGCTGCCGCGCGTCCGGCTCGAGGACGGCGCACGCGCCGACGACGTCCGCTTCGAGGCGCTCGGCTACGCCGAGGCCGCGATCGCCTCGTATCGTGTGTTCGCGCGCCTCAAGCGCGACGGGCGGGTGCCGGTGGGCTGCCGCTTCCAGGTGTGCCTGCCGACGCCGCTGGCGCCGATCAGCGCGTTCGTGGTGCCCGAGCACCAGGGCGCGCTCGAGCCGGCGTACGAAGCCCGCCTGCTCGCCGAGCTGCGGCTGATGCTCGAGGATGTGCCGCACGACCAGCTGGCGATCCAGTGGGACACGAACTTCGAGCTCGGGATGCTCGAGGGTGTCTTCCCGGTGTGGTTCGACGATGTGAAGGGCGGCATCCTCGAGCGGCTGCTGCGACTGTCGCGCCAGGTGCCCGCCGACGTCGAGCTCGGCTACCACCTCTGCTATGGCGACGTGCAGCACCGTCACTTCACGGAGCCGAGGGACGCCGCCAAGCTCGTGGAGATCGCCAACGCGCTTGCGGCGAGCCTCGGCCGTCCGCTGAATTGGCTGCACCTGCCCGTGCCGCGCAATCGCGACGACACGGCATACTATGCGCCGCTCGAGGGGCTGCGTTTGCGTCCGGAGACCGAGCTGTACCTCGGCCTCGTTCACCACACGGACGGCGTCGAGGGCTCGGCGCGTCGTATAGAGGTCGCGCGCCGCTTCGTGGGCGATTTCGGCATCGCGACCGAGTGCGGGTGGGGTCGGCGCGCGCCGGCCACGGTTCCCGGGTTGCTGCGCATCCACCGAGAGCTGAGCCGAGGCGTCGTCGCGGCCCGCGCGGCGCGCCAGCCGTTCCGCTGGCCGCCGCGCTTTGCCCGCGTGCCCGACGAGGACTGGACGCGAGCCCCCGTCGACACCTTCGGCCTGCGCTACGACACGGTCGAGCAGCACGGCTGGTATCGCAATCTCGATCCGACGGTGGAAGACCTCGCGAGGCATCTCGACGAGGGTCAGATCCTCGTCGACTATTCCGGCGGGACCGGTATCCTGCTCGACCGTCTCATCCTGAGGATCTTCGACCGCCAGGTCGGCATGCTGATCGCGGATTCGTCGCCCAAGTTCCTGCGTGTCGGCCTGGACAAGTTCGGCGGCGACGAGCGCGTCGCCTTTCGTCTGCTGCGCTGGCTGAAGGAAGAAAACCGTCTGCAGCTGCTCGAGGAGGTCCTCGGTCCCGAGCTCGTCGCACGCGGTGTCGATGCGCTGGCCTCGACCAACGCGATCCATCTCTATCTCGACCTGCCGCAAACGCTCGCCTCGTGGGCGCGCACGTTGAAACCCGGCGGCCGCGTGTTCGTGCAATCGGGAAACATCCGCAATCCCAGCGCGCGTCCCAGCGAATGGATCCTGGACGAGACCGTATGGACGATTCACGAGGTGGCCACCGGCCTGGTGCGCAACGATCCGAGGTACGCGGCGTATCGCCCGGTCCTCGACGACGAGTCGCGCATGCGCGCGCACCTCGCGTATCGGGATCGCGTCTTCCTGCCCGTGCGGCCGCTCGACTACTACGTGCGCGGGCTGGAGGCCGCCGGCTTCACGATCGAGTCGGTCACCGCGCGTACCATCGACGCCAGCGTCGACGACTGGTTTCAATTCCTCAGCGCCTACCACGAGGCGGTGCTCGGCTGGGTCGGCGGGTCGACCAAGGTGGACGGGCGGCCGGCTGACGCGGCGGCGGCGAGGGATCGGCTCGCGCTCATCCGCCACGCGATGGACACGCTCTTCGGTGGCCGCCCGGCCTTTCGCTGTTGCTGGACCTACATCAATTGCGTGACGTGACGTGTCGGCCGGAGGACCGCGACATGACGGCGATGAGCGCGATTCGCCACATCCACGACGTTCCCGGCTATCCGGCGCCGCATTCACCGTACTCGCACGCGGTCGTCGCGAACGGATTCGTGTTCGTCTCGGGTCAGATCCCGGTCCGTCCCGGCGGCGCGCCGACCGAGGTCGTCGGCACGACGATGCAAGAGCAGACGCGCCAGTGTCTGCGCAACGTCAAGCTCATTCTGGAGGCGGCCGGCAGCTCGCTCGATCGCGTCGTCAAGGTCACGGTGCTCCTCGCCCGCCCGGAGCTCTACCGGGAGATGAACGAGGCGTACGCCGAGTTCTTTCCCGGCCCGAAGCCGGCGCGAGCCATGGCGCGGTTTGGCGCCGAGATCCCGGGCGTTCAGGTCGCGATCGAGGCGGTGGCGCTGGCCGGTTGAAGCGTGATCACCGCGGCGAGCGACGGGCGGACGCGGCTCGAGACCTGATCGCCTCCATCGCCGCACGGTGCTCATCGGAGCCGAGGCATACCTCGAATTGCGCCTGCATCTCGCGACGAAAGTCGTCGAACGCGAGATCGAACGCGCGCGCGGTGAGCCGCTTGCTCGCTCGGATGCTCGCCGGCGGAAGCGCCAGGAGCTTTTGCACGGTCGCGTCCACCTCGCGCTCGAAGTCGGCGGCCGGCACGACACGATTGACGAGCCCGTAGCGCTCGGCCGTGGTCGCATCGATCGGCTCGCCGAGCAGGATCAGCTCGCGCGCCCGCGCGGCGCCGATGAGCCGCGGCAGCCGATACAGCGCCATCGACGGGATCAGGCATTCCTTCACCGCCGGCAGTCCGAGCAGGGCGCCGTCGGACGCGAGGCGATAATCGCAGACCAGCGCCAGCTGCAGGCCGCCGCCCAGGCAGTGACCGTTGATGGCGGCGACGAAGAGCCGGTCCATGCGCTCGATGGTCGTCATGGCATCTTCCCAGGCCACGAAGTCGGCGAGCGCGAAGGCGCCGCGCGCGAGGGCGCCCAGATCGACGCCGGTGCAGAACGCGCGGCCGGCGCCGGTGACCACGACGACGCGGATCTCGGACGCGCGCGTGATGTGCTCGACGACCTCGCCGAGGTCGCGCACCCACTCGGCATTGCCGGCATTGAGCACGTCGGGGCGATCCAGCGTGATGCAGGCGAGCGGCCCTTTGACAGCGAGGCGGATCGTCTTCACGAGCGGACGGGCGTGAACTCCGTGGTGTAGTGCTCCTCGAGCGGCACGCGCTTGCGGACGGAGCCCGCATCGAGCAGGGCGTCCTGCATCGCCTTGAGGTTGTCGACGCGGATGCGTCCGTCCTCCGGAAAGTACGGCGTCCACGCGCGGTGCACGGCGGCCACGACGTCCGGCGCCCAGTTCAGCTTCGCGCCGATGACGGCGGCGGCGTCCTGCGGCTGGGCCTTCATGAACCGCATGGCCTGGAAGATCGCTCGCGTCGCGCGACGGATCTGGTCGGCGTTCTTCTTGATCTGCTCCTCGGACGAATACTGGATCGACGAGATCCATTTCGGCGTCAGGCTGTCGAGCCTGAACACGAGCCTGGTGCGCCCCTGCGCCTCGGTGCTGGCGCCGTAGTCGCCCCACACGTAGGCGGCGATCTCCTTGCGGGCGAGCGCGGCCAGCTGCGCATCGAGTCCGCCGAGCGCGACGATCGTCACGTCGCGGTCGGGATCCCAGCCCTGCGCCCTGGCCGCCATGCGCGCGAACGCCCAGGTGGCCGCGCCTGCGCGCGTGACGCCGATGGACTTCCCCTTGAGGTCCGCCATCCTGGCGCCTTCGGGTGGTCCCACGAGGACGAAGTCGTTGCCTTCGCCCTGCGTCGCCGTCATTCGGATCGGCATGCCGGCCTCACGAAAGACGATGATGTCGGTCGAGCCGGTGAGCCCGATGAGGACCTCACCCGCGATGACGGCCTTGACGAGGTCGGGGCCGCCGCGGAACGGCACGAACTCCGCGTTCAGCCCCTGCTCCCGAAAGAGCCCCTTCTCGACGGCGGCGATCACCGGCCCGGCGAGGATGTAGGAGCCCAGCACGGCGGTCCCGATCTTGACCGACGGCTGCGCGCGCGCGATGGCGGGCGCAGCGAGCACGCCGCCACCGACGAGCCGGAGGAACCGACGCCGTCTCATTTCACGCCGGCGCCGTTCACGAGTCGGACCTCGTGCTGCGTCGCGGCCGGCGCCGTCAGGCCGCGGGCACGCAGGTGCTCGAGCAGGGCCTGGTACAGCTCGCCATCGACGACGCCGACGTCGGGGACGCGCACCCACGGCTGCACGGCCAGCTTCACGCCGCCGTCGGTGACCTGCGTGATGCCCACGACCGCCGGCGGGTCCTTGAGCACGCGCGGATTCGTCGCCACCACGTCGCGCACGCCGCGCAGCAGGCTGACGACGTCGCCCGGATGGGCGACGCTCACGCTGAGGTTCAGCTGGCGCGACGTGCTGAAGTTGTGCAGGATCTCGCCGACGATCTTGCGGTTCGGGATGATGACGCGCGAGCGGTCGGCGTGCATCAGGACGGTGGCGCTGAGACCGATCTCCACGACGTCGCCGTGGACGCCGGCGACGGCGATGTGCTCGCCGACGCGGAACGGCTTCGTGAGAATGATGTTCAGTCCCGCCACGATGTTGCTGAGCACGCCCTGGAGCGCGATGCCGATGCCGAGTCCGGCCACCCCGATCCCCGCGACCAGCGGCGCGACCTGAAACCCCAGCTTGTCGATGGCGACGACGAGCGTGAAGAGCAGCACGACGACGCGCGTGACACGCACGATGAGCTGCTTCATCGGCGGCTCGAGCTGGTAACGATTGAGCTGCGCGCCGATCAGCGCCCCCACCCAATGGCCGAGGCCGACGCCGGCGATGACAATGACGACGGCGCCGAGCACCTGGAAGCCGTAGCGAACCGCGAGGTCGACAACCAAGGTTTTCACGTCCATGGGCTCCTCCTCCCGAAGGACCGCGGTGTCGGTCGGCGCAGACTAGCCCGTTCGTCGGAACAGCGTCAAACGATTGCGCTCGCCGAGGCCGGCGCGACGGCGGAGGACGGGCTAGCGCTCAGGGACGCCGCGGTCGGGCACCGCCGTACACGTGCCGCAGCATGCCGGCGAACATCACGATGGCGATCAACAGAAGCACGACGACGGCGGTGCCGATGATCTTCTCGGGCCCGCGGATGTGCATGGTCGAGATCAGCGTCGAGGACGACTGACTCGGCTGGTTGAAATCCGCGAACGGCGCCGTCGGCGGCAGGATGCCGGGCGGGTTCGGGGACGGGTCGGCGGCGAGCGCGGGGACCGCGCCCGACAGCACGCCGAGGACGAGACACAACGCGAGGACTTTTGGCATGGCCGGCAGTGTAGCAGCGGCTCGCGTATCCCGCTAGCCTCGAGCCACGACCACGCGCGGCGGTGTCTTGCCGTCGAGAAAGGCGAGGATCGACTCCGTCGCCTGGCCGAAGAAGATCCCGTAGCCCTCCGCCGTCACGAACCCGAGATGTGGCGTCAGCACGACGTTGTCGAGCGCGAGCATCGGGTGGTTCTTCGGCAGCGGCTCGACGTCGAAGACGTCGAGGGCGGCGCCGGCGATGCGGCGGCCGCGCAGCGCCTCGAGCAGCGCCGCCTCGTCGACGATCGGCCCACGCGCCGTGTTCACCAGGAACGCGCCGGGCTTCATGAGCGCCAGGTGGCGCGCGGTGATGAGCCCGCGCGTCTTGTCGGACAGGCGGTAATGCACGCTGACCACGTCGCTCTCGCGCAGCAGCGTGTCGAGGTCGACGTGCGTCGCCCCGGCGGCGGCGGCGCGCGCGTCGGTGAGCGTGATGCCCGTCGCCAGCACGCGCATGCCGAGGAGCCGGCCGAACGCCGCCATCTTCCCGCCGATCCGCCCGAGGCCGATGATCCCGAGCGTCCTGCCGTACATGTCGACGCCGATCGGCGGCGTCTGCCAGCGGCCTTCGCGCGTGGCGCGGTCTTCCTGCGGCACGCGGCGCACCAGGGCCATCATCAGGGCCACCGTGTGCTCGAACGCGTTCACGCCGGAGCCTTCGGTGTCGGTGACGACGATGCCGCGCGCGCCGGCGGCGGCGAGGTCGACCTGCCCGGTCCAGCGGCCGCCGATGGCGATCATGCGCAGCGCGGGCAGGCGGGCGATGAGCCCCGCCCGGAAGAAGGTGCGCTCCCGCGTCGGAACGATGATCTCGTACGGTGCGAGCCGCGCCGCGAGCGCGTCCTCGCTCGCGAGCGTGTCCGCGAACTTGTCGATCGTCGCGCGCCCGTCGAGCCGCTTCCAGACGGGCAGCGCGCCGACCATCCCGCCCCAGTCGTCGATGATGGCGATGCGCGTCATGGGTTGCCTCCCTCGGGTCGCGCGCCGCCACCGCCGCGGCCCCGGCGACGGCGTCGACGCCGGCCGTCAATGGACGTCGGGGGCGCTGGGGTCGCCGCCTGCGGACGGTGCGACGCGTGCGGGCGCCCGCCGTCCCCACCGCCACGACGGGCGCCGCGGTCGAAGCCGCGCCGCGCATCGAGCCGCGCGCGACGCTCCTCGGCGAAGCGGCGCCGCTCCTCGGCGGACGGCTTGATTTCGGTCACGAAGAGATCGTCCTCAGCCCACTCGACCGGGATCTTGTGGCCGATGAACTTCTCGATCGCCTCCAGATTGAGGGCACTCGCCTCGTCCACGAGGCCGACCGCGCGCCCCGCGGCGCCCGCGCGCGCCGTGCGCCCGATGCGATGGACGTAGTCCTCGGCGTCCTGCGGCAGGTCCCAGTTGATCACGTGACTGACCGCCTCGATGTGCAGGCCGCGCGAGGCGACGTCGGTGGCGACGAGGACGGGCAGCACGCCTTCCTTGAAGTCGTTGATGATCTTCAGCCGCCGCTTCTGGTCCACGTCGCCGGTGAGCGCGCGCGCGTCCCAGCCGTTGCGGATCAGCCGGTCCTCCAGGCGCCGCGCCTCCTCGCGCGTGTTCGAGAAGATCAGGAAGCGATCGCCCTCGCGACGCATCAGGCCCAGCAGCAGCGGAAACTTTTCCTCGCGGCCGACGTGGTAGAGCGTCTGCTCGATGCGCTCGGCCGTCTTCTGCTGCGGCATGATCGTGATCTGCGACGGGTTGTTCATGAACTCCCACGTCAGCTCGAGGACGCGGAACGACAGCGTCGCGGAGAACAGGAACGACTGCCGGCGCTCGGGCGGCGGCAGCCTTCGCAGGATGTAGCGCAGATCGGCGATGAACCCCATGTCGAACATCCGGTCCGCCTCGTCGATGACAAGCACCTCGACCCGGCGCGGCGACCAGATGTGCTGCTTGAGGTAATCGATCAGGCGCCCGGGCGTGCCGACCAGGATGTCGCAGCCGGCGGCGAGCGCTTCGCGCTGCCGGTTGTAGTCGATGCCGCCGTAGACGGCGAGGATCCGAAACGGCGTGTGCGTGCCGAGAAGCCGCGCGTCGGACTCGATCTGCACGACCAGCTCGCGGGTCGGCGCGATGATGAGCACGCGTGGCTCTCCGCCGTGACCGTGCCGCGACAGCTCGCCCTCGCGGATCAGCCGCGTGAACGCCGCGATGAGGAACGCCGCGGTCTTTCCGGTGCCCGTCTGCGACTGACCCGCCACGTCCTTGCCCCGCAACGCCAGCGGCAGCGCCGCCTCCTGGATCGGCGTCGCGGTCACGAAGCCGGCGTCGCGGATCCCCTGCATCACGGCTTCGGGCAGGTCGAGGGTCGAGAACTCCATCAGGAGCCGGTGGCCCCCGAGGGCTGCGGCACGGGCGCCGCGCGGCGACCGAAGATCCTCGCGCAGATGATGCCGACTTCGTACAGGAGGATCAGCGGCCCGGCCATCAGCGTCTGGTTGAAGGCATCGGGCGTGGGCGTGAGCACGGCTCCGGCGACGAAGGCGCCGAGGATGGCGTACTTGCGGTTCTTCGCGAGCTGTTTGCTGGTGACCACGCCGACCCGCGCGAGGATCGTGATGAGCAGCGGAAGCTCGAAGACGGCGCCGAAGGCGAGCGTGAACTTCAGCAGGAAGTCGATGTGATTCTCGAGCGTGATCATCGGCTGCAGCGTGTCCCGCGCGTAGGAGAGCAGGAACTGGATGGCGTACGGCGTCACCACGAACAGCGAGAAGGCGCCGCCGGCGATGAACATCAGCGAGCCGATGAGCACGAACGGCACCGCGTACTTCTTCTCGTGCTCGTGCAGTCCGGGCGCGATGAACGCCCACACCTGCCACAGGATGCCGGGCGACGCGAGGAAGACGCCGACGATCAGCGCGACCTTCATCTGGACCCAGAACGCCTCGGCCGGCGCCGTGAAGACGAGCTTGTAGCCGAGCTTGGTCACCGGACGCGCCAGGTAGTCGGTGATCTGCTCCGCCCGGAACAGCGCGATGAACGTGCCACCGAGAAGCCAGAACAGGGCGCGCATGATGCGCGTGCGCAGCTCGCCCAGATGCTCCATGAACGGCATCTTGTCGTCGACGGAGAAGCGCCGCACTAGCGTGCGCCCACGAAGTGCCGGAGCGCAGCGGCGCCGCGGCCGGCCTGGATCGCGCCGCGGATGGCGGACGTCACGTACGCCTTCGCGTCGGCGATGGCGTCGAGCAGCGCGCGGCCGCGCGCGAGTCCGGCGGCGATGGCCGCGGAGTACGTGCAGCCGGTGCCGTGCGTGGGGGGACCCTCGACGCGCGGCGCGGGAAAGCGGGTGAGCGTGCGGCCGTCCCAGAGCACGTCGGTCGCGGAGTCTTTGAGGTGCCCGCCCTTCACCAGAACGTGACGCGGCCCGAGGGCGGCGATGCGATGCGCCGCCTCGACCATGTCGGCCTCGGAGTCCACGGCCATGTCGGCGAGCGCACCGGCCTCCATCAGGTTGGGCGTGACGAGCGTCGCGAGCGGCAGGAGCTCGCGCACGAGCGTGTCGCGCGCGGCGGCCTGCAGGAGCGGATCGCCCGAGGTGGCGATCATCACGGGATCGACGATGAGCGGCGCGCCGCGATGCGCGCGCAGCCGACCCGCCACCGTTCCGACGATGCCTTTGGTGGCCAGCATCCCGGTCTTGATCGCGTCGGCGCCGAGATCCTCCAGCACGGCGTCGATCTGCCGGGCGACGAAGTCGGGCGGCAGGTCGAGCACGCCGAGCACGCCCACGGAGTTCTGCGCGGTGACCGCGGTGACCGCGGACATCCCGAACACCTCGAACGCCGAGAACGTCTTGAGGTCGGCCTGGATGCCCGCGCCGCCACCGGAATCCGACCCGGCGATGGTCAGGGCCTTGGGAACCGTCATAGACCCATGCAGTATACGCCGCTCACGCGCGCGGAATGATCAGGACGAACTCGCCGCGTGGCGGGTTCGTGCGCAGCCGCTCGAGATGGATGGAGGCGGGCGCGCGCACGATCTCCTCGAACTGCTTGGTCAGCTCGCGCGCCACGACGACGTCCGCCTCGCCGAAGATCTCGCCGATCGCCTCGAGCGCGCTCACGATGCGGTGCGGCGACTCGTAGACGACGATCGTCGTCTCGAGCTCGCGCAGCGCCTTCAGACGATTCACGCGCTTGCCGGGCTTCACCGGCAGGAAGCCGTCGAACACGAAGCGATCGGCCGGCACGCCGGCCGCCGAGAGGGCGGTGGCGACGGCGGAGGGTCCCGGCACCGGCACCACGTCGATGCCCGCGGCGCGCGCGTCGCGCACCAGGAGGAAGCCGGGATCCGAAATGGCCGGCGTGCCCGCGTCGGTGACGAGGGCCACCGAGGCGCCGTCGGCGAGCCGGCGGAGGATCTGCGGGCCGCGCGCGAGCTTGTTGTGCTCGAAGTACGAGACCGTCGGCGTGTGGATGTCGAAGTGCGAGAGCAGCGCGCGCGTGCGGCGCGTGTCCTCGCACGCGATCAGGTCGACCTCGCGCAGCACACGCAGCGCGCGGGCGGAGACGTCCTCGAGATTACCGATCGGTGTGGCGACGACGAAGAGGATGCCGCGGTCGCTCAGGCTACGCGGACTGTTCCTGGGCCTCGGACACCAGCACCGGACGCTCGTGGTTCAGGATCACCTCGCGCGTGATGATGCATTCCTTGAGCCCCTGGATGGACGGCAGCTCGTACATGATCTCGAGCATGACCTCCTCCAGGATGGCGCGCAGCCCGCGCGCGCCGGTGCCCCGCTTCAGCGCCTCGCGGGCGATGGCGGCCACCGCGTCGTCGGTGAACTTGAGGCGGACCTTCTCGAGATCGAAGTACTTCTGATACTGCTTGATGATCGCGTTCTTCGGCTCCTTGAGAATGCGGACCAGCGCCGCGTCGTCGAGGTCGTGCAGCGTCGCGATGACGGGCAACCGGCCGACGAACTCGGGGATGAGGCCGTAGCGCAGCAGATCCTCGGGCTGGATCATCGCCAGCAGGTCGCCCACGCGGCGCTCCGTGTGACTCTTGATCTCGGCGCCGAAGCCCATGCCCGAGCGCCCCACCCGGCTCTCGATGTTCTTGTCCAGGCCGACGAATGCCCCGCCGCAGATGAAGAGCACGTTCGACGTGTCGACCTGGATGAACTCCTGGTGCGGGTGCTTGCGGCCGCCCTGCGGCGGCACGTTGGCGATCGTGCCTTCGAGAATCTTGAGCAGCGCCTGCTGCACGCCTTCGCCGGAGACGTCCCGGGTGATCGACGGGTTCTCCGATTTTCTAGCGATCTTGTCGATCTCGTCGATATACACGATGCCGCGCTCCGCGCGCTCGACGTCGTAGTCCGCGGCCTGCAGCAGACGCAGAATAATGTTCTCGACGTCCTCGCCGACGTACCCGGCCTCGGTCAGCGTGGTGGCGTCGGCGATGGTGAACGGCACGCGCAGCATCTTGGCCAGCGTCTGCGCGAGCAGCGTCTTCCCCGAGCCGGTGGGACCGATCAACAAGATGTTGGACTTCTGCAGCTCGACGTCGCCGGCATCGTTGCCCGACTCGATGCGCTTGTAGTGGTTGTGCACGGCGACGGAGAGGATCTTCTTGGCGCGCTCCTGGCCGACCACGTACTGGTCGAGGACGGTCTTGATCTCGGCGGGCTTGGGGAGCGAGCGGATCTCGCGCGACTTCTCCTCTTCCCACTCCTCCGCGATGATGTCGTTGCAAAGCTCGATGCACTCGTCGCAGATGTACACGGTGGGACCCGCGATCAGCTTGCGAACGTCGTTTTGACTCTTGCCGCAGAATGAGCACTTCAGGGTGCCATTACCTTCACGCGCCCGACCCGCCATCGTGACCGGCTCCTTACTTCTGAACTTGCGCCGCCAGCGCCGCCGCCTCGCTGATCGCCCGTGTCGTGGGCTTGGAGGAGATGACTTCGTCGACGATTCTATAGTCCTTGGCCTGCTCGGCGGTCATGAAAAAGTCCCGGTCGGTGTCCTTCTGGATCTTGTCGAGGCCCTGGCCGGTGTGATGCACGAGGATGCGATTGAGCTCCTCGCGCATCCGGAGAATTTCCTTGGCCTGGATGTCGATGTCCGTCGCCTGGCCCTGCACGCCGCCCAGCGGCTGATGGATCATGATGCGCGCGTGCGGAAGCGCGAAGCGCTTGCCGCGCGCTCCCGCGCACAGGAGCAGCGCGCCCATCGATGCGGCCTGTCCCATACAGATGGTGGAGATGGCGGGCTTCACGTACTGCATGGTGTCGTAGATCGCCATGCCGGCCGTCACCGAGCCGCCCGGGGAGTTGATGTAGAGATAGATGTCCTTGTCCGGGTCCTCCGCCTCGAGGAACAACATCTGCGCGATGACGAGATTGGCCAGCTCATCCTCGATGAACGTCGGCAGGAAGATGATCCGCTCCTTGAGCAGGCGCGAAAAGATGTCGAAGGCGCGCTCGCCTCGCGGCGTCTGCTCGATGACCATCGGCACCAGGGCCATGCTGCTTCTCCTTGTTACGCGTGAACGGTTGCGTGTTGGATCAGAAAGTCGAGCGTCTTGCGTTCGCGGAGCCCCAGGCGGAGCGCGTCGAGGTCTCCGCCTTTCTCCATCATACGCCGCACCGCCGGCGTCGGGCGCTGGCTCGCGCGCGCGATCTTCTCGACCTCGGCCTCGACCTCATCGTCGCCGGCGGCGAGCCCTTCCTTCTCCGCGATCGCTTCCAGCAAGAGCGCGCGCTTCACGCCCTGCTCGGCCCCCGGCCGCAGCTCGCCCACGAGCTTGGGCACGTCCCACGGCACCTTGTCGGGATCCACGCCCTGGCGGCGCAGCCGCTCCCGCGCGTGCTCGACCTGATGCGCGATCTGGCGCATGACCATGGCATCGGGCACGGTGAAGTCGTGGCGCTGGAGCACGGCGCCCACGATCTTGTCCTCGAGCTCGCGCCGCTGCTCGGCCTGCTGTCGGGCCTCGAGCTGACGGCGCACCTCCGCGCGCAGCGCCTCGAGCGTCTCGAAATCGCCCAGCGACTTCGCGAAGTCGTCGTCGAGCGTCGGCAGGATCTTCTCCTTGACCTCGGATATTTTGAGGCTCGCCGAGCCGCCCTTGCCGCGCAGCGACTCGATCCGATGGTCGTCGGCGAAGTGCAGGGCGACATCCTTTTCGTCGCCGGCCTTCATCCCGACGGCGGCCGCGTCGATGTCGGGCATCACGGCGCCGCTACCGAGAACGAAGTGATAGCCGTTGGCGGTCGTCGCATCGTGGTCGTCTGGGCGCAGGGTGTAGTCGACGATCGCCAGGTCACCGGCGGCGGCGGGGCGGTCGACCGAGCGGAACTCCGCCTGCTGCTCGCGCATCTGCTCGAGGGCCGCGGCCACGTCCTCGTCGCTCACGGCGCCCGGCGCGTGCTGCACGTCGACGCCCTTGTACTCGCCAAGCGTGATGGCGGGCTTGACCTCCACCACCGCCACGAAGGACAGCGGCGCGTTCTCTTCGAGCTTGACGTCGGTCAGATCCGGTTCGTTGACGGGATCGAGCCGCGCTTCGCTGAGGGCCCGGCGGTAGACGTCGGGGATCAGGTGCTCGGCCACCTCGCGACGGACATCGTCAGCGAAGTGAAGCTTGACGAGCGAGCGCGGAACGTGACCCTTGCGAAAGCCAGGCAGCCGCGCCTGCTTCTGCACGCGGCCATAGGCCCGCTCCCATTCCTTCTGGACGACGTCGGCAGGTGCCTCGACGGCCAGGCGCCGCTTGCATGCTTCGAGCTCCTCGACCGCGACCTTCACGAGCGCACCGCACACACGACCGTCATCGAAGCTCCGAATTGGTGCGAGAGGGGGGAGTCGAACCCCCAAGGGCTTTTCAACCCACCGGATCCTAAGTCCGGCGCGTCTGCCAGTTTCGCCACTCTCGCGAGATAGGCGCGAAGTCGCGCGTCCAGAGCATACCCACCACCGGCCGGGGTCGCAAGGATCGCGGCGTTTTGTAGAAACGACCCACGGGTGATGGCTCTGCGGGTTGGGTCGAGGGGTGGCCGGGTCGGAGGTCAGGCGACGTGCCGCTCGAGGTCGCGCTGGCGGACCGCTTCGTCCCGGCGGCGTTCCAGGAAGGCGCGGTGCTCGGCACGAAAGCGGGCCGCGCAATCGGAGCAGATCCCGTCGGTGAATTTCAGTCCCCAGCCGCTCCACGACGCGACGCCTTCGACGAGCGGATAGCCGTGATAGCGAGGATGCCACGCGCATCGAGTCAGCAGCACCGGGACCTCCCGACGTCCGCCGCACGTCAGTGCAATCGATGTGCCTCGGTTCATTGGCGCCGAGATGACGTGGACTTACCGGGCACGCCGGCCGCCGGCACGGAAAATCTCTCCCATGTCTCGCGAGCGCGGGTTGAGAAAAACTGGCGGCCTGCGATGGGTGCCCGTGGGTTTGGCGGACGAGCCGCCCGCTCGCGTGGGCATAATCAATCGTGACCTTACGCGTCCTCTGGTCACGCTTCACCGAGCAACGGCGCGGGATCCGCGTCCTCATCGCCCTGGCCGGCGTCGTCGGCCTGGCGCTGGTGGCGTTGCTGGTCTATTCGGCCGTCGAGCTGGCACGCTTCGACCGTGTCGAGGCGCGCCGCTCGGCGCTCGTGTACGCAATGCCGCAGCCGCTCGCCGTCGGCGTGCATGTGAAGATCGCCGATCTGGCCGGTACGCTCGCACGGCTGTCGTACACGGAAACGCGCGGCGAGCCGGACCCCGGCCACTTCCGGCGCGACGGCAGCGGATGGGACATCCATCTGCGCGGGATGGCGAGGCTGAGCAGCGCCCAGCGCGTGCGGATCGACGTGCGCGACGACCGGATCGTTCGCGTCACGCGGGAGGGCCGTGACATCGGCGCCGCGGCGCTCGAGCCCGAGATCCTGGCGAGCGCGGGGGACCGGCCGGGCGAGGACCACCGACCGGTGCGGCTGCGCGATGTGCCCTTCAGCCTGCTGCAGGCCGTGCTGGCCGCCGAAGATCACCGCTTCTTCGAGCATCCGGGTGTCGATCTGCGCGGACTGTTGCGGGCGGCGTGGGTCAACCTGCGGGCCGGCCGCGTCGCCCAGGGCGGCAGCACGATCACGCAGCAGCTCGTCAAGAATCGGCTGCTCGATCCCAAGCGCACGCTGCTGCGCAAGATCGACGAGGCCTGGCTCGCCACGCTCATCGAGTGGCGGTACAGCAAGGAGCGCATCCTCGAGGCCTACCTCAACGAGATCTATCTCGGCCAGCGCGGCTCGATCGCCATTCGCGGCGTCGCCTCGGCGAGCCGCGCGTACTTCCGCAAAGAAGTGCATCAGCTCACGGTGTCGGAGGCGGCGTTGCTGGCCGGCATGATCCGCGCCCCCAACACGTACTCGCCCAGCGTCAACCCCATCCGCGCGCGCGAGCGGCGCGACGTTGTCCTCGCCCGCATGCGCGAGCTCGGTCGGCTCTCCGA
>Ga0209382_10000723_pt1 | contig 53305 bp, 50 predicted proteins | sample SoiMetdeltSBSDD5_FD_187599 | JGI IMG/M metagenome (GOLD analysis project Ga0209382, IMG submission 187599) | Bulk soil microbial communities from a Populus tree surrounding site in Tennessee, USA - Soil MetaG P. deltoides SBSDD5 (SPAdes) (version 2) | ecosystem: Environmental > Terrestrial >...
ATGGCCCCCCATACCCCCCAAACGCGTGGCGCGCGCACAACCCGGGACGTGGCGCGCGCACAACCCGGGACGTGGCGCGCGCACAACCCGGGACGTGGCGCACGCACAACCCGGGACGTGGCGCGCGCACAACCCGGGACGTGGCGCGCGCACAACCCGGGACGTGGCGCGTGCACAGCCCGGGACGTGGCGCGCGCACAACCCGGGACGTGGCGCGTGCACAACCCGGGACTTTGCGCGCGCACGACTCGGGGCTTTTGTGCGCGCACGCCCCCGGGCTTTGCGCGCGCACGACCTGGGACCGACGATGGGGGACGTTCGAGTCAGAGGCCGAGCGCGGCGCCGTCGGCGCGGGGGTCGGAGGCGCCGGTGAGGCCGGCGGAGTCGATGCGGATGAGCTGGGCGTGTCCCATCAGATCGCTCCACGGCTCGATGACCTCGACCTCGTGGCCGCGCTCGCTCAGGCTCTCGGCGACGTCGGCGCCGAGCCGGTCTTCGAGGCGGAGGGATCGCGTCTCTTCGCCCCAGGTGCGGCCGAAAAGCCAGCGCGGCGCCTCGACGGCGGCCTGGGGTGAAAGGCCGCGGTCGACGAGGCGGGTCACGAGAGCCGCTTGCGTCTGCGGCTGGCCCTCGCCGCCCATCGTGCCGTAGACCAGGCGGGGGCGGCCGTCCACGAGATACATCGACGGGATCAGGGTGTGCGCGGTCTGCTTGCGCGGGGCCAGGCGGTTGACGTGGGCCGGGTCCAGCGAAAAGAACGCGCCCCGGTTCTGCAGGAGGATCCCGGTGTCGCCCGCGATCACGCCCGAGCCGAATTCCCAGTAGAGGCTCTGGATCACCGAGACCGCGTTGCCCTGCGCGTCGGCGGTGACGATCGCGATCGTGTCGCCGGTCGCGGCGGGACCGGCCGCCGGCATCGAGGCGCGTCGCGAGATGCGTTTGCGGCGCTCGGCGAGCCGCGTTGGGTCCAGGCAGCGCGAAATCGGCACCGAGACCGCGGTCGGGTCGGCCAGATAGCGGTCGCGATCCTCGAACGCGAGCTTCGTCGCCTCGACGACGACGTGCACGTAGTCCGCTTCGGCGAGCGACCGGATGTCGAATCCCTCGAGCAAGCTCAGGATCGCGAGCGCGGCGAAGCCCTGCGTCGGCGGCGGGAAGCTCGCTGCTTCGCCGCCCCGGTAGGGCACTCGCAGCGGCTCGACCCACTCGGCCTGGTGGCGCGCCAGATCGTCCGCGGTCAGCGGACTCCCAGCGGCGCTCGCCGCGCGCGCGATCCGGGCGGCGAGCGCGCCGTGATAGAACTCGTCGGCGCCGCCGCGCGCAATCTCCTCGAGGGTCGAGGCGAGATCGGCCTGCACGAAGCGCTCGCGCGTCAGGAGCTCGGGGCCGAACAACCGCCCGAGCTGCGCCCGAAGCTCGGCGGGCGCCTCGTCGCCGAAGAGATCCGGGGCGTCGGCCGTCTCCCGTCGCTGACTCGCGGAGGGCGTGAAGCCCTCTCGGGCGTGGAAGATCGCCGCCTCGAGCAAGGTGCCCCACGTGATCGGCGAGCCCAGCGAGTCGCGGCTGAGCGCGTGGGCCGCCCACCAGCCGGACACGACACCCGGCACCGTCAGCGCCGCGGCGCCGCCGCGCACGGGGATCGACTTGCCGAAGCGAGCCCGATAGCTGTCAAGGTCGGCCGCTGCCGCGGAGCGGCCGGCCGCGTTCAGCGCGCGCAGGGTGCGGTGGCGGCCGTCGTAGATCAGCCAGAAGCTGTCGCCGCCCACGCCGTTCATATGTGGATAGACGACGGCGATCGCGGCGCCCGCGGCGATGGCGGCGTCGACCGCGTTGCCGCCGCGCCGGAGGATCGCCAGCCCGGCCTCGGAGGCGAGCGCGTGAGGTGTGGCCACGAGGCCGCGGGAGGCGCGGGTCTCGGGCCAGCGGGTCGCGGCGGTCACGCGCGCGATGGTAGCAAAGGGCGGCGGCGATTCGGGGTAGGATGAGGCGGTATGGCGAGCCCTGCCGCCGTCTGGCGCCCGGTCGTCACCGAGATCCTTCGCGAACGACTCGACGCCGGCGAGCCGGTCTGGCTGCCGGTACGCGGCCGGAGCATGCGGCCGCTGCTCGGCGCGGGCTCGCGAATCTTCGTCACGCCGGCCCGACGGGTGCTGTTCGGCGATCTGCTCGCCTACGAGTGCGGCGGCGCCGTCGTGTGTCATCGCGTGATCGGACGACGGGGCGCCGCGCTGCTCACCCGCGCGGACCATCGAGGCGCCGGCCCCGAAGTTGTCCTCGAGTCGCAGATCGTCGGCGTCGTCGCGGCGTTCGAGCGCAACGGCGTCACCGTGGAGCTCTGCACGCTCGGCCAGCGCGTGCGAGCCACCCTCGCGGCGGCCCGCTCGTTCGCGGCCGCGGCGCTCCAGGCTGCGCGGCGACGCGCGTGGCCTCCGGCGTGACGCGCTACACCGACACGGTCGACGTCGCGGGCGTCGTCTTTCGGCTGTCCTGTCGCTTCCCCAAGCCGAGCTTCTGGGCGCGGCGTCACCCCAGGTTCATTAGCCGCGGCCATCCCGATGTGACGGTTCAGATCGAATACGACGACAATTGGCGTCGCACGCGACGGTCGATGGGCGATACCGTCTCGGACGCCGCCGACGTCAGGCGCGATGGGCGGTGCCTGCTCGTTTCGACCGGCTACTATCGCGCGGGGGTCGATGTCGAGCGCGGCCGCGTGTCGGTACGGCTCGCCGCCGGCTTCGAAGTGTCCGGGCTCATGCGAACGCTCGCCGCGCTTTGGCTCCTCGAGCGTGGGACCGTGCTACTCAACGCCGCCTGCTTCGGGTCTGCGGCCTCGGCAACGCTCGCGTGCCGACTGGAGGGCGGGCTGGTGCCGTCGTCGGCGGTCGCCGGTTGGCTTGCCGTGACGCCCCTCGCAAACGAGGTGCGGGTGAAGTCGACGCCGTTTGTCGAACGTGATGCGCCGCTGCGCTCACGCGCAGCGCACCCCACGATGCTCTGGCTGCCCGGCTCCGCGCCGGTGTCTCGCTCGATCGGCCCGGCGCCGGCGTTGCTCGCGCTGCTGCCGGCGATCTGGCAGGCCGATCGGCGTCGCGCGGCCGTCGAGCGCACACTCGATCTCGCGACACGGATCGTGACCGCGCTCGAGTGCCGCGAAGTCGGCATGATCAGCGGGCCTGCCGAGGAGGCGCTCGTTGGCTGAGCGCACGCCGCGAATCGACGTCGCCGGCCTCGTGTTCCGCGTGGGCGGCCTCGCCGCGGCCGGTCGCGCCTGGGTCGAGGAACGCTACAGTCCATTCCTGTCACGCCGTGCGCCGACGTTCGGCGTGCATATCCGCGTCAGCGAGCGGTACCGTCCCGGACGGATGCCGCGTCCGTCAGCCGCATGGCACGACGGCCGCTTCGCGCTTGCGAGCCACCCCTCGCGCGCCGAGGGCGATCTGGCCCGGCGCCGCGTGGCGTTTCGCGCGGGTCCCGGACCCGCGCTCAACCCCGACCTGTTCCGCCTGCTGTGCAGCTTCCTCTTGATGCAGAAGGGCGGCGTGCTGCTCCACGCCTCCGCGGTGGTCGCCGGCAGCGGCGCCTGGGTGTTCTCGGGGCCTTCGGGCAGCGGCAAGACCACGATCGCCGGCCTCGCGGGCGATCGCGTCGTGCTGAACGACGAGACGATCGCGCTACGCCCGGCTCCCCGAGGCTGGCGGGCCTGCGCGACGCCGTTCTATGGGTCCGGCGGCCCGTCGATGGCGCGCGTCAACGACAGCGCGCTGGTGCGTGGCCTTTGCTTTCTGCGCAAGTCGAGCCGATTCGCCCACCGGCGCCTCACGCCAACGGAGGTCGTCAGCCGCGCATTCCCCGAGGTGATGCTGCCCAAGCGTGACGCGCGCGTGGCCGAGCGGCTGCTCGCGACCTTGGCGAGCCTGGCCGCCGTGGTCCCGGCGTGGGAGCTCGCGTTCGCGCCCGACCCCGCGATCTGGAGCTATCTCGATGGACTCGACTGAGTCCTTCCCGCTTCGAAAATCGGTGCCGTGGCGGACCCTCGACACGGAGGCGCTCGTCGTGGACGTCAAGGGGGGCTTGCTCTACCCCCTCAACAGCGTCGGCGCGCGGATCTGGGATCTGTGCGACGGCGCGCGCAGCGTCGACGAGATCGTCGGCGTGATCGTGGACGAATTCGCCGCGCCGGAGACGACGATCCGCACCGACGCGATCGAGTTCATCGAACGACTCGCCGACGCCAAGCTGATCTCGATCGAGCGCCGGCGCAGGGGAGAGAGCCGATGATCTTCGAAGGATGCGCCCAGAACGCGGGGCTCGGCGACGCCTCATTGATGGCGCTGATCAGCGCCAAGGCCGACCGGAATCGGACGCCGCTCAACGTGCACCTGGAGCTGACCTACCGGTGCAACGAGCAGTGCGTCCATTGCTATTGCGTCGTCGAGCACGGCCGCGAGCAGGAGGTGCGCCGCCACGAGCTGACGCTCGATGAGATCCGGCGCCTGCTGGACGAGCTCGCCGACATGGGCGCGCTCTACCTGACGCTCTCGGGCGGCGAGGTGATGGTGCGGCCCGACTTCTTCGACATCGCCGAGCACGCGCGCCACCGCGGCTTCGCCTATCGCGTCTTCACCAACGGCATCGGCCTCACCGAGGCGAAGGTCGAGCGGCTCGCCGCGCTCGAGCCGTTGACGGTGGAGCTGTCGATCTTTTCCGCGGACCCCGAGGTGCACGACGCGATCACGCGCGTGCCGGGCTCGTTCAAGCGGCTGATGGCGGCGATCGAGCGCCTGCAGCGTCACGGCCTGCGCGTCTACCTCAAGACCGTCGTGATGAAGCCGAACCTCGACGGGCTCGCGAAGCTCGACGGGCTCGGCAAGGAGCTCGGCGTGTTCACCCACACCTACAGCTGCGAGGTGAGCCCCAGGGTCGACGGCGCCGTGCCGCGGGACGGGCATATCCCGCAGGAATACCAGCTCGACGGCGACGAATTGTTCCGCTACCTGCGCGATTCCACCTGGAGTGAGCAGCTCGATCCTCAGGAAGGCCGGCCCGAGGACGTCGCCCGTCAGCGCAGCACATGCGGGCCCGCTACGAACGGCTGCTGCATCGACCCCTACGGCAACGTGTTTCCGTGCATCGCGTTCCGCGTGCCGATGGGCAACATCCGCCGGACGTCGTTCCGCGAGCTGTGGACCGGGCCACCGCCGGCGATCCGCGATCTCCTGTCGATCCAGCACTACGCCGACTTACCGGAGTGCTCGTCCTGCGAGGTCGTCGGGTTCTGCAACCGCTGCCACGGCGATAACCTGCTCGAGCGGGGCGAGAGTGAGTGGAAGCGATGCCACGACCGGGCGCGCACGCTCGCCGGCGCCCAGCGTCGTCTCTATCAAATCCGTACCGCGGGGAGGAGCTGACCATGGCGACCCAGGAGAAGCGCCCCTACGAGAAGCCGACGCTCGAGCCTAGCAGTATCTTCGGGGCCGACACGACCACGTGCTGCCGCGCGACCACTGGAACGTGCAGCACAGCGCAGCGCACGAGCATGGGCAAGGGCCAGCGCACCAGCACGACGTCGTAGCCCGGTGACCGCTCGCGTCGCGCTCGGCCCTGACGCGCGACTCCTGCTACTGGGCGCGCGGGGCTGTTCCGACCCCGCCTCCGATGCCGAGCTCGCGGGGCTGACGTCCAACTCGGTCGACTGGCCGACCCTCGTCCAGCTCGCGACCCACGAGGGCACCGCAGCGCTGCTCCACTCGCACCTCCAGCGTCTCAGTCTGCTCGGTCGCCTCCCGAGCGTGGCGCGCCAGTCGCTGACCGACGTTGCTCGCGGGGTCTGGGCCGCCAACGCGGCACTCGCGTGCCACTGGGGCGAGGCGACCACGGCGCTCCGGCAGGCGGGCGTCGCGACGCTGACCTTGAAGGGAATGGCGCTCGCCAACACCGTCTATGCCGATCCGGGGCTGCGTCCCATGGCTGATGTCGACCTGCTCGTGCGGCCGGCCGACCGCGAGGTGGCGCTCGCGACGCTTCGCGGCCTTGGATACGAGACGCCGGGCGACGCCGCGGACCAGCTCGGCGTCTCGCGGAGCTTCGCCGAGCTCGTGCGCGAGGGCTCGCGGGTCGATCTGCACTGGCACGCCGCTCGCTATCTTCGGTTCGAGGGAATCGTAGAGGTCGACCACGAGGGGCTCTGGGATCGCGCGCGGCCGCTCGTCACGGCCGAGGGGCGAAGCCTCATGCTCGCGCCCGAGGATCTGCTGCTTCATCTCGTCCTGCATCTGACACTCGGCTCCGATTTCGCGCGCGTGCTGTGGTACGCGGACATCGACGCGGTCGTCCGCCGCTTCGCCGCCGAGCTCGACTGGCGGCGCCTGGAGAGTGAGGCCGAGCGCTGGCGGATCAGAGAACTCACGGGCTGGACGCTCGGCGTGGTGGCGCACTCGTTCGATACGCGGCTGCCGGGCAGACTTCTCGATCGGCTCGGGCACGGACGATTGCGCCGGGCCGCGGTCGCCAGGCTTCTCGGCGCGTCGCGCCCGCCCAGCCTCTCGGGCGCGCTCGGGGACACGCGGGTCTATCCGGCTCAAACGCTCTTGATGGACCGCGTCCGCGACGTGGCGCGGGTGTTCGCGCGGACCTTCTTCCCTTCGGCCACGTGGCTCAGGCACCACTACGCGCTCGCGCCTTGGCAGGTGCCGCTCTATCGGGCCGTTCACCCGCTGCGCGTCTGCTGGCTCGCGGCTCGCCAGCTCGGCTGATCAGGCGCGCCGGCGCACGATCCACCAGGTCACGTCGAGCCTGTCGCTCACGACCAGCCCGGCCTCGGCCAGCTCCGCCTCGGCGTCGGCGCTGGTCCGGAAGCGGTGGATGTAGCGGTACGCGATGGACGCGCGGTCGAGCGCGTGGCCGCGATAGAAGTGGTCGCCCGGCTCGGCGAGCCGGCGCAAACCCGCCAGACGCCCGACCCGGCGCAACGCATCGACGAGCCGGACGCGCGAAAGCGCTCGGAGCGGCGGGGCCAGCACGGGGCCGACCACGATGAGCCCCCCCGGCGCCAGCAGATCTCGGAGCCGTGCCATCGTGCGGACGCGGCGCTCCTTGCCGGGGATGTGCGAGTAGATTCCCGGACTGAAGTAGATCGCGTGAAACGGCCGGGTGTCGGCCGGCAAGGTGAGGGGTTCGGCGACGGCGAACTCGATCGCGAGCCCCGCTCGACCGGCTCGCTCGCGCGCGAGCGCGATCATCGCGGGCGCGACGTCGATGCCGACGACCTCGATCCCCGCCCGGGCGAATCCGATGGCCTCGCGGCCTGCGCCGCAGCCCACGTCGAGCAGGCGCCGGCCCGACGCGAGGTAGCGCTCGAGGAGGACGTGCTCCTCCGGCAGAAGATCGGTCTCGCGGCCGATGACCTCGGCTTCCGCGTCGTACGCGGTCGTGAGACGCGCCAGCATCTGCTCCGCGCTACCCATGGACAGGGGCGGAAAGAACGGGTGGCGCAGGCGCTCGAGCCAGGCCAGGGCCACCAGGACGCCGCCCAGGCCTGAGGGCAGCGCCGCGGCCAGACGGCCCGCGGCGCGCCAGCGCCCCCGCGAGAGGTCGAGGAGGAGATCGCCCTGCTCGAGCGCGGTCGCGATCCCGAGGACGGCGCCGACCGCGATGCGGCGTCGAGCGCCGTCGGGTCCGATCTCGATCTCGGCGGTCGCTCCGTCGGGTCGGATCAGCCGCCCGAGCTCGCAGCGGTCCCGGTCGACGCAGAGCACCACGTCGCCGGGCCGGGCGCGAGCGCCTGGAACGACCTCGACCACGTCCCCTACGTCGACGGGCCGGATGGCCGGGCGATCGACCATGAGCCGTGTCACGGCGCCCGGAGCGAGGCGCCGGGCCGACTCCGGCGTCAGGGCGCCGCCTCCGACGAACGTTAGCGATAGGTCATCCATGATGGTTCTCTGGCCGAGGGCGAGGATAGGATACTTGGCTCATGCGGTGGCTCGTCGACGGCTACAACGTCATCCGGCGCGACCCCGAGCTGCGGGCGCGCGAGGCCGAGAGCCTCGAGTCCGGGCGCCGGGCGCTCGTGCACCTGATCGCGCGGGCGCGCAGGGCGCTCCAGGACGAGTTCACGGTCGTGTTCGACGGCGCGCGGATCGGCAACGCGGTCCCGACAGCCGGGCGAATCCGCGTCGTCTTCTCGCGTCCGCCCCTGTCGGCCGATGACGAGCTCATGCGGCTCGCGCGACAGCTTCGAAGCGGCGCCGCCGTCGTCAGCTCGGACCGAAAGATCCAGGACGCGGCGCGTCGGGCCGGCTGCGCTGTCCTGACCGCCGAGCAATTCCTGGACGCCCTGGACGTTCCGGAAAGGGCGCCCGAGCCGGGTCTCGCCGGTATGGAAGCCGCCGATATAAAGGAGGAGCCGGAGGAGGAAACGGATCGCGGAAAGCGCGGCAATCCGCGCCGACTTTCCAAGAAAGCACGGAGGGCCCAACGGGCCCTCGGCAGGCTCCGCCAACCTTGACCCTCACGCGCGTTTCGTAGAGAATTGTCATGTGGCGCTCATGACCCGGCACTACTTCATCGTCGCGCGAGACCAGATCAGCCTCTGCGAGTACCTCACGCGCCAGTTCAAGTCTGAAGAGAACGTCGAGGTCTTCCTGGATCGCCGTTCGGGTAGTGACCGCCGCGTGACCGAGGCCAACGGGGAGTCCGTCGAGCGGAGAAGCGGCGACCGCCGCCATCAGCCGTTCGTCGACACCCAGCTGAGGTCGCTCGGCTACGCCATGTTCCGCGTCCAGTAGTCCGCTTCTCGCACCTCTCCTCCGTCTCCAAATCTTGACACGTGCGGATTCTCGGTGACACCGTGGCGGCGTGGCGCCCGCGCGATGGTGGCTCGCGCTGCTGCTGCTCGTGCCGCTGCTCGGTGGCGGCAGCGCCGGCGCCGGTGTCACGATCGAGGGCACGGTCGTGCGCGTCGTCGACGGCGACACCATCCTCGTTCAGCTCGCTGACCGCGTCGAGAAAGTTCGCTACATCGGCGTCGACAGTCCCGAGATCCATCATCCGGTCAAGGGTGAAGAGCCCGGCGGCCGCGAGGCGGCCACCGTCAATCGCGGCCTGGTCGAAGGCCGTCGCGTCCGCCTCGAGCTCGACGTGCGGACGCGGGATCGCTGGGGACGGCTTCTGGCCTACGTCTGGGTCGGCGACACGATGATCAACGCCGAGCTGATTCGCCTGGGCTACGCGCACGTGATGACCGTCCCGCCGAACGTGCGCTACCAGGAGCTCTTCGTGAAGCTGCAGCGCGAGGCGCGAGAAGCCGGGCGGGGTCTCTGGCACCCGGTCTAGCTGCATCGCGCCGGCGCCGATTTGCGCCTCACCCTTGGCGACCCGTATCATACGAGCAGTCACTTCGAGAGGAGACCCATGGCGATCAAGCGTGATTTCACTCTGGACGCCAAGTACCGCCAGGAGGAAGGCCAGATCTTCCTCTCGGGCATTCAGGCGCTGGTGCGGTTGCCGCTCGACCAGCACCGCGCCGATAAGCGGCGCGGGCTCAACACCGCGACTCTGATCTCCGGCTATCGCGGCTCGCCGCTCGGCGGGCTCGATCTCACGCTCGAGCGCAACCCGGATCTTCTCCGGCAGCACAACGTCGTGTTTCTCTCCGGCGTGAACGAAGACCTCGGCGCGACGGCCGTCTACGGCAGCCAGCTCGCGAATCTGTTCCCGCAGCCGAAGTACGACGGCGTGCTCGGGATGTGGTACGGCAAGGGCCCCGGCGTCGATCGCACCGGCGACATCTTCAAGCACGCCAACTTCGCCGGCGTCGGCAAGCACGGCGGCGTGCTGGCGCTCGGCGGCGACGATCCGCTGTCGAAATCGTCCACGATCCCGTCGCACTCCGAGGTGGCGTTCTACGACGCGCTGTTCCCGGTGCTCTATCCCGGCACCGCGCAGGAGATCCTCGACCTCGGGCGCCTGGGCTTCGAGCTGTCTCGCTACTCGGGGCTCTGGGTCGGCTTCAAGATCGTGACGAACGTGGCCGACGAGATCGGGACGGCCGACGTCGCGCCCGACCGGATCGTCATCGCCGATCCCGGCTTCCTCTATGAAGGGCGGCCCTGGCAGGCCCGGCAGAATCCGCTGCTGATGCCGCCGTGGGGGCTCGAGGCCGAGCGCGAGATCCACTACGGACGGCTCGAAGCGGCGAAGGCCTTCGCCGCGGCGAACAAGCTCAACCGCATCACGCTGCCGACGCCGAACGCGTGGCTCGGGATCGCCGCCGCCGGCAAGACGTACTACGACCTGCGCGAGGCGCTCGCCGAGCTCGGTCTCGACAACGCCGCGCTTCGGCACTACGGCATCCGCCTCATGCAGATCGAGATGATGTTCCCGATGGAGCCGGGCACCGTTCGCGAGTTCGCCCAGGGCCTCGAAGAGCTGATGGTGATCGAGGAGAAGCGCGCCTTCTGCGAGCTCTTCATCCGCGACATTCTCTACAACCTCAACGAGCGTCCGCGGGTGGTCGGCAAGCACGACGAGCAGGGCCGCCCGCTCGTTCCGGCCGATGCGGAGCTCGATGCCGACCGCATCGCCCAGATCCTCGCGACACGCCTCGAGCGCCGCATCCATCTCGACTCGATCACCGCGCGTGTGGCGCTGCTCGAGGCGCTGCGCCAGCGGCCCGCGCCGCTGACGTTGGCGCGGCAGCCCTACTTCTGCTCGGGCTGCCCCCACAACCGGTCGACGGTGCTCCCCGAGGGCTCGATGGCGAGCGCCGGCATCGGCTGCCACGGGATGGCGCTCCTGATGGACCGCCGGACCATGGGGCTCACGCACATGGGCGGCGAGGGCGTGCAGTGGGTCGGGATCGCGCCTTTCACCGAGACGAAGCACCTGTTCCAGAACCTGGGCGACGGGACGTTCTTTCACTCGGGCTCGCTGGCGATCCGCCAGGCGGTGGCCTCGGACGCCAACATCACCTACAAGATCCTCTACAACTCGGCGGTGGCGATGACGGGTGGTCAGGACGCCGCCGGCGCGATGCCCGTGCCCGAGCTGACGCGCTCGATCGCGGCTGAGGGCGTCAAGCGCATCATCGTGATGACCGACGAGCCCGACAAGTACCCGAAGACCACCGTGTGGGCGCCCGGCGTCCAGGTCTGGCATCGCGATCGGCTCGACGAAGCCCAGCGGCTGCTGCGCGACATTCCCGGCGTGACGGCGCTCGTCTACGACCAGCGTTGCGCGGCCGAGAAGCGCCGCCTGCGCAAGCGCGGCCGGCTGCCCGATCCGGAGATGCGCGTCTTCATCAACGAGGCGGTCTGCGAGGGATGCGGTGACTGCGGCGTGAAGAGCAACTGCCTGTCAGTGCATCCCGTCGAGACCGAGTTCGGCCGCAAGACGCAGATCCACCAGTCGTCCTGCAACAAGGATTACTCGTGCCTGAAGGGCGACTGCCCGTCGTTCCTGACCGTGGTGCCGCTCGCGGATCCGAAGAAGAAGGAGCGGCGCATCTACAAGGTCGACCGCACGTTGCCAGAGCCCGAGCGGAGAGTTCCGAGCGAGGCGAACGTCTTCATGATGGGCATCGGCGGCACCGGCGTCGTGACCGTGAATCAGATCCTCGGCACGGCGGCGCTCCTCGACGGCAAGCACGTCCGCGGGCTCGACCAGACCGGGCTCAGCCAGAAGGGCGGCCCGGTGGTTTCCCACCTGAAGATCCTCGACCGGACCACGCAGGTGTCGAGCAAGGTGGCGGCCGGCTCCGCCGACTGCTACCTCGGCTACGACATCCTCGTGGCGACCTCGCCGCAGAATCTCGATCACGCGCGGCCCGATCGGACGATCGCGGTCATCTCGACCAGTCAGGTGCCGACCGGCGCGATGGTGACGTCGACGGCGGTCGAGTTCCCCGAGGCGAACGGGCTGATCACCTCGATCAATCGCGTGACCCGCAAGGACGAGAACGTGTTCCTCGACGCGCTCGGGCTGGCCGAGACGCTCTTCGACGATCACATGGCCGCCAACATGATCGTGCTCGGCGCCGCGTGGCAGGCCGGCGCCTTGCCGGTGAGCGAGGCGGCCATCGAGGAGGCGATCGTCCTCAACGGCGTGTCGGTGCAGATGAACAGCCAGGCGTTCCGCGTGGGCCGGCTGCTGGTCGCCGACCCGGCGTGGGCGCGTACGGTCGTGCGCCGGCGGCTGGGCGCCGTCGAGGTGACGCCCGAGCTCTCCGCGCAGGCGCGTGGCCTCGTCGACTCGGTCGGCGCGACGGGCGAGCTCAAGCGGCTGCTCGAGGTTCGCGTGCCCGAGCTGATCGCCTACAAGAGCGCGCGCTACGCGCGCGGCTACGTCGAGTTCGTCAAGCGCGTGCGCGAGGCGGAAGCAGCGCAGGCGCCCGGCGAGTCGCGGCTCTCCGAAGCCGTCGCGCGCTACCTCTTCAAGCTGATGGCCTACAAGGACGAGTATGAAGTCGCGCGCCTCTCGCTGAAGCCCGACATCACGCGAGCGCTGTCCGAGGAGTTCCCCGGCGGCGTCAAGCTCGCCTACAACCTGCACCCTCCGCTGCTGCGAGCGCTCGGTCTCAAGGAGAAGATCAAGCTCGGTCCGTGGTTCGGCTCGGTGTTCAGCGTGCTCGCCGGAATGAAATGGCTGCGCGGCACGCCGCTGGACGCGTTCGGCTACGCCGCCGTGCGCCGGGTCGAGCGGCAGCTGCCCGGTGAGTATCGGTCGCTGGTCGAGAAGGCGCTCGTTGGTCTCTCGCCCGAAAGCTACGAGCGCGCGGTGAAGCTCGCCGGGCTGCCGGATCTGATCCGCGGCTACGAGGACATCAAGCTGCGCAACGTCCAGCGCTTCCGGGACGAGGTGCGCGCGCTGGGCTTCTGAGCGGGTGTTTTCCTGGTGCGCGCCATCGGCGCGCGGAGACAGGCGCGATGACCAATCTCGAGCGGCAGATTAAGGCGCTGCAGAAGCACCTGAAGACGCTCAAGACCGAGGCCGACCGGGCCCGGGGTCAGGCCCGTCGTCGTATGAAGCGGCTCGAGCGCCGCACGCGCGTCGAGGTCGAGAAGGCGATCCGACGCACCGAGCCTCGCGTGCGCGAGGCGGTTGCGCAGGCCGTCCTGCTGAGCCGCAGCCTTCGCGTCGGCGTGCGCGCGGGCGCGGCGGCCTACCGCGCGGGCCGCGCCCCCAAGCGCTGACCCCGATCAGTCCTCCCGGCTGGCGCGCTCGCGCTTGAGCGCGCCGCGCCGCTTCTTCGTCTCGATCCGTCGCTCGCGCGCTCCCGCGGTGGGCCGTGAGGCTTTGCGCGAGCGCGGCTCGCGCAGCGCCGCCGCGACCAGCGCGCGGACCCGGTCGAGCGCGTCCTCGACATTCCTCGCCTGATTCCGCTCGGCCTGACTCGAGATCATCAATCGTCCATCGGCGTCGAGCCGATGGCGGCAGAGCGTTGCCAGGCGCGCGCGGGCGGCCGTCGAGAGCCCCTCGATCGCGTCCAGATCGACGCGCACGTCGACCTTGGTGGCGACCTTGTTCACGTTCTGGCCGCCCGGACCCGACGCGCGCACGGCGCGAACCTGGAGCGCGCGCTCGGGCACGCGCACGGCGCTGTTGACGACGATCGCGCGGGTCATAGTTCGATTGTATCCTGATGCTGTGACCATCGCTGAGCGCCGCCGCCTCACCGACGTCGCGCGCGGCGCCGCTCCCGCGGATCTCTACGTGCGCGGCGGAACCCTGCTCAACGTCTACACGGGCGAGCTCTATCCGGCCAACGTCGCCACGCGCGGCGAGCGGATCGCCTACGTCGGCGTCCGCGACGAGATGGTCGGAGCGCGGACGCGCGTCGTCGACGCGTCGGGCCGCGTGCTGGTTCCGGGCTACATCGATCCGCACGTGCATCCCGCCACTTTGACGACGCCGGCCGCGCTTGCCCGCTTCGTGTTGCCGCTCGGCACGACCGCGGTCGTCGCGGACTCGCTGCAGTTCTGGGAGCTCGGCGGTCTCCGGGCGTTCCAGGCCGCAGCCGATGCGCTGCTGCCGGCGCCGCTTCGCTTCTACTGGATGGTGCGCCCGCACGCGCAGAGCCGGTCGCCGGAGGAGTGGCGGCGCTTCGGCGTCGCAACGCTCGCGAAGGCGCTGGCCCATCCTCGGGCGCTCGCGGTCGGCGAGGTCACACGCTGGCCCGACGCCTGGCGCGGGGATCCCGAGCTCCTGCGGCGACTCGGCCTCGCGCGCGGCGGCCGCGTCGAGGGTCACACCGCGGGCGCCTCCGGCGAGAAGATTCCCGCGATTGCCGCGGCCGGCTTCACGTCGGATCACGAGCCGATCACCGCGCAGGAAGTGCTCGAGCGCGCGCGCCAGGGTATCGCGGTCATGCTGCGCGAGTCTTCCCTGCGGCCCGATCTGATGGGGCTGCTGGACGCCCTCAAGACGGCGCCGGCGCTGGCCTCGCGGCTCATGCTCACGAACGACGGCTCGATGCCCGCCTTTCTTCGCACCCATGGGTTCACCGATCATCTGATCCGCGTGGCGCTCGAGCGCGGTGTGACGCCGATCGACGCCTATCGCATGGCGACCCTGAATCCGGCGACCTACTACGGCCTCGATGCCGACCTGGGCGGGATCGCGCCGGGCCGCTGCGCGGATCTCTGCGTGCTCGACGATCTGGCCGAGCCGCGGCCGTCCACCGTGATCGCCCGCGGCAAGGTCGTTGCGACCGGTGGGCGCCTGGTCGGACGCGTGGCGGAGCCGCCGTGGCAGCGCGTGTTCACGTCGCCGGTAGCGCGGCTCACGGTCGGGTGGCGCGCGCGCCCGGAGGACTTCGAGCTGCCAGGCCGCGCCCGCTATCCCGTGATCAAGCTCGTCAGCGCGGTGATCAGCCGCCTCGAGGAGCGGCCGTTGCAGGCCGGCGATCTGCACGCAGCGCTCCTGGATCGGGCCGGGCGCTGGGTCGCACCCGGCGTGGTGGCGGGATTTGCCGAGCGCCTCGACGGCTTCGCGACGACCATCAGCACCGACTTCAACATCCTGGCGCTGGGACGCCGGCCCGACGCGATGGCGCGCGCCGTCAACCGGCTGCTCGATCTGCACGGCGGCATCGTGCTGGTCGACGGCGAGCGCATCATCTACGAGATGGCGCTGCCGCTGGGCGGCATCATGACGCGCGCATCGGTCGAAGAGGCGGCCCGGTCGGAAGACGAGCTGCGGCACCAGCTGGCCGAGCGCGGCCATGCGCATCACGAGCCCCTGTACTCGCTGTTCTTCATGGCCGCCGACTTCCTGCCTACCGTGCGGCTGTCGCCGCGGGGTGTGTGGGACGTCAAGCGCAGCCGCGTGCTCCTGCCGTCGCGGCGACGGCGGTGAACGCGAGCAGCACCCCGGCCGCGACCGAGAGGCCGCCTCGGCGCCAGCGCCGACTCGCGCTCGGAGTGCTGCTGGCAGCGGCCGCGCTGGCGGTCGCCGTGTACCCGGTGCGCGCCACGTGGTGGGGCGGCTGGATCCTCGCGATCGCCGAGGCGGGCATCGTCGGCGGCCTGGCCGACTGGTTCGCCGTGACCGCGATCTTCCGCCGGCCGCTCGGCCTACCGATCCCTCACACGGCGCTGATTCCCGCGAACTGGGAGCTGATGGCCGCACGCGTCGGCACGATGGTCGGGAGCCGCGTGCTGACGAAGGACTACGTCGCGCAGGAGATCGCCGGCGTTGACATCGCATCCCTGATCGCGCGCGGCGCCGAGCGGCTGACCTCGCGCGACTTCGACGTGGCGACGCGCGAGCTGGCGCGCTGGCTCGCCGCCGAGCTCTCGCCCAAGGCCGCCGGCGAGCTGATCACCCGGCTGCGCGACCTGCTGCTCGACCGGCCGGTAGGCCCGATGCTTGCCGCGGCGCTTCAGATGGCGCATCGCTACGGATGGGACCAGCGGGCGGTGACCACGGTGGCCGGCTCGCTCGCCGAGGCGCTCGACCGGCCCGCGTTCCGCTCGACCGTCGGCGAGGTCGTCGACGATCTGCTGCGGCGCTACCGCGAGCAGATGAGTCTCTATCCGCGGATCTGGATCGGCGTTGCGACGCTCCTCGGGCTGATCGATCGCGACCGCGTCCTGTCGGCGCTTCAGGCGGGGCTCCGCCAGGTGGCGACCGAGCCCGATCACCCCGTGCGCCAGCGACTCGACGAGGCGATGCGCGAGCTGCCTGCCCGCCTGCGCGCCGACGGCGGCCTTTCCGCACGCGTCGAGGCGGCCAAGCGCGATCTCCTGGCGACGCCGATCGCCACCCGCGTGCTCGAGGACACGGCGGCGGCGCTTCACCGCATTCTTCTGGCCGACCTGGAGCGCCCCCGGTCCGAAGTCCGGCTCTGGATCGTCGAGCGGCTGGAGCGCGCGCGCCAGGCGCTGGTGGCCGACGAGGCGCTTCGGCGAGAACTCGACCGCTGGGCCAAGGCGCGCGTTCTCGAGATCGTCGAGCGCCACCACCAGCGCATCGCCGAGTTCATCGAGAACGGCGTGCTGGCCCTCGGCCCCGAGGGCGCGGTGCGGCTCATCGAGGAGCACGCCGGCGACGATCTGCAGTACATCCGCGTCAACGGTACGGTCGTCGGCGGGCTGGCCGGCGGATTGCTCTACGCGGTCCACCTGCTATTGCGGTTGTTGTAGCGAGTTGTTGTAGCAAGTGCCTCGAGGCCGGATCAGGCCGAGGGTGGCCTGACATAGACGCGACTACGACGCGCACGCGCGGAATTCGCGAGGCGCTCACACGTCGGAAACCGGTTTGTCGCCTCCAGCGTTTTCACGTACACTCCGACTCGCGGAATCTTCCAGGAGGTGTTCATGTCTCGCGTACGCGTGGCGCTACTTTCGATCACCCTCTTGGCTCTTGCCGCGGTGCTCCTCGCGCCCTCCACGAGCCAGTCGCAGAGTCCAAAATCGGGCGGCGTCCTCAACATGATGCTTCGCGAGGACCTGTCTCAGGGTTTTGCCATCCACGAAACCTCCACGATCTCGACGGTGTGGCCGGCGATGCCATGCTTCAACAATCTCGTGCTCTTCGATCCGCTGAAGAAGACGGAGAGCGCCGAGACCGTCATCGGCGAGCTGGCCGAGAAGTGGTCGTGGCAGGACAACTTCCGGAATCTGGTGTTCTTTCTGCGCAAGGGCGTGAAGTGGCACGACGGCCAGCCGTTCACGTCGAAGGACGTGAAGTTTACGTTCGACATGCTGCGCGAGGCGCCCGATTCTCCGGCCAAGCTGCGCATCAATCCGCGGAAGGACTGGTACTCCAACATCGAGGCCGTCGAGGCGCCGGACCAGTACACGGCGGTCTTCCGCCTGAAGAGACCTCAACCTTCGCTGCTGCTGATGCTCGCCTCCGGGTATACCCCGGTCTACGCGGCGCACGTGCCACCCGCGGACTACCGCTCCAACTGCGTCGGCACCGGGCCGTTCAAGGTGAAGGAGTGGCGGAAGGGCGAGTCCGTCGAGTTCGTGAAAAACTCCGACTACTTCATCAAGGGGCGCCCCTACCTGGACGGGCTGAAGTACTACGCCATCCTCGAGCGTAGCACCCGGCAGGCCGCGATCCAGGCCGGCAAGCTCGACGTGTCGTTCCCCGGCGAGACCACCAAGACGGCCGCCGAGCAGCTCAAGAAGGCGGTCCCGCAGCTGGTGATCACGCCGTTCAGCCAGAACGTCGCCGACAACATCATCATGAACATGAAGAAGCCGCCCTTTGACAACCTGAAGGTGCGGCTGGCGGTGAGCCACGCGATCGACCGCCGCGCGCTCGTCCAGGCCGTGCATCAGGGCGGCGCCGTCATCGGGGCCGGGCTGGCGCCCAAGCCCTGGGGCTTCTGGGGCCTGGCCGAGAAGGACCTGGTCGGGCTTCCGGGCTACGGCGCCAAGGCGGCGGAGGAGAAAGCGCTGGCCAAGAAGCTCATGGCCGAAGTCGGGTTTTCCGCGCAGAAGCCGCTGAAGGTCGAGATCGTCACGCGGGCGATCGCGGTCTACGTCGACATGGCGTCGTTCGTGGTCAACGAGCTCAAGCAGGTCGGCATCGAGGCCACGCTGAAGCAGATCGACACGGCCCAGTGGCACGCGACGGCGACGCGCGGCGACTATCAGATCGGCGCCAACCTGACCGGCGTCGGCCCCGACGATCCCGACGCCAACTACTACGAGAACTACGCCTGCGGCTCGCCGCGCAATTACAGCTTCTACTGTAACGAGCAGGTCATGAAGATGTTCGACGCGCAGTCGCAGGAGCTCGATCCCAAGAAGCGCCTGGCCCTCAACGCCGCGATCCAGAAGAGGCTCGAGGCGGATGCCGCGCGGCCGATCCTGGATTGGAAGGTCGACTACTTCACGGTGTGGCCGCACGTGAAGAACCTGATCCCGCACCAGTCGATCTACAACTTCGGCCGGATGCAGGAAGTGTGGAGCGACAAGTAGCTCGCGGGGCGGTGACGAGCGCGTGAAGACCTACGTCATCCAGCGGCTCGTCATCGCCCTTCTCACCTTGCTGGGCATGTCGGTGGTGATCTTCACCCTGCTGCGCCTGGCGCCCGGCGACATCGTCGACATCCTCTTCTCCACCGCGGGCTACGTGAGCCAGGACGAGAAGACGGCGATCATGAAAGAGCTCGGGATCGACCGGCCCTACTGGGTCCAGTACTTCGACTGGTTGCGCCAAATTCTCACCGGCGATCTCGGCAAGTCGTACCGATACGATCAGCCGGCCTGGCAGATCATCCGACCGCTGGTGCCGGTCACGCTCGAGCTGGCCGCGCTCTCGACCTTGTTCGCGGTGCTGATCGGCGTGCCCAGCGGTGTCATCAGCGCCGTGCGGCAGGACACCACGCTCGACTACCTGCTGCGGGTGTTCAGCCTGGCCGGGCTCTCGATGCCCGCGTTCTGGCTCGGCATGGTGATCATCCTGGGGCTTGTGACCTGGTTCGCGTGGATCCCGCCGCTCAGCTACGTGAGCCCGTTCCAGGACGCGAAGCTGCACGCGGTGCAGTTCCTGCTGCCGTCGCTCGCGGTCGGCTACCGTTCCTCGGCGTTGATCATGCGCATCACTCGCTCTTCGCTGCTGGAGGTGATGCGCGAGGACTACATCCGCACGGCGTGGGCGAAGGGCCAGACGGGGCGCGTCGTCATCTGGCGCCACGCGCTCAAGAACGCGATGCTGCCGGTCGTCACCGTCATCGGCATCGAGTTCGCGTTCCTCATCGGCGGCCTCGTGGTCACCGAAACCGTCTTCAATCTGCCGGGCGTCGCGCGGTTCCTGGTCCAGGCGATCCTCTGGCGCGACTATCCGATCGTCCAGAACCTCGTCATGTTCATCGCGATCGTGGTGATCCTGAGCAATCTGCTCGTCGACATGCTCTACGGCGTGCTCGATCCCCGGGTGCGTTATGGCGGTTAGAGGCGTCGAGATCGCCGTCCCAGCTCGCGCTCGTGCGCGAAGCGGGCGGTGGACTGCGCTGGTGCGCTTCGCGCGGAAAAAGCCGCTCGGCGCGGCCGGCGGCTTCTTGATGCTTCTAATGTTGTTGACGGCGCTCTTCGCGGAGGTCTTGCAGACGCACGACCCGATCGCGACCGACGCCACGGCCACGCTCGCGGGCGTGAGCGCGGAGCACTGGCTCGGCACCGATCACCTCGGCCGCGACATCTACTCGCGCATCGTCCACGGCGCCCGCGTCTCACTGGTCGTGGGCGTCGCGTCGACGCTTCTCGGCTCGGTGCTCGGCGGCATCATCGGGCTCCTGTCCGGCTACATCGGCGGCACCACGGATCTGGTGACCCAAAGGGTCCTCGACATCCTGCAGGGGCTGCCGCTGCTGGTGCTGGCGCTGGTGATGTCAGCCGCGCTCGGTCCGGCCGTCCACAACGTCATCGTCGCGATCTCGATCCCGATCATCCCGCGTGCGGCGCGCGTGATCCGCTCGAGCGTGCTCTCGATACGAGAGATGCAGTACATCGAGGCCGCGCGCTCGCTCGGCGTACGGCACCTGCGCATCGCGTTTCGCCATATTCTGCCCAACACGATCGGCCCCTTCATCGTGCTCTGCACCGCGCAGCTCGGCAGCGCGATCCTGGTCGAGGCGACCTTGTCGTTCCTGGGCCTGGGTGTTCCCGAGCCGTACCCGTCGTGGGGGCGGATGCTGTCGGTCTCGGCCGCCGAATATGCGCAGAAGGCGCCGCACCTCGTCATGTTCCCCGGCATCGCGATCAGTCTGGCCGTGTTCGGCTCGAATCTCTTGGGCGACGCGCTCCGCGACACGCTCGATCCTCGGCTGCGCGGTAGTTGACGGTGCGGCCCGACACGCGTCCGACGGGCGCCACCAATCAAGGAGACGCAAATGGCTGACCTGCGACTGGCGTGGCTGCCGGCGACCGAGCTGGCCGCGATGATCAGGAAGCGGAAGGTCTCGCCGGTCGACGTGGTCGATGCGGCGCTGGATCGCATCGAGAAGCTCAATCCCCGGCTGAACGCGTTCGTGACCGTGACCGATACGGCGGCCCGGCGCGAGGCCAAGGCCGCCGAGCGGGCGCTCGGCAAGCGGAGCGCGCGGCTCGGCCCGCTGCACGGCGTGCCGTTCTCGGTGAAAGATCTCGTGAACACCAGGGGTGTGCGGACCACGTTCGGCACGCCGTTCTACCGGAACAACGTGCCGGCCGAAGACGCGCCGATGGTCGAGCGCATGAAGGCCGCTGGCGCCATCATGCTCGGCAAGACCAACACGCCGACGTTCGGCTGGATCGGCGCCACGCACAACCTCGTGTTCGGGATCACGCGCAACCCGTGGAACCTTGAACGGACGCCCGGCGGCTCGAGCGGGGGCGCCTCGGCGGCCGCGGCCGCCGGGCTCGGGCCGCTCCACATCGGCACCGACGGCGGCGGCTCGATCAGGATCCCCGCGTCGTGCGCCGGCGTCTTCGGTCACAAGCCTTCGTACGGCCGCATCCCACTACATCCGGCGAGCGGCGCGTGGAGCCTCTCGCACATCGGTCCGCTCACGCGTACCGTCGCCGACGCCGCGCTGGTGATGAACGTGTGCGCCGGCCCTGACGAGCGCGATCAATACTCGCTGCCGGCGTCCGGCGACGACTATCTCAAGGCGCTGCGCGGCTCCGTGAAGGGGCTGCGCGTCGCGTACACCGACGATCTCGGCTTCGTGGAGGCGGTGGATCCCGAGGTGCGCGCGGCCTGCGCGAAGGCGGCGCGGGCATTCCGCGAGCTCGGCTGCAAGCTCGAGGAGGTCAAGCCGGGCTGGCCATCACCGCGCGAAGCGTGGGGGGAGATCTTTTGCGGGGGGATCGCGACGCGGATGGCGCCGTACCTCGATCGCGCCAGCGACATCGAGCCCGGCCTTCTTCGGATCATCGAGGCCACGCTCAAGAATCCGCCGACCAAGTACGTGCAGGCGTGGTTCGATCGGCTGGCCTGGTGGCAGCATCCGCGCGCGTTCTTCGAGCAGTACGACCTGCTGCTGACGCCGACGATCGCGTGTCCGCCGTTCGCGGTCGGTCTCGATAATCCCACGGAGATCGCCGGCAAAGCCGTCGAGCCGTACGCGTGGATTCCGTTCACGTATCCGTTCAACATGACCGGGCAGCCCGCCGCGTCGGTGCCGTGCGGATTCACGAAGGGCGGTCTGCCAATCGGTCTGCAGATCGTCGGCCGCCGGTTCGACGATGCGACCGTGCTCCGCGCATCCGCGGCCTTCGAGCGCGCGCGACCCTGGGCTCAGCATCGCCCGGTGCTGGAGTAGGGCGGTGGAGCGACTGATCTTCATCGTGTCGCAGGGACGGCGAGAGCTCTACGAGTCGCTGCGCGTCGTGCTCGGTCAGGAGCGGGGCGTCGAGGTCATCCTCGATCGACGCGTCGTGAAGCGACGGCGTCACGAGATGCCGCCCGCGACCGAGCGCCGCCGGTACGGCCGCCGCGGCCGTCATCTGGAAGACGCCGAGATTCAGGTGCGCGGCTGGACCGTGGTGCGGATGCCCTAGGAGGACGCGAGCCGGGTCAGCGCCGGCTCATTTGAGCGGGCGGCATCCGGACTGGGCGAACGCCTTCTTCTTTCGCGCGGCCGTTTCGTCGTCGGTCCAGCGCTGCCCGTACGCGAGCCAGTGGCGCGCGCGATCCTGGTCGACGATCCGCTCCTGCCGCTCGCAGCTGATCCATCGCGCGTACTCGTCGTTTCGCTTGTGCGTGGCGTCGTTACCTTCTTGCAGTCGCTTCTCGCGCTCGTTGAGCTCACGAACGCTCTGGCGCGCGGCGGACTCGGCCTGCGGCCGGCCTCTCGCTGTTGCAGATCGCGGAACTCCTGGTCCATCTTCTGGATCTGCTTCTCGCGCTCCTCGCGCCGCCGCTTGTATTCCACCTCCCACGTCTGGCGGCCGAAGCGGTCGTTGCCGACGGACGTGACGGGCGGCATGCGCAGATCCGCGTCGGGGACCTTGGCGCTCGCGCGGTACTCGGGAGGCACCTGGTCGAGGCTGCCGACATAGTGGGCAACCCCGTTGGAATCGAAATAGCGGATCATGTTCACGAACTCTTCGGCCCGCGCGAAGCTGGGGGCGGAGAGCGCGGCGAGCGTGACGCCGGCGATCGCGAGGCAGCGGCGGATCGGCGTGTTGAACGACGTGCTCGTGTGCGGACTCATGTCGATCCTCCTCCCTCTCGCCGGTAGCCCGAGGCGTTCGGCGTGCTGATCGAGCCTCTATCAGGCAAGCCGTATGCCCACGAAGCGCCCCTTCTAGTTCAAGTGGTTACGACTCAGGAGCTGTTAGGGGGTGGATGACAATGAGGCATCCCCGCGGGGAGGATTGTAACTGTCGATTCTTTTGGGCGTTGACCGTGCCCGCCTCCTCGCGGACGCTCGCGTTGTGCACCTCGCCGATCTGCTCGTTGCCCTCGCCGTGTTCGGAGGCGTCTCGGCCGCGATGTTCACGGTGCTCCAAGAGGGTCTTCGCGTCTACACGGTCGGCGTGTCGCGTTCCGAGTCGCAGCAGAGCGGTCGTGTCGCGATCGAGCGCCTGGCGGGGGAGATTCGCACGGCCGGTCTAGGGCCGCGGCCGCCGGCCTTCGCCGCGATCTCTGTCGCGGAGCCCACGCGCATCGTGCTGCATCGCGATCTCGACGGCGACGGTCTCGTTTCAGCCTCCGGCGAGACGATCACGTGGCGCCTGACCGGCGCGACGTTGCGTCGCGAGGCCGGCGCCGGCGCGCAGCCCGTCGTCGACGGCGTGCGGACGTTTGCGCTCGACTATCTCGACGCCGCGGACCGCGCCGCCGAGAATCCAGACGACGTCCGCACCGTCGTGATCACGCTCGTCACGGAGGCCGCGTGGGATTTAGCCGATCGCTCGATCGCGACGAGATTCGCCACGCGCGTTCGTCTGCGCAATCGCTAGCGTCGCTCTATAAACAACCTATGAGTTATATCTCACGCTGTCGCGTCGTCTGGGAGTTCGTCGCGCTCGATGCGCAAATACAGCGCTGCGATGTACCAACACAGAGCTGCGGTGCGCCGACACCGAGCTGCCAGGCGTTCCGGCCGAGCCCGCGACCGCATGAACCCGGCTCGCCCAGGGCCCCTCGGGTACCCCTCCGCTAGACCCCTGATCGGGCCGCCGCCGCGATCCCTGATCCCGCCCCCGAGGGGTCCATCCCGGCCTACCACCATTCCGGGGGTAAAAGTGGGCCAGTGTCCCCCACCGGTCGTCAGCCGCTACTAGGGGCTAATTCCGCTCAAAATCGTCCCTTTTCCCCTTGACACGAGCTTTCCGGTAACGCTAATCTCGGTTTTCAAGTGGGGCAAAGTGGGATGAAGGCTTAGACAGAGATCGGCGAAATCCGGATATGTTTAGGGGACGGTACCAACACACGATCGACCCGAAGGGGCGCCTGAGCGTGCCGGCGAAATTCCGGGACGCCCTCGCGCAGTACGACGGGGCGCTGATTGTCGTCCCGAATGATTACTGCCTCGAGGTGCATCCGCTGGAGGAGTGGCAGCGCATCGAAGGGAAGCTTCGCGAGCAGTCGATCTTCAATCCCGAAGTGCGCGAGCTGAGCCGGCTGTTCGTTTCGCGCGCCAAGGACGCGACGCTCGACGCGGCGGGGCGAATGCTCATCCCGCCGGACGTTCGCGATCAGGCGGGGCTTTCGAAGGAAGTGACCCTGGTGGGCGGGGGACTGCCCCAGTTCGAGGTATGGGACCGCGGCCGGTTCGAGGAGTACGAGCGCACGCGCGCGGACCGGCTGCCGTCGTTGTTCGAGAGGCTGTCGGGCCTGGGAGTGTAGCGGTTCACGTTCCGGTGCTCGTCGACGAGGTCGTGTTTCTCCTGCGACCGCGTGACGAGGGGTGGGTGATCGATGCGACGGTGGGCATGGGCGGTCACGCCGAGGCGATCTTGAGCGCCGCCGGCGGCTCCATCCGTCTCCTCGGTCTCGACGCGGACCCCGCGGCGCTGTCCCAGGCGCGCGAGCGTCTGGCGCCGTTCGGCGACCGGGTGACCCTCGCGCACGCGAGCTTCGGCCGCCTAGAGGGCGTCGCCGCGGCGCAGGGGATCAGCCGGGCGCGCGCGATCCTGCTCGATCTCGGCGTGTCCTCGTGGCAGCTCGAGCAGTCCGGCCGCGGCTTCTCTTTCCAGGGCGACGAGCCTCTCGACATGCGCCTGGACCCGACGAGCGGCGACACCGCCGCCGCCCTCGTGAACCGGCTTCCCGAGGCGGAGCTGGCGCGGATCGTCTTCGAATACGGCGAGGAGCCGCACGCGCGGCGCATCGCGCGGGCCATCGTGCGCCGGCGCCCCCTGGCGCGCACCGGCGACCTGGTGGCGGCCGTGCGCGGCGCGGTGCCCCGCGCGGCGTGGCCTCGCCGCCTGCACGTCGCCACGCGCACGTTTCAGGCCGTGCGGATGGCGGTCAACGACGAGCCCGGCGCGCTCCGAAACACGCTGGCCCAGGCGCCCGCGCTGCTGGCCGGCGGCGGCCGCCTGGCGGTCATCTCGTTTCATTCGGGCGAAGATCGCATCGTGAAGCAGACGTTCCGAGCTCTTGAGCCGGCGGGCTTCGCCGAGCTCGAGCCGTCGCCGCGTCAGCCCAGCGACGACGAGGTGCGGGCGAACCCCCGCGCCAGGAGCGCGAAGCTGCGCGTGCTGGAGCGGCTCTCATGAAGAAGGACCAGCGGCTTCATCGCGAACCGGACCCCCGCGTGCGGCGCTCGCTCGTCGTGGCCTTCGCCACCTCGGCGTTGCTCGTGGCCGGGGCCCTCACCGTGGTGGGCGTCAGGGTCGAGCAGGTCCACCTCGCCTACCGTCTCGATGCCGTGCGGAGCGAGCGTGGACGCGCCGAGGACCGGATCCGGCAGCTCGAGATCGAGGTCGCGACATTGCGCTCGCCGAGCCGCATCGAGGCGCGTGCCCGCCAGCTCGGCCTGGTCGCGGCGGCGCGGGATCAGATCCGGCTGGCCAAGGAATACGTGGCCGGCGGCACCGGCTTCGCGGCCGATCGCAGTCGCGCGGCGTCGCTGCGCGCCACGAGGCCGCCCGCGCCGTGAAGGATCCGGCCGTCCGGACGCGAGTCCTGCTGCTGGCGGCCGTCCTGGCAATCGCCTTCGGCGGCCTGGCCACGCGTCTGGGCTGGCTGATGGTGATCAAGCACGGTGAGCTGGCGCAGATCGCCGAGCGCCAGTACTCGCGCACCCTCGTGCTCTACGCCCCCCGCGGCCCGATCGTCGACCGTCAGGGAGGGCCGCTGGCCACCTCGACCGCGACGGAGTCCCTCTTCGTGCAGCCGCGCAGCGTCGGCGACCCGGTGCGCGTGGCCACGCGCCTGGCGCCCATCCTGGGTCAGCCCGAGTCCGAGGTTCACGCCGCGCTGACGGGCACGCGCTCATTCGTCTGGCTGCGCCGCAAGCTGCCGCCGACGGTTGCCGAGCAGGTGAAGGCACTGCGCGAGCCCGGGCTCGGCTTCTTGCCCGAGCCGCTGCGTCTCTACCCCAACCGCGAGCTGGCGGCGCACGTGCTCGGCTTCGAGGGCGCCGAAGGCGGGCTGGAAGGCGTCGAGCGCGCCTTCAACGCGGATCTGGCAGGCGTGCCGGGCAAGGCGATCGCCGGCCGCGACGCGCTCGGCCGCGAAGTCGCCGAGCAGCACGTGCTCCAGCAGCCCCAACCCGGCCAGGGCGTGATGCTGACGATCGACCGCACGATCCAGTACATCGCCGAGCGTGAGATCGACGCCGCGTTCCGGCGCACGCACGCGAAGGCCGCGATGGCGGTGGTGCTCGAGCCCCGGACGGGCGACATCCTCGCGATGGCGGTGCGCCCGACGTTCAACCCGAACGCGTTCCTCGACGTGCGCTCGTCGGACGCCTGGCGCAACCGCGTGGTGACCGACCCGTTCGAGCCGGGCTCGACGTTCAAGGCCATCCTGGCCGCCTCGGCGCTCGAGGAAGGGGTGGTCAAACCCGACGACCGGATCTATGCCGAGAACGGCTCGATCACGCTCGCGGGCACGACGATCCGCGACTGGAAGAAGTACGGCTGGCTCACGTTCGCCGAGGTGCTGCAGAACTCCTCGAACGTCGGTTCCATCAAGGTCGGGCTCTCGCTCGGCCGCGAGCGCTACTACCGATACATGAAGGCGTTCGGCTTCGGCTCGCCGACCGGCGTGGGGCTCGCGGGCGAGAGCCGCGGCCAGCTACGCGAGCCTCAGCGGTGGTCGCTCCTGTCGCTGCCGACGATGTCGATCGGCCAGGAGATCTCGGTGACGGCGCTGCAGATGGTGAGCGCGTTCGGCGCCATCGCCAACGGCGGCACCCTGATGCAGCCGCGCCTCGTCAAATCGACGTTCGACGCCGAGGGCCGTGAGACCCGGCGGTTCGACGTCAAGGCGGTGCGTCAGGTCATCTCGCCCGCCACCGCGCGCACGGTCTCGAACATCCTGTCGACCGTGGTCGAGTCGGGCACCGGGCGGTTCGCGGCGATCCCTGGGTACCCGGTCGCCGGCAAGACCGGCACGGCCCAGAAGCTCGACCCGGCGACCCGGCGCTACTCGCATGCGCCGGGTGTGCTCTCGTTCGTCGGGTTCGCGCCGGCCGACGAACCGCGCTTCGCGATGCTGGTGATGCTCGACGAGCCGCGCAACGAGAAATGGGGCAGCGAGGCGGCCGCGCCGATCTTCAGCGCGATCGGCCGCGAGATCCTGCGCTACCTCGAAGTCCCGCCCCGCGACGTCCAGCCCGTTCAGATCGTCACGGGGCCGCCGGTCGAGCCGGCCCTTCCGCCGCGGATGCGCCTGGTGAGCACCGCTGAGGCCGCTCAGTCGGACGGGACGCGACGGATGCCGGACCTCGGCGGCAAGACCCTGCGCCAGGCCCTCGAGGCGCTCGAGCCGTACCGGGTCGAGGTGCGCCTGGCCGGGCAGGGGCGCGTGTTCCGCCAGGTGCCGGCGGCCGGTGACCCGCTCGAGCCGGGCGCCGTGGCCAAGCTCACGCTGACCGCGTCGGGGAGCGCCAGGTGACATGGCGGGCGCGGCAATGAGCGAGCTGCTCGCGGCGCTGCCGGAGAAGCGCGTGATCGGCGATCCGCCGCGCTCGGTGTCCTCGATCGCCGGCGATTCTCGCCGCGTCGAGCCGGGCGCGTGTTTCGTCGCGGTGCCGGGCTTCAAGCAGGACGGCCGCCAGTTCATTCAGGACGCGATCCGGCGGGGTGCCTCGATCGTGGTCACCGAGGGCGATCCCGTCGCCGATCTGCCGGTGGCGCAGGTGCTGGTGCCGTCCGTACGCGTCTCACTGGCCCAGCTCGCCGGCGCGTTCTATGGGCATCCGTCGCGTCAGCTCGCGCTGGTCGGCATCACCGGGACCAACGGTAAGACGACGACGTCGTATCTGGTCGAGGCGCTGCTCCGTGCGCGCGGTCTCGCCACCGGCGTGATCGGTACGATCGGGTACGTGCTCGGCGACGAGACGCGACCGGCGAATCAGACGACGCCGGAGGCGCTCGATCTGCAGGCGATGCTCGCCCACATGCGCGACCGCGGCGTGCGCGGCGTGGCGATGGAGGTCTCGTCCCACGCGCTGGCGCTGGCGCGCGCCGAAGGGCTCGCGTTCGACGTGGCGGTGTTCACGAACCTGACGCAAGACCATCTGGACTTCCACGGCACGCTCGAGCACTACCGGCGCGCCAAGCGCCGGCTGTTCGAGCTGCTGGCCGATTCGCCGAAGCCCCGGCGCACAGCGGTCGTCAACGCCGACGATCCGGCCGGGCCATCGATGGTGCAGGGGCTCGCGGTGGACGTGCTCACGTTCGGTCTCGGCGCCGGTGCCCGCGTGCGGGCGGTCGAGCACACCTCGTCGATCGACGGCATCCGGATGGCCGTCGAGACGCCGCGCGGTCGCGTGGCCCTGACGTCGCCGCTCATCGGCGAGCACAACGTGATGAATCTGCTCGGCGCCGTGGCGACCGGGCTCGGCCTGGGCCTCGAGCCGGCCGCGATCGCGCAGGCGCTCGGCGCCGTCGGCACCGTGCCCGGGCGCTTCGAGCAGGTGAGGGCCGGTCAGCCGTTTCTCGTTGTCGTCGACTACGCGCACACGCCGGATGCGCTCGAGCGTGTGCTCACGACGGCGCGCAAGCTGACCCGCGGGCGGCTGGCGGTCGTCTTCGGCTGCGGCGGCGATCGCGACCGCACCAAGCGGCCGATCATGGGCGAGATCGCGGCTCGGCTGTGCGACCAGGTCTGGGTTACCTCGGACAACCCGCGCTCGGAGCGTCCAGAGGCGATCATCGACGAGATCCTCGTCGGTGCGCGCCAGGCCGGTGGCGCGCCGGGCCGGGTCGCGACCGAGCCCGACCGCCGTCGAGCGATCGCCGCGGTCCTCGCCTGGGCCCAGCCGGGCGACACGGTCGTCATCGCGGGAAAAGGTCACGAGACCTATCAGATCGTCGGGGCCGAGACGCTTCCGTTCGACGACCGCGAGGTCGCGCGACGGATCCTGTCGGGCCGGGGAGCCTAGGAGCCACCGTGCCAACGTTCACCGTCCAGGACATCGTGCGAGCGACGCAGGGCGCCCTCGTTGCGGGCGACCTCGGTGTGCCGATCACCGGCGTGTCGATCGACTCGCGCTCGCTCGGCGTCGGCGAAGCGTTCTTCGCGATCCGCGGCTATCGCCTGGACGGCCACGCGTTCCTGGCCGACGCGGCCTCGCGCGGTGCTGCGTGTCTGGTGGTCCACACGCTCCACGACGACGTGCCGGCCAACGTGCCGCTGGTCCTGGTCGAGGACACGACGAAGGCGCTCGGCCTGCTCGCCGCATATCACCGCGCCCGGTTCTCGATCCCGGTCGTCGCGGTGACGGGCTCGAACGGCAAGACCACCACCAAAGAGCTCATCGCCGGCGTGCTCGGCATGCGCTGGAACGTGCTCAAGCCGAGCGGGAGCTTCAACAACCAGTGGGGCCTGCCGCTGACCTTGCTCAAGCTGACGCAGGAGCACCAGGCGCTCGTGCTCGAGATCGGCACCCAGCACCCCGGCGAGATCGCGACACTCGCCGGGCTGGCCCGCCCGACGATCTCCGTCGTGACGACGGTCGCCCACGCGCACACTGAATTCCTCGGATCTCTCGACGCCGTGCGTGACGAGAAGGCCGAGCTCGTGAAAGCGCTCGCGCCGGACGGCCACGCCGTCATCAACATCGACGACCCGCGCGTGGCCAGCATGGCGCGGGACTCGCGCGCGCCCGTGATCACCTACGGCCGCGCGTCCAACGCCGACGTGCGGACGAGCGGCGACATCGTCGAGCGCGGGCAGTCGCTCGCGTTCACGCTCGAGAGCGGCGGCGCCCGCGTGCCCGTGACGCTCGCCTTCGCCGGACGGCACAACGTGACGAACGCCCTCGGCGCCGCCGCCGTCGGCGTCGCGCTCGGCTGGCCGCTGGAGGAGATCGCGCGCGGGCTCTCGCAGGCGCGGCCCGTGGCCGGCCGCTGCGTCTGGCGCGACGCGGGCGGCGTGAGCATTCTCGACGACACCTACAACGCGAATCCGGTGTCGGTGCGCGCCGCCCTGGAGACCGTCGCGGCGCGGCGCGCCGCGTCGTCCGGGCGCCTGATCGTCGTCCTGGGCGACATGCTGGAGCTCGGTGCGATCGCCGAGGAAGCGCACCAGGAGATGGGGCGCTCGGTGGCGGCGACGGGTGCCGACGAGTTCGTCGGTGTCGGCCGGCTCGCGCGCCTCGCCGTCGACAGCGCGCGCGCCGCGGGCCTGGCGGGCGCGCACCACGCGACGACGTTCGAGGACACGGTGGCCCACCTTCTCAAGGGCGTGACTCCCGGCGATGTCGTGCTCGTCAAGGGCTCCCGGGGCATGCGCATGGAGCGGGTCGTAGACGCGCTGGTGGCGCGCCTGGCCCGATGAAGGGGACGGATGCTTTACTACCTTCTCGTCCCACTCGCGAAAGACCACATCGTCTTCAACGTCTTTCGTTACCTGACGTTCCGGTCGTTCATGGCCCTGATCACGGCGTTCATCATCTCGCTGGTAGTCGGGCCGTGGATCATCCGGCGTCTTCGGATCGCGCAGCACGGCGGCGAGACGATTCGCGAGGACACGCCGGAGCGGCATCGCACCAAGAAGGGCACGCCGACGATGGGCGGGATCGTCATCCTCACGGCGATCCTCGCGACGACCTTGCTGTGGGCGAATCTCGCGAACCGCTACGTATGGGTGGTGATCCTGTCGACCGCGGGCTTCGGCCTCATCGGCGTGTGGGACGACACGACCAAGCTGCGCAGGCGCAAGGGGCTGCCCACCCGCGTGAAGTTCGTCGCGCAGCTCGTGGTGGCCTTCGCGGTCCTGCAGCTGATCTTCTGGCAGCCGCCGAACGTCTGGGCGCCGACCTTGGCGATCCCGTTCTTCAAGGGATGGCTGGTGAATCTCGGCTGGCTCTGGATCCCGTTCGCGATCCTGGTGATCGTCGGCGCCTCGAACGCCGTGAACCTGACCGACGGGCTCGACGGGCTGGCGATCGGTCCGGTCATCATGGCCGGCGCCGCCTTCGGCGTGATCGCGTACCTCACGGGCAACTTCAGAGCCGCCGACTACTTGAAGATCCTCAACGTGCGCGGGGCCGGCGAGCTGACGGTGTTCTGCGGCGCGCTGATCGGCGCGGCGATCGGCTTTCTCTGGTTCAACTGCCATCCGGCCGAGATCTTCATGGGAGACGCGGGCTCGCTGGCGCTGGGCGGCGCGATCGGCACTCTGGCGGTGCTCACGAAGGCCGAGCTCTTGCTGCCGCTGATCGGCGGCCTGTACGTCGTGGAAGCGCTGTCGGTCATCATCCAGGTGGCGAGCTTCAAGATGACCGGTCGTCGCGTCTTCCGAATGGCGCCCTTGCACCATCACTACGAGCTGTCCGGATGGCCCGAGCCGAAGATCGTCGTGCGGTTCTGGATCGTGTCGTTCGCGCTGGCGCTCCTGGCCATCACGACCTTGAAGCTCAGATGAGGGCGGCGTGAACACGCTGGACGAGGTGGAAATGTCGACGCGGGGCCAGGCGTACCTGCGCTCGCTCGCCGGCCGTCGGGTCGCCGTGCTCGGCCTGGCCAAGAGCGGCGTGGCCGCGGCGCGACTGTTGCGCGGGGTGGGCGCCGACGTGGTCGGCACCGACGCGAAGCCGGTCGGAGCGCTCGGCCGCGAGGTGGCCGCGCTGGCGGACCTCGGCGTGCGGCTCGTCACCGGCCCGGGCGAGTCGGCCTCGGCTCTCGCCGGCGCCGACCTGATCGTGGTGAGCCCGGGCGTGCCGCTCGACACACCGTCGCTCGCCTCGGTGCGCGGGCGCCAGGTGCCGATCATCGGCGAGCTCGAGCTCGGCTGGCGGGCGACCGAAGCGGACACGATCGCGATCACCGGAACGAACGGCAAGACGACGACCACGGCGCTGACGGGGGCGATCCTCGGGCTCCAGGCGCGCCCCGTGCTGGTCGCCGGCAACATCGGCACGCCGCTGGCGGCGCACGCGCTCGAGTTCCCGGCCGACGGCCTGGTCGTGTGCGAGGTGTCGAGCTTCCAGCTCGAGACCACCGAGCTGTTTCAGCCCAGGGTCGCGGCGGTGCTGAATCTCACGCCGGACCACCTGGACCGACACGGGACGTTCGAGGCGTACGCGGACGCCAAGGCCCGGATCTTCGCGAACCAGACGCCGGCCGATTGCGCCGTGCTCAACGCCGACGACGCGCCGACCGCCGCGCTGGCGTCGCGGACGAGCGCGCCGATCGTGTGGTTCAGCCGACGGCGCGAGCTGGCGCACGGCGTGTTCGTCCGCGCCGGCCGGATCGCGGCGAAGCTCAACGGGCACGTCGAGGAGATCTGCCCGCTGTCCGAGATCTTTCTGCGCGGGCAGCACAACGTGGAGAACGTCCTGGCGGCCACGGCGTGCGCCTTGTGGACCGGCATCTCGCCGGAGGCGATCCGCACGGCGATCAGCCGCTTCCGCGGCGTCGCGCACCGGATCGAGTGGGTCCGCGACCTTGCGGGCGTGAAGTACTACAACGACTCCAAGGGCACGAACGTCGACTCGACCCTGCGGGCGCTCGACAGCTTCGCGGAGCCGATCGTGCTGATCGCGGGCGGCAAGGGCAAGGGACAGGACTTCAAGCCGCTGGCCGCCGCGTCCCGCGGCCGGGTCGCTCACGCGGTGCTGATCGGCGAGGACGCCGAGAAGATCGGCGCCGCGCTCACCGACGCGCGCGTCGCGGTGACCTACGCGCGCTCGCTCCAGGACGCCGTCGAGCGCGCGCGCGGATTCGCGACGCTCGGCAGCATCGTGCTGCTCTCGCCGGCCTGCGCCTCGTTCGACATGTTCGACAACTTCGAACACCGCGGCGAAGTCTTCAAAAAGCTCGTGGAGCGTCTCGACTAGTGAACCGCCTATCCAGCGCGTTCGAAGCGGTGGGGGGGTATGGGGGAGGAGCGGCGCTCGCTCCCCCCCATTCCAACTAATGCCCAGAAAGCTCGCGCCCGACTTCTGGCTCTTCGGCGTGGCCGTCGTCCTGCTCTCGGCGGGCGTGGTGATGGTCTACTCGGCGAGCGCGATCGTGGCGGCCGACCGCTTCCACGACCCCTACTTCTTTCTCAAGAAGCAGATCTTCTGGGCGCTGCTCGGCGCGGCCTGCATGTGGATGGCGATCCGCCTCGACTACCGCCGCCTCGAGGGGCTCACCGTGCCGCTCCTGATCTTCGCGGCCGTGCTGCTGGTCCTGGTGCTGGTGCCGCCGTTTGGCCAGGCGATCAACGGCACGCGACGCTGGATCCGGTTCGGGCCGGTCTCGTTCCAGCCCGCCGAGCTGGCCAAGCTCGCACTCGTCGTCTATCTCGCCGCGTTTCTCGCGAAGAAGGGCGAGGAGGTCTCCGACTTCCGGCGCGGGCTCCTGCCGCCGCTGACGGTCGCCGGTCTCCTGGCCGTGCTCGTGCTGGCGCAGCCGGATCTCGGCAACTGCCTGACGTTGATCGCGCTCACGTTCACCCTGCTCTTCCTGGCCGGCGGCCACGCCCGTCACCTCAGCTTCGTCCTGCTCGCGGCGCTGCCGCCGCTGATCGTGGCGATCTGGATGGCGCCGTACCGGCTGCGCCGCATCTTCGCCTTCATCGATCCGTGGTCCGACGCTCGGGGCAGCGGCTTTCAGATCATCCAGTCGTGGCTCGCATTCGGCAACGGCGGCGTCTTCGGCCAAGGGATCGGCGCCTCGCGGCAGAAGCTCTTCTATCTGCCGGAATCGCACACGGACTTCATCTTCGCGATCGTCGGTGAGGAGCTCGGCCTGATCGGCGCGCTCACCATCGTCGCGCTCTTCGTCGTGCTGACCTGGCGCGGCCTCCGGATCGGTCTGCGTGCGCCCGATCCGTTCGGCGGCTATCTGGCGCTCGGAATCACGGTGCTGATCGCCACGCAGACCCTCGTGAACCTGGGCGTCGTCACGGGCCTCTTGCCGACGAAGGGCTTGCCGCTGCCTTTCATCTCGTTCGGCGGCTCGGCCTTGCTGGTCACGATGCTCTCGACGGGAGTGCTCCTGAACATCTCCCAGCAGGCCCATGTTTAAGCGCTACCAGCAGATCCACTTCATCGGGATCGGCGGCATCGGCATGTCCGGCATCGCCGAGATCCTCCTGAACCTGGGCTATCGGGTGACCGGGTCGGATCAGAAGCGGGGCGAGGCGGTCGAGCGCCTGGCCGAGCTCGGCGCGAAGGTGTTCATCGGCCATCACGCATCGAACGTCGAAGGCGCGCACGTCGTCGTCTACTCGTCGGCGGTCTTGCGGGACAACGTCGAGGTGCAGGAGGCGCGCCGGCATCAGATCCCGACGATCCCCCGCGCCGAGATGCTGGCCGAGCTGATGCGTCTGAAGTACGGCATCGCGATCGCCGGCACGCACGGCAAGACCACGACCACCTCGATGGTCGGCGCGGTCCTGGCCGAAGGGCGGCTCGATCCGACGATCGTCGTCGGCGGCCGGGTGTCGAGCCTCGGCTCGAACGCGCGCCTGGGCCAGGGCGAATTCCTGGTCGCCGAGGCCGACGAGTCGGACGGCTCGTTCCTGAAGCTCGCGCCGACGATCGCGGTGGTCACGACGGTCGACGCCGAGCATCTCGATCACTACCAAAGCCTCGACGCGATCCGCGACGCGTTCGTTGCGTTCGTCAACAAGGTGCCGTTCTACGGCGCGGTCGTGCTGTGCCTGGACGAGCCCAACATCCAGCTTTTGATCCCGCGGATCGAGAAGCGCATCGTCTCGTACGGCCTGGAATCGGGCGCCGACCTCGTCGCGCGGCGGCTCTCGCTGTCCGGCATGACCAGCCGCTTCGAGGTCTACCAGCGCGAGCGCCTGCTCGGCGAGCTCACGCTGCAGATCCCGGGCCGTCACAACGTGCTCAACGCGCTGGCCGCGATCGGCGTCGGTCTCGACCTCGAGATCCCGTTCGCGACGATTCAGCGGGCGCTGGCCGGATTCTCCGGCGTCCAGCGCCGGTTTCAGATCCTGGGTCGTGCCCGCGACATCACGGTGGTCGACGATTATGGGCATCACCCCGCGGAGGTCCGGGCGACCCTGGCCGCCGCCAAGGCAGGTTTCGATTGCCGGGTCGTGACGGTATTTCAACCGCACCGCTTCACCCGGACCAAGCACCTGCGCCAGGAGTTCCTGACGGCGTTCAACCTGGCCGACGTGCTGATCGTGATGGACGTCTATGCGGCCGGCGAGGCGCCGATCCCCGGCGTGTCGGGCCGGGATCTGGCCGATGGGATCCGCTCGCACGGACATCACGACGTCACTTACCTCGGTAGCGACCGCACGCGCATCGTCGAGCACCTGGCGGACGTCGGCCGTCGCGGCGATCTCGTCATCACGCTCGGCGCCGGCGACGTGAGCCAGCTCGGCCCGGAGCTGCTGAAGCGCCTGGACGCGACTCGTTGACTAGGAGGGCCACATGCTAGGAGAGATTCGCGGCGAAGTACGGTTCAAGGAGCCCCTGAGCTTCCATACCTCGCTCCGCATCGGCGGCACCGCCGACATCTTCGTCGTGCCACAGGACGTGGACGACATTCGCCACGCGCTCATGTTCGCCGAGCGCGAGCAGCTGCCGGTCTCGGTGATCGGCGGCGGCAACAACCTCCTGGTCAAGGACCGCGGGGTGCGCGGCGTCGTGCTTCGCCTCGAAGGCTGTCTGGGGCGCGCCGAGTTCCACGGCGAGGAGGCGATCGCCGGCGCCGGTGTGTCGCTCTCGGCACTGATCCGCGAGGCGGCCGCGCTCAATCTGGGCGGCATCGAGTGCCTCGTCGGAATCCCCGCGACGATCGGCGGCGCGCTGGCGATGAACGCCGGCACGGCCGACGGCTGGATCGGCGACTTCGTCAGCGCCGTGTATTACCTGCACCCGGACGGCTCGCTCGGCGAGTTCAAGCCGGCCTCGGGCACGTTCACGTATCGCAATTTCAACGCGCCGGTTGGCGCCGTGCTGATCGGCTGCCGCCTGCGTCTGCATCGGCGCCCGATGGCCGAGATCCAGAAGGAGATGAAGCAGCGGCTCAAGGTCAAGAAGTCGACGCAGCCGCTGGCGCTCGCCTCGGCCGGGTGCGTGTGGAAGAACCCGGCCGGCGAGGTCGCCGCGCGCATGATCGAGAAGTGCGGCCTCAAGGGTAAGCGCATCAACGGCGCGGAGATCTCCTCCAAGCACGCCAACTTCATCGTGAACCGCGGCGGCGCGAGCTCCGCCGACATCCTCGCGCTGATGGACCTGACGCGCGAGCGCGTGCAGTCGCACTACTCGGTGACGCTCGAGAACGAGATCAGGATCATCGGCGAATAGATGCCGAGCGGCCTCGCCTCGCCGAGAAACCGCGCTTCGACGCTCGCCGACATGGGCGAGCGCTCGGCGTTCGTCGCCGGTCAGCGCATCGGCAAGGCGCGGCGCCCACGGCCCGCGCGCCGCGCGCAGCTGCGGCGACTGGTGATCGGTGTGCTGACCACGATAGTTATCACCGCCGGCGGCGGCGCCGGCCTGCACTGGCTGCTCACGACCCCGCGCTTTGGCGTGGCGAGCGTCGAGGTGCGCGGCGTCTCGCGCGTGCCCCCCGATCAGATCCTCGCCGCGGCGGCGATCCAGCGCGGCACGAACATCTTCAAGCTCGACACGATCGGCGTCACCGGCCGCGTGGAGTCGCTGCCGGAGGTCCGCCGCGCCGACGTCGTGCGCGAGCTGCCGAACCGGGTCGTGATCAGCGTCGAGGAGCGGCGCCCGTTCACGCTGGTCCACGGCGGCCGGCTGCACTGGATGGACGAGGAAGGCCGGCTGCTCGGGGCCTCGCCCGAGGCGGTGGCGCCGCCGATGCCCGTGATCAGCGGGCTCTCGCCGGAGGAGCTCGCCTCGATGCGTACGGCGCCCGGCCCGAAGGCGCGGGCGGCGATCGGCGTGATCCGCGCGCTCCTGCGCAGCGGCAACGGGCTCACCGCCGAGATCTCCGAGATCGACATGAGCCGCCGCGAGGGGCCCGTGCTCTACACGGTCGACGGCGTCGAGGTGCGGCTGGGCACCGAGGACTGGGACGAGCGGCTCATACGGCTCGAGGGTGTCCTGGCGCAGATCGCGACGCAGGACGTGCGAACCGTCGATCTCAGGTTCCGCGACCAGGTGGTCTTCCAGCGAGGCGCCCGATGAAGCGGCCGAAGGCGCCCGACCTGGTGGTCGGTCTCGACGTCGGCACCACGAAGGTCTGCGCCATCATCACCGAGCCGGCGCCGCGGGGCGCCCTGAACGTCATCGGCGTGGGCACCGCGCCCTCGCGCGGGCTCAGGCGCGGGATCGTGGTCAACATCGACTCGACGGTCGAGGCCATCCGCGCCGCGGTCGCCGAGGCCGAGCAGATGGCCGGCGTCGAGATCTCGGGCGCCTTCGCCGGGATCGCCGGCGGCCACATCCGAGGCGTCAACAGCCGCGGCGTCGTCGGGATCACCGGCAAGAACCACGAGGTGAGCGAGGCCGACGTCGAGCGCGTGATCGAGGCCGCGCGGGCGATCAACCTGCCGCAGGACCGCGAGATCATCCACGTCTTGCCGCAGAGCTTCGTCGTCGACGACGGCGACGGCGTGCGCGAGCCGATCGGCATGTCGGGGGTGCGGCTCGAGGTCGAGGTGCACATCGTCACCGGCACCGTCACATCGGTCCAGAACGTCGTCCGCTCGGTCAATCGCGCCGGCCTCGCCGTCCAGGACATCGTGCTCGAGCCGCTCGCCTCCGCGGAGGCCGTGCTGTTCGACGACGAGAAAGAGCTGGGCGTGGTCGTCATCGACATCGGCGGCGGCACGACCGAGGTCGCGCTCCTCCGCGACGGCGCGGTCTGGCACACGGTGGTGCTCCCGCTCGGCGGCGACCACATCACCAACGACATCGCGATCGGCCTGCGCACGCCGACCTCGGACGCCGAGGACATCAAGAAGCGCTACGGATGCGCGCTGACCGCGCTCGTGCCGGCCGAGGAGACGGTGGACGTGCCGTCCGTCGGCGGCCGCAAGCCGCGGCAGCTGTCGCGGCAGCTCCTGTCGGAGATCATCCAGCCGCGCGTCGAAGAGATCTTCACGCTAGTAGCGCGGGAACTGGCCCGCGGCGGGTTCCAGGACGCGGCGACGGCGGGTGTCGTCGTCACGGGAGGCACGTCGATCATGGAGGGAGTTCCCGAGCTTGCGGAGGGGATCTTCGATCAACCTGTGCGCCGCGGCGTGCCGATCGGCGTCGGCGGGATGGCGGACGTGATCGAGAGCCCGATCTACGCGACCGGTGTGGGCCTGGCGCTCTACGGCGCGCGCACCCGGGTGTCCGGTGACGGCATTCGGCCGCCGGGCCCGGTGGGGCGCCTCACACGACTCGTCACGGGATTTCTTGGTGACCTTTTTTAGGCGCGGTCGGGACGGCCGGCAGCCGCACCTGTTCACGACAGACGTGGACCCTTCACGCGGCCGGAGGCAGACCTCCGGCGAGCAATCACAGGAGGATGGGATGGAGAAGGATCGTGCGCGGCGCCCGCTCTTCGAGCTCGAACCGGCGACGCAGGCCGCGAAGATCAAAGTCATCGGGCTGGGCGGGGGCGGCGGCAACGCGGTGAGCCGCATGATGGCCGCGCAGTTCACGGGGGTCGAGTTCATCGTAGGCAACACCGATGTCCAGGCCCTCAGCGCCTCGCCGGCGCCGGTCAAGATCCAGCTCGGCGCCAAGCTTACCGGGGGTCTGGGGGCTGGCTCGAACCCGGACGTCGGCCGCAACGCGGCGCAGGAAGACCCGGATCAGATCACGCGTCTGCTGGCCGGCAGCGATATGGTCTTCATCACCGCCGGGCTCGGCGGCGGCACCGGCACCGGCGCGGCGCCGGTCGTCGCGTCGCTTGCGAAGGATCTGGGCATCCTGACGGTGGCCGTGGTCACTAAGCCGTTCACGTTCGAGGGCCGAAAACGCATGCTTCAGGCCGAGGCCGGGCTCGAGGCGCTGCGCGGCGTGGTCGACACGCTGATCACGATCCCGAACCAGCGTCTGCTCTCGGTCGTCGATCGCGGCACGCCGCTGATCGCCGCGTTCCGCGTCGCCGACTCGGTGCTGCAGCAGGCGGTGCAGGGCATCTCGGACCTCATCCTGGTCCCCGGCCTGGTGAATCTCGACTTCGCCGACGTGCGCACGATCATGTCGGGCATGGGCTTGGCGATGATGGGCACCGGCACCGGCAAGGGCGAGAACCGCGCGCTCGACGCCGCGCAGAAGGCCGTGGCGAGCCCGCTGCTCGACGAGACGTCGATCGAGGGCGCGCGCGGCATCCTGATCAACTTCACCGGTGGCGCCGACCTCTCGATTCACGAGGTCGAAGAGGCCGCGCGCATCGTCCAGGAGGCGGCGCACGAGGAGGCGCACATCATCTTCGGCGCCGTCATCGATCCGCAGCTGTCGGACGAGGTGCGGATGACCGTGATCGCGACTGGGTTCGCGGACAAAAAGGAAACCGTCGGCCTGGGCGGCAAAGTCGTCGACCTGCCTCGGCCGTCGCGCCCTGCTCCTTCGTCGGCTCCTGCTCCTGTCGCTCCTTGGCGCCGCAAGTTCGCGGATCCTCGCGGCGAGGCCTCTGAGGAGGCTCTCGGCGACGGCGCCGATCTCGAAGTTCCTGCGTTCCTCAGACGCCAGGCGGATTAGGGTCACCGGACAGGGGACGGGGCGGGAGGGGGTGCTGGGCATCCCGACCGCTCCGTCACCCACTCGCCCGATTCGCAGCGCTTCGCGCTGCGGGCGGGACGAGGGGGTCCCACTACGCAGGTCGTGAGACCCGGCACCCCCTCCCGCCCCACCACCCGCTCGGCGACCCGTGAGTCCGGCATACTCTGAGAAATCGATGACTTCGAGTTCTTCGCTCGTCGGTCATGGTTCGCCTACTGAGTTCTTCACGTTCCGTTCGCTCACTGCCCTTGGCGTGCCGAACGCGACGACGACGAAGCATTGTCCGGGGATTAGCTCGTTTGCGGAGCCGATCGTGCCGGAGGCGCCGAAGCCGCCGTTTCGGGATGAGGCCGTCACGGCGCTTGGGACGGCCGGGCTCGAGATGGCTCGGGTTGGTTATGCGCGGCAGGTGCATGGGGCGGATGTCGCGCGGGTGCCGAGGGATGGGGGATTTGCCGGGCTCGTGGATATTCTCGTCACGGGCGAACGAGCTGTGCCGCTGGCGATTTTCACCGCGGACTGCCTGGCGATCGTGCTCTGCGATCCTTCTGCGGGGGCGTTGGCCGTTGCTCACGTGGGGTGGCGGGGCACGGTCAAAGGCGCTGCTCAGAAGGCCGTGCGGGCGATCGGGGAGGTCGGGGGCCGGGCGGGGGCGCTGCGAGTCGCGATCGCGCCGTCGATCGGGCCGTGCTGCTATGAGGTTGACGAGCCGGTGACTGCCGAGTTCGCGCGGGCGTTCGGGGATCGGTGGCGGTCGTGGGTCACGCCGTCGCGGCCCGGCCGCGTGATGCTCGATCTGTGGTCAGCGAACGAGGCGCTGCTGGCCGAGGCCGGCGTGCCGCCCGAGGCGATCGAGAATCCGCGGCTGTGTACCGCATGCCACCCCGATCTTCTGTACTCCTACCGACGCGGCAACCGAGGCCGCCTGGTCACCCTCGCCGCGCTGCCCTGATTGGGGCCACGGGCCCTTCCTCTCCCCTCGCACACGGCCCCCTGCTAGAATCACCCCCGAGATGACTGACATACGCGCCAATCTCGAGCGGGTGCGCGAACGGGTCGCGAAGGCTGCGGAGCGCGCGGGCCGGCACCCGTCTGATGTGCTGCTCGTCGGCGTGTCGAAGACCGTCGAGGTGGGGCGGATCCGCCAGGCGATCGAGGCCGGCGTGCCGGCGCTCGGCGAGAACCGGGTGCAGGAGGCCAAGGAGAAGGTCGCCGAGATCGGCCGCCCGGTCCCGTGGCACCTGATCGGCCACCTGCAGACGAACAAAGTCCGCGACGCGATCGAGCTCTTCGACGTCATCCATTCGGTCGATCGCCTGGATCTCGCCAAGGAGCTCGACAAGCGGGCGCGGGCGCGCGGGCGAACCGTCGACGCGCTGATCGAGGTGAACGTGGGCGGCGAGGACTCCAAGGGCGGCGTGTCGCCCGAGGGGCTCGGCGCGCTGCTCGACGCGGTCGCGGCCATGTCCGCGGTGAAGGTGAAGGGCCTCATGGCGATCCCGCCGGAGGCGAAGCAGCCCGACGACTCGCGCGTCTGGTTCCGCGCGCTGCGCAAGCTCGGTGAGCGCCATGGCTTCGCCGAGCTGTCCATGGGCATGAGCGGCGATTTCGAGGTGGCCATCGAGGAAGGCGCGACCGTGGTTCGGGTCGGGACGGCGATCTTCGGACCGCGACCGCCACGCCCTGAGCCCCTGCCGGAGGACCGATGACGATCAAGGGGCTCACCGTCGGCTTCATCGGCGGCGGCAACATGGGCGAGGCGCTGATCAAAGGCTTGCTGGGCGCGAGTCTGGTGCCGGCCAGCGCCATCCACGCGACGGACGTGCGCCTGGAGCGGCTGAAGGAGCTCGATCGCCTGTACGGGATCCAGGTCTCGTCCTCCAACGCCGACCTCGTGCGCCACTCGGACATCGTCATCCTGGCCGTGAAGCCCCAGATCATGGACTCGGTCCTGAAAGAGATCGCGCCGGCGGTCACGCGCAAGAAGCTCCTGATCTCGGTCGCGGCCGGCGTCTCCACCGCGAAGATCCGCACCGTCCTGCACAAGGACGCGCGGCTGATCCGCGTGATGCCGAACACACCGGCCCTCGTGCTCGAGGGCGTGACCGCGATCGCGAAGGCCGACAATCTCGAGCCCGACGACCTCGACACCGCCGGCGAGATCTTCAGCGCCGTCGGCCGCGTCGTCGTGCTCGATGAGACGTTGATGGACGCGGTGACGGGCCTGTCGGGCTCGGGGCCCGCGTACGTGGCCGTCGTGATCGAGTCCTTGGCGGACGGCGGGGTGCGGATGGGCCTCGACCGGATCACCGCGATGACCCTGGCCACTCAGACCGTGCTCGGCGCCGCCAAGCTCCTGCTCGAGACCGGCCTGCATCCGGGCGCGCTCAAGGACATGGTGAGCTCGCCCGGCGGCACCTCGATCGCGGGCATCGCCGCGCTGGAAGAGGGCGGCATCCGGACCACCTTCATCAAGGCGGTCGAGAAGGCCACGGAGCGGTCGCGGGAGCTCGGCCAGGGGCCGAAGTAGTGTTCGTGATCAACTACTTCTTCGTGGCGCTGGCGAACCTCGTGAACCTCGTGATCGTGGCGTACATCTGGATCATCATCGCACGGGCGATCATCTCGTGGGTGAGCCCGGATCCCTACAACCCGATCGTGCGATTCCTGCACCGGGTGACCGAGCCGGTGCTGCGCCCCGTGCGCGAGCGTCTGCCCATCTCGCAGATGGGTCTCGACTTTTCGCCGATGATCGTGATTCTCGTGCTGTATTTTTTGAAGGAGTTCCTGGTCCCGGTGCTGTACCGCATCGCCACCGAGATGGGCTAGGACGTCGGAGGCCTCATGCGCATCAGTCCGCTCGATATCCGTCAGCAACAGTTCACCGTGAAGTGGCTTCGCGGGTTCGACATCCACGAGGTCGACGCGTTCCTCGATGACGTGGCCGAAGACTACGAGACGGTGCTCAAGGAGAACGCGCAGCTCAAGGAGCAGGTGGCGACGTTCGAGGAGCGCTCGCGCGGGCTCGTCGAGCGCGAGCGCGCGCTGCAGGAGACGCTCGTGACGACGCACCGGCTCGGCGACGAGATGAAGGCAACCGCCCGCAAGGAGGCCGAGCTGCAGATGCGCGAGGCCGAGCTGCGCAGCGAGAAGATCATCGAGGAGGGCCGCGCCGAGGAGGCGCGCATCCGCAGCGAGATCCAGACCCTGCGGCGCGTGCGCCGTCAGCTGATCGAGGATTTCCGCGCGACGCTCGAGAGCTACTACCGCATGATGTCGGCGGAGTTCGGCGAGGAAAAAGACGACGGCAAGAGCTGAGCCCGCGCGGCTGTCGCTTCGCGTCCAACCGCGGGCCTCTCGTGACGAGATCGTCGGCTGGCAGGACGCCATACTCCGCCTCCGTGTCAGCGCCCCACCCGTCGCCGGTGCCGCGAACACCGCGGTTGTGCGTCTGCTCGCCAAGGCCCTCGGCATCGCGCCGTCGGCGATCAGCGTGGTGAAGGGCCTGCAGGGACGCACCAAAATCGTCGAAATCGCGGACCTGAGCCCGGCCGAGATCCAGAGCCGGCTGGCGCCGATCGTCTCGAGTGCCTCGTGAGCGTCATCGCCCCCGTCCGCTGGGACAACGACCGGCTGATCCTGGTCGACCAGACCGTGCTCCCGGAGCGCGAGGTCGAGCGCGGCTACCAGCGCTGGCAGGACGTCGGCGCGGCGATCCGCGCCCTGGTCGTTCGCGGCGCGCCGGCGATCGGCGTGGCCGCGGCGTTCGGCGTGGTGCTGGCCGCGCGCGAGAGCCGTGCTGCTACGTTCGACGGGTTGATGGCCGATCTCGAGGAGGCCATCAAGGGTCTCGCGGCGACGCGGCCCACGGCGGTCAATCTGTTCTGGGCGCTCGACCGGATGCGTCGCGTGGCGGTCGCTTCGAGCGCGCTGTCGCTCGATCAGGTGCGGTCGAGGCTGCTCGCCGAAGCCCAGGCGATCCGCGACGAGGACATCTCGGCGAATCGCGCGATGGGCGCCCACGGCGCGTCGCTGGTGCCGCCGAACGCGCGGATCCTGACCCACTGCAACGCCGGCGCCCTCGCGACGGCCGGCTACGGCACGGCGCTCGGCGTCGTGCGCGCCGCGCACGAGCAGGGCAAGGTCGCGCTCGTGTGGGTCGACGAGACGCGCCCGGTGATGCAAGGCTCGCGGCTCACGGCGTGGGAGTGCGTGCGCGAGGGCATTCCGCATCGGCTGATCGCCGACGTCGTCGCCGCCTCGGTGATGGCGCGTGGCGAGGTCGATCTGATCGTGACCGGCGCCGACCGGATCGCCGCGAACGGCGACACCGCCAACAAGATCGGTACGTACTCGCTGGCCGTCCTGGCCGCGCATCACCACGTGCCGTTCTACGTGGCCGCGCCGTTCTCGACGATCGATCCGACGCTCGCGTCGGGCGCCGAGATCCCGATCGAGGAGCGCGACGGATCGGAAGTGCGCCGGGTCGGCGCGCAGCAGACGGCGCCGAGCGACTCTCCGGTCTACAATCCTGCTTTCGACGTCACGCCGGCGCGGCTCATTACCGCGATCGTCACCGAGCGAGGCGTCATGCGTCCGCCGTATCGGTTTTGACCGCCCGCGAGTACCACGACCGCACCGCGCACTCGCCGGCGTCGGTTCGCACGAGCGGCCACACGCTCGAGTGGGACATCAAGCCGTTCCCGTTCAAGATCTACACGGACCTCGCCGCACAGGTACTGCCTCGCGAGCTCGACCCCGTGGCGACCGACACGTTCGCCGCGCTCGCCGGTCCGTCGCCGGCGGCGACCGCCCTCGGGCTTTCGGAGCTCGTGGCCGTGCTCTACTACGCCGCCGGCGTCACGAAGAAGAAGACGTATCCCGGCGGCGGCGAGGTCCTGTTTCGCGCGGCGGCCTCGACGGGCGCCCTGTACCAGACCGAGGTGTACGTCGCGGTCGGCGACGTGACGGGTCTGGAGCCCGGCCTCTATCACTTCTGCCCCGGCGATTTCACGCTTCGCCGCCTGCGTGCCGGCGACGTTCGCGCCGCGCTCGCCGAGTCGGCCGCGGACGACTCGATCCGCCGGCGACCCGCGACGCTCGTGCTGACCGCGATCTACTGGCGCAACGCGTGGAAGTATCAGGCGCGCGCCTACCGCCATCTCTTCTGGGATTCGGGGACGATGCTGGCGAACGTTCTGGCGGTCGGCGATGCGCTCGGGCTGGCGCCTCGCATGCTGACGGGCTTCGTCGACGCCGAGGTGAACCGCCTGCTTGGGCTCGACGAGGCGCGCGAGGCTGCGTTGGAGCTGGTCGCACTCGGACCCGAAGGTGCGCCCGCAGCAGCCAGCGCGCCGCTTGACGCGATCCAGCACGCAACCATGCCGTTGTCCTCGTCGGAGGTCGACTATCCGCTGATTCACGAGATGCAGGCCGCATCGCGGCTCGATACGGCGGCGGTCGTGCGCGCGTGGCGAAGCCGCGAGTGGTCGAGCCCAACGCAACCGCTTTCGGCGAACGCAGCGTTGGTCACGCTGCCGCCGCCGCGTCCGCGTGCGGGCCGCGGGCTCGGCGAGACGATCCAGCGGCGAGGCTCGACGCGCCAGTTCGGCCACGCCTCCCTGACCGCCGAGGAGCTCGGGACAACGCTCTGGGCCGCGGCGCGCCCCGTCGACGCCGACGTGCCGGGCAGCCTCGTCGACCTCTATCTCATCGTGAACGCGGTCGACGGCGTGGCGTCCGGCTCGTACTTCTACCGGCCGGACACGCACACGCTCGAGACGCTCGCGCGCGGCGACTTCCGCAACCGCTCGGCGTATCTCTGCCTGGAGCAGCCGCTCGCCGGCGACGCGGCGGCGGTCATCTACTGGCTGGCGCCGCTCGACGCGATCACGCGCGCGTTCGGCGATCGCGGGTATCGTCTCGTCAATCTGCGCGCCGGATTGGCGGGCGGGCGCGCCTATCTCGCCGCGTACGCGCAAGGATTCGGCGCCTCCGGTCTCACGTTCTACGACGGCCACGTCGTCGAGTTCTTTTCGCCGCACGCCGCGGGCAAGGACGCGATCTTCGTGACCGCGCTCGGCCGATCCGGTGTCGGAGGGCGTGTTAACATCGATTCGACGTTGCTCACGCGAAGGAGGCCGTCTGCATGAAGAAGTATCAGTTGATGGCGCCGGGCCCGACGCCCGTACCGAGCGAGGTCCTGCTCGCGATGGCGGCGCCGATCATCCATCACCGCACTCCGCTGTACGAGGCGGTCTTCACCGAGGTTCGCGCCGCGCTGAAGAAGCTCTTCCAGACGAGCGCCGAGGTGATTCCGCTCGCGTGCTCCGGTACCGGCGCGATGGAGGCCGCCGTCGTCAACACGCTGTCGCCCGGCGATCGCGTCGTGGTCGTTCGCGCCGGAAAGTTCGGGGATCGCTGGCTCGATCTCACCAAGGCCTACGGGCTCGAGGCCATCGACCTGAGCGCGCCGTTCGGGCACACCGTCGACGCGTCGCGCCTGGCGGAGACGCTGAAGAGCCATCCCGAGGCCAAGGCCGTCCTCGTTCAGCACAGCGAGACGTCGACCGGCGTGCTGCACGACGTGCGGGCCTACGCGGCGGCGACGCGCCAGCACGAGGCGATCCTGATCGTGGACGCGGTGTCGAGCCTCGGCATCGCCGATCTGCCGATGGACGCGTGGGGGATCGACCTGGTGATCTCGGGCTCGCAGAAGGGCCTGATGCTGCCGCCCGGCCTCGGGTTCTGCGCGCTCAGCGAGAAGGCATGGCGCAAGACGAAGAGCTCGACCCTGCCGAAGTTCTATTTCAGCCTGGCCGACGAGCTGAAGTACGTGGCGAAGAACGAGGTGCGCTTTACGCCGGCCGTCTCGATCGTCGTCGGGCTGCGCGAAGCGCTGCGGATGCTCGAAGCGGAGGGGCTCGGCAACGTGTTCAAGCGCCACGACCGGCTCGCGCGCGCCACGCGTGCGGGCGTCGAGGCGCTCGGTCTCGAGCTCTTCGCGAAAGCCGCGCCGAGCCCGGCGGTGACCGCCGTCGCCGCGCCCAAGGGCCTCGACAGCGAGCAGATCGTCGCCGCGTACTCGCGGAGCTTCAACATCACGATCGCCGGCGGGCAGGGTGAGATGAAGGGCAAGCTGTTCCGCCTGGGCCACATGGGCTACGTCGCCGAGTTCGACGTCATCAACGCGCTGGCCGCGCTCGAGCAGGTGCTCGCGGAGATCGGGCAGCCGGTCGACTTCGGGGCGAGTGTTCGCGCCGCCCAGAAGATCTTCGCCGAGAAGTCGTGAAGCGCGTGCTGGTGGCCGACGGCCTGCAGGCCGTCGGCGTCGAAGCCCTCCGCAAGCACGGACTCGAAGTCGACGTGGTCGGCTCGCTCGCCGAGCGCGAGCTCGTCGACCGCATCGGCGAGTACGAAGGCCTCATCGTCCGCAGCGCCACCAAGGTGACCGCGCCCGTCATCGAGGCCGGCCGCCGCCTCGAAGTGATCGGCCGCGCCGGCGCCGGCGTCGACACGATCGACGTCGATGCCGCGACCAAGCGCGGTGTTGTCGTCATGAACACCCCGGGCGGCAACACGACCGCCGTTGCCGAGCACACGCTGGGTCTGCTGCTCGCGCTGGCCCGCCGTCTGCCCGCCGCCGACGTGACCCTGAAGGCCGGACGCTGGGAGAAGAACCGGCTGCAGGGCGTCGAGCTCCTCGGCAAGGTGCTCGGCATCGTCGGCCTGGGCCGGATCGGCTCCGAGGTGGCGCGGCGCGCACTCGGCTTTCGCATGCAGGTGATCGCCTACGATCCGTATCTGACCCGCGAGGCCGCCGAGCGACTGGGCGTGGAGAGCGTCGAGCTCGACGATCTGCTCGCGCGCTCTGACTTCGTCACGATCCACACGCCGCTGACCGGCGACACGCGGCACCTGCTCGGGCCGGCGGAGCTCGAGCGGCTCAAGCCCGGCGTCAGGATCATCAACTGCGCGCGCGGGGGGTTGATCGACGAGCAGGCCCTGGCGCGCGCGATCCAATCGGGCAAGGTCGCCGGCGCCGCGCTCGACGTCTTCGAGCAAGAGCCGCCGCCGGCCGACCATCCCCTGCTGAAGCTCGAGCAGGTGATCGTGACGCCGCATCTCGGCGCCGCGACCGACGAGGCGCAGACGGCGGTCGCGCTCGCGATCGCGGACCAGGTGGCCGACGCGCTCCTGCGCGGCGTGGTCATCAATGCGGTGAACCTACCGTCGATCGACGCCGAGACGCATCGCGAGCAGGCGCCCTACGTCGGCCTGGCCGAGAAGATGGGCCGCTTCCTGGCGCAGATGGGCGAAGGTCGAATGCAGGAGGTGCGTCTCACGTTTGCCGGTGAGATTGTCGGCCGCCCGACGGCGACGCTCACCCTGGCGCTCGTACGCGGGCTGCTGGGTGCGATCCTCTCCGAGCACGTCACCGACGTGAACGCGATGCTGATCGCGAAGTCGCGCGGCCTGCGGGTCACCGAGACCTCGACGACCGAGAGCTCGGACTACGCGAGCCTCGTCAGCGCCGAGCTCCGCACCGATCGCGGGTCCACTTCTGTCGCGGGAGCGGTCTTCTTCAAGCGCGATGCGCGGTTCGTCCAGGTGGACGGCTTTTCGCTCGAGGCCGTGCCGCAGGGGTGGATGCTCGTGTTCGCGAACCTCGACGTGCCCGGTGTCATCGGGCGCATCGGGACGCTGTGCGGGCGCCACGGGATCAACATCGCCGGCATGCAGCTTGGGCGGGAGCGCCGCGGGGGACGCGCGGTTTCGGTCGTCAATCTGGACGATCCGATGCCTTCCGCTGCGCTCGACGAGATTCGCGCGATGCCCGATATCGTGTTCGCTAAGGTCGTCAAGCTCTAGAGTTCTCCGTTCCGCTTGGCGCCGGCCGACCAGCGCGGGGCGGACGGCCGACGGGTCCTGTCGCCGGGGTCGCGGGGTACCTGCGCGGCTCCGTCACCCGCTCGGCCGATTCGCAGCGCTTCGCGCTGCGGGCGGGACGAGGGGGTCCCACTTCGCCGCACAGGTACCCCGCGACCCCGGCGCCACCCGTCAGCGGCCCGCCCCGCCCTGGCCGGCCGGCGCCAGTTGGTCGCCGGAACTTAGACGTCGCGGACGTGATCGGCTCTGCTGCCTCGCCGCCGGCGCGCCCGGCTGAGGTACCTGTAGGGGTCTCCGCGCTTCTGCTTCTCGGCTTGCCCGGCTTACCGCTCCCGTTCAGTTGCTCTGTCGATGCGATCGGCGGCTGGGTCCGGCACCGGCGTGACTGTTTGGGGAAACGGGATAGAATGGCGGGGTTGTGGCCAGGCTGAGGCTCTTCGTAGTACGGCATGGGGAGACGGAGTGGGTGCGGGAGCGGCGGTTTGCCGGCTCGCGGGACATTCCGCTCACCGAGGTGGGGTTGGAGCAGTGCGCGGCGGTCGCGCGCGCGCTGACCGGCGCCGCCGTGGCCGCCGTCTATGCGAGTCCGCTGGAGAGGGCGCGCGCCTCGGCCGAGGTGATCGCCAAGCCGCACGGATTGCCGGTGCGTATCGTGCCAGCATTCAGCGAGATGACCTTTGGTTCGTGGGAGGGGCTGACTCGTGACGAGGCCCGGGCGCGCTATCCGGAGGACTGGGCTCAATGGCGGGCCACGCCGCACCTCTTGAAGCTGGCCGGTGGCGAAACCATCCCCGAGGTGGCAGCGCGGGTGACGGCCGGCATCGAGGGCTTGCAACAGGCGCACGACGGCCAGACGGTCGTGCTGGTCAGTCACGGAGTGGTGGCGCGCGTCATCGTACTGGGCGCGCTCGGTCTGGGGCTTGAGCGGCTCTGGACACTCGACGCCGCGCCGGCCGGCATCACCGAGATCGAGTACGAGCCCGGCTGGGCAACCGTGCATCGCATGAACACGGTCGCGCACCTGGAAGCGACGGCGCCGTGAAGCCCCGTCAGACCCAGCTTCCAAAGGGCGCCAGGATCTATCTGCCGGACGAGGCCGAGAAGAAGCGGCGCGTCGAAGCCTCGCTCCTCGGTGTGTTCCGCCGCTGGGGCTACCGCGAGATCGTCACGCCGACGTTCGAGTACTCGGACGTGCTGGCGACCGGGACGGACGTCGACGTGCAGGGCAACATGTTCACGCTCGTCGACCGCGAGACCGGCCGCACCCTGGCGCTCCGGCCCGATATCACGCCGCAGATCGCGCGCGTCGTGGCGACCAGGCTGCGGGACGAGCCCAAGCCGATCAGGCTGGCCTACGTGACCAACGTATTTCGGTACGACGAACCGCGCGTGTCCCACTATCGCGAGTTCTACCAGGCCGGCGCCGAGCTGGTCGGGCTCCACCAGCCCGAGGCCGAGGTCGAGGTGATCGCGATGGCGATCGAGGGGCTGCGGGCGCTAGGGCTCGAGCGGTTTCAGATCGACCTCGGCCATCCGGACTTCTTCCGGGGCCTGCTCGACGAGGCCAAGACCGACGCCGGGCAGGCGCGCGAGCTCCGCGCGGCCCTGGCGCGCAAGGACGGCTCGACGCTCGAGCGGCTGGTGGTTGACCTGGCGCCGCCCGCTCACGTGCGCGACGCGCTGCTGGCGCTGCCGACCCTGTTCGGCCGTGAAGCGGTGCTGGAGCGCGCCGGCGGATTCGCGCGCAACGAGCGCTCGGCGCGCGCGCTCGCGAACCTGGCCGAGGTGTACCGGCTGCTGAAGATCTACGGGCTCCACGAGAGCGTGCTGCTCGATCTCGGCGAGGTGCGCGGGTTCGACTATTACTCGGGCACGTACTTCGAGGCTTACGTGGCAGGGTTCGGCGCCTCGATCGCCGGCGGCGGCCGCTACGACGACATGCTGGGCCGGTTCGGCTACGACTGCGCCGCGGTCGGATTCGCGTTCGACGTCGGCCGGGCGCTCTCCGTCATGGAGACGCAGGGCGTGGCGGTGCCACTGCCGGGGCCCGACTTCTTCATCATCGACTTCACGCGCGAGAAGACGGCGGCGCTCTCGCTGGCGCGCCGGCTCCGCGATCTCGGCGCGGCGGTCGCCCGCGATATCATCAGCCGCGGGCTCGACGAGTCGATCGCCTACGCGCGGGCTCAGCGCGTCGGTCAGGTGCTGGTCATCGGCCACCCTCGCGCCGGCGCGGGCCAGGTGGTCACGTTGAATCTTTCTGACGGATCGGAACGCGTGCTCGCCGTGAGCGATATTCTCGAGCATCCAGAGCGCGTATATAGAGGTGGAAGCCATGCCTAACATCGTGGTCGTCGGAACGCAGTGGGGAGACGAGGGCAAGGGTAAGGTCGTCGACATGCTGGCGCCTCACGTGAACGTCGTGGCGCGCTTCGCGGGCGGCAACAACGCCGGCCACACGGTGGTCGTGGGGCGGGAGAAGTACGTCCTGCACTCGATCCCGTCCGGCATCCTGCATCCCGGATGCCGCTGCGTGATCGGCTGCGGCGTCGTCATCGACCCGGGCTCGCTCATCGAGGAGATGGAGGCGCTCGTGCGCCGCGGGGTGCAGCTCGATGGCAACCTGTTCATCTCCAAGAACGCGCACCTGATCATGCCGTATCACCCGGCGCTCGATCTGGCCTCGGAGGCGAAGCTGGGCAAGCGCCGCATCGGCACGACGGGCCGCGGCGTCGGGCCGGCCTACGTCGATAAGGCCGCGCGCGTCGGGATCCGCATGGCCGACCTCCTGAACGAACGGCTCTTCCGCGAGAAGCTCGAGCTGAACGTGTCCCTGAAGAACCGGCTGCTCCGGGAGATCTACGACGCGGAGACGTTCTCGGTCGAGGAGATCCTGGACAAGTATCTCCGGTACGCGGGCTGGCTGGCGCCCTACATCACCGACACGGCGCTGCTGCTCTCGCGCTGGATGGAGGCGGGCTACAGCGTGATGTTCGAGGGGGCACAGGCGACGATGCTCGACATCGACCACGGGACCTATCCCTACATCACCTCATCCACGTGCACCGCCGGCGGCGCCGCCATCGGCACCGGCGTGCCGCCGACGAAGATCCACGGCGTGGTGGGCGTGAGCAAGGCCTACACGACCCGGGTCGGCGGCGGACCGTTCCCGACCGAGATGACCGGCGTGATCGCCGAGACGATCCGGGCGCGCGGCCACGAGTACGGCGCCACGACGGGACGGCCGCGGCGCTGCGGCTGGTTCGACGCGGTGGTGGGCCGCTATGCCACGCGCATCAACGGGCTGGACACGGTGGCGCTGACGAAGCTCGACGTGCTCGATCAGTGCGAGACCATCAAGCTGTGTGTGGCCTACCGGCACCGCGGCGAGATCCTGACCGATTTTCCCGAGGATGAGACCGTGGTGGCGGCGGCCGAGCCCGTCTACGAGGACATCGAGGGCTGGCTGGCGCCGACGGCCGGGGCCAAGAACGAGGCCGATCTGCCGGCGAAGGCGCGGCGCTATCTCGAGCGGATCGAGGAGCTGATCGGCACGTCGTTCTGTCTGATCTCGACCGGCGCGCAGCGCGACGAGACCATCCTGTGCGAGGACTCGCCGCTGACGCGGTGGTTTCCTTCGGTCAGGTCGAGCCTGATGTAGGTATGGCCGAGCCGATCCGGCGGCTCTTGTTCATCGTGGGGAGCAAGCGGCCGGATTTTTACGAGTCGCTGCGCCGGACGTTCCGCGGCGACGACACGGTGCAGATCGTGCTCGATCGACGGCGCGGCGAGCGGCGCGCGGCGCGCCGCCCAACCCGGCGCGGGGTGGGGTCGGAGCAGCGCGGAACAGATCGGCGCGAGCAGCTCGAGATCCAGCGACAGCTGCGGGCGAGGGGATACGCGGTCGTCGGCGTTCCGTCGTCGGACGCGGGCACCCTACGCCCGAAGTCTCGGACGTAGGGCGCGCGCTGGCCTACCTGGATTTTTCGTCGCAACCCCTCGGCGGCGACTCTACAGGTACTGGCCGGTCGTAACGATTTTCTCGACGTTCCGCTTCGGGCTCGGCGGCTCGGCCGTCAGCGACTTCACGGCCACGATGCGCTCACCCTTCTTGCCGGCGATCTTCGCCCAATCGTCAGGATGCGTGGTATTGGGCAGATCCTCGTTCTCCTTGAACTCTTCGCGCGTGGCGGCAATCAGATCGTCGGCCGTGATGCCCTTCGGCCCGCCGCCGATGTAGCGCTTGAGCGCCAGCTTCTTGGCGCGGCGCACGATCGACTCGATCATGGCGCCGGACGAGAAGTCCTTGAAGTAGAGAACCTCTCTGTCGCCGTTGGCGTACGTGACCTCGAGGAAGCGGTTCTCCTCGCTGAGCGCGTACATCGCCTCGACCACCGCGGTGGTCATTGCCTTGATCGCGCCGGGGATGCCGGTCCCGTTCACCTCGGACTCGGCGACCGGGATGTTCGTGGTCAGATACTTCCCGAAGACGTCCGCGGCAGCCGCGCGATCGGGGCGCTCGATCTTGATCTTCACGTCGAGCCGGCCCGGGCGCAGGATGGCGGGGTCGATCAGGTCCTGGCGATTCGATGCGCCGATGACGATGACATTCTTCAAGCCCTCGACGCCGTCGATCTCGGCCAGGAGCTGCGGCACGATCGTGGTCTCGACGTCGGAGGAGAT
>Ga0209382_10000725_pt1 | contig 53255 bp, 56 predicted proteins | sample SoiMetdeltSBSDD5_FD_187599 | JGI IMG/M metagenome (GOLD analysis project Ga0209382, IMG submission 187599) | Bulk soil microbial communities from a Populus tree surrounding site in Tennessee, USA - Soil MetaG P. deltoides SBSDD5 (SPAdes) (version 2) | ecosystem: Environmental > Terrestrial >...
GACTGGGGCGGCGGCCATGTAATGCGCGAAATGACAATTCTCTACCTGACGCGCACCGCACGCGCCACGTACCTGCTGCACTGCCTCAACATTGAGCGCCCATCCCTGCATGTAGGATTCGGACAAATGGCCGCCCGAGGTATTGCTTGGATAGCGCCGACCGATCGCGAGATGACCCTCCGCAACAAAGGCGCCACTCTCACCCACGCCGCAATAGCCAAAGCCCTCCAAGGAGAAAAGCACTGTTGGGGTAAAATTGTCATAGATCATCAGCGTCGAGATATCGTCGTGAACCAGCCCAGCCATGCGGAAGCTTTTTGCTGCCGCCTCTTTTGCCGGCGCGCGCCAAAAATCGTCGGGCGGAAATGTTGAATCGCTGAGTGCAGTAGCCATGCCGTAGCCACGCAGGTAGACGGGTGGCTGAGCAAGATCGCGCGCCCGCGCGGCGGACGTCAGAACAAGCGCGACGCCGCCATCATTTATGAGACAGTAGTCGAAAAGGTGGAGAGGTTCGCAGATGTATCGCGAGTCCTGATAATCGGCCAGGGTGTACGGGGTGCGCATGACCGCAACCGGATTGAGCGCGGCGTGGTCTCGGAACGTCTTGGCGACGACGCCAAAATGTTCGTTTTTAGTGCCGTAGAGTGCCATGTGTCGGCGCGCCATCAGCGCGTGAAACGCCCCTGGCGACGTCATTCCATAAGGGAACCACAGTCCGCCACCGCCACTGCCATAGCTATCCCTGGCACCGCCGTAACGGTCGCCCGAGGAGCGGCCATTGTTGCCATAGACAAGCGCAATCGTCTTGGCGGCATCGCTGCGGATGAGAGACGCAGCCGTCTCGATGCAAATGCCTGAAAAGCGTCCTTGGCCCGGCGTAATACTGACGTAGGCTGGATCAAGTCCGGCGATCTCGCAGAAGCGTTGATAGTCGGGAATGCGGTTGACGATCAGTCCGTCTATATCCGTGAACTTGAGACCCGCGTCTGCGACCGCCTGCTTCAGCGCCAGCACCCCGAGGTCGTAAGCATCGTATTCTGGGAGGTTGCCGTAACGCGTGTGCCCTACTCCAACGACCGCAACGGATGCACGATCAACCATGGCTGCTCCGTATCGCGCGGCAATTCCGCATGCTAATCGTCGCTGCGCGCAAACTGACTATCAAAATTGACCCATGGTGACAGTCAGGTGTCAATCAGCCGAGCGATGAAAATCAGGCGTATTGGATGTGCCGTCTTAGCGGGTGCCCGCTGTGATGGCCCCGTCACAGTCAACCGTTTCTAAATCAGCAAACTTATTTAATGAAGGCCGTTCTACGAAACGTTCATCGGAGTGCCTCGCCGGCAAATTGCAGTTCCCTATACCTTGCACCCTTGCCGGCCCTGGGGCGACGGTCAGTCCATCGCCTCGTCTGGGAGCAACTGAGCTAAGAATCTATCACCCCCAATGCCTATCTGATGGGCGACGAATAGCGTCTAGTTCGCGAATCGCAAATTTGCGGCGCGAGAGCGCTCGCCGCTCATAGCGATCGGCTCATGAGCCCGTTTTCTCTTGATACTTTCGGCGCGCCTCGTCGAATTCTCTAATCGCAAATTTGCGTCGTGACAACGCACGCCGTTCATACCGGTCCATGACCACTAATTGTTTAGCTACTTGCAACCTGATTGTTGCCGATTTTTGCCGCCTCGGAGGCATCCGGGTCATCACATACTCCGCCAGAGCTCTCACCGGAATTCGCGACGGGCTGGACCGTAGAAGCTTGCCGATGCCGGCTTCTTTATCGTCCATGTTTGGTTGAGAGTCATGGTTTAGGTTATCGGACAGAAATTGATGTCGTGCGTGTCGCACGCGGCGCAATTCGATTTGCGCTTCCGCGATGCGGCAAGCCAATTGGCGGATTTCAGCATTGGCGTCCGTCCCAGCAATTTCATGCGCGAGCGCCTCCACTTCTTTGGACAAGATCGGATTGGAATAAACCGACAAGCTCAAACCGTGGCGACGCGCGTTTCCTGCCGCATGGACACGCCCACGCGCGGTTTTTGGGCCCGTGCTAGCCCAAGCATTCTCGCGGTTCGCCTTGATTTTGGATTCGCTCGTCAAGCCGCGTCATCCCGTTTAGCTCGCGTCTGGTCGACGACTTCAAACTCGGCGTCCTCGACCTCTTTAACACCGCGCCGCAGCGTTTCACCAAGGAAAGGCCGGCGCCGATCGATCTCGCGCAGGCTGCTGTTGCGGCGCTTTTCGGCGATCGTGGCTCGGCAATCAATTTGCTCGATATCCGCGAACCTTTTGCATATTTTCTCGGTCGTGAGATCATCAATGTCGACACCCGCGCCATCGAGAATCTCATCCACAAGTTTGACCGCCTCTGGTTCGCGCCGTACGTACTTTCGCGCGAGCTTTTCTGCCTTGTCCGCCCGTGCACCCCGCAAAATACTTTGTTTCGTGTGCAGGATGGTCTTCTTCTGAAGAATCCTTTCGACCTCATTCTCAGCACGCGGGTCATTCCGTGCACATGCCTGCGCTAGCTGTTCCGCGGTATCCTTTTGGCCTCTCGGAAGATAGTCCTTAAGTATTTTCGAAAGATCTTTCGCAAAGTTTTCCGAATACTGATCGTAATTTAGCCGCCTATCTAAAACTTCTTTTACCGCGTCACATTGGCACCTGCGGAGCAGGGTGGTTTTCCAGCGGCGCCACCGCAGGACGTCCCACTCCAACTCCACCACGTCGGCCACCAACATTTCGTCGACAGTGTCGACGGGGTTCACAGCTGCATGGATACCGGCATCAAGCCTTTCATAGGCGGCGGCGTCTTCGCCCTTTAACAACAGTGGCGATCCTAATAGCGCCGAGCGCCGGCGCGGTATTATGGCCCTGCTAGACTTAGCTTTTGGATGATTGGACATAAGCAACTCCACTACGGGTAGGGGTCTGCTATACCCTGACCTACTACACGTATGCAAGATAGGTTCTCGCTGTAAGGCATTGCTTTTATTTGCTTTTTCTGTTGCGCAATGATCGAAGCTGCACAACCAGAGCAGCTGGCTTTAATTCATCAACCTTCGGTAGTGGGGGAACTCAACTAAACCAAGCCAGTCCCAGCTCGGTGGCGCAAAGAAGTTCGCTCGTTGCGATCAGCCTATGGCGCGGCGGCTACCGACGCTCTTATTTTTTAGGCTGCTTGGCCGCCGCCGTTCTCGTCGATGAAGTCGACGCTGACCAAATCCTAAGAGCGCCGCTAGGCGCCGACATCCATTGTGAGTCCGCGGCTACCCCAGCTCTTGAACGTGCTGCTCGCCTCGCAATCGCAATTTCAGCCTTTTTTGTGCGCGCTAAGCCGGACCCCGATCCCGCCCTGAGCGTCGTTGTCGAGGAAGATGATCCCAGCCTGCTCGAAGGCTGATTGGATACGCATCAGGGTTGAGACATAACCACCGATCGGACGGTCACTTTTCTCGATCCGTTGGATTGTGGCGGTTCCTATCCCGGAGGCTTTGGCAAGCTCCTCCTGGCGCCAACCCAGGAGAGCGCGCGCTGCCCGTATTTGCGCAGCATGAAGCATTGGACATGAATGTTCTTGATTCGACCCCACTTGACAAGAACCTAGACTTGATGGAAAATAAACTAACTTAATCGTATTATACGAGTAAGCCGATGGATCAAATTGCACACGCTGCCATCAACTACCGCGCCATTCGCAACTGGGTCCGGTCGGAAGACCCCCAAATCGATGAGCGGACCCTTGCAGATACTGTCGAGGGGCTCACCGACCTGCATGAAATCCTCGCAGCCGTCATTCGGGCCGCCCTCGCCGACCAGGCCCTGGCCAGCGGACTTGAGGGCCGCATTGGCGAAATGCAGGCGCGGCGGGAGCGTTTGCAGGACCGAGCCACCAAGCGCCGGCAGATCGCCAAAGATGTGATGGTCGAGCTTGATCTCAAAAAGCTCTCCGCATCCGACTTTACTGCCTCAATCCGCCCCGGGACCCCTGCCCTGATGGTGATCGATGAAGCGGCGGTCCCGAGCATCTACTGGGAGCCGCGTGAGCCCCGCCTCAACCGGCAGGAATTGGCGAACGATCTCAAACAGGGCGCAGAAATTGCCGGTGTCGTCCTCTCCAATCCCGAACCAGTTTTGAGCGTGAGGACAAAGTGATGGGCTTTTCAGCAAGACAGGTGAAAGCCCTGCGGCGCAATCTCGATCAGCGCTACGTCCGCACCCGCGAAGCCAATGGACGCGAACTCTCTTACATCGAGGGCTGGTACGCGATCTCGGAGGCCAACCGCATCTTTGGTTTTGATGGTTGGAGCCGGGAGACGGTCGAATCCCGTTGCGTCCTCGCCCGGGAAAATCGTGGCGCCTTCCTTGCGGTCTATACCGCCCGGGTGCGGATTTCGGTGCAAGCCAACGGCTCAACCATCATTCGAGAGGGTCACGGGTCGGGTGAAGGGCGTGGCGCCTCACCCGGTGAGGTGCACGACACCGCGCTGAAGGCTGCGGAAACCGATGCCACCAAGCGCGCCTTGGCCACCTTCGGCAAACCGTTCGGGCTCGCGCTTTATGGCCTTGGCAAGCCCCCATCAATCCAGCCACGAATGCCGCTGCAATCTGGTTTGGCGGAGCCTGTGCAGCGCTTTGGGTTTCATCCCGATGATACAACACCGATTCCACGGCCGTCGCGTTACTACGGCCGTCGCCAATATGCCTCGGTGACAGACCAGCTCCGAAAAAATTCTGCCGACCGAAAACAAACCTCGTTGGCTCCATCGCTCGATCCTACTCCAGGCCCGATTGACAAAAGCCAACTTGCCTTCGCCGAGCCCAAACGGCTGCGTGACAAAGCGCATCTCAAGTTTGTCGCATCGCAGCCGTGCCTGATCTGCGGACGACAACCAAGCGACCCGCATCATCTTCGATTTGCCCAACCGCGCGCGATTGGCCTGAAAGTCAGCGATGAGTTCACCGTACCGCTCTGTCGTGGGCATCACAGGCAGCTGCATCAAACAGGTAATGAAGCGGGATGGTGGGAAAACTTGAAGATCGATGCGATTGGCATCGCCAAAGATCTTTGGAAACAAACTCATTCAAAGGATGGGCGCGTTGAACCGCTCGCTCAATCAACGACCATTAATAGCGATGAAACAATGGCTCAGCATTAATGGCTACCGAAAAACAAATTATCGCCAATCAACAAAACGCTAAGCACAGCACTGGGCCTCGAACCGAATCCGGCCGACGCCGTTCGAGGCGAAATGCCGTTCGCCACGGACTCACGGCAGAAACGGTCATTGATATCCTTGAAGATGCTGCCGATTACAGAGCCTTTGAGAGAGCAATAAAATCCGACTATTCGCCGCAAACTGCAATCGAGAGTCAGTTGGTCAGTCGACTGGCCTCCCTGCTATGGCGGCTGCGCCGTGCTGTGATCATCGAGAGCGGACTGCTGAACATGCAAGCCGAAACGATTCAGAGTTCATCCTTCCGCCCAACCAGTGAATGCGATGTGGATAAGCTAAGTATTTTCCGCAAATTTCTGCATTCAAACAACTTAGAAAATCCAATGCGTAAGCAGCAAGGAGCCAAGGAAAATACTAAGATAGACGCAGCTGGGGCCGAGACAAATCAGACCAATACAAATATTGCGCGCTCATTTTTGCGGCTGACAAACATTGACAATCAGATCTTTGAACGGCTTGGTCGTTACGAGACAACCTTATGGCGCCAAACAGCACAAATTTTGCTACTGCTGAGTGCAATAGAATTTCGCGCTAAAGATCGTCTTCCAGATGAGCGTCCATGTTTTGCCAGGGTGCGCAGAAAGCACGGACGGTATCCGCCGTTTGATTTCAATCCCTTTTTGAGATCTGCTGGTCGCTGGCGATAGACTAATTCTTGGTTTTTTTCACATTTCATAAGACGATAGCCTGTGACGCGAGAGGTGGCTAGAAACTACCCGGCTTGGGCTCGCTCCCTCATTGATCCCGCTTCGTTTGAACATGAGCAGACACGACTCGGTCAAATATGGACCCTGCTTGGCGTAGCAACCGATGCCGCCAATGACGGCGACTGGTTTCGAACTGTTCTTGGCGGTCGTTCCATATTCGCTGGCGGAGCTCGTGCCCTCGAGCATATCGTCCTCGACGACGAGGTTGAGGCGATCTCTGCCGCGAAATTGCGCCGCCTCGGCACCTAGCGCTGATGTCAATTGCCACCGCCTGCAGTGCCCGCTCATCTCCAACGGCTTACGAAAGCAACCATTACAATCACGGCAGCGATCACAAGCACCCACAGGGCCTCCTTTGAGATTGTATCAAGAGCCCAGTTGATCATCTGCGCCTTTGTTTTCTTCTGTCCATGTTTACAAAAAAAAACGTTAAGCTTTTGGCCGAGGAGATTGCTGCATAAGAAAATGCTGCCATCAACGCTGCGTGGGTTCTGGCCGGAGCAAGTGTCTGAGCGGTTACGCGCCGCCATAAGGGCGATGCCCTATCATCGCACAGCAACAAACGTGATATTGGCCGCGCTCTTCCATACGATTATGAGCGTATCTTGCATTTCTGCTCGTGCCCAAGGAAGGCTCGAGGCCCAATTTGGGATCACCATGACCGGGGTGCCAATCGGCCATATCGCTTGGCATGTCGACATCGGAAATAACTTTTACGAAACATCGGCAAAGGGCAAGGCCAGTTGCGTTCTCAGTGTCCTGATAAAAGGCGAGGGCTCAGTTGCCACAAGCGGCATCGATGATGCCACTGCGAGATCAGGATGTGATTGGGGCGTGTGTCAAGTTCTTGGAATAGAATAGAAGCTCCGCTTCAAGGGCTTGGCGAAGATGTGCTGACTGCCGAAAGCCATGTTTCTCCCCTTCGAAAACCAGCAGACAGGTTGAGATGTTTCGGTCTTTTAGCGCGGAGTACATCTTTTCCGCCTGATTGATCGGCACGACCGGGTCGTCCTTACCGTGGAGGAATATTACCGGAGCCGATAGTCTATTGACGAAATTGATTGGCGAGCGGTCGTGGTATAGCGCGCTGCCCGGCTTGAATGGCTCGATGAGCCAGTCGGTGTAGTGGAGCTCAAACTTATGGGTTTGCGTGGCAAGTGCGACTAGATCGCTGATTCCGTAGTAGCTCGCCCCGACTGCAAATTCGGTGTGAAACGTGAGCCCGCACAAGGTCGTGAATCCGCCGGCGCTGCCGCCCGTGACCGCTAGCTTGCTGCCGTCGACGTCGCCACGATCGGCGAGGAATTTCGCGCCCGAAATGCAATCTACGACGTCGACGACGCCCCACTGGCCGTAAAGCTTTTCCCGGTATTTCCTGCCATACCCCGTGCTTCCACGATAATTCACGTCAAGTACACCGAAGCCACGGCTGGTCCAGAACTGCACAGAAAGACTGAGTGCCGAGTCGGTCGCGGTGGTTGGACCGCCATGGCTCTTCACCAGTAATGGAGGTTTTTCCGAAGACGGCGCCTGCCAGTCTGGATTGCAGGGAGGATAATAGAAGGCGTGCGCGATATCGCCACCGCTTGTCAGAAATTCGATCGGCTTCGGCGTGGAAAAGTAGTTTTGGACTGCATGGAAGGTGTCGGGCGCAACCGCAAACTTGATCGGCGTCACCGCCCCCGTTTTCAGGTCGACGGTCCCGATCGCCCGTGGCGAACTCGTCGTGGCATAACGTACTACCGCCGTCGGCGCCGATGCACAAACGTACGACAGCGAAGAAAATTCCGTCGGATAGTCTTGAGCAGTCAGCGTCGGTATCTCCAACCGGCCCAGACGCCACGTACCATTTTGCACGAACGAGTAGAGCATCGCGTCGCGCGACAAGAACGCATAGGTCGAAAGCGCGAGATTCCATTGTGGGACGCCAAATTCTGCATCTCGCGGCAGAATGTGCTCGACGCCTGATGTATTCCAGCGATACAGATTCCAGAAATCTGTACGGTCAGAAATAAAGTAAAGCTGCCCTTCCGGTGACCATTGTGGTTGAAATATTGACTCGGGACCGCCGCCTTGGACGATCTGTTTCCCTACCAGCGCGCCTGCTTGATCGACATTTGCCGCATTCAAATACGTGGATGTCCACGGCATGTTTGGGTGTCGCCAGCTGAGCCACGCGAGCTTTGACCCGTCCGGGCTGAGTGTCGGCGACGAGTAGAAGTCATGAGAGCTATCCAGCGTCGTTTCGCGTCCGGTAGCGATGTCGATGGCGACCAGTGTATGAATTGCGTTAACGACGTCGTCGTCGGGTCGCTCCTCTCGTATTGCGATCAGTCGATTTCGTGTCGTATCGACACAAATATCTGCAAAAACACAGCTCGGATTGGATGTAATTTTCGCCGGCGCGCCGCTAGCAGTCTGTTGATAGATTTGACTATCGCCGAAGTTGACGAAATAGACGACGTGGTTTTTCACGGCATAGGCGCCGCCGCCGTAGCTGTAAACCTGCGACCGCGCGTTGAACGCGGGCGGTGTGATGTCTCTGACCGTGCCGTCGGGGGCTCGGATGACGACGACGTTACGACCCTTCTCGAGCGGTCTTGCCTCGATCCAGTAAATATCGTCGCCGTCGACACGCGGCTCCAACAGCGATAGGGCTCCGGCTACAACGGCGTCAGCCGTGATCGGCGAACTCCACGATCCGAAACTGCCAGTCTGCTTGCTTGCCACCGCCGCCTCATGCACCCCTTGCCACAAGGCCATCGTACGGCGTCACGGCAGTGCTGGGAAAGGGCAACTGAGTGTGTGAGCATTGAGTCATTAGCGGACATTTGTTGCCGATCTTGCTTGGATTATCGCGATCAATTATCCGAACATGGAAATCTATTCGCGAGCGGGAGCGGGCGTCATGGACGATAAGATCATTGTGAGCAATCGGACTGCGCTGGTGGCAAAGTACGCAGGTGCGGGTGTCACAAAGATCGAGAAGACCGTTCGCGGTCTAATCGCCGCCGATTCTAAACGCGGAATCAAGACTCGGTTCGTCTATCTCGACAATGCCCGCACAATGAAGACTTTCAGCGGCAGTGCCGTTAATGACAGCACCAATACACGGCAGAACAAGCAAGCCATTGACGCCATTTTTCGGGCCGCTAACCCGGATTACTTGGTGATCCTAGGCGCTGCCGACGTGGTGCCACATCAAGACATGACTAACCCGGCCTTCGACCCACCAGACGATCCAGACCAGTACGCCTACGGTGACCTGCCCTATGCCTGCGATACTGACTATTCTCGTGACATTGCGACCTTCAAGGGTCCGACCCGCGTCGTCGGACGGCTGCCTGATTTGACCGGCGCACACGAACCTTCTCATCTAATCGCGCTACTTGCCGCAGCGGAGAGTTATCGGTCGCACGACGTCACAGATTACGGCACGTATTTTGGCTTATCGGCCCAATCTTGGCGCAAGTCCACGGAACTAAGCCTCTTCAATGTATTCGGTAACTCTGCCGCACTTACGCTAGCGCCGCCGGATGGACCCAGGCATCCGGCCAGCCGGCTGGCCCCGCTTGCACATTTCATCAACTGCCATGGAGGTCCGTCAGATCCAAATTTCTACGGACAGAGGGGCAATTCCTTCCCGGTCTCGCTTTCAAGTGACGCAATCAAAGGCAAAATTAAATCGGGGGCAGTGGCCGCGGTCGAGTGCTGCTACGGCGCTCAATTGTATGACTCGGTCACTTTGTCGCTGCCGCTGCCAATTTGCCAACGCTATCTAATTGAGGGCGCAAATGGCTACTTCGGCAGCAGCACCATCGCCTACGGGCCCGCTACGGGCAATGGAGCGGCCGACCTCATCACCCAATATTTCCTTCTAGCTATTCTCGACGGCGCGTCGCTTGGACGCGCAGCGCTCCTTGCCCGCCAGCAATTTGTCCAGCAGACTGCGGAGCTGGATCCGGTAGACCTTAAGACTCTTGGACAATTTAACCTTCTCGGCGATCCCTCGGTCCATCCGGCCACAATCACCAGTGCCACGAGCGTTCCAAAAGGCATCGACACCGAAGAGAGCAGTCGGGTCGAGCGGCGGGCGCGTCGCGCCAAGATGCGGGCGGAAGGTGAGCTGCTGCAGAAAACCAAGCCGACAGCATCCCGCAAAACCACCAAAGCTCGAAAATCGTCCTCAGTTCGTAAAGCGCTTGCGAATATCGCGCGCGAAGCAGGAATAGGAAAGCGGAAACAGTTCACGGCTTATAACGTTACAATACCGCAGAAGCGGCGCCCGCGGACTAGCAAGGCGTCACCGACGGCATCTCGCTATTATGTCGCCGTATACCGGCGAGATCCTGACTCTTACAGCGTCGCCGCGGTAGCTAAGGAAGTCAGTGGTCGAATCGTCGGGTATCGAATTTATGTGGAGAAGTAGTGGGCGACAGCAGCGACAGTCCGCAACGAGTTGATGGCCTATTCGGCACCGTGGTGCGTGGACCCTTTGGCACTGGAAGCAAGAGTGCTCGAGACGCGTTTTGGCTTGAGACGGAGACGGATCGCTTGGTGCTGAGACGTAAACAAGGACCGACCTTCGATGATACGTCGTTCGATCAATATGTGGGCAAGCGCGTTCTTTGTGACGGCTTCATCGTTGGATACATGATGCTCGTGGAGCGGGTTCACATTCTGCCGGACCAGAAAACACGAACCTAAACAAAGGGGGAAACCATGGCTGCTTCAGGCAAGCGCAGAAAGGCAAGGCAGATCGCGCGCGCTAAAAAAGGAGTTAAGAAGCAACGAAAGATCGTCAAAGAAACCGCCCCTGATGCAGGGCCCGTTACGCTCGCCGAGGCCAAGGCCCTGGCACAAGCGAAAGATCCAAAACTGGCAGCGCGCGCGGCTCGCAAAGGTGTTGCACCGCCGGCATCGCCGGCACCTGTGGGCGCGGAGCGAGAACGCCTCGAGCAAGAGAGGCGCATCGAGTTTGCGCGCCGTATTCAAGAGTACAAGGCCACAATGGAGATCATGAAAAAACGGGGCGCTCGGCGTCCGCGGTCCAAAAAAGCCGACAAGCCCAAAGGCGGAGAGCCGGCTCCCGAAGGCGAAGCATTTGCACCGCTACAGATTTTCGCCGAGGGAGATTCATGGTTCGACTATCCTGTTCCCTTCTTTGGCGGAGGGATCATCCCCCGCCTCGAAAATCGGCTCGGCGTCCCGATTTTGAATCTTGCGAAAGCAGGCGACGAGGTCCGCTATATGCTTGGCGTCGAGGAACGCATCATTCTCACAGAACAGCTGACTAACGGCTGCCCGGCCGGCGGACCCTGGGACGTGCTCCTGTTCTCGGGCGGCGGAAATGATGTCGTCGATAACCCGATGGCGTTGTGGATCAGGGATTGGGTTCCAGCTTTGCCTCCGATCGATCTCATCAACAAACCACGTTACCAAACCGCGCTGGCATTGGTGCGTGCTGGCTATGAAGATCTAATCGAGTTGCGCAACAATCTAAGCCCTAGCACCCACATGGTCTTCCACGACTACGATTTTGCGATCCCCGATGGTCGGGGTGTTTGTGGATTTGGCCCCTGGCTCAAACCGACCTTCGATTTGCGTAAATTTCCGCTCGGCGTTGTACGCCAGGAAGTCGTCAAGGTTATGTTGTTACAATTCGCAGCGATGTTGACTTCTTTGGCGGCATCGGCACCAAACATTACGTTTATAAATGGCCAGGGTACTTTAAGACCTCAAACCAGTTCCTGGGCCAATGAGCTTCATCCGGCGAGAGCAGGCTTTGAAAAATTTGCTGACATTTTTCGGGACAAGCTGAAAGCCCTGTTTCCAAGCCGCGTAGCATAGAAAATATAGACCCTGCATTTGGCTGCCCCGCCATTAAGCCTCGAGGCGGCATTGTCAGCCCACGCCGGCCGCTTCGTCATTGTTCCGGTGCCCAATATCACCCACGTGTTCTACGGCCGCGATGTCGGCTGTGTCGTCGAGCGTATCGTCCTCGACGACAACACCGAGGCGATCTCTGCCACGCAACTCGCCAGATCATTGGGTCTTCGCCCGACGATCTTTCAGGTCGACTCGACGGGATCATCGCTCGTCACAGAGAGCTTGGGTTGGCGCTATCAGCCGCGGCCAAATCGGCGTAGTATTTTTCTCCGGCCCTGATGTTTCTTGGCAACAAATGGAACATCTCACAGAAAGGGGCAGCCGATGGTTGAGGCCCAACCACGCGTACGCTATTGGATTTTGCATTGGCTCCGTGTTGCGCTTTGGCCGATTCCAATCGTAACTTTGTTCAAGGCTGCGCGAGTAGCTGTGAACACAGCGCGCCATTGGCACAATCAGCTGGCGCGATGAACGCACTCCAGCTCCGCGAGCACTTGGGGAAGTGGTCGTGCGAAAAATGCAAACGCGCCGCTTGATGTCAAGTCATAGTATCCGGCTCGCCATCGGTTCTTTGGCGTTGTGTTTCGCAAGCTCGGCCGGGGCGCAGGAAAGCTTGGAGCAGGGAAAGACCGCCGCCCAACTTTACGCGGCCAACTGCGCGAGCTGTCATAAATCGCCACAAAGCGTGACCAAGGCCACAGGGACTTTCGGGCTCGAGAGCTACCTCCGGGAGCACTACACGCCCAGCCCTCAATCGGCCGCCATCATCGCCGCTTATCTCGAAGGACTGGAAAGGCAGTCGTCGGGATCTGTTGCTCGGGGCGCCAAACAATCGAGCCAAGCGAATGCCCCAAAGCCGTCGCCCAGTGAAACCAAGGAGGACAAATCTCCGGTAGCACGGGCCCTAAATAGTGCGGCAGATACCACGGCACGGACCCTAAATAGTGCGGCAGATACCGCGGAACGGGCCCTCAATAAGTTGTTTCAGGCGATAAAGCCTTAAGAAGAACTAACCCGAAACGACAGCGTGACTGCTGCCGCCAAGACTGTCCAATGGTCTGTGCTGTCAAAGCGCCGGATGCCGGTACGAATTCCACACTCGTCGCGGTGTGCGGGCCATCAACTCAATCGGACGCTGCGATGAAAATGGCCGTTATTACGTTCATTGGCGCTTTGCTTGATCCCGCACTAGCCGACACATTCGCAATTGAGTTTAACGCCCAAAAAAAACGGAGCAAGTCGCAGTGATGCGCCCTGACCCTGCGATCTGCTCCGTTGCACTGCCTGCGGATGGCGACGGGCAGACCTACAAGTCAAAGACCCAGGGACCAAGCCTTAAATGAGATGGCCGGCCATTGAGCATTGAAAACCTCGCGGCTCTCAGTCATCGCGGTATATGCGTTCTCGACGCTCGTGCCGCTCCTGCGCTTCGACCGAGAATGTGGCGATCGGGCGCGCTTCCAGCCGACGCAAAGAGATTGGCTCGCCAGTTTCCTCGCAATAACCGTAGGTGCCGTCCTCGATACGCCCCAGTGCCTCATCGATCTTGGCGATGAGCTTGCGTTGGCGGTCACGCGCGCGCAGTTCGATTGCGCGGTCGGTTTCTGAGGACGCGCGGTCGGCAAGATCAGGGTGGTTTTGATTTTCTTCCTGGAGATGCTGCAATGTTTCTTTGGCCTCCTTGAGTATATCGTCTCGCCAAGCGAGCAGTTTTGCCCGAAAATATTCGCGTTGGCGCTCGTTCATAAACGGCTCTTTGTCCGACGGGCGATAGTTCTTGGTTTTGGCCAGCATTCCCTACTCCCTTTTTTGTTCTTGCGCGCAGTGTCGCTTTGCCCTTCGCGCGGCTGGCTTATATACGTCCACCAATCCACGGACAATATCGGAGTAAGGTCTCGGGCGGTGGTCCCTGGGGCCGCCGAACGGGCCCGCCATCAAGCCCCAATTTGGTCTGCTCCAGGCCATTCCTGGAACATTACCTGCCGCCGTACCCGGCGCATGGCAAGGCCGCGGAGTTTGAAAACCCGCGGCCTTAACGGTCTGTCAACCCTAACAATTCATTATCTTTTTCAGAATTGAGGCAACGATTTTGGGATGGGTGACATGGCACCTAAGAGCCTGCGTTCGGCTCCACCGCACCTCAGACAGGCCTCAGACTTGGTGGCGCAGTCCGGCACCTCGGTTGCCGCCAACAACCGGTACAATCCACTCCCCAATAACCCGCTCGACTTTTCGGCATCTACAGAGCTTAGCACACTAAGTTCGCTCCTCGATGGGATGTCCAGGGGCATCACGACCATTAGAGCGGCCAGCGACGGCATTGCGGCAATCACCAAGCTGGTCCAATTGGCACTGGCGCTCGTCAGCCAGGCCCAAAAGACCACCGACACAAATGTACGCGCAAGGCTAGTCGACCAATTCAACGCGCTCCTGCCACAGATCGATCAGGTCACGGCCGATGCCAATTTCAATGGCATTAACTTACTCGAGGGTGGCGATCTCAGGCTCATTACGAACCAAAACTGCTGTCCCGCCGTAAGCGTTACCGCATTCCACGCTACTGTCTCGGGTGACCTCGCGATTACCAAACCAAAGAATACGTGGGCTACTAACTTTGAGATTCAGGCCACCGCCGACAACCTGAACCTAGCACTTGTCTATTTGAAGTCGCAGGCCCAGTCGCTCAGCGACACTCTATCGACAATCCAGATCCGCGAACATTTTATTAAAACGATGATCAATACACTGAGAACCGGCGGGGACTGGCGCACGCCTGCTGGCAGCAGCAAGGAAAGTGCCAATCTGCTCGCGCTGCAAACCCGCCAACAGTTGTCAAATATCACCCAATGGCTGGCAACGCAGGCAGAGCAGAACGTGCTGCGCCTTCTTTGGCAAGCAGACTAGGCCGTCACAAGCAGCTTACCTCCAGCTTTAGGACTGGTACAATGACTCTCAAAATTGAACTGAAGCCGGGCGAACGCTTCATTGTAGGCGAATGCATCGTCACGAATAGTAAACAGCGGGCTTGGTTACTCATCGAAGGCAGCGCGCCCATTTTGCGTGAAAAAGATATCATGACGCTGGAGCAGGCAGATACTCCCGCAAAACGTGTCTATTTGACTGTCCAATTGATGTATACTGCGCGCGACCCTCGTCTCCAGCACGAAACATATTTCGTCCTCATGCGCGATCTGATCCAGGCCGCACCAAGCGCGTGGCCTCACATCGCGGCGGTGAACAACCACATTCTAGCCGGTGAATTGTACAAGGCGCTCAAGAGCGCCAAGGCCCTTATTGCCTATGAAAAGGAGCTTATCGACCGACAAACACGATCAGACTGCAGGTCCGCGTGAGTTATAACGCCGCAGCAAGCTGACAGTGTCGCCGCTTACTCTTATTGTTTTTAGTCTGTGAGTACGATTGACCTGCAAAAACTAAGACTAAGAAGTGGACTGCGGGACGAACTTCAGCGCGACGCCGTTCATGCAATAGCGCAGGCCGGTCGGTGGCGGTCCATCGTCGAAAACATGGCCGAGATGGCCGAGACAACGCGCGCAGTGCACCTCGGTGCGCGTCATGAAAAGGGAGCGGTCGGTTTTGGTCTCCACGGCATCCGGCAAGGGCTGATAGAAGCTCGGCCAGCCCGTCCCACTCTCAAACTTCGTTTCGGATGAAAACAGCTCCAGATCGCAGCCGGCACAGACGAACGTGCCCTTGCGTTTTTCCTTGTTGAGCGGACTGCTGCCGGGGCGTTCAGTGCCGTGTTGCCGCAGCACTATGTATTGGCTCGCATTGAGCCGCTGGCGCCACTCCATGTCAGAAAGCTTGCGAAAATCTGTCGTTTGGGTCGTCGTCATTGTTTCGGCCTTTGCAAGTCCAGTTGCAGCCGCGAGCGCCGCGAGGCCCACACCAGCAATCAACACTGTGCGCCGGTCCAGCATCAGCTATCTCCTTTGCGCGCACCCCACAGCTGTTCAAGTCGTTGATCGCGCCCGCAATTCCAACGATAGAATTTATATTTGACCGGGTTCTTCTGATAGAAGTCCTGGTGATAGTCCTCCGCCTTGTAGAAAGGACCTGCCGACACGATCTCGGTATAGATCGGCTGTTTAAGCTGAGCTTCGATTTTCTTCTTTGAGGCCTCGGCCAGCCTGCGCTGTTCGTCGCCATGCGCGAAAATCGCCGTGCGATACTGATCGCCAACGTCGCAGAACTGTCGGTTCTTTACGGTCGGATCGACGTGACGCCAATAGTAGGACAACAGCTCGTCATAGCTGACCTTCCCGGGGTCATAGACGATTTCCACCGCCTCGGCATGTCCCGTGCCGCCCGCCGAAACCTGCTCATAGGTTGGATTGCCAATTTTGCCGCCGATGTATCCCGAGGTTGTCGATAGGACCCCAGGCACCTTGTCGAAGTCGGCTTCCGTGCACCAGAAGCAACCGCCGGCGAAAGTTGCTAGCGCCTGATTTGTCGGTTGTGGTGTGGTTTGCGCAGCCGACACACAGGTGGTGACGAACGTGAGGAAAAGACTGAGCAGCACCCGGACCATAGGATTTCCTCATCTCTGAAGCGATTGCCATAAAGAGTTTAGCGCAAAACACAAATCAACTCGCGCTCGCGCGGTCATCACGTTCGCGTCAAGCGACGACCCAGCGGTCGATACTTCGCCCTGGGCGACTCAGCAGCGCCTCCGAGACCCCTCTCCCGGCTGAAAAAGCTTTGTCGTGCCGCATCGTGGCGATATGAATAGCGAGCATGTACGGGAAGCAGTGTTATGCGTTTTGAAGGCACCAAGGCATACGTGGCGACCGACGATCTCAAGGTCGCGGTCAATGCGGCGATTACTTTGGAGCGTCCCCTGCTGGTCAAAGGGGAACCGGGCACCGGAAAAACCGTGCTGGCACTGGAAATTGCCAAGGCGACCGGATCGCCGCTCATCGAATGGCACATCAAGTCGACGACCAAGGCCTTGCAGGGCCTCTATGAGTATGACGCGGTGTCCCGCCTGCGCGACAGCCAGCTCGGAGACGAGCGGGTCAAGGACATTCGCAATTACATCAAGCGCGGCAAATTGTGGGACGCATTCATTTCCGATCAACGGCCGGTGCTGCTGATCGATGAGGTCGACAAGGCTGATATCGAGTTTCCAAATGACCTGCTGCAGGAACTCGATCGCATGGAGTTCTTCGTCTACGAAACCGGCGAAACGGTCAAAGCGCGGCGGCGACCGATCGTCGTTATTACTTCGAACAACGAGAAGGAATTGCCCGACGCATTCCTGCGGCGCTGCTTTTTTCACTACATCCGGTTTCCGGACCCCGACACCATGAGGGCGATCATCGAAGTGCATTTTCCCGGCATCAAACAAAGGCTGGTCTCGGAAGCGCTGCGGCTCTTCTACGAAATTCGCGATGTGCCGGGCATGAAGAAAAAGCCTTCAACATCCGAGCTTTTGGACTGGCTGAAATTGTTGATGGCCGAAGACATCGGGCCCGAGACTTTGCGTGAGCGTGATCCAAAGAAGCTCATCCCGCCGCTGCACGGGGCACTGCTAAAGAACGAACAGGATGTACATCTGTTCGAGCGGTTGGCCTTCATGGCCCGAAGAGAAAATCGATAATCTAGTCTGACCTTGCAGCAATCGCTCAGCCATAATGCTCCTGGGACTTTGGTTGCGCCTGCTTGGGCGCGCGTAAATGCTCGCGATAACGGGCAGCTTCCTGTTCGATGCGTTCCACCGGGCTGGTGCCCCAGTAGATACCTTGCGCGACCACGCGGCCGATTACGCCGCCGGCCCAGACCAATTCATAGGGCGCAAACAGCCGCCATGTTTCATCGCCCTCGATGATCCCGCGCGCGACGAGCTCGCCGGCAACCGCGGTGTTACTCAACCCCTGGCCTCCAAAACCGCTCGACAGCCAAAGGCCGCGCTCGATTTCGCCGATCTGCGGCATGCGATGGACAGTGCGGCCGAATGTTCCGCGCCAAAAATGCGCAATGCCGATGGTCCCGAGGCCCGGAAAGGTTCGCCGGATGTCATTAGCAAGCGAGCGCGCGATCAAGCGTGGGTTCGCCTCCCAAGCGCGCATGCGTCCCGACCACTGCAAACGGTCGCCGCCGACGATGCGAAAGTGATTGTCGGCGCGATTTGTATCGCTTACCGCCCCTCGATAGCGCACCGCCTCGTGCAACATTTCGCCCATAGGCTCGGTGACCATTACGAAAGTCGTGAGAGGCAGCAATGTCGCTGCCAGCTGCGGCATGAGGGCGCCAAGGTGGATGTTGCCGGCGAGCACGACGTGCGCGGCACGTACGCGGCCGGCGGGAGTGACGATGCGCTTGCGGACTCCGGCCGGGTCGAGCGAAACCGCCGGCGTGTCCTCAAATATTCGCGCCCCCGCCTTCTCGGCCAGTGCCGCGAGGCCGAGGGCATAGTTGTACGGGTCTATGTGGAAGGCCTGACGGTAGTGAACGGCACCAAAATATCGCGGACCGCGCAGCTGCTCGCGTACTCTTTCGGCCGGCCAAAATTCGACGTCCGCACCAATCCAGCGCATGCGCTCAACTTCGGCACGCTGCTCGGCGGAATTGTTGGTTTTCGACACATGCAGCCACCCATTGATGAGGTCAACGCCGGGCATCCGCGTGTCGAGTATCGTGCTCCGGACATACTCGAGACCTTGTTCGGACAAGCTCCAAAGCTGTTTGGCGTGATCGAGACCGATGCGTTCGACGATGTCGCGCATATCTTCAGGAAATCCCGGAAGCACAAAACCCAAGCTGCGTCCCGAGGCTGCCCACGCGACCGTGGCCGCCTCGAGCACAGCGACCGACCAGCCCCGTTGAGCAACCTCGCGGGCGACGGTGAGACCGGCGAGCCCCGCGCCGATTACGCACACATCGACGTCGAGATCGACGCTCAGCCGCGGACGGTCCGGACGCGCAACGCTATTCGCTTCGTACCATCCCGCTTCCATGTTTCGCTTCCGCTCCTGACCTCTACTGGTGGTTGATGCTTCGCTGCTCCGCCGCTAGCGAAGGCGTGCTAGTGTTGTTTGCCACCAGTCTCCATAGCATGACCATGCGCCGACTTTTGCTATTTCGTCACGCCAAGGCCGAACGCTCGCACGCGGGCACGGAGGACAAGTCTCGCAAACTGATCGACCGCGGGCGCGCCGACGCTGCCAAGGTCGGCAGTTATATGGCTTCTCATGCGCTCATCCCCGATCAGGTGCTAACCTCCCCTTCCGCGCGGACCCGGGAAACCTGGAAATTCGCCGGCGCGGCATTTCGTCCCGCACTGTCTGCGACGAAAGTGGAGGCGCTCTACGCCGCAAGCGCGCATGCCATCCTCGGGGTCGTCAAAGGGACTGGTCCGGCCATACACACACTTCTTGTTATCGGGCACAATCCCGGCCTTCATGAGATTGCGGTCATGCTGATCGCATCCGGCGACGTCGAGGCGCGGGAACGCCTGAAGGAAAAGCTGCCTACCAGCGGTCTTGTCATCATCGATTTCGCCTTCGATGACTGGTCGCGGCTGCATCCCCAATGCGGCCGGCTTGAAAGATTCGTGACGCCAAAATCGCTGGCCTCAGCAGCCAATTGAGGCAAATCTCGCTCAACGCGCCCTCAAAAACATGTCATATTGTACCCGCGCAGCGAAACGAGGGGCGCTGTCATGTACAGGAAGATTCTGGTGCCGGTCGATCTTGCCGATACCGATCTGGCCAAACCCGCTATCGATACCGCACTCGAAATGGCAGGCGCATCAGGCGGATCTATCCGACTTGTCAATGTGCTGGCCATGACGCCGGTTATGCTGGCGGAATACGTCCCGCCCGATTTCGACGTCCAGCAGCGCAAATCGGCGGAGGAAGCACTCGGCATTATTGCGCAGGAATGCGGCCTGGATGCTTCCCGTGTCTCCGCGACCGTGCGTCAAGGCGGGATTTATCACGAGGTCCTTGAAGAAGCGAAAACCTTCGGCGCCGACCTGATCGTGATGAGCTCGCACCGGCCCGCCATGCGCACATATTTCCTTGGCTCCAACGCGGGGCACGTGGTCCGTTACGCCAAGTGTTCGGTGCTGGTCGTTCGTCACTGAAGCTGCTTCCGCTGGTTCGATCAGGGAGGTGGCATGACGTCCTGGGGCAAGGCATCGGCGGCGTATCTGCCCGGCCGATTGCGCCGGAGGAAGTTTGTGCTCTGCCAAAGATAGAACGCGAAGAAGGCGCCAATGAAAGCGGCGCCCGCATACGTTCCGGCCTGCAACGCGCGCACAACCAGTGCGGCAAGTCCCAAACCCACCCCCGTGAAAATAACCAGGCTTGGCCAGTACAAGAATGGGGTCTGGCCTTTTTCGAAGCATGCGCTAGGTGCGGCTTTCGAAACACGGCGGTGCAATTCGCGCACGAAGGCTGAGTAGGCACGGTCCAGTCGCTCCTGCTCCACCATGCTTTTCCAAGAACTGGAGGCGATCTTCAGCCTCGGCACGCCCTCCCCCCATAATTCGGTGAGGAAACGATGCGATTGCATGCTGTTTGGCCTGTAGGACATGCGCAAACGGCGAATATTGCGGTAAGGGACATGACCCGAGACGGCGCCGACAGCCCAATCAATGCCGTCCTCTGAAAGTTTGAATTCCCGCATCGCACCCATCACCGTCGGCCGATATGCGTAGGCGGCGACACTCTGTGCAACTTCAGGCGTCGGTTCGGTCAAGCCATTTCCCTCGCTGCGCAATTATCCAGTTCGCCGTGCGAAACCCACAGGCGCCGGCCGCAAGTGTTTCCATGGCTGAGGCGTTATAGTCGTTATGGCGAAGTTATCCGATATTTTTAGCGAAAAAGCGCCTCGGCCAACGTCGAAAATCTTGCGCCGCGATCGCGCAACGGCAGCGGCGGCGACCACATCAGCTTCGAAAGCCCTCCGACATCGGCTCGCGCATGGGCGAGGAAAACGAAATCCTGCGCACCCTGCTCCCCGATACCGTCCGATCGCGCATCCGCGACGCCCTGACAAAGATCATGGACCCGCCTATATAACGGGTGATGCGTACCCTTCTGGTGGTGGTGCCCTTGCTGGCACTGTTGGCTCTGTCGGTTTGGTTCGCGGGCGCCGCATGGGTCCGGCTCGGCGGCGAGCCAATCCCGGTGTACGGATATGTCGCAATCGTCGGCGGCGTGTTGTTCTCGCTGCTGGTCGGCGGCGGTTTGATGGCGCTCGTTTTTTACAGCAGCCGGCACGGTTACGACGACGACGCGCACCGTTTCGACAAAAAATGATCCATCCAGTCGCGAGCCGCGGCTGATTGCGACTTTCGTCGCAGGGAAAGCAATCCGGACGGCAGAGCGCGGTGGGCGCTTTTTTACATTTTAGTTATTTGCGTCGTTCCCGCGGCTTCTAGATCACACAAAACCACAAGGCCGCATGTCGCGGCGGGAGGTTCTCATGTGGGATCAGATCTACGATCCGCTTAACAGCAAATTCTTGTCGACCTGTGCCGCAGCGCTCCCGGTCGTGACGTTGCTTGTCTTGATCGCATCGAACAGGGTGAAGGCGCACATCGCCGCACTCGTGGCACTGGTTGTCGCTAATTTCGTGGCCATTGTTATCTTCACAATGCCGGCGGGCATGTCGCTGCGTGCGACAATTCTCGGCGCGGTGACGGGCTTCTTCCCGATTGGGTGGATCGTCCTCAATGTCATTTTTCTCTATCGGTTGACCGTGGAGAAAGGGACGTTTCAGACGCTCCAGACGGCTATCGGCAGCGTCACGGAAGACCGCCGCCTGCAACTCCTTTTGATCGCGTTTTCGTTCGGTGCATTCTTCGAAGGGGCATCAGGTTTCGGCACTCCGGTGGCGGTGACCGGCGCAATCCTGATCGGGCTTGGCTTTTCGCCCCTTGCTGCGTCCGGCCTTTCACTCATCGCAAATACAGCGCCGGTCGCGTATGGCGCGCTCGGTACGCCGATCGCCGGCCTCGCAAGCGTGACCGACCTCGATCCATTTCTGCTGGGCGCCATGGTGGGACGGCAATTGCCGTTTTTTTCGCTGATCGTTCCATTCTGGCTGATCTGGGCGTTCGCCGGATACCGCGGCATGAAGGACGTCTGGCCGGCGATCCTGGTCACGGGGGTTTCCTTCGCCATCCCCCAGTTCCTGATCTCGAACTTTATCAATCCGTGGATCGTCGATATCGGTGCTTCGCTGATATCGATGGCCTGCCTGATCGGCTTTCTGAAAATCTGGAAACCGAGAGTTATCTGGACTTCCCCTGCCCTGCGCACCCGCGATGATTCAGCTGCCACCATGACCGACAGGCCGGTGAAGCCGTCAAAGACGCCGACCACTTCCGAAGTATGGTTCTCGTTGCTGCCCTGGATCATCGTCTGCGTCATCCTGCTCCTGTGGGGCACCAACGCGGTCAAAGGCATCCTGAATGCCTACGCGACCTGGAATTTCCCAGTGCCTGGGCTCCACAACATGATCAACAAGGTCGCTCCCGTGGTCCCGGCGCCAACGAAAGAGGCTGCCGTGTTCTCGTTTACCTGGCTGTCTTACACCGGCTCTGGCATGTTGATCGCGGCCATCATCTCCGGTCTGTTGATGGGGTTCTCGCCCGTACGGCTGGTGAAAGCGTACGGCGAGACCATCAAAATATGCGCGTACTCGCTCATCACGATCTCGGCGATGCTGGCGATCGGCACCTTGACGCGTCTGTCGGGGGTCGACGCTACGCTCGGTCTTGCATTCGCCGGCACCGGGGTCCTCTATCCCTTCTTCGGTACATTGCTCGGATGGTTGGGCGTGGCTCTGACCGGCTCGGATACGGCATCGAACATCCTGTTCGGAAACTTGCAAAAGGTTACGTCCCAGCAGTTGGGCCTGTCGCCGATCCTGATGGCCGCCGCCAACTCCTCCGGCGGCGTCATGGGCAAGATGATAGATGCACAGTCGATCGTCGTTGCTTCAACCGCTACCAACTGGTTCGGGCATGAGGGCACGATCCTTCGGTTTGTATTCAAGCATTCGATCGCGCTTGCTTGCCTGGTCGGCGTGCTGGTCATGCTGCAGGCATACGTCTTCACCGGCATGATCGTGCATTGACGCACCCATCCATCCTTGGCTGAAAGAAAGCCCTGCATCGATCGATGCGGGGCTTTTTTAGGTGGGCTGTATAGTGCTATCGACAGGCACACCCCGAAAGCGAGCCATGCCCAAATCCCTCGTCCAGGAGCAATTCGGCAAGACGGCAGCGAGCTACCTGATCAGCACGCCGCATGCGCTCGGCAAGAGCCTGGAGCGGCTCGTCGCCCTCACCTCCCCGCAAAAAAACTGGAACGCGCTGGATATCGCCACGGGCGGTGGGCACGTCGCCTACACCTTTGCGCCGCATGTCCGGCGTGTGTGGGCGACCGACATTACCCAGGAAATGCTCGACCTGGTAAAAGCGGAAGCGGACAAACGCGGCCTTGCGAATATTCGCACCGCCTACGCCAAAGCCGAAACGCTCCCGTTCGAAGACCAGAGTTTCGATCTCGTCACCTGCCGCATCGCGCCGCATCACTTCGATTCAATTCCGGAATTCCTCGCCGAGGTGCATCGCGTCCTGAAGCCCGCGGGAATCTTTGCGGTGGTCGACAATGTCGTGCCGCATGGCAGCGTCGGAGATTACGTCAATGCCTTTGAGCGTTTTCGCGATCCAAGCCATTTGCGTGCCTGGACCATGGACGAGTGGCGATCCGCTTTAAAAAAACACGGATTCAGCATCGCGCACGAAGAGCAGATCTACAAAAAGATGGAATTCCAGAGCTGGGCGAGCCGGCACGACGAGACGATGCAGGCCTTGCTGCGGTCAATGCTGGCGCAGGTCACGCCCGAGGTAAAAGCGACCTTGGAGCCGCAGGGCACCGGAGCTGAACTGACCTTTCGTCTCTGCGAAGGCCTGTTCGTCAACCGGCGGACCTGATCGCCATCGGACGCGCCGGTATCGCTTGCGCCGGAACGCGATGCGCTGCAGACCCGCACTTCCGAACCGGAAACGGAGCGCATGCAGCGCGAATCCGAATTCAAGGAAGTAGATCAGGCACGGGCCCCCTCGGATGGAGTGCACCGCGGCGTTCGCACGCGCCTTTACCGCGAAGGAGGCCGCGCTGACGCGCGCCGAGAATACGATTGCGGCACTCAATGAGCACGTCGCCGCCCTGGAGGTTGCCCGCGCGACGGAAAACCAAGCTACCGATCAGAGAATCGAGGAACTCACCGTCTTGCTCCGCCGCGAGCAGATGCAGTGCTCGGTAGTGGAAGGTGCGCTGGAGACGGCGCGCAAGGATTTCGCCCGCCTGATGCGCGAGGCGTTAGCCCTTCAGCGTGCACAGGGAAAGCCGGATGATCCGGCTACATTGCGCCCCGGCCGGTGCGTGTTCGAAGCACCATCCCGCCACGCGCAGGATGTTTGGCGCGACGCCTTCAACATCGCCTGCCCGGCACACGCCGGACAGCTCGAGCGCGAAATGTGCTCGCGCATGATCGCACGTGGCGGTGAAGCGCGCTTACGTTGAGTTCATGACAGGTGGGTTCCGCGCAAGATTGTGGCGCGGTCCCTACCGGACCAGCTCGCGCATCGCGCGGTCGAGCCCCTCAAGGGTGAGAGGATACATTCGCCCGCCCATAAGCTGATGCACCATTGAAATCGAGTGCGTATACCCCCACTCCCGCTCGGCCAGTGGGTTAAGCCATACACAAGCCGGATAAGTACGGGTCATGCGCTCGAGCCAGATCGCGCCGGGCTCATCATTGTAGTGCTCTACCGAGCCTCCGGGCGCCGCTATTTCGTACAGAGACATGGAGGCGTCTCCGACGAATATGACCTTGTAGTCGTGCGGGTACGTGTGCAGGACGTCCCACGTCGGAGTGGTCTCCTGGAAGCGTCGGCGATTCTCTTTCCACACCCGCTCGTAGAGACAATTGTGAAAGTAAAAATACTCCATGTGCTTGAATTCGGATCGGGCGGCTGAGAACAATTCCTCGGTCGCCTTGATGTGCCAGTCCATTGAGCCGCCCACATCGAAGAACAGAAGGACCTTGACCGCATTGTGCCGCTCAGGACGCATCAGGATGTCGAGGTAGCCCTTGTGGGCCGTGCCCTTGATGGTGCCGTCGAGATCCAGTTCTTCAGGCGCGCCCGTGCGAGCGAATTTCCGCAGGCGACGCAGTGCCAGTTTGATATTGCGCGTCCCCAGTTCGACCTCGTCATCGAGATCCTTGAATTCGCGCTTGTCCCATACCTTGACGGCGCGGAAATTGCGGTTGGCGTCCTGACCGATGCGAACGCCCTCTGGATTGTAGCCATAGGCCCCGTAAGGCGAGGTGCCGGCAGTCCCAATCCATTTCGATCCGCCTTGGTGGCGGCCCTTCTGCTCGGCCAAGCGCTTGCGGAGCGTTTCGAGTAGCTTGTCGAGACCGCCCATCGCCTCGATCTGCTTCTTCTCCTCCTCCGTCAGATATTTTTCGGCGAGCTTTTTCAGCCATTCGACGGGAATATCGGCTTCGACGACGTCATCGAGCGTTTCCAGTCCCTTGAAGACGTGACCGAACACGCGATCGAATTTGTCGAGATTGCGCTCGTCCTTCACCAGTGCCGCGCGCGAGAGAAAATAAAAATCATCGACCCGGCGCGAGGCGAGATCGGCCTCCATCGCCTCCATCAGCGTGAGATATTCACGCAACGTTACCGGCAGGCCGGCATTTTTGAGCTCCTGGAAGAAAGACACGAACATCAGTGGGCCTTCCTTAGTGCGAACCGGTTGCCGGAAGGCGACCGGGCTGTCTTGGGTCAAGGCCGGATTTGACCTAGACTTGGATTTCCAAGCACTCCTAGGCTACGGCCACAGTGGCCGGTCTGAGATCTTATAAGCGCGGACCGTAAGTCCCGCGATACAAAATCCGCGCCGGCGAGCGCGGGGGAGGACATCCATGGCCAAGAAATCACTCAATGTGAATGGCAAGCGCGTGTCCGTCACGTACGACGACCCGCAGATACCGCTACTTTATCTGTTGCGAGACAATCTTGGGCTGCACGGCCCCCGCTTCGGGTGCGGGCTCGGACAGTGCGGCGCTTGCACCATCCATGTCGATGGTGTCGCTGTACGCTCTTGCATCACGCCGCTTGCCACCGTCAGCGATAAGCAAAAAGTGGTGACGCTTGAAGGTCTCGGGTCCCCACAAAAACCGCATCCTGTTCAGAAGGCCTTCATCGACGAGCAGGCGGCCCAGTGCGGCTACTGTATCAACGGCATGATCATGGAGTCGGCGGCTTTTCTCGCCAAGAACAAGAAGCCGAGCGACACCGAGATCAAGAACGCGCTTGCAAACAATCTCTGCCGTTGCGGTACGCATGCCCGCATCGTGCGGGCGGTGAAGCGCGCGTCAGCCCAGGCATGAGGGGAAGCACACATGAACATCCAGATATCGCGACGCGATGCACTCATCGGCTCCGGCGCCCTCGTTGTCAGCTTCTCCTTCGCCCGTTCTCTTACTGCACAGGCACAAGGAGCAACAAAGCCGGTTGCATTGACCGAGGTTGATTCTTTCCTGGCCATCGACAAGGCGGGCAACGTCACTGTCTATTCGGGCAAGGTCGATCTAGGTACTGGAGTCACGACCGCGCTGCGTCAAATCGTGTCGGAAGAGCTTGACGTGCCAATCATGCGCATCGAGTTAGTTCAAGGCGACACGCTGCTCACACCAGATCAGGGCACGACCTGGGGCAGCCTGACCATTCAGGTTGGCGGCATGCAATTGCGCCAGGCCGCGGCCGCCGCTCGTCATGCGCTTTTTTCGGAAGCAGCCAAGAAGCTCGGGACAGACCAACTCACAGTCGCTGACGGCGTCATTTCCGGTGGCGGGAAGAAAATAAGCTACGGGGAACTGATCGGTGGCAAGAAATTTGAAATCAAGCTCGATCCCAAGCAGCCCGTGAAGGAGAAAGCGCCAACCGAATACACGATCGTTGGCAAGTCACAGCCGCGCGTGGACATTCCCGACAAAATCACCGGTCGCTTTACTTACATGCAGGACTTCAAAGTACCAGGCATGTTGCACGGCCGGGTGGTGCGTCCGCCGGCAATCGGCGCCAAGCTCGAAGGCGTGGACGATGGCGCACTCAAGAAAATTCCAGGCGCCAAGATGGTGCGTGAAGGCAACTTCCTTGCCGTTGTCGCCTCCAGCGAATGGAACGCGATCCGCGGAGCCGCCGCCCTCAAGGCTAACTGGTCAAAATCGGAGACGCTGCCGGACCAGGCAAAGCTTTGGGAGCATGTCCGCAACAGCAAGGTCGCCAAGCTGGAGGAATATGGAAAGACCGGCGATAGCGCTGCGGCACTAGCCGCCGACGGTGTCAAGAAGATGAGCGTAACCTACGACTTCGCCATCCACACTCACGGCTCGATTGGTCCGTCTTGCGCAATCGCCGAATTCAAGGATGGCACATTGACATCGTGGTCGGCCTCACAGGCTACACACAATCTGCGCAAACAACTGGCGCAGATGTTCTCTCTGCCACCCGAAAGGGTGCGCTGCATTTATATAGAGGGTTCCGGCTGCTATGGACGCAACGGCCACGAAGACGCCGCCGCTGATGCGGCCTTGCTGGCCAAGGTCGTAGGCAAGCCGGTGCGCGTGCAGTGGTCGCGCGCCGACGAGCATGGGTGGGATCCAAAGGGTCCTCCGACGCTTATGGACATGCGCGCCGCGATGGACGCCCAGGGCAATGTGACAGCATGGGAAGGTGACTTCTACATGCCGCAGCAGACGCCGGGGGGCTTCCTGGTGCCGCTGGTGGCAGCGACGCTCACCGGCATGCCCGCCGCCGAACATATCGCGCCCGGCAACGTGTTTCAGAACTCGGCGATCCCCTACAAGTTCCCCAACACGAAGTCCGTTTGCAAGCGGCTGGAAACCACGCCGTTCCGTCCGTCCTGGATAAGGACGCCAGGCCGCATGCAGAACACATATGCCAACGAGTGCTTCATCGACGAACTCGCCGCAGCCGCCAACATGGATCCGCTCGAGTTCCGTAGGAAGTATCTCGATGACAAGCGTGGACTCGAATTGCTCGACCGGTTGGCGAAGCTCGCCAAATGGGAGCAGCGGCCGTCGCCGCAAAAAGGCACAATTGGCAATATCGCGAAGGGACGTGGCGTGTCCTACGTGAAATATGAGCTGGTGCGCACTTATGTTGGCGCCGTCGCAGAGGTCGAGGTAGACCGCGCAACTGGCGTAATCCGCGTGCCCAAGTTCACGATCGTTCACGACTGCGGCCAGGTCATCAACCCCGACGGACTAAAAAACCAGATCGATGGCAATGTGATCCAGACCGTCAGCCGTACGCTAATTGAGGAAGTAAAGTTCGACCGTTCGCAGGTAACCAGCCTTGATTGGGAGAGCTACCCGATTCTCAAGTTCCCGCAGGTGCCCGAAATCGTGATCGAACTGATCGACCGGCCAACAGAAAAACCGTGGGGCGCGGGCGAGCCGAGCGCGGCGGTGATCCCGTCGGCAATCTCGAACGCCGTGTTCGACGCGACCGGCGTGCGGTTGCGCTCGGTACCCTACACTCCGGCCAAGGTCAAAGCCGCGATGCAGTCGCACGCGACGTAGTTGCAAGACTGGAGCGCCCGCCGGGGCGCTCCATCCCTTAACGGCGTGAAATCAATTCGATGACAATCGTCAATCGCGTATGTGTCGGGCTTGCAACCGTAACGTTGGCCCTCGTGATGCCAAGCAAGGCCGACGTCATGAATGAGCTTGCCCCCACTGGCAAACTGCGTGTTGCCATCGCGGTCGGACCCGCGCCGTCCGCGCTTTATGCAATCAAGGACGATGCGACCGGGCAATATCGCGGGGTGACCGTGGAGCTCGGCTCTGCAATGGCAAAGAAGCTCGGCATTCCGGTCGAATTCCTGCCGCATCTCGCCTCAGGCGAAATTCAGAACTCGGCCGCAAGCGGAAAATGGGATGTTACCTTCATGCCTGTCGACGAGGACCGGAAAAAAATCGTCGATTTCGGCAACGCCTATCACCTGCTGCAAAGTACATATCTTGTCGCGCCCGGCGCCAAGCTTGCAAACGTCGAGGAGGCGAACGCATCGGGCGTCCGCATCGGCGGGGTTGCCGACACGGCGACCTTTCGGGCCGCACAGCGCACCGCTCCGAAAGCGACGTTCGTCGCCCTGCCCGGCGTGGACGCTGCGGTCGCCGCGATGAAGGCGGGGGAAGTTGATTGCATTGCACTATCTCGCGAATCTCTCTCCAGCCTGGTCACGAAAATCCCTGGCTCACGTATCCTTGACGGGGGTTTTTTGAATTCATCAACGGCTGTCGCTGTGCCGAAAGGCAAGCCGGAAGCGCTGGTTTATGTCAGCCAGTTTGTCGAGGAAGCGAAGTCGAGCGGCCTTGTACGAAGAGCGTTCGACGCGATGAATCTGCAGAGTGCGCAAGTGGCCCCTCCGGGGATGAAACCTTAGGCGTCACATGTTATCGGTGCGCGGGCGGCATTCGCCGCCCTGTTTTTTTGGAGTGTCATATGGCCGATGCCGCTGCGTTAAAAGAACTCGTGCCAACCGGGAGGCTTCGGCTTGCAATTGCGGTCGCCCCGTCGCCGTCGGCGCAGTTCGCCGTCAAGGACGGAGACAGTTACCGCGGGGTGGCCGTCACGCTTGGCCGTGCGCTGGCCGAACGCCTCGGCGTGCCGCTCGAGATCATCCCGCATCAGGCTTCCGGCGAAATACAGAATTCGGCGTCGGACAATCGGTGGGATGTCGCCTTTCTTCCGGTCGACGAAGAGCGCAAGAAGTTCGTCGACTTCGGCAACGCATATCATTTGCTGCAGAGTACTTTTCTTGTCCCCGCCGGCTCGAAAATTCAGTCGGTCAAAGATGCCGACGCAAACGGTGTCGGTATCGGCGGCGTTGCAAATACCGCGACCTTCCGCGCCGCCAAGAAAGCCACTTCAAACGCCACCCACGTTGAATTTGCGGGGGTCGATGCCGCCGTCGCAGCCATGCGCGAACGCAGGATCGATGCCATTGCGCTCTCGCGCGAATCGCTATCCGGTTTGGTGACAAAGATTCCGGGCTCGCGCATTCTTGATGATGCATTCCTCAACTCGAGCACCGCCGTTTGCGTGCCCAAGGGCAAGCCGGCGGCGCTCGCGCTTGTGAGCGATTTCATCGAACAGGCAAAAGCCTCAGGCCTAGTCCGAAGGGCGCTGGATGAAATGGAGCTCAGGTCCTCGCAGGTCGCGCCGGCGGGAATGAAGCCCTAGCTCTCAGGCCCACGTGTGGCCGGCGCCATATCGGGTGTGCGGACGTGCTCCGGCCTGATGCCTAGCGCCAGCAGCCGTCCTGGGATGCGCCGCAACAGCGGCCATTGCAGCATCTTCATAAAAAGAGGCGCTTTTGGCCGCCTACCCATAAGTGCGGGACCGATGATGTTATTCTGCACCAGGATCTGCAGACGCTGAGTAAATCGCGTCGGAAACTCGCGGCGCCGCTGCACAGCGCGAAGGGTTTCGATCGTTACCGCGCGCCGGCGCAACGGCTCCGCGAGGATATTGGCTGCGGCCACCGCGTCCTGCACCGCCAGATTGATCCCGACGCCGCCGATCGGCGACATGGCGTGAGCCGCATCCCCGATGCAAATCAGACCCGGGCGATACCATCGACGAAGGCGGTCCACCGCAACGGTCAGCAGCTTCACAGTGTCCCAGCTTTCGATTTCATTGACGCGATCACTTGCGAAGGGCGACATCTCGGCGACCGTCTTGCGAAACTTTTCCAGCCCCGCCGGCTTCACCTCGTCCGCAGTGCCTTTCGGTATCACGTAGGCGCATTGCCAGTAGTCTGTACGATTCAGCATCACCATCATGCGGCCATCCTCAATATGGCCGAAAGTTTCTTCTGAATCACTCGGCTTCCGCGACAAGCGAAACCACATCACATCCATAGGCGCACCATAGTCATCGCTCTTGAGGTCCGCCTTCGCGCGTATGGTGGAGTGGCGGCCGTCGCAACCCACGACCAGATCGGCACGGATTTCGACTGCGTCCTGCATCGTCCTTGCGCGAACGCCAACAACGCGACCGTTCTCCTCGATCAAGTCTACTGCCTCCGTCTGCATGTGCAGATCGAAGGTCGGATAGCGTCTGCCATGATCGGCAAGGAAATTGAGGAAATCCCATTGCGGCATCAACGCGATGAACTTGCAATGGACTGGCAGGTGGTCGAAATGGCCGATGATCAACCGATCTTCACCGATCTGCAAGGAAATCTGCCTGACAACTGAATGCGGCAGCTGCAGAAATTCCTCGAGTAAGCCGAGTTCGTGCATCATTTCAAGCGTCGAGGGATGCACGGTGTCCCCGCGAAAGTCGCGCAGGAAATCAGCGTGTTTTTCCATTGCAATAACTGGAATGCCGGAGCGCGCGAGCAGGAACGCGAGCATCATGCCCGCGGGCCCTCCGCCGACGATGCAGCAGGTGGTCTTGGTCGAGGCCACAGACGCTCCTGCGTTAAACCGACAAGAACACTCAGGCCTATCGGCGTAGGCTATGCCTGCTTTTCCGGAACCGTCACGGCCAGACCATCGAGATCTTCCGTGACTTTAATCTGGCATGACAGCCGCGAGCTGGGGCGCACGTCATAACCGAAGTCGAGCATGTCCTCTTCCATCGGAGATGGTCCGCCGACTTTTTCCCGCCAGGCCTCATCAATATAGACGTGGCAAGTGGCGCAAGCGCACGCCCCTCCACATTCCGCTTCGATGCCCGGAATATTATTACGAATTGCGGTTTCCATCACAGTCGAGCCAACCTCGCCTTCGACCGTGCGAGCTGTGCCGCTGGAGTCGGTATACGTTATCTTGGGCATTTGGAGGAATAGCGGGGATTATTAATCAAGGTCGGCGCGCGGTCTCTATATAGTCATTCGTACCTAGGCGCCATCCCCTCTCAACCGGTGCGCCGCAGTCCCGCAATCTCGATGCGCACCTCATCGACTGCTCGTACGAGCTGATCCATCGCCTCAATGCACTCGCGTGGCGTGGAGCGTGCTGCCGCTTCTGTTGCGGCGGCGGCCCGCGCGACCCGACCAGCCCCAACTCCGACGGCCGACCCTTTCAGGGTGTGTGCAAGGGTCGCTATAGCGGGCAGCTCGCTTCGACCCATGCGATTCAATAGAAGCTCAGCTTGGCGCTCGAAGAGCTGCAGGATTTCGCGCTCAAGCCCGGAATCATTGAAGGTCATACGTGCCAGGTGCGCGCGATCGAGAACCGCGCTTTCGGGTGCCACGACCTGCTGTGTCTTGATTGCCAACTCAAGCATCCTGGCGTCCCGTCCCTTCTTGCGTTGCCAGGAACTTGGCCTAACCGCACCAAATTCAGGTAAATAAGAACCCCGAGACGCCGCCTCTGTTTGCCAAGAAGAACGGGTGGTTAAGGCGGCGTAATTCCATTGAGCACCTCGAGCGCGTCGATCGTTTGGCCGCATCGCGGCCTCAATTCGGCGGCCATGATCACACCGCAGGTACGAGTGCCGCCACGTTTGCCATGGTTAGCAAACGATTAACGATGCTGAAAAAGACCTTACCAGCGTGGTTTCTTTCGTAATGACAAGGCGATAGGATGCCCCTACGGGGCGATAAGGCGGGGAGATTACGGGCTCAAATGGGCCCGCAACAGGCCGTGCTGACGGCATAACCCTGCCTATCGTTACAGTTGGCCCGGGCGAAAAGTCCGGCGTAATGACAGGGCGACGATCGATATGGCGAATATTCCACAGAAATCAAAAGACGCTACGGAGGAGGCTCTGTCCGCAATTCAGGAGGCCCTCAACGTTCGTCCGCCTGAAACACGAACCGAAACGCCTTCCGCGCCGCCCCCCGAAAGCGAGCTAAACGCTTCACCGACCTCCCGGACCACTGAACTATTCCCCCATGAGGCATCGCAGGCTGCTTGGCCGCTTGGCGAAACTACACCACGCCGTGCCGCCAATGATGATCGCGAGGGCATCGGTCAGATCTTGCAGGCCCTGCGCCACCGTCCGGCGCGCGGCGCATATATTGCCGCAGGTGTGGGCAGTTTAATCTGGATCGTCGGCTGGCTTGCGATTGCGTCACTGTATGGCTCGGAATTACGCTTGGCGGCGCCCGGCTCCGGATTTGCCGCCACAGCTGCACTCGCCGCCCTGATTGCAGTGCCGGTGATATTTTTCTTCGTCCTCGCGCACATGTTCAACCGTGCGCAAGACATGCGGGTGGTGGCCGAATCCATGGCCGAGGTGGCGATGCGCTTCGCGCAGCCCGAGACTGTCGCACGAGAATCGATTGTTACAGTCGGACAGGCGATTCGCCGTGAGGTCGCAGCCATGGGAGATGGCGTGGAACGCGCCCTCGCCCGTGCCGCGGAACTGGAAGCGCTCGTGCACAACGAAGTTTCCGCGCTCGAGCGCGCCTACAATGACAATGAAGTCCGGATTCGAGATCTTCTGACCGAGTTGGGCAATCAACGCGAAAACCTGGTCAACCAGGCTGAACATGTAAGAAACGCCATTGCCAGCGTTCATCTCGATCTCGCGCACGATGTTACCTCGGTTGGCGACCTTGTTGCGGACAAGGTCAACGAGGTGGCTCAGAGGGTCACACGATCGCTCACGGAAAAAGGGGAACATATAACCTTGGCCCTGGGACACGCCGGGGATTCCATGATCGACGCCCTCAGCGAGCGTGGCTCAACGCTGCTCGACCGGCTTGAAACGACCAGTGACAAGACGACCACGGCCATTTCGTCAGCAAGCGACCGGCTTTCCGACAGTCTCAATTTCAAGACCGAGCACGTGCACAACGAGTTCGCCGAACTCGCGGCCCGCCTGCAGCAGATGATGACGGCCCGTCTGGATCAGGTCGCGCAAAGCTTTGCCCAGAAATCGTCGGTCACGATCGATTCAATGGCGGCACGGTCGCACCAGTTCACCGATGCGATTACCGAAACCAGCGACCGGCTGGCGGCGTCAATTGCCGCACGCGCCGATGAGGTCAACGCCGCCCTGCGTTCGACCGGAGATTCGCTTGTTCTCGACCTCTCCCTTCGGGGTGGCGACGTCGTCTCGAAGCTTGAGCAAACAAGCGCCCGCATCACCGAAACAATCGCCGATCGAAGCAAGGCCGTCGCCGACACGTTCAGCCAGAGCGCCGACTCCCTGGTCGTGGCGCTCAACAACCGTGGCGAGGTCGTCAAGGACATGTTGGCCGCGCGGCTTGAGGCCTTCGAGAGCATGTTCAACCAGAGCGGCACCGAGCTGACCGAAAAAATCTCCCGTGACTCCAACAACCTTGGAAACCTGATCACCCGTCACATTACCGAGTTCGACCATACGGTAAAGAATTATGGCGGGGAGCTGGTCGGACGGCTTGGTCAGCGCACCCAGGACGTGGCCGAGGCCCTGCACAAATACGTCGATTCCTTCGATCAGCGCGTGACAGGCCGGACGGGCGAAATTTCAAGCACGCTGGACCAGCGCCTCGCCCAATTTGAAGCACTGCTGGGTTCTCGCGTTTCTGAGCTGGCAAAGACGCTGGCCGAAGGCGGGAAGGATGTCGTTAGTGCTCTGGATCAGCGCATTGGTGAGGTAGCCGGCACAATCAATTCGCGAGGAACCGAGGTGGCCGATGCGATCGGCGTCAGGGTTGGAGAGCTTGACCAAACGTTGGGCGCGCGCGCTCTTGAGGTCGCCAACAATCTCGATAGCCGCATTGGCCGCTTCGAGGAGCTGTTGGTTGGCCGCGCTGAAACAGTTACCAGCCAGATCGAAACACGCAGCAAAGCAGCTGCCGATGCGCTCAATGTCCGGCTGGAACAGCTGAGCCAGGCCATCAAAGTCAATTCCGCCGAGGCGGAGCGCTCGCTCGGCCAGCTTGCGCTTTCAACCACCGAGGCAATTCGCGCCAGTGCCGGCGATGCAGAACGTACTTTGGTCGGAGTGAGCGAAGAGGTCGCCCGCAGCTTCGTCGGCAAGGCCGATGAGATCGCCAAAGCCGTCAGCCGCCGCACTGGCGAAATGACCACCCTTCTCTCGGAAAAGAGCGGCGGTGTCCTCGCTGCCCTCACCGGAAAAAGCGAGCAGTTTACGCGCGAAGTGACCAGTGCAACCGATCACGCGGTGAAGGCGATTGAAGAAAGGGGCTTCGCCTTTACGCGCACTATGATGGATAACAGCAGCGAGATGGCGCGAATGATCAATGCTGCGGGCGAAGCCGCTACAAGCACGGTTTCCCGCACGTTGAACGAGCTCAACGAAGTCACGCATAAAGCGATCACGCATTCCAAGGAGACCGCGACATCAACGGTTAAGGAAATGCTTGAAACGCATACGATGCTGCGCGCCGATACAACCGCCCTGTTCGAGCGGCTGCGCGAAGCCAACATTATGCTGCAGGAAGTGCTCAGCGGCGCGCACGAGAATATGAGTGCGTTGGAAAACACGCTGATGGTACGGGTTTCCGAATTTGTCGGCGCCATGAAAGAGATCACGGCATCGACCGGCGATGCCACAGGCCGCGTGGAGACGAACATCGGAAATTTCCGCGATCTCATGGCCCAGATAATTGGCGACCTTGGCCAGCTTGCGCGACAATTCGATATTCACGGCCACGAATTGGCCAAGGCGGTCGACATGATCGGCCACAGCAATCAGCGCACTGAAGCCAGCGTCAATGAACGTCGTGTTCAGCTTGATTCCCTGGTCGCGACTCTCGATATCCGCACCGAGGATCTCGAGCAGCGGCTAAACCGTTTCTCCGGCCTGCTCGACGAGTCGCTCGAAGCTGCGTCAGCACGCGCACGCGAAGTTGCGCGCGTGGTGTCGGAAGCCAGCGCAGAGGGTATGCGCGCCATCAGCGAGCAATACGAACGCGTGCGCGAGAGCGCCGAGGAAGAGAGCCAACGCTCATCCGAGTCGTTGCGGGCGATCTACGCACAAACCGCCGGCGATACTCAGTCGGTCTTCCGCGAGGCAAACGAGCGCTTTGCCGAAACCGTGCAAAGCATGAAGCAAATGGCGGCGGAAATGCAGCGCGAACTTGAATCCACGCGCGGCGAACTGCGGCGCGGGGTATTCGAACTGCCGCAAGAAGCGGCCGAAAGCGCTTCGCAGATGCGTCGGGTCATCGTGGACCAGATCGAGGCACTGGCCGAACTTAATCGCATTGTTGCCCGCCATGGACGAAATCTCGATGCGGTCGAGCCCATGCGCCGGACACGTGAGGAGCCGACGCTCGCTATAGTCGGCGGCCGCAGTGACGTTACGACCCGCAGCGATGCGTCCCCGCGCAATGAGCCCCCTGCGCACGACGACGGGCCGCCTCGCGGTGAAACGCCTTCGCGCAGTGAAGCCCCGTCGCGTCCGGCGCAACGCCTCGAACCAAGCGGTTTTCCGCTGCGGCGGAACGCGGATACGCCCTCCGTCACCCCCGCTCCAACGGCGCCCGGCCGTGGCTGGTTGACCGATCTGCTCAATCGAGCCTCGCGCGATGAAGGCAGTCCACAGCGCGAACCACTGCGCGAGTCGGCACGCGATAGCGCGCGAGAACCTGCTTCTTCCCGGCCAAGCAACGAGCGAACCCCTAGGCATACGATCGAATCGCTCGATTCGTTGTCAGTCGATATCGCGCGGATGATCGACCATGACGCCGCTGCTGACCTGTGGGATCGCTACAAGCGCGGAGAGCGCAACGTCTTTACGCGGCGGCTGTATACCTTGCAGGGCCAGCAGGCGTTCGACGATATACGCAAGAAATACCGGGCGGATCGCGAATTCAAGCAAACTGTGGATCGTTACATCACCGAGTTCGAGCGGTTGCTCGACGAAGTGTCCCGCGACGATCGCGGCCAGGTGGTAGCGCGGACCTATCTCACCTCGGAAACCGGCAAGGTTTACACCATGCTTGCGCACGCGGCAGGGCGATTCGACTGACCAACATTCGCCGAATAGCGCGGACAGTTGAAATTGTGGCTTCGCCACTGGATTTCCGGATTGCTCGGTGAGCCCGCCGCTGACCCTTGCGGTTGCGGTTGAGTGCTGGCCCATCGCCGGCTCTTTTGCCATCAGCCGAGGCAGCAAGACCGAAGCACTAACCGTCGTTGCCGAACTCAGCGACGTCAGCGCACGCGGGCGCGGCGAGTGCGTCCCCTATGCCCGTTATGGCGAGAGCGTGGACGGTGTCAGGGCACAAATCGAAGCGATGCGGCCAAAGCTCGAGGCGGGCATCGACCGCAAGGGCTTGCAGACAGCCATGCCACCGGGCGCGGCACGCAATGCGCTTGATTGCGCATTTTGGGATTTGGAGGCAAAGCGCGCCAGGCGGCCGGTGCATGAACTTGCCGAACTCCCTGCTCCGCACGCGCTGCCAACCGCTTACACGATTTCGCTTGCCGGCCCGGATGCAATGGCACGAGCGGCGAAAGATGCCGCCGGCCGCGCTCTGCTTAAAGTCAAACTTGGCGCCGAAGGCGACAGCGCGCGCATTGCCGCGATTCGCGCCGCCGCGCCGCAGGCGACGCTTATCGTCGATGCCAACGAGGGCTGGAATGAAGCCAATGTTGCGGCCAACATCGCGGCGTGTGCTGAGGCAGGGGTTGTTCTGATCGAGCAGCCGCTGCCCGAGGGACAGGATCAGGTCCTGGAGCACATGCAGCGACCCATTCCCATATGCGCGGACGAGAGCGTGCACGACCGCTCTTCGCTATCCGCCCTTGCCGGTCGGTACGATGCCGTCAACATCAAGCTCGACAAGGCCGGCGGATTGACCGAAGCCCTCGCGATGGTGGCGGAGGCTCGGCGGCAAGGGTTCACGATCATGGTTGGATGCATGGTCGCCACCTCGCTTGCGATGGCGCCGGCCATCTTGATTGCGCAACAGGCGCGGTTTGTCGACCTCGATGGGCCGCTCCTGCTCACCCGGGACCGCCCCAATGGCCTTCGTTACATCGACAGCACGGTATTTCCGCCCTCGCCCTCGCTTTGGGGCTGAGGTCAGGCGATGGAACTCACAGGTCGATCATGGCAGTGGCCGCCTGATTTCGTTCATGAAATGTGCCAGGGGCTTAACTTTCTTTCACGTGTTTTCGAAATCAAAGCTTCCCGTGGGCGCCCGGGTTGGCTTAGACTTGATTCCAAGATCGCACCGCCGGCCTAGGCAGGGCGACGGTAACGGGACGGGGAAATGCGAATTCGGGGTCTGGCTTTCGGCGCCGCCGCTTTGGCGCTCAGCATAACATCGGCGTCCGCGACCATGCGGATCTCAGAGGACCGCGGCGGTCAGATCGGTCGCTATCTGGAAGCGTTCGCATCGGTGCGCTCATCGGGCGAACGTGTCGTCGTCGACGGAAATTGCTTGTCCGCTTGCACGCTGGTGCTCGGCGTCGTTCCGCGCGAGCGCATCTGCGCCACGCAGCGGGCGCGCTTCGGCTTTCACGCGGCCTGGATGCCGGACCGCGATGGAAGACCCGTGACGAGTCCCCTGGGCACGCAAGCTCTGTGGAGCATCTATCCAGCTTCGGTTCGGCGTTGGATCACCCAGCACGGCGGTCTCTCGCGCAAGATGATCTTCCTGCAAGGTCAGGACCTCAACGGCATCGTGGCAAGCTGCGATCACGGTCGCGAGCAGGTGCGGTCAGCGCGCCGACTCACGCCGAATCCGGTGCGCTACGAATCCGCAAGCGCCGCCAGCGACCGCCACTAGAGCCATCGCGATATAGGCGCCGCTGCCGAAATCGGCATAAAGCAGACCTGAAATTGCCGTTGCCGCGGCCATTGCCAGGCCCGCGGCAATGGCAAGATAACCTTGCGCCGTCGCCGCCTGACCCACTGGCGCATGGTGCGCAAGAAACATCAGCGCTCCCAGATGAGTCGCCCCGAATGACAATGCATGCAGTATTTGCAGCAAGGGCAGCGCGAGCGCCGGAGGATCGAGCGCCATGCCCAGCCAGCGCAGCGTGCCGGCCAAGGCGCCGACCATCAGCATCGCCGTGGGCGTAAGAACTGGCGGCAGCCGTCCTTGCACTGCGAACAATGCGATCTCGGCGGCGACACCAAGGGCCCAGAGCGCGGCGATAAAGGTGCCGTCAAGACCGGCATCGTGCCATTGAACGGCGGAGAAGCCGTAGACTAGGGCGTGGCTCGCCTGGATGAGGCTCGCGCCCGCAAGCACTGCGACGAAGGCATGGTCCCATAGCGGCCCGTGCCGTTGAGGTGTTTCGGTTTTTTGCTGCGGCGGATTGCCGGCGACCGGCGCCAACTGCCATGCTGCGATCGCTATCAGCCCACTTGCCGCAACCATGAGCCAAATGAGATGGCGCGCCGGAATTTCATCGGCGGCAAACCCTGCAGCGAAATTGCCGGCGATGAAAGCCAGCGAGCCCCACAGCCTCACCGGTCCGTACGCGCGACCGCGCGCGAGAAGCCCGTTGAGCGCGTAGGTTTCCGCAAGCGGCATCAATGGCGTCGAGAAGAGCGCCGTCAGCGTGTAGGTGATCAGGATCGCCGTGACGCCGCCTGAAAGCCCGACAAGCACGTAGCCCGCCACGCTTGCAAGACTTGCGATAACCAACGCATCGCGTACAGCGTCGCGTCGGTCCGCCTCGCGTGTAACAAGCGGAATTGCGAGCACCCGGGCGACCGTCGCCACGGCGAGGATGATGCCGATCAGTTTCGCGTCGACATTCTTCGCCTGGAGCCAAACCGGAAAGAATGGCATCTGGATGCCGAACAACAGGAACAGGGCGGCATACAGCGCTGCCAACCGCGGTATGAACCCCCAGGACATTCGAAAAATAGGCCGCATTGCCCCGCCTCAGCCCGGGTAAGACATTGCCCCATCGCCATCTACGCCCTGCAGCCGGCCGCCGGACGGAAATATACTGGCCGAATCAAGGCGATACTTGATAAGCGTAAACGTCGAGGATTGCACATGCCGAGCGAGATGACCGCCCGCGCCGGCCCACTACCTGACGTGTCCAGCGAGCGCAATTACCAGGCGTTCTACGGAGCGCTCTCAGCCAGCGCGCGTGGGCGAGATTTCCTCGTTGAATATGCCAGGCGAAATCGGAAAGCTGACGGCGAAAAATTGCTGGCGGCGATTGACAGCCTGCAGTCGCTGCTACCGGGCAGTGCCGCAGGACAATCCGAAACAGTCAAACGGGAGTTGCGCTCGCTGCTCGCCGAGATCAACACAATACAGGCCGAGCTTGACGCGAGCGTGCTTGCCATAAGGGCGGCAAAGTTCACCGAACTCGCCACGCTCGTCGAACAGCGCGTTTCAAACATCCTGGCGTCGCTCGATGCGCAGCCAGCTCCAAATGCCGACATTCCGCTCATGTCCGAACCAGACCCCGATGCTGCTGAGGCCAGCGAACGAACGCATCTGGCCGTGGTGCCGGTGCCCGAGCAGCCGGAATTGCCGATTCCCACGCCAGCCTCTTCACAGCCTCCGCCAATTGCTCTGGTTCGAAGCGATGCCATCATGGCGGAGGTGGCATTTGTCGAACTGCCGGCAGAACTAATCGCGCCGAACGAGAAAAATTCGCCAGGCTCAGCCACCACTCTCGGTGACGAGCCGCAGGCGACCAGCCAGCAAAGCCCGGCCGCAAAGATGATGATCGCATCGGCCGACCCACTTCAATCGATCAAGGCCTTGAGCGAAGAAGAACGCCTCGCGCTGTTTACCTGAGACCCTGGCGTCAGCCGGCGATCAGGCGGTCGAACAGATCCACATCCACGTTGGCGCCGGACAGGATCGCGACGACGATCTTGCCGTCGACTTTGAATTTGCCGGCGAGCAATGCGGCAAGCCCAATGGCGCCGCCCGGTTCGACGACGAGCTTAAGCTCCCTGAACGCAAACCGGACTGCGTATCCAACTTCGGCATCGTTTACGGTCGTGCCCTGCCCAATCAGCTCACGGGTAATCGGAAAGGTCAGCTCGCCCGGCGTGTTGCTCATGAGGGCATCGCAGATCGTGCCGCTCATGCGCGCGTTTGCTTCGCGTTTTCCGCTGGCAAACGAGCGCAGCGTGTCGTCAAAGCCTTCCGGCTCGACAACATAGAACTTCGCAGATGGCACCTTTGCCTTCACGCCAAGTGAAATGCCGGCGGCGAGACCGCCCCCGGAGGCGCCCACCACAACCACCTCCGGCTTGAGTGCAAGCAGCGCCAGATCCTCGACGATCTCGGCCCCGATGGTGCCCTGACCGGCAATGATCAGCGGATCGTCGTAGGGCGGCACCAGAGTAGCCCCCCGGTCCTCCACAATTTTTTTGGCGATGGCCGCGCGGTCCTCACTATTGCGATCGTAGGGAACGACTTCGGCACCGAGCGCAAGCGTTCGTTCGCGTTTTGCCTTCGGCGCATCGGCCGGCATAACAATTGTCGCACGCATCCCGAGCAGGCGCGCTGCAGCTGCCACGCCCTGCGCATGGTTGCCGCTCGAATAGGCGACCACACCTGCGGCGCGTCGATCGGCCGGAATTGAAGAAATCTTGTTGTACGCCCCTCGGAACTTGAATGAACCGGTCCGCTGCAGAGACTCTGCCTTCAAGAAGACGCGCGCGCCGACCGCGTCATCAAGCACGGGGGAGTTGACCAACGGTGTCCTTACCGCAACCCCAGCGAGGCGTTTGCTTGCCGCTTCGATATCGGCCGCCGTTGGTAGATTGTCGACAGCACCCATGATCCGACCGTACCCCGGATACTGGCGTCCTGTCATGCACGGCTTCGGCGTGTGACCCGCGGCGCGGGACTTCAGAGATCTGTTGCAGCCGCTGCGTTTGCGGCCAGTTCGGTGCCAAGGGCCGTGAACCTGCCTCCGCAGCGGGCCGCCTCTGTCACATGGTCGAGGAATGTCCGCGCGCTCTTTGCCCAGGTCATGCCGAGCGCGAAGTCGCGGCATTCATCCCGCGAGCAATTGAGTGCATCGAGACATGCGCGCCGCAAATCGTCGTCGAGAACGCCGACCGGTGCTTCGCCAACAACGTCCCGCTGCGCGGTCGCAGGGAATGCAGCGACCGGAACGCCGCTTGCGAGCGCTTCCAATAACACCAGACCGAAGGTATCGGTGCGGCTGGGAAAGACGAACACGTCGGCAGCGGCGTAGATTTCGGCCAAAGCCCGGCCATGCATCGGTCCGAGGAATACGGCATCAGGAAATTTTCGCGTGAGAGCACCCCGCGCCGGGCCGTCTCCAACGACGACCTTGGTGCCGGGCAGATCGAGCTTCAGAAAGGCTTCCAGATTCTTTTCTACCGCCAGCCGCCCCACGGTCAGGAAGATCGGTCGGGGCAAGCGCAGGTCGCTTTGCGCCCGCGGGCAAAACAAGTCAGCGTCTACGCCACGCGGCCATAGCTTGACGTTCTTGAAGCCGCGCGTTTTGAGCTCTGAGGAAAGCGTTGGCGTCGCGGCAAGCACGGCGGCCCCCGGCGCGTGGAAGCGGCGCAGCCAGGCCCATGTCATCTCCTTCGTCCAGGATTCCGGGAGCGGCAGCCGTTCGGCAAGATACTCTGGGAAGCGTGTGTGGAAACTGGTCGTGAATGGCAAGCCTCTCCGCAAACAAATCTTCCGCAAGGTATGCCCGAGAGGCCCTTCTGTAGCGATGTGAATCGCATTTGGCTGGGTTTGCTCAAGCCGGCGTTCGACGCTTGGCACGCCGGCCAACGCAAGGCGGATTTCCGGATAGCTCGGCATCGGCAGGGTGCGGAACTGGTCCGGACTGAGAAACTCAAGCTTGACGCCGAGCGCGCTTGCTTCGCGCGCGACGTGGCCAAGGGTTCGCACGACCCCATTGACCTGCGGATGCCAAGCGTCGGTCGCGACCAGGATTTTCATGCGAAACCGCTCATTCCCGCGCGCGCAGGAATCCAGTTCTGTTAACTAAAGGGATGGATCCCCGCATGCTTGGGGACGATCGCAATTTGCCGTTGCGCATTCTCATGCCGCTTTTGCTGGTGATGGCAGCGCGACCGCTGGCTCGACGTCACGGCCGAAATGCGTCCAGGTGATGATTTCGAAGCGGCCATCGTGCCCCTCGCCCACCGCGGTGCAGCTTTCCACCCAGTCGCCGCAGTTGATGTAACGCAGCCCATAGTCGTCGTGCATCGCCGGGGTGTGGATGTGGCCGCAGATCACGCCGTCGGCCCGGTGACGCTTCGCCTCGGCCGCGAGGGCTTTCTCGAACGCGCCGATATAATTGACCGCGTTCTTGACCTTAAGCTTGGCCCATTTCGAAAGCGACCAGTATGGCGCGCCGAACACGCGGCGAAAGGCGTTGAAAATCCGGTTAGCCGTGAGCGCGAATTCATAGGCTTTGTCGCCGAGAAGTGCGAGCCAGCGCGCCTGTGTCACGACAAGGTCGAATATGTCGCCGTGGACGATCAGGTAGCGTCGTCCATCGAGGCCATCGTGAACGGCGCTTTCCACGACTTCGATGCCGCCGAAATGCGTGCCGTAGTAGCCGCGCAGAAACTCATCATGATTCCCTGGAATGTAGATGACGCGTGCACCCTTGCGGGCCTGGCGCAATATCTTTTGCACCACGTCGTTGTGTATCTGCGGCCAGTACCAGGAAGAACGCAACGCCCAGCCATCGACGATATCGCCGACCAGATAGATCGTTTCGGCTTCGTGATGACGCAGAAAGTCCAGAAGCTTGTCAGCCTGACAGCCGCGCGTACCCAGGTGCACGTCGGAGATGAAAAGCGCGCGAAGCCGTCGCGTGGCGTTGTCCGTCACGACCCGACGATCTCCAACGTTATGATCATGCGGGACATGTACCAACGACCTGTTTCAGTTATGTGACAGCGTTGTTTACCTATTTTACACCCTCTCGACGGCCCGCGACGCGTGGTGCGCACCGGCGCGGCGAAAACGCACGAGCGTGTAGGCACCGAAAGGCTTGATCTTCCGCCGCTCGATCAACTCGGCTCCGCCGTGGGTTTGCGCCCAGGCTGCCAGCCGCTGAAAGGGGAATTCCGGGCGTAGGCCCAGCTTGCGCGCCCGCTGCGCCAGCAGGCGTTCGACCGCGGCAATCAAGCCACGTTCTGAATACAGATGATTGACGAGGATGATTTGACCGCCGGGTCGAACCACGCGCGCGCATTCCGATAATACGCGCTCCGGATCTTCGACCAGAGTGATTACGAACTGGCCGACCACGCAATCGAATGAGCCATCTTCGTAGGCCAGTTCGTGCGCATCCATCACCGCCAATTCCTTGACGAATGGATAGCGTCCGCTTCTGATTCGCTCCCTGGCGCGCGCGATCATCGGCTCGGAAATATCGATGCCGACAATCTCTGTTGTCCCATCGTAGTCCTCGAACGACAGCCCGGTGCCAACGCCGATTTCGAGGATGCGCCCGCCGACATTTCGTGCGGCCGTGGCAGCGGCACGCCGACCGTTCAGGAAAACAGGACCGCACAACGCGTCATAGACCGGTGCCCATCGCGCATAGGCTTGTTGCACAACATGGCTATCAGGATCGCGCAACATCGTTCCCCCCGAATCAATGGACCGTTCCGGCCGACCGGATATCAATCGATTGCTACAGAACGGCGACACTCGCCCCTCACCGGCTTGACCTGTGCGTCCTCTTGGGGCCCTGTGTCGGGGCTTCGAATATTCGCCCGATATCAAGGGAGAAATCATGAATCTCGGAATTGCCGGCCGGAAGGCCATTGTTTGCGCATCGAGCCGCGGGCTTGGCAAAGCCTGCGCACGCGCCCTCGCGGAAGCCGGTTGCGAAGTCATCATCAATGGACGCGACGCCAAAAAGCTGGAAAGTGCCGCCACCGAGCTTTCAAGCGTCGCCAACGTGAAGGTGATCCCGGTTGCCGCCGACGTAGCGACGCCTGAAGGTCAGAAGGCGCTGCTCGCCGCCTGTCCGCAGCCAGACATCCTGGTCAATAACAATGGCGGCCCGCCCATGCGCGATTTCCGCGAGCTCACACGGCAGCAAATCATAGATGGCGTTATTGCAAACATGGCGGTCGCGATTGAGTTGATCCAAAAGGTGATCGATCCGATGTGCGAACGGAAGTTCGGCCGGATCGTGAACATCACATCGAGCTCGGTGAAGATGCCCCTGGCCGGTCTGGATCTTTCATCGGGCGCGCGTGCAGGATTGACTGCATTCCTCGCCGGGGTCGCACGCACGGTGGCGGACAAGAACGTCACCATCAACAATATCTTGCCAGGTGCCTTCGATACCGATCGGCTGCGCGGCACGTTGACGAAGACTGCCGAGCTCAAGGACAAAAGCGTGAGCGAGGTTGCCGCCGCGCGCATGGCGACGATTCCAGCGAGGCGTTTCGGCAACCCGGACGAATTCGGTGCAGCATGTGCATTCCTTTGCTCCGCGCATGCCGGCTACATTACCGGACAGAGCCTGTTGATCGACGGCGGCACATTCAACGGCGCATTCTGATGTGCAAAGGCCGGCATTTCTGCCGGCCTTGCGCCCCACCATCCCCCGCCCCCGCAGGTTACTTGGTGATGACCGGCCTCGGTGCTGGCTCGGGTGCTCCCCAGCGGTACACAAGCGCGAGAGAAAGGATGTCGACATGCCCGTCAGCATTGCCGGTGTACGCGATGGGCACCGCGGGGCGGAACCATGGATTGCCGGACGTAGCGCTTATGTCGATTGGCGCGTCTTTTATCCAGATGTGCGTATAGGCGAGATCGAAGGAAAAGCCCTTCCAGACCTGCCAGGTCGCGCCAACTGACGCCCAGATCCTGTCATTGTCCGCTAACAATGGAATACGGACCTGATCCGTGACGGGCGAAATTTCGTACCCTACGCCAGCACGAACTGCCAGCCGTTCTGTCCACTGATATTCTGCACCGCCAGAGAAGAACCATCCGTCTTTCCACTGGATTGGAAGCGTGATTGGCAAACCAGCAATCGTAGCTGGTCCTCCGCTTGGAGAGCTAAGATTTAGGGTGCCTATGCGGCTCCAATTCGACCATTCGGCCGTGCCCATTAGTGTCCAGCGCTCATTCATTCGATGACGGATGCCGAGACTTACCGTGTCCGGCAGGTTGGCCGTGGTATCAAATACTGACGATGTGCCAGGCGGGGTGGGAATAACCCTGACTGTGCCGTCGATATCCTGATTGAGACGTGATCGCCAACCCAGGCCGATGCTTGTGTAAGGACCCGGAGTTATCGTCAGGCCAGCGGTCGCACCAAAGCTCCAGCCATCCCCGTCCAAAAAAATGTTCGAGCCAAAGGTAGGCTGGAAACCAAATTTCAGGTGCGTCCTTGCAAATTGTATCTGGGCGCCTGCTCCGACACTTAGCCAGTCATTGATGCGCCAAGCCACGCTGGGCGTCGCGTTGTAAGTCTTGAGCGAACTGCTGGCGCCGTAGTTACGGCCAGCCCAAAGGTCCGGAAAAGCGGTCGTGAGACCGAACGGAGAGTTCACCGCCACCCCGAGCCACAGGTTGGGGCTGAACTGGTAGGTAAAGTACGCATTGGGTACGAGCGCATCCGAGGCCGTATCACTGGTGCCGCCAAGACCTAGGAGGGTGCCAGCGGTGGGATTGTTCTTAGAAAAGGGGAAGAGAGCTGACGAACCGACTTCAAGCCCTTTGCCGGGGAATTGCGTCATCGTCGCCGGGTTCCAGAACATAGAGGACAAAGCGCCACCGGCTGCAACGCCGGCGAAAGATGTTCCCTGCCCGTATACGCTTTGCTCACGTAGGGCGATGCCGCCGGCGTTTGCCTGATTTGATGCGATGATCAGAAGCCCGAGCGCGCTTCCCGCCCGCAAGAGGCCTGCCAATCCTCCAATTGACATTGTGTCCCCCCAGTCTCTTCGCGCTCGTCTTAAGCGTTTACGCAATCGTGACTGGAGGTTGCGGAGTCGACAATAGCCACAACCGCAAAACTCCCTGAGTTTAAGTGGTCTTACGCAAAAATCGCCTGCATGTTGCGTCCATGACACAGATCGCTGCTGCAGCGCAGCAACTCGCGTGTTTGATTATTCTCAACGTCCTTCACCACGACATCGAACATGACTCCTGCCTTACCTGTGCGAAAGGGTTGCCCCCCGTCCCCGGCCATGCATGATGGCCGCCGACCCATCGCAACCTTTCCAACCAGAACGCTCGAGGAGAACGCTTAAAATGAAGCTCGTTCGATATGGTGCGCCCGGCCGCGAGAAACCCGGCATCATCGGTGAGGATGGCAAGGTCCGCGACCTGTCACGTATCGTGAAGGATATCAACGGCGCCATGCTCGCCTCAGGCGGCCTTGCAAAAATCAAAAAGGCAAACCTCAAGCGGATGAAGCCCGTTTCCGGCAAACCGCGGCTTGGGCCCTGCATCGGCAATGTGCGCAACTTCATTGCGATCGGGCTGAACTATTCCGACCACGCGGCAGAAGCCGGCATGCCGATCCCGAAAGAGCCGATCATTTTCAACAAGGCCCCGACGTGCATTTCGGGCCCGAACGACGACACCATCATCCCGCGCGACTCCAGCAAGCTTGACTGGGAGGTCGAGCTTGGCATCGTGATCGGAAAGCGGGCTCGCTATCTCACGCAGGACAAGGCAAAGGATGCCATCGCGGGGTATTTCCTCAGCAACGATGTATCCGAACGCGTCTTTCAGATCGAGCGAAGCGGCGGTCAGTGGAACAAGGGCAAGGGCTGCGAAACTTTTGGGCCGATTGGGCCATGGTTCGTCACCAAGGACGAAATCAAGGATCCGCAGAATTTGGACATGTGGCTCGACGTCAACGGCGAGAAGCGGCAGCGGGGAAACACCAAGACGATGATCTTCGGTTGCGAGCACCTGGTTTGGTACTGCTCGCAGTTCTTCGTGATGGAGCCTGGCGACATTATCATTACCGGCACGCCGCCCGGCGTCGGCCTTGGCATGAAGCCCGCGCCTGTGTTTCTTAAAGCGGGCGACGTGGTGACGCTTGGTATCGAAAAGCTCGGTGAGCAGCGGCAAAAAGTCGTCGGCCCGAAATAAATCAGCGCAAGAAAAAACTTTCGGCAGAAAGCCCCGCTCGCGTGCTGCTGAAAAATTTCCTTCGCGGGATCACCTCTCTTTGATTATGTATTTGCCGTAAATCGCCTCGCATCAACCGAGGTCAGCGCGTCCGGACGCCGCTATCCAAATCTTTCGCGGGCCGGATGTATAATCGTAAGCAAACACACCTCGCTACCACCGATCGGCAGTGGATATTCACGCTTGCCGAATTTGCAACCTATTGCAGCCCCAATCCCCGTCCAAATCACCGTCACTTCTCTCGTTTTCTTGTCGCGTGCTTTGCACAACATCGGAGAGAGAGCGGGCATGCCAGAACTCAAATCAATACTGAGTTTCGTTTTTTTGGGGTTTGTATTGGCGCCAGGCACTGCGCTCGCTGTCGACGAGTGTCTCAGCAAGCCGAACGCACCGGCATCGAAAGGGCAGCATTGGTACTACCGCGTCGACCGTGCGAACAATAACCGGCAATGCTGGCGCCTGGGACCGGAAGGACTTCGTGTCCAGAAGAGCGAGCCGCAAGTCCAGAAAACCAAACCCCAGGGGACAGTCAAACCGGAACCGCCTCCGCCTACGCAGCGTCCTGCAACGACTGGTATGGCGATTGCGAGCGCGGATGTCTCAGCTGTCGGCGCGGTTGGAACTGCGCCGGCTACGGGCTGGCTCGACGTGACAAAATTTCCGGATTCGCCGCCCACTTCTCAACCGGCGTCGCAATCGCCGCCTGTCGAACCGACGCAGTCGATCGTTGCAAGCGATAGCGAGCCCCAAGTCGCTAATCCCGTTGTTGCCACTGGAGGCGTTGTTTCGTCGACGGGCTCTGATGACCTGGTCGCCCAAAGTCGTTCAACGACTCAGGAGCCCGCGAGGGAAGCCGACGATCACACATTCGCCCTGCTCACGATCATGTTGGTGTTCCTGGTCTTTGCAGGCGGGGCATTTCACTATTGGCAACGGCGACGGAGCAGGCGTGCTGCCGGACGTTTCGAGCCCCCTCAATGGGCGCCCATCGTGTCGATGAAAACGGCCACACCCGGCGCCCGTGTCCCGCTCGCTTCCGATTCCGAGATCGAAAAGAGACTTCGTCCCGCGCTCCTGGCGTCTGCTGATCAGACCGAGAGACTCACAAACGCCTTGGAACAGCTCCTGGACCGGTTGCAGACCGAACTGAAGCTTGATCGCCAAGCAATGGATTCGGCGAGAAGACACAAAGTGGAATGACAATGAGGTAAGATTGCTTTGCCAGGTTCGCTGACGGAACTTCGTTCTTCGACAATGCGAGAAGCTCTGTCGAGGAACAAAATACCAGCGCTCGAACTTAAGCCAGAGCGTCGGGAGTTTCTGTGCCTCCATTTTCAGTCGTCGATTACCGTCGATACGCCGCCGAGTGCGTGCGCCTTGCCCAGCGCGTGGAAGACCCTATGGACAAGGCCCGGCTTCTGGATATGGCTGAAACCTTTCGCGAACTCGCCGACAGGAACGAGGAAAAAAACCCACGCGAGGCCGAAGACTGAGAAGTTGTCCCCACCCGTCGCGACTGCCATTTTTCCGCCGCTGCGCGCCCATTGAATTTCTTCGTGATTCGGCTCGAGGATTGCGAATCGAGGTGCATGGTTTCTCGACCGGCAGATACACAGGCAATTCTATGTCGCCATTGATCACCGTCCCAGAAAGCCGAAGATGCCGGATGCGCGCCAACGAGTGCCGCCTCCTCGCGGAAAGACTTCACGCTCAGCTCGCACGCGAGGTGATGCTGAAAGCGTCTTCGGATTATGACCGCATGGCACACGAAGCCGAACAGCACGAAATTGCACAAGGCCTCTCGCACCCACGAGCGGTTCCCAGTGAGCTGTACTTGGCCCGCATGAGCGTGGACAATCCGGATTAAACTGAGATCAGGCTGCCATCGACCAAAGCATGGCATTTGGCGTGGTCTGGCACGCAAAATACCGGGTGTAATCTACCTCACACGTGGCTCGTGGAACTCGCGCTAAAGCAGAAGCGCTGCTCACGGAGACCCACGATGGCCTTGCAGGATTCCGCCCGTGCATTAGGCAATGGCGAGCGAACATTGCTTGCGCGCGCAGCCGGTTCTTTTGCCGGCGCGATCAACGAAAATTCGAAGGACTTCATTGCGCAATTTATGGCTGCGCTTGGAGAATCGAGACGATGCGAGGCTGAGAGAATTATCCGCCGCTACGCGAATCTCCGAGGCGATCTCAAGCCCTGAAAGGAATTAGTTTTCGTCCGAACGCGGCGACAAGCCGCCTTTTCGCGCGCATCCATAATCCCTGCAGAGATGGGAAAGATCGCCTTCGCAGGGATAGCCGGTGATCGGACAGTGCAGCGACGTATCGACGGCGGCCTTATCAGCTGCAAAAAACCACGGATTATCCCACAGGGTTTCACTCACGTTCGCCTCGTTCGCCATAGCCCTACGCATCAGGATCGATCTGGAGGCAACAGGTCTGTGTGCCTTTCAATGAACCGCCGAGCCTCCAGGCGTCGCGATTCCTTAAGGGCGTCCACGAAACGTGCGAAGAAAGACGTGCGGCGCTTGGTTTCTACAACAGTGGTGGTTGGGGCGCGAACGCCCCCGAACGTTACAGCATCCATCGGATCTTTTCCTTCTTGAATACTGAGCTTTGACAAATGCCTTGGCACCCATCTCCGCGTTGGACGACGAGACTCACCGCTTCATCAGGACAACTTCGAGGTACTCGCTGGGTACGACCATCGTGCCGTCATCGGCTTTGTTCAGGCGCGCGATGACGTCGTACAGATCCTTCTCCAGACTTGTCCGCTGAGACACATCAAGAGCGGAGAATGCTTTGAGCACAGGGCCGTAGTACGTCTTGAAGACCTCGACGAAATGTCGATCCGAGCGATAGCGGAAATTGAAGATGCGCGGCTCGGTCTTGATCCAGGCCGCCGTGGATCCGAACAGTTCAGTTAGCCGCGCGCGTGTGCCCCACAGCATTGGAGATTTTGCTGCCGGAGGCGGCGGCAGATATTTGCCAAGCGTCTTGAAGAGCTGCCCGATGAATCCGTCCGGAGTCCAGTTCGTCAGACCAATTTGACCACCGGATTTGCAGACGCGCAGCATCTCGGCAGCGGCACGGTCCTGGTTTGGAGTGAACATGACGCCGAAGGTCGAGATCACGGTATCGAACGAAGCGTCTGCAAACGGCAGCTCCTCGGCATCAGCCACCTTGAAATCGATATTCAGGCCTTCGGCCGATGCGCGGGCGCGACCATGCTCCAGCAGGCTCGCCACATAATCCGTGGACGTGACATCGCACCATCGCCGCGCGGCAGCAAGACTCACCATTCCATTGCCGGCGGCGACGTCGAGCACCTTTCTGCCCGACCGAAGGTCGAGAGCCTCGCAAAGCTCTTCACCTACGATCTGCAGGGTTGTGCCGACTACGGCGTAGTCGCCGGAGGACCATGCAGCCTGTTGCCGGGCCTTTATGGCTGCGAGATCGGGCGATCCGCTTGCCTCCTGCTTGTCGGGCTTTACCGCGGTTAATGTTGCAGCCGGCATCGAAATCTCCTCTCGAATTTCCAATGTGATTGAAATTTGAGTACGCTCGCCGCGCGCAAAAGACTTTGCCCAAAGCTTGATTTGTCCTTGAGGCGGGCTTGATTATTTCCTGAGGCGGGAGTTCCGGCGCGGATCAGCGAAGTGCAGTTTCTCTTTGGCGATCATATGCTTGACGACGAGCGCCGCGAGTTGCGTCGCGGCGCCGAGGCAATTGCCGTCGAGCCCCAGGTCTTTGACCTACTCATTTACCTGGTCCGAAATCGCGACCGGGTTGTCAGCAAAGACGATCTCATTGATGCAATTTGGGGCGGCCGGGCGGTGTCGGATTCGACCCTCACCAGCCGCATCAATGCCGCACGCAAAGCGGTGGGCGACAACGGCCAGGATCAGAAATTGATTCGCACCGTCGCCCGAAAAGGACTTCGCTTTGTCGGCGATGTGCAAATGCAGCCCTTGCTGCTTGGATTACATCCCGATGGCGCTCGGTCCCAATCCGAATTCCACGACAGCTTGCGCGCTGCTTTGCCACTGCCCGATCGCCCTGCCATTGCAGTGCTTCCCTTTGTGAATATGAGTGGCGAGCCGGAGCAGGATTATTTTTCCGATGGCATCAGTGAGGACATCATCACCGCGCTTTCCAAGCTGCGCTGGTTTTTCGTGATCGCCCGCAACTCATCATTCACCTACAAGGGCAAGGCCGTCCACTTAAAGCAGATCGCGGAAGAGCTTGGCGTCCGTTACGTGGTCGAGGGCAGCGTTCGCAAGGACGGTGGCCGAGTGCGCATCACGGCGCAGCTGAATGATGTGACAACGGGCAGTCACATCTGGGCCGAGCGATACGATCGCGACATCGCCGATGTGTTCGCGGTGCAGGATGAGATAACTGAAGCGATTGTTGCCGCGATCGAACCGCAACTTTATGCCGCAGAGAATTTCCGCGCGCAACGCAAGCCGCCCGACAGCATGGATGCGTGGGATCTCGTGATGCGGGGACTATCATATTATTGGCGGCTCACGCGGCAGGACAACGTGGTCGCCCAGGCCCTGCTAGAGAAAGCCACCGCCATTGACCCCAACTACGGCCAGGCGCTCGGCGTACTCGCCGCCAGCCACACTTTTAGCGCTCACATGGGCTGGGCAGAGATGGCGACGGCGGTCCCGATAGCCGAGCGAGCAGCATTTGCCGCCATAAGAGCGGACAGCGAAGACCCTTGGGCGCATCATGCACTGGGGAACGTCTACTTGTTCAGGCGACGATTTGACGACTCGCTGGCCGAGTTTGAACTCGCGTTGCGGCTTAATCCGAACTTCTCGCTTGCGCAGGCATATTATGGCCTGACCTTGTCCTACTGCGGACGCTGGAAGGAAGCCGATCTCGCCGCGCGCCGAGCGCTTCGCCTCAGTCCGCGCGACCCGTTTTCCGCGCTGTATTATGGCATCGCTTCCTACGCGCAGTTCAGCGGGCGTAACTATGATGAAGCGATGCGGCTCGCGAGGGAATCCATCCGCCAACGCAGCGATTTCGTCGGCGGTCATAGAGTATTGACCGCAGCAGCGGGCATGGCCGGAAAGGACGATGTCGCTTTTGCAGCACTGAAGGAGCTGCGGCGCGCGCAGCCGAATATCTCGATGGCGTGGCTCGCAAACCAGATGCCATTCCAGCATGACGCCGACCGAAAGCATTATCTTGAAGGCTTTCGCCGGGCGGGCCTGGAATAACGGGACTCTGACCCTAGTCTCGCAAGCCCGCCTTCTGCAGCCCTAACAGGAA
>Ga0209382_10000726_pt1 | contig 53242 bp, 49 predicted proteins | sample SoiMetdeltSBSDD5_FD_187599 | JGI IMG/M metagenome (GOLD analysis project Ga0209382, IMG submission 187599) | Bulk soil microbial communities from a Populus tree surrounding site in Tennessee, USA - Soil MetaG P. deltoides SBSDD5 (SPAdes) (version 2) | ecosystem: Environmental > Terrestrial >...
CGGCGTCATTACGCCGCCCTTTTGTTTTTGTCCTTTTTGACGCCATGGCCAACGAAGCATCACACAACGCCCTGCCGATTGGTCGGGGTCTGCGCGGGCGCTGCCCGCGCTGTGGCGAGGGGCATTTATTTCAGGGCTTTCTGTCATTGCGGCCAGCGTGTGAATGCTGTGGTCTTGATTACAGCTTCGCCGACGCCGGCGATGGTCCAGCCGTATTCGGGATCCTGATTGGCGGATTTGTCGTTGTGTTCGCGGCGTTGATTATCGAGGTCGTTTACCGCCCGCCGTACTGGGTGCATGCAGCCCTGTGGTTGCCATTAATTCTGGTCGTGACGCTCGTTCCCTTGCGTCTGAGCAAAGGCGTGCTGATTGCGCTGCAATATCATCATAAGGCGGCTGAGGGCCGGCTTGCAGATCGGAGCGAGACGTGAGCAAGGCGCCGCGGGAACGAAAAGGCAGCGTGCTCGACGCGACACTTCTCGCCATTGCAGGAGTCGCGATTCTGATCGGGTTGGGGGTCTGGCAACTCGACCGCAAGATCTGGAAAGAAAACCTGATCACAACGATCAACGCCCGGCTCGCCCGCGCGCCCGAAAATCTGCCGCCCCGCGCGAGCTGGACCGCGCTGCGGGAGGATGGCGCAGAATTTCGTCGCGTTGTTTTCCCTGCCGAGTTCCTCGATGGCGAAGAAGCGCTTGTGTATACCGCCGGTTCTGCTTTGCGCCCTGATGTGAAAGGGCCGGGGTACTGGGTCTTCGCGCCCGCGCGCCTCGCGGGCGGCAGCATTGTCCTCGTTAATCGCGGTTTCGTGCCGGCCGACCGCAAGGATCCCGCCACGCGCGCCGAGGGCAATCCTCGCGGCATCATAGATGTCGTTGGCGTCCTGCGTTGGCCGGAGACGCGCGGTTCCTTTACCCCGGCTGATGATCCGAAGAACAATGTCTGGTTTTTGCGCGACTCGAATTCAATTGCGGCATTCAAGAAATGGGCAACCGCCGCCCCTTTCTATATTGACCAGGAGGAACCGGTACCCTCAGGCGGCTGGCCGAAACCTCGGAAGCTTGAAGCGCATTTGCCTGACAATCACCTGCAATACGCCATGACATGGTTCGGCCTCGCGCTGGCCCTTGCGGGTGTCTATGTCGTGTGGCTTGCCCGTCACCTCTTTCGTCGGCGCTGAGCGGTTTCCTTGTGAAAGGCAGCGGCCAAGGCTACTGTGCAACGACCGCCAAGGTCGTCATCGGGTCATAAAATAAAGCTAGATCAATGCGTTACGTCTCCACTCGGGGCGAAGTTCCAGCGCTCGAATTCGTCGAGGTCATGCTTGCTGGCCTCGCCCGCGACGGCGGTCTCTACGTGCCGGAACATTGGCCGGTCCTCAACCGCGCAGCGGTCGAAAGCTTCGCGGGGAAGCCTTATGCGGAAGTCGCAGTCGAGGTGGTCCGGCCCTTCGTCGGAGATGGAATTTCCGAGACCGATCTCGCGCGTATGGCCCGCGAAGCGTATGGCAATTTCCGGCATCCGGCAGTGGCCCCGCTCACTCAGCTCGGGCCGAATTTGTTCGTCCTGGAGCTTTTCCATGGACCCACGCTCGCCTTCAAGGATCTGGCGATGCAGTTCGTGGCCCGGCTGATGGACCATGTTCTGCATCAACGCGGGGAACGGACCACCATTGTCGTTGCGACATCCGGCGATACCGGCGCGGCCGCTATCGAAGCCTTCCGCGGTCGTGCACAGGCGGATCTCGTGGTTCTCTTCCCGCAAGGACGCATCTCCGACGTGCAGCGACGGATGATGACCACGGTGCCGGACGCGAACGTGCATGCGATTGCCATTGAAGGCACGTTTGACGACTGCCAGGCGCTCGTAAAGTCCATGTTCAATCACCATGTCTTTCGCGATCGCCTGCGGCTTTCCGGCGTCAATTCCATCAACTGGGCGCGAATTGTTGCGCAGGCGGTCTATTACTTTACTGCTGCCGTCGCACTCGGAGCGCCACACCGAAAGATCGCTTTCACGGTCCCGACAGGAAATTTTGGCGACGTATACGCGGGCTATGTCGCGTCGCGCATGGGCTTGCCCGTCGATCGCTTGGTAGTTGCAACAAATATCAACGACATCCTCGTCCGCACGTTCGCGACCGGGGCCTATGAGGTTCGTGATGTCGTTGCCACGACCTCGCCGTCGATGGATATCCAGGTTTCGTCGAACTTCGAACGCGTCCTGTTCGATGTCTGTGACAGGAACGCCCAAGCGGTGCGCGGACTGATGGCCTCATTGGCCCAATCGCGACGTTTTGTGTTGCCTGCGGCGGCGCTCAAGCAGTTGCGATATCTGTTTGCAGCCGATCGCGCCGACGAGCAGGAGAGCGCTGCTGAAATTCGTGCCTGGATGCGCGAAGCCAATTACTGCGTGGACCCGCACACCGCGGTTGCCCTCGCAGTAGCCGAAAAGGAGACCCGCGATCCTACGGTTCCCATGGTCGTTCTGTCGACGGCGCATCCGGCCAAATTTCCCGATGCGGTGAGGGCGGCGTGCGGCGTTGTACCGGCTCTGCCGGACAGGCTTGCCGATCTCGAAAAGCGCAAAGAGCGCGTTACCGTGCTGCCGGCAGATCAGGCCGCAGTGGAACGGTATGTTACGTCAGTATCACGCGCTTCGCGTGAAGGAGCAGCTGCATGAGCGTTGAAGTGACCCGTCTTCCTTCTGGCCTGTCGGTGGTGACCGACCGAATGCCGCATCTTGAAACCGCCTCGCTCGGCGTCTGGATCGGTTCGGGCAGCCGCAACGAGAAGCCGGACGAACACGGAATCTCGCACTTGCTCGAACATATGGCATTCAAGGGAACCAAGCGCCGCAACGCCCGGCAAATCGCGGAGACAATTGAGGCGGTCGGCGGAGACCTGAATGCGGCAACCAGCGTCGAGTCGACCGGCTATTTTGCGCGAGTGCTCAGGGCCGACGTCCTTCTCGCACTCGATGTGCTGTCCGACATTCTGTCGGAGCCCACGTTCGATGGCGACGAATTGCGGCGCGAGCAGAACGTGATTGTTCAGGAAATCGGCGCCACCGAGGACGCGCCCGATGATCTCGTTTTCGATCGCTTGCAGGAAACGTCGTTTCCTCAGCAGTCGATCGGCCGCTCCATTCTCGGCACGCCGGAAACCGTGCGCTCGTTTAACCCGACGCGGCTGCGGAGCTATTTGGCGCGCAACTATCGCGCACCCAACATGGTGGTAGCCGCCGCCGGTGCCGTTGAACACCAGGCGATCGTTGCCGAAGTCGATAAGCGCCTGGCCGGCTTCAAGGGGCCCGCTGCGCCAGAGCCCGAAGCGGCGCATTTTGGCGGCGGCACCAGAGTGGAAACCCGCGACCTCGAGCAAGTGCACATTGCCATGGCGCTCCAGGGACTATCGGTTCGCGACGAGCAGCTTTACAGCTTGCAGGTGTTCACAAGCGTCCTCGGCGGCGGAATGTCATCGCGTCTGTTCCAGGAGGTGCGCGAGAAGCGCGGACTTTGCTATGCGATTCACGCCTTCCACATGCCCTTTACGGACACGGGACTGTTCGCCCTCTATGCCGGAACGGACGAATCCGACGCTCCCGAGCTCATGCGCGTTGTAATCGACCAGATCGGGAACGCCACCGAAACGTTGAATGACACGGAAATCAATCGTGCCAAGGCGCAGATGAAAGCTGGTCTATTGATGGCGCTGGAAAGCTCCGAGGCGCGCGTGGGCCAATTGGCACGCCAGATGCTCGCGTATGGGCGCCCAATTCCGCTCGATGAAGTCGTTGCCAAGATTGATGCTGTTACCGTCGACAGCGCCCGTGCCGCTGGTCGGGCTCTCATCGGTCGCGCAAAGCCTGCAATCGCCGCACTCGGACCAGGCAGTGGCCTTGCAAGCACCGCTGCAATCGCCGAAAGTCTCGTTCGCCGCGCCGCCTGACAGGCGAGGGCTCAGCCGAAACCTCCATGGCGTTCTTTAGAACCGTCAGTTCCAATGACAACATGCCGGCTATTACCGGCAAGGGAGTCATGTTGCGCGTACCTCACAGCGCAGATTTTTCCGAATGGGCCAACTTGCGTGAGGTGAGCCGCCGCTTCCTGGTCCCGTGGGAGCCGATCTGGCCAGCCGACGATCTGACGCGTGGCGCATTTCGTCGAAGGCTCAAGCGATACGCGGAGGATCAGCGCAGCGATCTGGCCTATGCCTACCTGATCTTCCGCACGGAGGATAATGCCATGGTGGGCGGACTGACCGTCGCCAATATTCGGCGCGGCGTGGCTCAAGCGGGCAGTATCGGATATTGGATTGGCGAGCCTTTCGCCAACAGAGGCTATATGACCGCAGCGGTGCGTGCCCTGATACCATACAGCTTCATGACGCTGCGCCTACATCGTCTGGAAGCGGCCTGCATACCCGACAACATCGCCTCAGTCCGGCTATTGGAAAAAACAGGATTCCGGCGAGAGGGTTATGCCCGCGGATATCTGTGCATCAACGGGATCTGGCAGGATCATTTGCTGTATGCACGGCTCAGGGATGAAGGTGGCTGAACGCACTCCCGGACAACGCACAGCAGAAAAAGCGGCGAGCAAAAATGCCCGTACAGAGAAATGGACAAGTCATACAGTCAGCGGCCGGTATTGCAGCAGTGACAGGATTACTGCTGTTGCTTGCCGGGTGCGGCACCAGCAACCTGCTTAGTGGCTCCAGCCTCGATCTGTTCAGTACGTCTTCAAAGGCAAGTTCGGGCAGCGAGGCCAGCGCCGAATCTGCCACCAATGTCGAATGTCCCAGCGTGATCGTACGCACCGGCGCAGCCACCCTGATGATCGGCGGCAAGCCCGCCGAAGGCGAGCCGACCGCGCTTGATTTGCGCTATCAGGCTACGATCGTCCGTACCGCGCGTGAGTGTCGCGTAAACTCCGGTATCATGACCATGAAAATCGGGGTCGAGGGCCGAGTGATCACCGGTCCCGCGGGTGGCCCGGGTCATGTCAACGTGCCGATTCGCCTCGCCGTGGTTCAAGAAGGCGTAAACCCGAAAACCATCCTATCGAAATTCGCGAGCCAGCAAGTCGAAATTGCAGGTTCGGTGAATAGTGTTCCGTTCACACACATTGATCCTGAAATAACATTTCCTTTGCCGCAACCGATCTCGAATATCGATTCCTATGTCGTCTACGTGGGCTTCGATCCCACGGGAGCACAGCAGGAAAAAAGGAAGCCGGCAGGAAAACCAAAGCCGTCGAAGCCGCGTCAAAGCTGATCGAAACCGCGTCTAGTTCAGCTTCTTACGGACATCGTCGATGCCTTTGGCGATGAGTGCGGCAGCAAGCTTTCCTTTGGTTTCCGCACTGAGGATCTTCTCCGCGGCAGCGACAGCGGCGTCGGCGGCAGCGTTGCGGACGTCCGCCGCTGCCTGCACTTCTGCCTGTGCAATCTTGGTTTCCGCCATCGCAGTGCGACGGGCGACGAAATCTTCGATGCGACCTTTCGCCTCCGTCGCGAGCCGTTCGGCCTCGGCTTTGGCCCCCTCTATAATGTCTTGTGCCTCCGCTTCGGCGGCCTGTCGCTTACGCTGATACTCAGCCAGAAGTTCGGCTGCCTCGTCCTTGAGCCTTCGCGCTTCATCGAGCTCGGCCTTGATGCGATCGGCGCGGTCATCCAATGACTTCATGATCATCTTGTGAGCGCCGAAATAGGCCAGGACGCCCAGGAAGATCACGAATGCAATGGCTACCCAAGTTTCCGGATCGCGCAGCAATTCCATTGTCTTTTTCCGTCAGCTTTTAAGCGCGTCTTTGACCGCCGCAACGACGGCGCTATCGGCCGGCACGGTCCCGATCAGCCGTTCGACGATGGCCCTGGCCGCATCAGCCGCAATGTTGCGTACGTTCGCCATGGCTGCTTGCTTGGTGCCGGCGATGACCTTCTCGGCCTCCGCCAGCTTGGCGTTGAGCTGGTCCTCCAGCTTTTTACGACTGGCCTCTGCTTCTGCAGCTTGTTTGTCCCGCATTTCACTTGCCATCGCCTGCGCCCGGGCGCGGGCGTCGGCTAATGCCTTTTCGTAGGCCGCAAGCGCTGCGTCGGATTGCGCCTTGAAGGCATTGGCCTGCGCAAGGTCATCATCGATCCGATTCTGCCGCTGCGCGATAATGCTACCGACGCGGGGCAGGGCGACCTTTGCCATCAACGCATAAAGCAGGACGAAAGTGATGACGAGCCATACGAGCTGCGAAGCAAACGTACTGGAATCGAAGGGTGGGAACGCACCCTTATGCTCGCTCGGCGCTTGAGTATGGGCGGTGGTCGCCATTGCGGAATACGGTTGCCGTCTTACAGCGCGAAGAGGAGCAGGAGCGCGATCAGCAGCGAAAAGATGCCGAGTGCTTCGGTGACGGCGAATCCGAAAATCAGGTTGCCGAATTGTCCCTGTGCGGCGGACGGATTGCGCAGTGCCGCGGCGAGGTAGTGACCGAAGATGGCACCCACGCCGACGCCGGCACCGCCCATGCCGATGCAAGCAATTCCTGCACCGATATATTTTGCTGCGATTGGATCCATGATGAACTCCTTTGTTTAATCGTTACCGGCTCTCAATGGCCCGGATGGATGGCATCGTTGAGATAGATGCAGGTGAGGATGGCAAACACGTAGGCTTGCAGGAATGCGACCAGCAGCTCCAACGCGTAAAGCGCGACGACCAATGCCAATGGCAGCGTGGCGCCGACCATGCCGATGATTCCGGCCCCCCCAAGCAAAGTGATGAAGCTTGCGAACACCTTCAGCGTGATGTGCCCCGCCAGCATATTGGCGAACAGACGCACGCTGTGCGAAATCGGGCGAGAGAGGAACGACAGCACCTCGATGAATACGATCAGAGGCAGGATATAGAGCGGGATGCCCTTGGGCACGAAGAGGTTGAAGAAGTGCAGCCCGTGCTTCCAAAAGCCGTAAACCAGGACGGTGACGAAGACCGTCAACGCCAGGGTCGCCGTTATGATGATGTGAGTGGTGACGGTGAAGGCATATGGAATAAGGCCGATAATGTTCACGGTCAGAATGAACATGAAAAGCGTGAACACGAAGGGGAAGAATCGCATGCCTTCGCTGCCGGCCGTGCTTCTTATGGTATTGGCGACAAACTCGTAGGTCAGTTCTGCAGTTGATTGCAGGCGGTCCGGTACCAGGCTTCGTCTGGCGGTACCGCCAATAAGGAATAGCGTGATGATGACGACGGCCGCGACCATATAGGCCGCCGAATTGGTGAAGGCGATTTCGGTATTGCCGAATTGCGCGATCGGAAACAGCTCGCGGATCTGGAACTGGTGGATTGGATCGACAGCCATGACTACCGGTCGCTCAATTCTCTTTCGCGAACGACCCCCGCCGCTCGCATCACATTCAGCACGCCGGCTGCGAAGCCGAGCAAAAGAAATACGATGAGCCCCCACGGCGAAATTCCGAGCCAGCGGTCGAGCAACCAGCCGATCGCTGCGCCCACAAGCACCCCAGCAACCAGTTCGGTCGACAACCGGAAACCGCGAGCGATCGCGGAAGGATCGGCGGTCTGACGAGGACCGGAGCCGTTTTCGGATGGCCGGTTCGCTTTCGCGAGCCGTCCTCCGAGACGCTGGAGCCTCGCGGAGAGAGCAGCCTCGTCGTCCGGCGGTTCGTTGCGATCATCTGGGCCGCGCGTGCCGTCAGTCATGCTTTCGACCCGCGTGGATTTCAGGTTTCGCGTGTTCCGCCGCCCTAAAAGCCGCGCGGACCATACTGATCGGGTTTCAGCGAGTCAAGAAACGGCAACTGCGGCATAAGTGTTTGATCTGGATCAAAAAAGGAATGATTTTGTCAATCCAGCCGACCGTTGTGTGCATTGCCAAAAATTTTCCAAAACATCGAACGAGATGTGTTCTGAGCGGAAAAATGCAGTGCTACGCTGGCTGAAACCTTCAATTGGTTTAAGGGCAAATCCATGCGCATCTTGATGCCCATCCTGACTTTGATCTTGACCGTCGCTGTAGCGGCTGCGCCGGCGCAGACAGCGATCGGCAACGACGAGCAGAAGCTGGAGCGTGCCCCCGGACAGGATCAGAAGCCCGCCCAAGCCGAAGAGCAGACTTCAAATCGAACAAAAGAGAATGTGTCGGCCGGCACGCCAAGTCGTTTCAGCTTTAACCGGGTGGAAAATGGCTTCCTGCGGCTCGATAACAGCACAGGCGAGGTCGCCTACTGTGGCCAGACTGCAGCCTGGACTTGTCAGGTTGTTCCGATCGACGGAGCATCAAATGTTGAAAATGCGAAAAAGGACCATTCGGTTCTGAACGGACTAAGAACTGAAATTGCCCGATTACAGGAAGACATTGCGGCACTGAAGAAAGAAGTTGCCGCTCTGAAAGAACCTCCACCGCCACGCCCCCCGGCGGATGTGGCGCCGCCGTCCGACAAGGCCCCTGATGTAACGATCAAACTGCCGAGCCAGGAGGAGATGGCGCGTGCGCGTGAGTTCATCGAATCGACCTGGCGCCGCCTGGTCGAGATGATTGTTACGATGCAAAAAGACCTGATGCGCAAAAGCTGAACGGAAGCTTCAGCCTCACGCCATGCCGGCCCGAATGTCCCCAATCATCGAGGCCAAGCCGGAGCTGATCGCCAGCACGACCTTGCACGTTCAAACCCAGGGGACAGGATTTATCGACATCACAAGCAGTGCGGCGAACTTCATCGACCAGGCCGGGGCGGGTGACGGTACATTGTTGATTTATTTGCGGCACACCTCGGCTTCACTTGCGATCCAGGAAAACGCCGATCCCGACGTGCAGACCGATCTGATTGCGGCGCTCGATCGGCTCGCACCGGAAAGCGCGCCCTGGGTCCATGACGTGGAAGGGCCGGATGATATGCCGGCGCATGTCAAAGCGATGCTGAACGGAGTGTCGCTGCATATCCCGGTTGCTGCCGGCAAACTCGGCCTTGGCACCTGGCAAGGCATCTACCTGGTCGAGCACCGCCGCCGGCCGCACAGCCGGGAGGTGACGCTTCAATATATCGGCAGCCGGAAATGAAAACGCCCCGCATTGCGGGGCGTTCGCGAAGAAAGAAGACCGGCGGCGATATCTCGCCGCCGGTCGCTTTAGCAATCACCCTTTTTGGATCGCAACACCGGAACCGGTCCTGATATCCACGCCCTTGGTGTCGCGCAGGAATATCGCGCCGATGACGAGCGTCATCACCGCCACGATGATCGGGTACCAGAGCCCTGCATAGATGTCGCCCGTAGCTGCCACTACAGCGGTAGCGAGCAGGGGCAACATTCCGCCGAACCAGCCGTTGCCGATGTGATACGGCAGCGACATCGACGTATAGCGAATCTTGGTCGGGAACATTTCGACCAGGAATGCCGCGATCGGCCCGTACACCATGGTTACGTAGATCACCATGATGACAAGGATGAGCTCGGCCATAACCCAATTGACCTTCTTCAGGTCGGCCGTCTTTGGAAAGTTCTTGGCGGCGAGGGCTGCGGTCCACTTGGCGTTGTCCCAGCCCTGTATCTTGGTGCCGCCGACATCCATGTCAACAGACTTGGATCCGGGCGCATGCACCGTCTTGAACGACAGGCCCAACTTGGTCAGGAAGTCCTGCGCCCGGTCGCATTCGGAGAATTTCGACCACGGGCCGACGAAGATGTGGAAGTTGCACGTCGCCTGATCGGCAGAGACCGTGATCGGATTGTTTTTCTGGAAAGCTTCCAGATCCGGATTGACGAAGTGAGTCAACCCCTGGAACAGCGGGAAGTAAGTGATCGCCGCAATCGCGCAGCCGGCCAGGATGATCTTGAGCCGGCCGATACGGTCGGACAGCCATCCGAAGAAGATGAAGAATGGCGTACCAATGATCAGCGACAGGCCGATAAGGATGTATGCGGAGATCAGCTCAAGCTTCAAGGTGATGAGCAGGAAGAACAAGGCATAGAACTGGCCCGTGTACCACACCACACCCTGTCCTGCCGTCGCACCGAGCAGCGCGAGCAGCACGTACTTGTTGTTGGGATAGTGGAAGAAGCTCTCGGTCAGAGGCGCCTTCGAACCTTTGCCCTCTTCCTTCATGCGCTGGAAGATCGGCGTCTCGTTCAGTTTGAGCCGGATATAGACCGAGAAAACCAGCAGGATCAGCGAGACCCAGAAAGGAATGCGCCATCCCCATTCGGCGAACACCTTCGAGTCCATATAGACTCGGCAGAAACCGATAACGACCAGCGCCAGGAAGAATCCGAGCGTCGCGGTGGTCTGGATGTAGCTCGTGGTGTAGCCGCGCTCGTCGGGACGTGAGTGCTCGGCGACATAAGTTGCCGCCCCGCCGTATTCGCCGCCCAGTGCCAAACCCTGACACAGGCGCAAGGTCACAAGCGCAATAGGCGCCAACCAGCCGATACTTGCAAACGTTGGCAGAAGACCGACCAGGAACGTCGCGGCACCCATGACCACGATGGTGACAAGGAAGGTGTACTTGCGTCCCACGAGGTCGCCGATGCGGCCGAAGATGAGCGCACCGAACGGACGAACGAGAAAGCCAGCGGCGTAAGTGGCAAAGGCCGACAGCAAGGCTGCCGTGTCGTTGCCGGGTGGAAAGAATAGCGAAGCAAAGAACGGAGCGAGTGTCGCGTAAAGATAAAAGTCATACCACTCGAAGACCGTGCCGAGTGAAGATGCGAAGATGACGAATTTTTCGTCCTTCGTCATTCCACTGGCACGGGTAGAAGTACTAGCCACTGTGCTCATAATGAGTCCCCCGTTGGTGTTGTTTCCAACCGCTCCGCCTGTTGAGGAGAATACGCAGTTCGACCGGGCCGACCGATCCTGCGCCCCCGCTGGCGGTGGTTATGAAAACTGTAGTCTGGCGGCTTGAGCCGCCCTATTCGACTTTCGACGAAGCGGCCGGCCTAAAGTGTGGATTTATCAAAGGCTTTTTGCACTGCAACCTGGAACCACCAAGGCAATTTTCATCGCACGGTGAAAGGCTTGCACTCGAAGAAGGAGGGGAGGAACATAGATTAAAGCGCAGATATCGTGCGAAATGATGCGGCGCATGGCCGCGCCGCCAATAAATCCGAGGGAACGTGCCGGTTTGACTGAAGCGTTGCAGTATCGACTGGTCATTGCCGACGATCACCCGTTGTTTCGCGGCGCCTTGCGCGAAGCGGTTGCAGGCCTGTTGGAGCAGGTGGATATCGCCGAGGCCGGCACGTACGACGAACTCGTCGAGCTGCTCGAGCGCAACGGCGAAGTCGATCTTGTCTTGCTCGATCTCGCCATGCCCGGCGTTCGCGGGTTTTCCGGCCTCATGTACATGCGTGCTCAATATCCGGGTGTGCCGGTGATCGTCGTGTCTGCTAATGACGATCCGGCAGCGATCCGCCGGTGCATGGACTTCGGGGCTTCCGGGTTCATTCCGAAGACGCTGGGCGTTGATGCTATGCGCACGGCCATCTCACGCATTCTCGGCGGCGACGTTTGGACGCCACCCGATGTCGATCTTACCGGCGAATCGGATGCGGCGTCGGTCGAGTTGATGGCACGCATGGCGACGCTTACGCCGCAACAAGTGCGTGTGCTGATGATGCTGTCGGAAGGGCTTCTGAACAAGCAGATTGCCTTTCAACTGGGCGTGTCGGAGGCGACCGTTAAAGCGCACGTGTCGGCAATCCTGCAGAAGCTGGGTGTCGAGAGCCGCACGCAGGCAGTCATCGCCGCCGCGAAGATCGAATCCGGCCAATGGCCGCAAGGCATCGCTGCCGAAGGCTGATCACTATTCCGCCGCTGCGGTTGCCAGCATCATGCGCCATTGCGCCAGCAGCGCACGCAGGGCAGCTGGCCTTATCGGCTTGTGCAAGACCTGAACGCCCTGCGCGCGCGCCTGCTCTCGTACCGCGGGCGAGCGATCGGCCGTGATCAGGATTGCCGGCAGGTCGCCATATCGGCGGCGAAGCTGAACAATCGCCTCGATACCATTGCCCTGGTCGAGATGGTAATCGATCAGCAACCCATTGGGCGTCAGAGGGCCGGTGGAAATTGACTCGATGGCACGCCCCAGGTCGGGTGCCTTAATGACGTCGCAGCCCCAGCCGCGGAGCAGGGTTTCCATGCCGTCAAGCACCGATGGCTCGTTGTCGATACAAAGCGCGGTAATGCCGGCAAGCTGTCCGGGATCGATGCGGGTTTCCTCGCGTGCCGGCAGCTCGACCGGCGCTCCCTTCGAGCGCGCCACGGTCACCATGAAATGCGAACCGCGCCCTGTCTCCGATTCGAGATCGATCGTGCAGTCCAGCACTCGGGCCAGGCGCTCGACAATAGACAGGCCGAGTCCCAAGCCGCGCGCGATCTTTGCCCCCTGATCGAGCCGATGGAATTCGACAAATATGTCACGCCACCTGGATCGCGGAATGCCGACGCCGGTGTCGTAAACGTCGATCCGCAGATGGTCGCCGCGCCGGCGGCATCCAATGAGAACGCGCCCCTGCGGCGTATACTTGATGGCATTGGAAACGAGGTTCTGGATCAGTCGCCGCAACAGTCGACGATCGGATCGCACCACGATCCCGCATGGCACGAAGGTAAGGTCCAGTCCCTTGGCGGAGGCGAGAGGGGCGAATTCCACCTCGATCTGACGCATCAAGTCATCGATGCGGAAGCTGGCGAACTCGGGGCGCAAGGCGCCGGTGTCAAGCCGCGAGATGTCGAGCAAGGCGCCGAAAATCTCTTCGACCGCCTCGAGTGACGCGTCGATATTGTCAACCAGCCGCCGGTCCTCGCGGCCGCCGCGTTCAATCAGGCTGGTGACGTACAGTCGGGCGGCATTGAGTGGCTGCAGGATGTCGTGGCTCGCCGCCGCAAGAAACTTGGTCTTGGAAATGTTGGCGGCATCGGCCTCGCCTTTTGCCAATTCGAGCGCCGCGTTGAGCCGGGTCAGTTGCTCAGTGCGTTCGCGAACCCGCCGTTCCAGCGTTTCGTTGGCGCGCTCCAGCGCCTCCGCCGCTTCGACGCTCGCTGTAATGTCGGTGAAGGTCGTCACAATGCCGCCATCCGGCATGCGATTGGCGCGCACCTCGATCACAAGACCCTGTGCGAAGCGTTCGAGGAACGGCTCGCTGCCCGAAACGTAACGGTCAATTCGCTTGCGAACGAATACTTCGACAGTTTCGGGAGGAACGTCGGCTCGCTTGCCGTTGAAGCGCAGGATGTCGGCCAATCCGATACCAGCACGGGTCAGGCTCGGCGGCAGATCCAGAATTTCACCGAACTGCCGGTTCCAGCAGATCAGCTGCAATTCCTTGTCGAATACCGCGATCCCCTGACGCACGTGATCGAGCGCGGTCTGCAGGATCTCGCGGTTGTACTGGATAGCCGCATTGGCATCGTCCAGTAATTTTAATGCGGCCTTGGTCGAAACCGTGCGCTTGCGCAAAAGCAGCGACAAGACGAGCCGCGAGGAGGCACCGCCGATTGCTGACGCAAGCGTATGCTCGGCATAGCGGATCAACCGGAAGTCGGCGTCGTCTTTCGGCTCCATGCTGATGCGTTGCGCACTTGCAAAGCTTTCAAAAGCGGAGCGCGTGCGTTCCTCGCCGAGATAGCGCGCAACGGTGCTCGTGAGTTCCTCTACCGTCACCGAGGAACGCCACAACCGGAAGCTCGGCGCGATCGGCGTGAAATCGGACGGCACAAAGGTGTTGGCCTGCAGGCGCTCTATCGGCGAAGGCTCCCGCCGCAGCGAGAAACCAACGTAGAAAAGGATATTCAGCAGAAGGCTCCAGGTGACCCCGTGCACCAATGGAGGCAAATCGAGGCCGAACAGGTGCTGTGGCCGCAACATGCTGAGCCCTGCCGGTCCATGGGTGAGGATCCGCTCCCCGATTACACCGATGTCGGACAGGGTTGGGAGAAAAAGGGTATAGCCCCACACCAAGAAACCGGCGGTCATGCCGGCGATGGCTCCGGCCGCTGTCGCGCGACGCCACAGGAGTCCACCGAAGAAAGCGGGCGCCAGTTGTGCAATGGCTGCGAACGAGAGGAGGCCGATCGAAGCCAGCTGCGCTTCGCCTGCCGAGCGGTAGTATACGTAGGCAAGAAGAAGAATCGCAAAAATCGCCAACCGCCGGACGGTCAAAAGCAGCGAACCGATGTTTTCCCGGCCCCTTATCAGTGCCCCGCGCCGCTGCAGCACGAAGGGCATAACCAGATCATTCGAAACCATGATGGAGAGCGCGACCGATTCAACAATCACCATGGCGGTCGCTGCCGACAGGCCGCCCACGAACGCGGCGATGGTAAAGAAATTGGACCCGCTTTCGAGCGGCAAAGCGAGCACAAACATGTCGCTGTCGATTTTTCCGGCCGGAAAGGTCAACAGACCTGCAATCGCTATCGGCACCACAAATAGGTTGATCAGGACGAGATACACAGGATACAGCCAGACAGCGCGCTTGATCTCCTTTTCGTCGTTGTTTTCGACCACGGCGACATGGAATTGCCTGGGCAACAGGATAAACGCCACGAACGACAGCAGCGTCATGGCAAGCAAGGTATCGGCGCGCGGTTCTCTGGTGAAAATCGCGGCGGTCGCAGGCCGTTGCATCGCTTCGTTGAATAGCGCTACCGGGCCATCGAACATCCAAAACGTGACGAAGATTCCAACCGCCAGGAATGCGAGCAGCTTGACGATCGATTCCGTCGCAATGGCCAGCATCAGCCCGTCCTGATGTTCGGTGGCGTCGATGTGACGGGTGCCGAACAGAACGGCGAAAGTCGCCATCGAGAGCGCTACGAAGAGCGCAATGTCCCCGAGAAGCGGGCGGGTAACCTCGGTGCTTGAAGTGATATGGGCAAGGATCGTTTCAAGCGACGATGACACCGCCTTCAGCTGCAACGCGATGTAAGGAATAGTCCCGATGATCGCGATCAGGGCGACTGTCGCGGCAACCGCCTGGCCCTTGCCGTAGCGCGCGCCGATGAAATCGGCGATCGAGGTGATGTTCTGCGTCTTGGCGAGCCGCACGACCCGCATAAGCAGCGAGCCGAACAGGCCGATCATCAGCACGGGCCCGACATAGATCGTCAGAAAATCAAATCCCGTGCGTGAAGCCAGTCCGACTGAACCGAAAAATGTCCACGAGGTGCAATAGATCGCCAGCGATAGTGGATAGATGAACAAGCGCGCGCGACCCTCGCGACCGAGACCGCGAGTGCGGTCGCCATAGCTCGCGATCAGGAACAGCAACCCGATGTACGAGAGCGCAACGGCGATTACGACCCAACCCTGCAGCATGAACTCTCCGGATCGGGACCAGACCCGACGTGGCCAGGACTGTGGCTAAATCACCACAGAATGCCGGCGCGGTCTATCGATGCTCGCCAACCGCACCCACTTACCAATCGCCCCTCCAATCATACCTTAAACTATTGTTATACCAGCACTTTTGACTTCACCTCGCGGCTATATCGCTGCAAAATGGATCGCTGCGTTGACACTGCTAAGTAAGGAAGCGGTCATGGCTTTGGAGTCCCCGGGAACCCGCGACCTTTTCATTGTCGATGACGACATGATGATGCGCGACGCGCTTTCGGTCGTTTTCACGCTGGCAGGCTATCGCGTCATCGTTTTTGTCGATGCCGGCACGTTTCTTGCTGCTGCGCGCACTCGCGTGCCGGCTTGCGTGTTGCTTGACCTGCACCTGCCCGACCAGTCCGGTGTCGCGGTTCTCAAGGAACTCAACGCGCACAGCTATCCGGCTCCAATCTTCATTATAACTGGCGATGCTGACGTGAGTTCGGCCGTCGAGGCCGTAAAAAACGGTGCGTTCGACTATCTCGTAAAACCGCTCGATGCACGCGCCATTGTCGCGCGCGTCAACGGCGCTATAGCGGCATTCTCCGATCGATTTGGAAATGCCAATGACAACTCGATCGATTTTCCGGGACAAAGTCTATTGACGCCGCGCGAACGCGAAGTGCTAGCAGAAATCGCCGGCGGTGCTTCCAACAAGGAAGCTGGCCGACGACTCGGCATCAGCCCGCGCACTATAGAGGTCCATCGTGCGCGCATCATGGATAAGATCGGGGCACGCAATGCCGCCGATCTCGTGCGCATCGTCCTCAGCGGCAGCAAAGGCCGATTTTCAACGTCGCCAGAACTGGCGACGTAAGGTCTGCATTGCAGACTCTGCATTTGACGCGGGGATCTTCACGCGGCATTGATCGCGCGCGCCGGGCCGAAGCCACACGTCTGCTCGGCTGCCCGAAAGCTCTAAGCGTTGTCCGCACCTGCCACCCACGACCGCATCGTTGCACTGCGCCATCTCGGCGAGACGCTGGCGTTCGCGGCAGTCGGCGGTGCGGCATTGGGGCTCGTCGGCATCCCTGCCGGCTGGCTATCGGGTTCTATCCTGGCGGTCGCCGGCGCATCGTTGGCGGGACGGCCGATGCATGTGCCCACATCTTTGATGCGTGCGATCTTCATCCTGATCGGGATATCGCTCGGCGCCGTGGTCACGCCCGAGACATTGCACGGCATCGCTACCTACCCGCTGAGCATCGGCGTCCTGCTTGTAGCGATGATCGTTATCTCCGTCTGCGGTGCGGCCTATCTGAGGCTGGTGCACAACTGGGGCAAGGTCGACGCATATCTGGCCGCCGCGCCGGGAGGAATGTCACAAGTGCTGGCGTTGGGCGCCGAGCTCGGCGGCGACCTGCGCGCCATTGCGATCGTGCAAAGCATACGAGTGGTGGTGATCGCCGTGGGCTTGCCGGCCGGATTGTCGGCGCTCGGCCTGGTCGGTCATGCTGCGCCGAGAGTGACCGGCGCCCTGAGTATCGCCGTGATCGATGAGCTCGCGATCCTGATATTGGTCTCAAGCGTTGTTGCGATCATTGCCTACAGAGTCCGCTTTCCCGGCGGCCTGCTTTTCGGAGCCATGCTCACCTCTGCGGTGCTGCATGGGAGCGGCCTTATTCAAGCCGTGATGCCTTGGTGGGTTGCCAATGCGGCGATGGTCGCAATGGGCGCAATTACCGGCTCACGCTTCGCCAATACGCCGCCACGGCTGTTGCTGAATTTCATTGGCGCAGCATTCGGCTCGTTCGCGGCCGCCGTGACGATAGCGGCGGTGTTCGCAGCTGTGCTGATCAGCGTATTGTCGTTGCGCGTTGCCGAAGTCATGATCGCGTTTGCGCCCGGCTCCGTCGACGCAATGATGCTGCTGGCTCTCGCGCTTAACCTCGATCCGGTCTACGTCGGAGCGCATCATCTCACGCGCATTTTCTTCGTGTCGTTGACGATACCGCTCGTGGCGCGTCGAACGGCGCGTTCGCTCAAGATCAAAAGCGAACCCAAGCCGCTGCTCAAGCGGCCTCCGTTTCAGGACTGAGACGTTAGTGATTGCGCGGCTACTCGGCCGCGGCCGCCCGCGATCGCAACCGCAAACCAAGCCGTTCCCACACGTCGATGAGGGCCTCGGCGAGCGCGTTGACCAGCGCGTCGTCGTGATAGGGCGAAGGCGTGATGCGCAACCGCTCCATGCCGCGTGGGACGGTGGGATAATTGATGGGCTGAATGTAGATGCCATGCTGGGACAACAGCAGATCACTCGCTGCCTTGCACCTTTCGGGATCGCCAACGAGAAGCGGTACGATGTGCGTCGTGCTCGGCATGACCGGCAAACCAGCCGCGTCGAGCATCGCTTTGACCCGCGCCGCCCGTTCTTGGTGACGTTCACGCTCCCAGCTCGATGTTTTCAGGTGGCGGATGGCCGCCGTAGCCGCAGCGCAGATTGCCGGCGGCAGTGCAGTCGTGAAAATGAAACCCGGCGCATAGGAGCGCACGGCGTCCACCACGTTCTCGTTTGCCGCGATGTAGCCGCCCAGACAACCGAACGCCTTCGCCAGGGTGCCCTCGATCACGTCAACGCGCGTCATAGCCTTGTCGCGATCGCAAATGCCGCCACCACGCGGTCCATACATGCCGACGGCATGCACTTCGTCGCAATAGGTCATCGCCCCGTACCGTTCGGCTAGGTCGCAGATTGCGTGGACGGGCGCGATGTCGCCGTCCATGGAATAAAGGCTCTCGAACACGATCAGCTTCGGACGCGCTGGATCGGCAGCCTTGAGCAGCTCGTCGAGATGACCGAGATCGTTGTGACGCCAGATCTGTTTTTCACAGCCGGACCGGCGCACCCCTTCAATCATTGAATTGTGGTTGAGCGCGTCGGACAACAGCAGGCAATTTGGCAACAACCCGGCGATCGTGGCGATGCCGGTTTCGTTCGAGACGTATCCGGACGTGAAAACTAGCGCAGCCGGCTTGCCGTGCAGGTCGGCGAGCTCGCGCTCCAGCTCGACCAGCGGATGATTTGTGCCGGCTATGTTTCGGGTGCCGCCTGCGCCGGTGCCCATGCGGGCGGCAACATCGACCATGGCGCCGATCACCTTGGGGTGCTGCGCCATCCCGAGGTAATCGTTTGAGCACCAGATCACGACATCGCGGGGGCCCTGGGGCGAATGCCAGATAGCATGCGGAAACCGCCCGGCAATACGTTCGAGGTCCGCGAAAACCCTGTAACGCCGTTCGTGCCGCAACCGGTCGAGGGCAGACGCAAAATAACCCGTGTAATCCATAGTCCTTACTTTCCCGCCCCGCGGCACCTTTTAGAAGGGTTCCAGGGTACTTGTCGAGGCGAGATTCGTCGCGAAGGCCGGATTACTGATTGATCGCGGTTAATACCTAAGTCCTATCGAAACGATGCGAGGTCCACGTATCCGCGTAACAAGGATGCGGCTCACGCTCGCATCTCCTCTTTCGCGGCTTCGCGCCCGACATCGATCCAAGTGCCGCGTTGATGCGATCGTCGTGCCGCATCGATGAATTGCTGCACGCGATAGCCTTCGGCAAAACCGGGGGTGGCGGCGCCGCCGCTTTCGATGGCATCGAAAAATATTTTTGCCAGTCGGGATACCGGCGCGATGCGGCCATCGGGATACTTTGCGTCGACGGGATCGTCGGTCGCCACACGAACGAGCGGCGCGTCGCGCCTGGCGTGCCACAGCTCAAAACCCCGCATATAGTCCGCGCCCGGGTTATGCAGCATCAGCGTTCCGTCCTCGCCGAAAAACTCGATGCGGTGTCCGATGCCGAGATACGATGCACAGCTCATTGAGAGCGTCACCAGCGGACCACTCGCAAGCTGCAGAGCTATGCCCACCGTAGTCTCCAGCTCACTGTCGCCGGGCAAGCCGGATACGCGCGCGGACAGGCCCTCGATCGGTCCGCAGAACCACTCCAGATAGTGGAAGCAGTGGGAAATGAAATTGCCCAGTACTCCGCCGCCATCGTCGCCCACCGTTTTCCAGTTGCGCATGCGCATCTGGATGGCGCGGCTCTCGACATGCCAATGCACGGTGACATGGCGCAGTGCGCCGGTGGCGCCGGCATCGAGCATGGTCTTCGCTCGCTGCCAAGCGAGGATCTGATGGAAATTGAAATCGACCATGGTCGGCTTGCGGCTCACAGAAGCCTGTCTGAGCATGGCCCGCGCTGTGCCAAGATCGCTCGCAAGAGGCTTTTCGGCGAATACCGGTTTTCCGAGCTGCAGGGCGTGAATTGCGATCTGCGCCTGCAGGCTTGGCAGCGTGGCGATCGCGACAACCTGCACGTCCTTGTCCTCGACCAGCGCATGCCAGTCGCCATAGGCTTTCGGCACGCTGGCGGCTTGCGCAAGCTCGGCCGTGCGCGCGGAATTGCTGCCGGCCAGCGCAATCACCTCGCAGCGTGAATCGGCACGGAATGCTGGCAACTGCACGGTTCGCCCATAATTGGTGCCCACGATGCCGAGACGGATCACGATGCGACGCCTTGCCAAACAGGATTTTGCCTTGCGCGGCTTGGATTTGAGCCAAATCGACATGCTAGGCAAGCGCGAATTGCCAACCTCAGACGACACGTTTGCGCTGGAGGCAGCGGCTTGCATCGGGGCTCGAGCGGCTGCAGAAGTATCAGCATGACCGACAAACCGGCCGGCATCGCCAACGGCCTCACCAATTATGGCGACCAAGACTTCTCTCTTTATCTGCGGCGTTCCTTCGCGCAGTCGATGGGATATTCGCGCGCGATGCTGGCAAAGCCCGTTGTTGGCATTGCCTACACTGCATCCGGGTTCAACAACTGTCATCGGCACTTTCCGGAACTGCTGCAGGCGGTGAAACGGGGCGTTCTCACCGCCGGCGCCTTGCCGGTTGAATTTCCGACTATCTCGCTGGGCGAAGTATTCCTGAACCCGACCAGCCTGAAATTCCGCAATCTGATGTCAATGGATACCGAGGAAATGGTGCGCGCACAGCCCATGGACGCGGTCGTGCTGATGGGCGGGTGCGATAAGACGGTGCCGGCGCAACTGATGGGTGCGGTGTCTGCCGGGAAACCCACCATCATGCTGGTGGCAGGCCCGATGATGACCGGGCGCCATCGCGGCGAACGGCTCGGCGCATGCACGGATTGCCGCCGCTTCTGGGCGCAATATCGTGCAGGCAAGATCGACGACCGCGAGATCTCCGAAGTTGAAGGTAAGCTTGCGACCACCGCGGGCACGTGCGCGGTGATGGGCACCGCTTCGACCATGGCCTGCATTGCAGAAGCGCTCGGCATGATCCTTCCCGGCACGGCTGCAATCCCTGCCGTGCACGCCGATCGATTGCGTGCTGCGGAGGCAACGGGGGCGGCCGCCGTCAAATTGATTGGCTCGAAGCTGACACCCGATCGCATCGTGAACCAGAAGTCGGTCGAAAACGCGCTGCGAGTCTTGCTTGCGGCCGGCGGCTCGACCAATGCGATCATTCATCTGACTGCGATCGCCGGTCGCGCTGGAATTCCGGTATCGCTGCAACGCCTCAATGAACTGTCCGATACCACGCCGGTTCTGGTGAACCTGAAACCGGTCGGCAATGGCTACATGGAGGATTTCTTTGCCGCGGGCGGCATGGGCGCGCTGCTGCGCGAGCTGAAGGACCTGCTCCATCTCGATTGCATGACGGTGACCGGTGAAACGCTCGGCGATAGACTCGCCCATGCGAGTGACGAATGGATTGACCGCAGTATCATTGCCGAGCGCAAGAAGCCGCTCGAAGCAGAAGGCGGGTTGGTGGCTCTGTTCGGCAACCTGGCGCCGCAGGGCGCGATCCTGAAACGCTCGGCCGCCGATGCCAGCCTGTTCGAGCATGAAGGGCGAGCCGTGGTGTTCTCGTCGCTGGAAGACCTTGCTGCCCGCGTCGACGATCCGAGTCTTGAGGTTGACGCTAGGGATATCCTTGTCTTGCAGAATGCCGGACCACATTCGGCGTCAGCGATGCCCGAAGCCGGCTATCTGCCAATTCCGAAGAAGCTTGCGTCCAAGGGCGTGAAAGACATGGTGCGGATTTCGGATGCCCGCATGAGCGGCACGGCTTTCGGCACGATCGTGCTGCACGTGACGCCGGACAGCGCTTCCGGTGGGCCACTGGGCCTCGCACGAACCGGCGACCGCATCCGGCTGTCGGTCAAGCAGCGCCGCATCGACCTCATGGTTGACGATGCCGAGCTCAAGCGGCGCGCGGCAGCGTCGAAAACCGCCTCTCGCCCGCCGGCGCGCGGCTACGCGCGTCTTTACTCCCAGGAAATTCTGGGGGCCGATCAAGGTTGCGATTTTTCGTTTCTGCGGCCGCAATGAGAGCCATATGCGCAAAGCAGGCCGCCGGGTGAGCGCTGCTAGTGACCGAAGCACACATTGCGTTCTTAATTACGGTTGCGGCTAACCCGCCTTTTCGAGGGGCCGGGTGACTTCTCCTTCGCGCACATTCGAGAGAAATTTCCGCTCAAACTCAGCTGCGGGCATCGGCTGGCCGAAAAAATATCCTTGGCCTAGCTTGCAGCCCATCCGCGCGAGCAAATTGGCAGTACCGCGGTCTTCGATTCCTTCCGCAATGATCGACAAGCCGAGCAATGTGCTAAGGCCGATAGTCGAGCTGACGATGGCAGCATCTTCGATTTCGATGCCCAGCTGGCACACAAATGATTTGTCGATCTTCAATCCGCTAATGGGAAACTTCTTGAGGTAAGATAGACTCGCATAGCCGGTTCCGAAATCGTCGAGCAGGACCCCGATGCCAAGATCTCTTAGTTTGTGGAAAATATCGACGGCATCTGGGTCATCGATGAGGATGTCTTCGGTGACTTCGAGTTCGAGACGGGACGATAAACAGCCCGTCTCCTTGAGGATTTCCGCAATTTTTGCGGCGAGATCGCGCAATCGCAGTTGCGACGGCGCAAGATTGACAGCCATTTTGAGGTCAAAGCCTCGCTTCTGCCAAACGCTGGTCTGGGTGCACGCAGTTCGCAACACCCAAAACGCCAGCGGGTCCGAGACGGGAGAGTTCTTTGCAACGTTTATGAACTCACCAGGCCCAATAAGACCGCGGTAAGGATGTCGCCAACGGATAAGTGCCTCTGCACCGACTAAGGTGTCGTCTTCAAGACTGACTTTTGGCTGGTAGTAGAGCTCGAATTCATTTCGCTCGAGCGCACGGGCAAGTTCGGCCTCGAGCCTCGTTCTCATTTCGAGCTCGGTTCTGATGCTGCGCTCGAAGACAAAATGTTTGCCTCGATTCCCTGCCTTTGCGCGGTACAGGGCAAGGTGAGCATTGCTAATGAGATCGTCCGCCGTTCTGCAATTCTCTGGGAAGGTTGCTAGACCGATGCTGACAGTAATCTGTTGCTGGCGCGATTCCACAACGAGCAGTTCGTCGGTAAACGCTTGGCAGATCTCTTTTGCCAAATCTTTGGCGTTCGCTGCCCCGTTGGCGCCCTCGACGACCATGGCGAATTCATCGCCATCGAGCCGCGCCACGAGCTTTGTACGGTCAAAAAACTTGCTGAACCTCCCGGCAACCGCGCGCAGAACTTTGTCACCATAGGCATGACCCAACATGTCAATGATGAACTGAAATCCGTCAAGGCCGATGACAAGCAGGGTAATTTCCTTGGATTTGGTCTTTGTTGCGGAAATTTTTTCGCGGAGGTAGGCCGCGAGGTGGTGACGGTTCGCAAGCCCGGTCAAATCATCATATTCTGCGAGATAGCGGATGCGCGCGGCCTCGCGCTGGCGGATGGAAATGTCTCGGAAGACTGCACCGTAATTGAGCCCGTCCGTTCCCGACCAGCATGAGAAGCAGGCCTCGAGCGGAAAGACCTCGCCGTTCTTACGCTGCCCGAACATTTCAATGACTTTACCGCCGGAGGCTTGCAGTTGTTCTTGAGGCAAAGCGCATACTGAAAAGGCCTCTTGCGCTGACAGATCATTGGTAGTGATGCAAACGCTGCTGAGTGGTTGCCCCAGCATTTCGTCGGCGTCATGGCCAAACATCGCTGCAGCAGTAGGATTCCATACGGTGATGAAGCCGCTTTTGTCTGTGCACACTAAACCGTCGCCGAGCGACATGGCGATACGCTGAAAGCGTCGCTCGGCGATCAGTCCGAGCAAATCTCGAAAGTCGATTTCATCAAGGGCAATAGCTGCAAGATACGCAGCAATAACCACATGAAGCAGTGACGTATCAGCCATGATCGCGAGATTTGCCTGGAGCAACATTGCTGCAAACTCGGCCGCAATAGCCAACCCAACAAGAATGGCCACGCGAACGGACGGCAAAAAGCGCCACAGCAGAAGCATCATCAGAACTACGAGCGCTGGGCCGGAAAATCTCGCAATCAACGACGTCGAGCGCATCAGGCGGTCTTGCAGGATGGTTTCTGCGGCGAGTGCCTGCACCAGCACGCCGGAAACGACGCGGCCGTTCGGAACGCTGAATCGATCGCCCAACTCGATGGCGGTTCCGCCGACAAGCACCTTTTTGTCCTTTAGTCGCGCCATTGTGGCGGGATGGCCGGCCAGGACGTCCTTGTAGGAAATTATAGGTACAGAAGTCGGCTCGATACTGAAATCAATCCATAATGGCTTTCTGCCAATTCCGTAGCGGCCTGCCAGCACGCTACCCATCGAGGGCAAGAACTTCCCCTCGATCATTTCCCCAAAGGGATAGCGGCGCACTACGCCGTCAGGATCAGCCGACACGTTCACGATCGCTGGCCACGAGCGCTCGGCAAAGTTAGACAATGGTCGATTCAGAAAGACGCTTTTATGGTTTTCTGAATTCACCTGCTGCTCGAACGATGGAAGGATGACCGATCCGCCGGCGCTCCGAAGCGCCTCGGCAAACGCGCGATCCGATTCTGGAGTAGATGGGGAACTGAAGTCGACATCGAAGGCAATGCCTGTCGCGCCGGCGAGCGAAAGTTTGTTGATCAATTTCGCATGCAGCTCCCTCGGCCACGGCCAGACCCCGATCGCTTCGATGGAAGGAGAATCGATTGCGACGACAACAATCTCGCCGCTGGCCTGCCTCGGCAAGGTGCTAAAACGCAGACCGAGAAGGGAATTCGTCAATGCGGTCGGCACTCCGGTCAGCAATATCGCGACCAGAGAACATACGACAAAAAGATGCGGCCGAATCCTCTTCACTCCCCCTCACCGCATGGCCCTCGCAGCGCAGTGCTGCCCCGCGCCGACGTCTTAGAGTTTGCCTTTCGCCTTTGCCTTCGCGATTGCAATCCCGATCGCGTTCCCATTGCCATTTCCAAGCGCGAGACCGTTGCCGTTGCTGCCCGCGTTACCATTTCCGAGCCCGAGCCCGAGTGCGAGGCCATTGCCGTTGCCGCCCACGTTTCCATTTCCGAGCCCGAGTGCGAGACCGTTGTCGTTGCCGCCCGCGTTACTAGTGTCCTGAGCGTTGGCGTTCACCGCGGCACTTCCGAACGACAGATCCGTGCTGTTCACGGCCGCCTGCTTCGCGCTTAGCCGCTCCGCCGCCGAGACGACGGCTCCGTGCGCGATTCCGTCAGTCGCTTTCACAAAATTCAGCGTAACCTCACCAAGCGGCGCGTTGATGCGCAGAACATTGTGCGCATGGCCCGTATCGATGGACGCGAAGCGATCTTTGAGAACATTGATTGCGCCGAGGACGTGGACAGATTTTCCATTGCCGGTGTCGCCAGGCATCGCTAGGCCGCCTTTTGGCACGCGAACGCGCTCGAACGGTGACTGGCGCGGCGTTCCCTTTTCGATTGGGCTGAGCTTGCCCGGGCCGCCCAAGATCAGGCCGCCTGCTCCGGACGCGGCGACTTTCGCTGCCTGACCCGGAAGCACGAGTGCGAACTGGCCGCTCTTGAAGTCAGCGACCTCGACGCGGCCTTCGATTACCTCGACTGTGCTGCCGACAGCATTCACACTGACGCGGAATTGCGTTCCCTTGACGACAGCAGCAAGGTAGGGCGTCTCGACCTGGAAATGCTTGACGTTGCGCTTTTCGGCCTGGATGAGGATAGAGCCTGCCTGCTCGATGATGGTTGTCGAAAGTCCGTCTTTCTGATGTTCGGGAAGCGCAATCACCGAATTCGGCGAAACGAGCATCGTCTCCTCGCCGCGCGTGAGAAGAACGCGGCCACTCCGGCCGGTGCGGATCGTGTCGCCTGGCTTGAGCGTCGCTTCATTTGTCAGCGACGCTTCCTGAACTCCCGACGTTGTCATCCAAACTTCGCCGGATGACTTGCTGACGCGCCAGCTGGCGTCGTCCGCGAGTGCGGAGCCAATGCTGAGGATTCCGGCTAGCAATACCGGGGCACAGACACTTCCAATTCTGTCCAACACCGGCGCCTCCTGCGCAGTGATCGCGTCCCAAGCTCGAGACGCGCTCCCAGCCACCCGTTGGCACCGTTTGTGACGGAAATTCTTCAACATTTAGCTTAGTGCGACCCAACTAGGAGGCCGGTGCCGGTAACACTCCGTTAACCATGAAAATCTACTTTTGAGCGACAGAGGTAAATTCGAACCGCGAGAAACGCTAGGGGCATGCCGCGGATTCTCGCGATATCTCAGTCAGTTATAGCAAAGACGCGAGACCTGTCCGCTGCCGGTGCCGCGCCCCTCTTGTTAACGCTTGTGCTGACATGGGCCGTGAGCGCGTGGGCGCAGTCGGCGCCGCCGCGCTACGACCCACGACAGACCGAAAAGAGCATCGAGAATCTGGAAGCCGGACGGGACAGGCCGAAGCCGGCCGTTCGTCTGCCGAGCGTGCCAAAACCGGAAATACGTGCCAGTACCAAGCCACGGTTCAGGCTCAGGGGTGTGTCGATTGAAGGCGCGAGTGCCATTGCAGGCGATGCGCTCGCCGAAGCGTACAAATCTTTCCTCGGCAAGACCGTCTCGCAGGCCGATCTCGTGGCGATTGCCGGCGCGATGACCGACATCTACCGGGCGGCAGGCTACTCGCTCACCCGCGCGATCATCCCCCCGCAGGACATCAAGAACGGGCACATCCGCGCGAAAGTAATAGAGGGCTACATTGCCGAGGTCGCCCTGAAGGGAGATGACGTCGACCGGTTCTGGATTCGACCGGTGCTCGAGCGCGTCCTTGGCGAGCGGCCTTCGCAGCTGAAGACGCTTGAGCGGCAATTGTTGCTGGTAAACGATACACCGGGCGTGCGTGTTACCGATACCGCGATTGAGGAAATCGGCCGAGCCTCCGGAAAATTCCGTCTCATTGTTTCGGTGAAGACCTGGCGGATTTTCTCCGCTGTTGGAATCGACAATCAGGGCGCCGCCGCCGTTGGTCCCTACCAAGCTTTTGCGACGACGGGCTTCAATTCGTATTTTTTCCAAGGCGATAACCTCAACCTAAGCGCATCATCAACACCCTTCGCATTGCGCGAGTTCGCCTATGGGCGATTATCCTATGACGCGCCAATTGGAACCGACGGAGCCCGGCTCGGCTTCAACGCGCTGTACAGCAATGTCGCTCCAGGCGATATCCGGCAGCAAGTGGACAACCACTCGATCACAGAGAGCTTTGAGGTAAAGGGAAGCCTAGCTCCCCTGGAGACGCGCAAGTCGTCGCTGTGGCTGACAGGAATATTCGGCTTCAGCGAAAATTCCGAGCGCGACATCACGGGCATGATCTACAAGGATCGGCTGCGGTACGTCAGCCTCACTGCGGACTACAGATTGCAGGATAATTTTGGCGGCTGGAATTATCTGAGCGCGACGGTACGGCAAGGCCTCACGATACTCGGCGCCTCAGGCAAGGACGACGACCTCCTGTCGCGCGATGGCGCGTCGGGCAGTTTCTCGCTGCTCAATTTCTCGTTTACGCGCTTGCAGAAACTTTCAGATGTCTGGTCGGTTAAAGCCTTGGTGAACGGTCAGTGGGCCGGCGGACCGCTGCTGATTTCCCAGCAGTTCTATCTTGGCGACGCGGCTTATGGGCCGGGCTTCTACAGCGGAGACAGCGGCATCTACGGCTATGTGGAACTGCGTTTTGACCAGTCCGTTTCAAACCCTATTTTAAAAGGTTACCAGATCTACGGATTTTTCGACAAAGGCGCTGTCTGGAGCTTCAACAACAACGGACAGATTCTGTCTCTCGCATCAGTGGGCGCAGGCATTCGGTTCTTTCTGGCCGATCAGTGGCAAGCCGGCATCGGGCTCGCCGTGCCTGTTCACGCGGGCACAACCGCGACTGACGTGAATGACATGCGCGCTGTCTTTTCGCTGTCGAAAGCTTTCCAGTTCTGTCCACACAGACCTCAGATGCGGTGCTCGTAGCGGCAATGCCCCAACAGGAATTGCACGTACGCTCCATCGATGCGCTGCCCATGTCCAAAGAGCAAATGGCCTGAGCATTGTGAGACCAAAGTCCAACTTCAAAAAACGGCCGAGGGGTAGTCAAGTCCACACTTCTGCGCGGGGTCTTATGACAATCATGCGCACGCCCTCGATGATCGTGTTGATTTTTCTGACGACGACGTTGGCGACAACTTCGCGTGCGCAGCCCGACAATATTTTAGGCGATAATTACGGCATCATGGTTCCGGAAAAAGGATCCAAACGGGCGCAGCCCGAACCATGGCTCGCGCCGAAATACAAGTCCCCACGCCGGACGCAGAAGCACGCGCGCGTTCCCAAATCGAAAACCTTGAACCCGCTTGGGGCTACCGTTCCGTCGTCTGTTTACGTTCCGCAGACGGGGCGGACGTTTCAGAATTTGCCGACACTGCCGGGCTCAGGCCCGGGGGGCGCCGAGACTTTTCAGGACCGCGCCATGCGTTGCACCCACCAAGCTGGCGCCTACGGACAGGTCGGAGGTAATCGCGGCACATACATGGGCGCTTGTCTTTAATAGCTATCACAGAGTGCGCATCTCGTTTGCACCGCCGAATGTCCGCTTTTGGCGTGGAAGGAGACATCGCATGATGACCTTCGTCCAACTTCAATCGCCGCCGGAAAAGGTACTTTCACCCCATCTTGGTCTCGACTCGTAGCGAGTTCAGGGTTGCGGGCGGTTTGGCACTATTGCCCTTTGGGCCAATTGATCGTCGGTCTATTTGCTTGCTGATTCCAGCTTCGCGCTTCTACAGCGGTACATTTTGCGCGTCAGTGAGAGGAAGCAAGTCATGCCCATCAAATCAGCAGAGGTGGCCTCCCGCAGTTTTAACCCGATGTCAGTTCCCGGGCTCTCCGATGAGGCGCGTAAAGCAGTGAAAGCCGCGTTTGATGCGATGTCGGATTGGCGTATGGAGATTGTCAACGACAACGAGAAAAACCTCGAACGAGTCATTGACAAGATGGCTGCGGCTGCGCGAGCGCTTGGATGGCCGGAAGAAATCGCCCATACCACCCGTTCGCAAATGCAAACTATCAACAAGATGCAGCTTAAAATGATGGATGACATGATGGATGCTTGGGAGGGGCAACTCAGTTCACCTAACACGCCATCGTCAATACTATCGAAGCTAAAATTCTCGCCTCCGCTTAGCCCGGCCGGTAGTTGGCCCTTCGCGGCGACCTCGCAAATGGCAGACCCGTTTGGGGTTTACATGCAAATCGCGCAACAGTGGCAAAAGGCATGGGCAGACGGGATGGCTTTTTGGATGAAAGTCGGTAAGCCAAACTAGTTTGGCGGCGCGCACAATTGTGATGACGGCCTTCAGGCGAAGGCCTGCTTTGGCTTATCCGCCTTCGGGAGGTCTCAATCTTTCTTATCGGGACCGGCCTTTTGATCTCGCTCAATGCGGCGCCGTGCGGCTCTCAAGCGCCGTGTCTCTTCATCGAGCGCGTCAATTTTCTCATCGAGCCGGGTCATCTTCGTTTTCGGTGTTTCCGTGCCGCGCAACTTTTCGAGTGCTTGGCCAACGGATAGCTTGGTTGTATCAGCCATGATCCGAATATCCGGTGGGTTATAGACGTCATTGCATGGATATCGTCATTCCACTCAAACTAAGAGAAGCCTCAAGACCGACTGCCGGTCCGCGCACCCTTATGAGAACGCCGTTCGCGTTCTGCAGCGTCGCTGTTCTTGCGCCGCCCACGACTGCAAGCGCTGCAGAGCCCTGTGTGTATGTGCCAACGATGTCGGCCGCAGTTCGGAGATTGGAGGCGGTCCCGACCAAATCCACTGCCGACGCTCCAATAGTGCCGACATTGATGCCGCCGATGCTCAGTCGGTAATTCCTACCCTTAAAATTCAAGGTACCGGAGCCGCCGCCGGCGCCGATGATGAAGCCGGCTTTAACGATACGAAAACGTACTGAACCTGTCGCTGCATAGGCCTGCGACAGCGTACCGATCAGCATGATCGCCGCCATAACCGCTGCACAAAATTTTATTGGATGATGAATACCGAGCATTAGTGCCTCCCGAGCCTCTTGTTGCTAAGACCGATAACTAAGCACCGCTACGTCGACGCCCTTTGACAAAGATCAATGTTGGCAACCTTATCCTGTTGCTTCGAGCAAGTCCCCAATAAACGCGCTAGATCGTCCCTCAGAGCTGATCGGCGTTGAAGGTATCGCAACTCGCGACCTTTCCCGATTTTAGGCCGGTCATGAACCAACGCGTGCGCTGTGCCGAAGAGCCGTGCGTGAACGCGTCCGGCACAACGTAACCCTGCGACTGTCGCTGCAATCGATCGTCGCCAATAGCCGACGCTGTCTGCATTGCAGCTTCGACATCGCCAGGCTCAATAAATTGCCATTTTTCCTGCGCCCGGTTCGCCCAAACGCCTGCGAGACAATCCGCTTGCAGCTCCACCCGGACCTGCAAGCTATTGGCGTCGGCCTTGCCCATCCCACGCTGCGCCTCCTGCACCTTCGGCAATAGTCCGAGCAGATTCTGCACGTGGTGGCCGACCTCGTGCGCGATCACGTAAGCCTGCGAGAATTGGCAGGTTTTGCTGCCGACATCGCAGGCGCGAAACCGTCGCTCAAGATCCTGAAAGAAACTTGTGTCGAGGTAGACCTTTTGATCCAACGGGCAATAGAACGGGCCCATCGCGGATTGCGCAAAGCCACAGCCGGATCTTGTTGCGCCGGAAAACATGACCAGCGTTGGCGGTTTGTAGGCTTTCCCCGATTGGGCAAAGATGTCGCTCCATTGGGTTTCGGCGCTGCCAAGAACCGCCGATACAAAGCGACCCATTTCGTCGGATGGCGCTCCGGTTTTGGGCGCCGAGCCGACGTCCGCTTGTTGTTGCGTGTCGCCGCCTGAAATCATCTCCGCGCCTCCAATGAGGAGGCGCGGATCGATACCCAACGCCCATCCGATCAGACCGAGAACTACGATCGTGCCGATGCCAATGCCACCGCGCCCGCCGGGGAGGCCGCTCGATGCACCGCGCCGATCCTCAATTCGCTCGCTTTGCGGCAACTCGTCTATGCGCATGGCCTGGCCTCGCCTGAACAGAATGCTTTGGTCGCAACGGATCGTTGCGGACATAGGAAAGCAATTAAGGCCGGGGCCACATTGATCTAGCTCAAATCCTGGCATGACAAGGACAAACCGAATTGGGTGAACTGAATGTCTGTTTTTGGCTTTGGCGGATGACGATCCGCATGCGCCAATGCCCGCTTTCGGGGTAAGCGGGCATGCCACGGACGCTCCGAAAAATCCGCCTATTACCCAAAGCGGACAAGGCAGGACTTATTTGCTATTGAGCAAGATCAAGAATTGCTTTTATTGAACAACCAAGAGTCATATGGGCGTTATGAAGTAACATGCGTGCACTCGGGCTGTGTCTGGTAATTTGGGAGCTCATCTCGGCGACAGGCGCTTTCGCGGCAGATGCCCAGAAAGGGGAAACACTCGCCAAGCGTTGGTGTGCCACCTGCCATATTATATCGTCCGACCAACGGCAGGGCACTGCGCAAGCGCCGCCATTCTCGGCCATCGCGAGCAAGCCAAATTTCAACGAGACGACGGTCGCCTATTTTCTCCTGACACCGCATCCGCGTATGCCTGACATGAGCCTGTCACGTGCCGAAGCGGGAGATCTTGCGGCCTATATCGCTATGCAAAAATAGCCGCGGGTCGTCTGCTTCCGGCCCAAAGCGGGCATGCGATTTTCAACCAAGCCAAAATACTGCGACGCATAGTGCTCAATGTCGGCATACGACATCTGCTGCGGGTTTGTCCCAGCGCAAAGAGCGCTGGGTGCCGTACATTAATGGTGCGGTAGAAAAAGCACGGTGAAAGGGCGCAGCCACAGCTTGTGCCGGAAGAACCTGTTCTAAATTTTCTCAATGGAGTCAGCCATGCCCGGCCGCGAAGTCGGAGAGCCGCATTATCCAACGGTTGAATTCGTACTGGATACGATTGCCGTCTGGATCAACAAATACCGCCGCAGGTATGGCGTGCACGATGAATTGGGGCAATGCACCCAGCACGATGTAAATCGGATTGCGAAGGATCTCGGCATGTCAGTCAGCGATCTTCGTGGTTTGGCTGCGAAAGGGCCGGGTGCAGCGGATGTCTTACAGAAAATGCTGCTCGCGCTCTCTGTCGATCCAAAAGCTCTAGCCGAGACCGATCCAGCCGTATTGCGAGACCTGCAACGGATCTGCATCGTTTGTAGCCAAAAGGGCCGTTGTCAGCACGATCTGGCGGAGGGGACTGCCGCCGAGCATTTTCGTGAGTTCTGCCCCAACGCCTACACTCTAGACGCCCTGTTCAAACAGAAAGAACGGCCGTCCCGGCATTGATGCACCGATATGGGGCTGGCAGAGAAGACTATAGTCCGCCTGGACGCGGATACGCCCCGGGACTGAAGCCGGCAGGCCACGCCTGTTACTCGCTAGCCTATCATCTATGTTCGTTCGGGTGGGAGAAGCCAACCAGTTTGGCTGGCGATGGAATGACTCGACCCCAATCGACCTGATGCCGGCGTGCGGCATTTTGTCGATTTGCTGCTCGCTTGTCCCAGCGCAAAGAACACCGGTCCTGTCTCCTTATGTTGAATTCGAAAAAAGCACTGGAAGGGGATAGGCCATGAAACTGCCAAAACACAGAAATGATCGCGTGATGGTCGGCATGGGATCCGTTCTGGTCGGCCTCGCTATCATCGTGGGTCTAACATCTGCGTTGTCTGACCCTCAATTTGCAGAGCTGTGCTCCGTGCCGCGACTCCTGGGCAACAGTGCATCTGCCGCGGAAGAAACGAGCAAGCCGCGTGTCTACCATGCGCAGCCTGTCAACGGGCCAGTGTTGTTGGCGCACAAGGCGCACAAAATTGTAAAGACGGATGGCCCGATTTCAGTTGTGCGCGATCCGACGGACCTGCCGGCACCGATTGGCGGCCGCGGACCGCGGCGCGTCAAGGTCGACCTCGAAACCGTCGAAGTGACTGGCCATCTCGCTGACGGCGCGACGTATCGCTACTGGACGTTCAATCAGAAAGTGCCCGGACCATTTATCCGAGTGCGCATCGGCGACACTGTGGAAGTGCGGCTGAAAAACCATGACGACAGTGTCATGATGCACAATGTCGACTTCCACGCCGTCACGGGCCCGGGTGGGGGCGCCAAGGCGACCGACGCGGCGCCCGGAGAATCGCGCGGGTTCGAATTCACTGCCATCAATCCCGGGCTGTTCGTCTACCACTGCGCGGTGCCGATGGCCGCGCAGCACATCGCCAATGGCATGTACGGTATGATCCTGGTAGAGCCTGAGGGCGGGTTACCCAAGGTCGATCATGAATTCTATGTCATGCAGGGCGAAATCTATACCGAGCAGAAACTTGGCAGCAAAGGCGAGCTCACCGAGAGCTATGACAAGCTGCTGGCAGAGCGACCCGAATATTTCGTGTTCAACGGCGCCGCGCTTGCGCTCGCCAAGGAGAAGCCTCTCAAGGCCAAGACCGGCCAAACAGTCCGTATTTTCTTCGGGGTCGGCGGTCCGAACTACACCTCGTCCTTCCACGTGATCGGCGAAGTCTTCGACCGGGTATACAATTTGGGATCCCTGACGACCGCACCGATGAAAGATGTGCAGACCACGACCGTACCGCCGGGTGGCGCAACAGTCGTTGATCTCAAGCTGGAAGTCCCCGGCAAGTTCATGCTGGTCGACCATGCGCTGAGCCGAGTCGAGCGAGGCCTCGCTGGCGTGCTTGAAGTCACTGGCCCGGACAACGCCGACATCTACAAGGATTACAATCCGGCGAAGTCCGCGAAGTCGATGTCGCACTGACGGCCAGTCATTTGAACCCGAAACGCCGGCCTTTCCCGAGAGGCCGGCGACGTTTTTCACGGAAGTACTGTGAGCTATGATGCGTGCGCCTGTCCTCTCGCCGAACACAGGGGAATATGGCGTCACGCTCATGCTCGACGCATCACTGATTGCCGATTTTCCGTTGTTCGCCGGCCTCGATGCCGAAGCGCTCGATGACATTCTGGCGCGTGCGCACGCGAGGCACTATGCGAAGGGTACGCCGGTCTTTTCTCAGAACGAGGAGGCACATTCCTTTTTTTTACTGTTGCATGGTCGTTTGCGCGTCACCCAGGTTACGCCGCATGGCGAACAGATCGTCGTGCGTTTTGTGAGCCCCGGCGATCTGTTCGGCGTGGCAATGGCGCTTGGGCGCGACAGTTATCCTGGAACCGCCACCGCGATTGTCGACAGCCTCGCGCTGCTATGGCCCTCGGCTGCGTGGCCCGAGCTGGTCAGAAGGCATCCGGTGCTTGCAAGCAATACCATGCGAATGATCGGTGGGCGACTGCAGGAAGCGCATCAGCGCTTGCGGGAACTCTCGACGGAAGACGCCGAGCGCCGCGTCGCCCATGCCGTTCTCAAACTTGCTGACGAAGCCGGGCAAGCATCGGCGTCCGGCATGCTTATCGATTTTCCGCTCAGCCGTCAGGACATCGCCGAAATGACGGCAACCACCCTGCACACGGTTAGCCGCATCATAAGCGCATGGGAAGCGGCAGGTGTCATTGAGGGAGGTCGCCAGAAGATTGCCATTCGCGATCGCGCGCGCCTGCAGACCATCGCCGACGGCCAGGAAGCCTGATCACGCACTGTCCGCCGTCGGGAGCAACGCAGACATTTGCGCAGAGCGCCGGCCCTTTTCAAAATTCAATCGATGACGGCTGCAAACCCTACAGGGCCGCGACGAGTCGCGCAGCGCGGATAATCCCAGGAAACTCGACGCTCGCAACCACGACGACAGTTAAGAGCAGCAGTCCAATAACGATCACTATTTTGTCGCCCAGACTCGTACCCATGACGAGCCTCCCATTTGCACGCTAAACAGCTTAGCCAACGGAAGGCGCACCCCGTGGTAACCGGGTAGAAGGTTGGAAAGAATTAATACATGGTTAACGTTAACCGGGGTTTCGACCGGCATGGCGCTGATCCTCAGTGTGCGCACCCATTCATCGAACGACTGACATTCCAATGATCTGTTGAGGCTGCGCATGACATGAGCAGGATCTTGACCACGCACGTCGGCAGCCTGCCGCGACCGCACGATCTGTTGGACATGATGAAGGCGCGCCTGGGTGGCGAGGCCCACGACGAGGCCGCCTATGACGCGCGGGTGCGTAAGGCCGTTTTCGAAACCGTCGCCAGGCAGGTCGAGTGTGGCATCGACATCGTTACCGATGGGGAGCAGTCGAAACCCGGGTTCTTCACCTACGTACGCGAGCGGCTGTCGGGTTTCGAGCCGCGCCCTGACATGAAGGTGCCCTTTTACGAGGCCGAGGTGTCGACGTTTCCCGAGTACTACAAGGATTACTTCGCTCGAGCCATGGGCGGTGGGGCGGTTGCCCCGATGGTTCCGACAGTGTGCATCGGACCTGTCTCCTATACCGGCCGAGATGCATTGGCGCGCGACATCGAAAATCTGAAGGCCGCCCTAGCTGGTCGGCAGGTCGCCGGCGCTTTCATGCCGTCGGTCGCGCCAAGCGGCGCAGGGTTGAACGAATATTACCAAACGGACGAGGAGTACTACGAAGCGGTCGGCAACGCCTTGCGCGAGGAATACAAGGCGATCGTGGACGCAGGATTTTATCTTCAGATTGACGATCCCTTCCTGTCCGACGTGTATTCGGACCTGCGATACGACGACGCACAAAAGAAGCGCAAGGCTGGCCTCTTCGTGGAAGCACTCAATTACGCGCTGGACGGCGTACCAGACGAGAGGGTGCGCTTTCACACCTGCTATGGAATAAACGAGGGTCCGCGGATCTTTGACGCCAATCTGAAGGACGTCGCCGGCCACATGCTGAAGGTCAAGGCTCGCTTCTATTCCTTCGAAGGTGCGAACGCGCGACACGAACACGAATACCATGTGTGGGAGTCGGTTCGCCTGCCCGCCGGCAAGGTCTTGATCCCCGGCGTAATCACGCATGGCAGCAACATTGTCGAGCACCCGGAGCTCATTGCCGAACGACTTGTTCGCTATGCCAAGATCGTCGGAGGAGAAAACGTCATCGCCAGCGCCGACTGCGGCTTTTCCTCGCAGGCTTGTTACAAGACCGAGGTTCACCCCAAAGTGATCTGGGAGAAATTCAAGGCCTTGGCAGAGGGTGCCCGCCTCGCGAGCAAGGAGATTTGGGGGGCGGTAAATTAATGCGTAGCGGTGGGAAGTTTTCTAACGAGCGAAACCGCTCGGGGCAGCCGAAAAGCGGGAACATTATCCGATGTTGGCACTTAGCGGACATCTGTGTTGCACTGCCAAATGTTTGGTTTCGGGGTGAAAGCGGACATAAACGATTGCACTGCGAAATGCCTGCTAATGACCCAAAGCGGACATTTAGTTGGACTCATTGGCCCTCAGTCCAATCGCCTAAAGATTGGCGTCTTCATAAGTTCTCGTATCGCGTGGAAGCCCGGAGGATGCGATGTGTAAGGTCTTACCATTTACCCGTTTCTACGGCCTGGTAATCGTCCCTGTTTTGGCAACGATGCTCGCCTATCCTGCGGCCGCGCAGACCAGCTCTAATTCCGAGACCAAGACCAGCTCTAATTCCGAGACCAAAAGCACCGGCGCCGTCCTCATCAACATTGATAAATCCAGACAGAAAATGACGGTTTTTATAGACGGGGCGGAAAAATACGTTTGGCCGGTATCCACTGGTCAAGCAGGATATTCAACTCCATCGGGAACCTATACTGCCACCTCTATGAACGAGATCTGGTACAGCAAAGAGTGGGACAACGCCCCCATGCCTCATTCTATTTTCTTTAGGAAGGATGGTTATGCCATCCATGGCACCTATGAGGCGAAGTATCTCGGCAGGCCCGCCTCGCATGGCTGCGTGCGTATCTCACGTGAGAATGCCGCAACGCTTTATGCGCTGGTGAAGAACGTTGGCTTAAAGAATACCGAGGTCGTACTGACCGGCGTTACTCCGGGCGGCGAGTATAAGGTCGCGAGGCCGGAGGAACCCCGTTACGGTCAGGCGGGTGCCGGCTGGTACGAGTCCGACAATTACTATGCCCAGCGCCAGTGGGGCGGTGGCTTTTTCGGGCGCTCGTATGGCGGCCCCTATTACAATGGATCCCAGGGATACTACAGACCGCCACCACCGCGCGGATATTGAAGGTAGGCACACTCCGTTGCGAAAAGTTAGCTCACTCTTGTTTGCCAAGATTTGAAGGCGCTCGGTTTGAGTGCGGCTTACGCTCATTGCCCTCATCAATTGAGATTGCGATGTCCGCTTTTGGCCCGAAGCGGACATTCCAATTCGCGCTGCAAACGTCCGCTTTCGGGGTAAAGCGGACATCACGCAGATGGCCGAATGTCCGCTAATGACCCAAAGCGGACATGTATAGCCTTTCAGGGTGCCAGCTTTTGCCGTTACGATGCCCTGTCTTAAAGCTCCGGGGGGAAGCATGAAGCGGCGTGAGTTCATCAAATTTCTTGGCGGGGCGGTGACGGCCTTGCCGTCCTATACGGCGTTGGCGCAGCAACAAATGCCGTTAGTAGGCTTCCTGAACAGCGCCTCGCCGGACACCTATCGCTTCAATGCTGACTCGTTTCGAGAGGGCTTGACCAAGGCAGGGTTCGTCGAAGGCAAAAATGTCCGTATTGAGGAACGATGGGGTCGAGGAGACTACGAGGCATTGCCGGCCCTTGCAGCTGAGCTTGTGGCGAAGGGCGTTGTCGCCATTGCCGCTACCGGAGATGTGGCTTCTGCACGCGCCGCCCAGCGTGCGAGCAGCACGGTGCCTGTGGTCTTTACGATTGGCGGCGACCCCGTCCGCTTTGGACTGGTCAAAAGTATAAATCGCCCCGGCGGGAACGTAACGGGCATTCTTTTTAACCAAAATGTACTTGGTGCAAAGCGAGTTGAAGTCCTTCGGGAAATTGCCCCAAACATGTCTCGAGTTGCCCTGCTAATGAATCCAACCAATCCGAATGTCAAAGTTGAACAGGCGGACGCGGAGGCTGGAGCAAAGAAACTGGGTCTGGAAACCGTAACACTGCATGCGACAAACGCGGCAGAAATGAACGCCGCGCTTGAGCAGTTATTAAGTGCCAAAGCCAACGCATTCATCACTGGGACAGATCCAATCGTACTGGATCGGCGCGAGCAGATTGTTTCGTTTGCTAATCGGCACAAGCTCCCCAGCGTAGGTTTTGTTCGACAGTTCGCGGCAGTTGGCGCACTCTCGAGCTATGGCCCGAGCATCAGCTGGATGTACCGCCAAGCCGGGGAGTACGTTGGACAGATTCTGAAAGGATCAAACCCGGCAGAAATGCCTGTCCTGCAGCCGACGCAATTTGAGTTAGTGATCAATCTCAAAACGGCCAAGGATTTTGGCCTGATCATTCCGCCAGCCCTCGTGGCCCGCGCCGACGAGGTGATCGAATAAGCGATGTCCACTTTTGGCCCTTAGCGGACATTTCATGACGCGCCACGCCTATGGTAGTCCCGCGTGCGAAGCCGCACACCGCTGCAAAGTTTATTAAGAGGTAGGTCTTTATAGACTCACGGAACTGATGAACCCACGGGTGGTATAGGTGATGAATTCTCGGCCGACCAAGCTATTGATCGTTATCGCTGCCGGCGTAGGTGTCGCTTATGGCGTGCCGGTTGGGGCCCAAATACTTAAGAAAGAACCCGACGCGAACCAATTACCTTGCGGACAAAAAGTTCTCGTTGAAAACAACACGTGTCCAGCGGATCAAATTCTAGAAGTGACCGGCAGCTGTCTCAATACGACACCTACGGTTGATATTGTGCGAACCCAAAGGGGGACGCAATATAACTGTATCAAGCGAAAGCGCGACTAAGGGTAGCCAGCCAGTTCACTTCTTCATTCGCCACAATTGGAAGCCGTCACTGGTGATTGAAGCCTCAATCACCTCTCGATTTAGATTATGCGGAGGCACCGAGTCGGGGCGGATGACGCCAATCGCATGCCAGGGTCGGAATTGCGCCGGCAGCTTGTGCCCCCCTTGGTCGTCCGAAAATGCCCGCAGTTCGGAGTTGACATCCGACTTGAAAATGAAGATGCGCATGGACGGTCTTTCTGCGGGCATCGGCCCGCTGAGGTACACGAAAATGGAGCAGTCAGTTCTGGAACTAAGATGAGATGGTGGAAGCAACTACACCCACAATCTTTTGTTAGATAGGCCTTGTACCACTCCGCCACAAGATCGATCCGTCGTAGAAAGCGAGTCGTGCCGTCTCGTTAGTGACTGCCATGCAACGTTGAAGCTTGTCGCAATGGACGATGAGAAGCTGGTTTGAGGAACAGCGCCCAGTGCCCAACAAAAATACGCCTGCGCAGATCAGTTCTGGCAGCGTACTTGTGACGAGCGCATTTAGTGCTTCTCACGCCACTTTGGACCCGGACCGCGCATGTAGTGCCGCTCAGGATGGTACGCTGTGGCTTTCCAAAGCTGCGATACGGCCGACACAAATGATGAAAACAGGTGATACATTTCTTTGCGTCCGCTGCGTCAGGTTCAGTTCAAGTATGCTGGGCACCATCACGACCGCGTAAGTGTTGGGAAAGAAGCCTCAAGCCCGCCAACCACAACCATAGACGACCGCAATGCGCCGTCATATGACCGCACCGCAACATTGGATAGAATTGAGCAGAACCTTAGTCTTTGGCGCGGGAGTGCTGCCCTAAAACCACAGATCTTGAACCGCCGGGGCCGTGGCGGCTTCGCTCATTTTTACAAGGAATTGTTGGTTTACAAGGAATTGTTGGGCGGACGTCCGCTAATGGCACTCAGCGGACGTTCGCTATAATCAATGTCCGCTTTGGGGGGTAAATTGCGCGGACATGGTGTGAGGGCAGTTCATGCGTGAAGCGTTACTCGACTTTGAACGCAAGAAAGCCCACAGTAGGAATGACTGAGGCGCCAGTTCAAAGCGCCCAGGGTCTTCAATCCAACTTTTCGGCCGGAGCCCATATGGGTGTCCGTAACCTCGCTCCGAAACATGTCGGGCGAAAGGAATATCTCATAGAAATGCCTGCAATACTCAAAGGTGAGTCGCTCACGCGTCTCGCTCAAGGTGCGGCCGTTGGCGCCGTCGCCACGATGATCATCGGCTTTAACTGGGGTGGATGGGTCCTCGGGAAAACCGCTGAGACCAACACAACGCAGCGTGTAAATGCTGCCTTGGTGCAAGCTTATGGGCCTGTATGTATCGAAAGATTCAAGCAACAGCCCAACGTGGAAGCGAAGTGGGTTGAACTCACAAAGATCGATACGTGGCGCCGCGAAAGCTATATCAAAGAGAGCGGCTTCGCGACACCTCCAGGCTCGACATTGCCGAATCCGGCAGTCGCTGATGCATGTGCAGATGCGCTTAGCAAGATCATCTCGATGCAGACAACGGCCGCCAAGTAGCATCAATGGTCTGCTTTTCGTGTGTTCCCTGCCGCACTGGCAGGGACTTTTCTATACGTCCGCATAATTCGGTGTGGGTCGGCACTAAATCTCCGCTATAGACACTTGACGGACATGCCGTCTAGGAATGTCCGCTTTTGGGTAAACCGGACATGGCTTATTGCGGCGCGAATGTCCGCTTATGACCCAAAGCGGACATGGGCGAGTGCACTGCAAACGTCCGCTTTCGGGGTAAAGCGGACATGATCTCGAAGACCTGCAATGTCCGCGCCGAGCGAGTCCGGCTGACCGCAACGTCCAGCTTCTTTAACCTGGTGATGCGGGATGATTGCTAATGCGCTAATGTTTTGATGGGGCTGAAGGGGCTTCCAAAAAGGGAGTTCCCGTAATGTGTGACTATAGCATCCAAAATGTTAGGTCGCGGCCGGCAAGGGTTGGCGACAAACTAACCACACGTGACTTTGGCACCTGCACGCGCGGGTTCGCTGCCGCAGAAGATGTTGGAGTCGCGGTCTGCGTTCTTCCCGGGACGGAGCTTGCGTTTTCCAACGCCGTGACACTTACGGATCCTTTCATCCTAGGGTGGAAGGTGAAGAAATTAGATTGCGCGATGGCAATCTTTCGACAAGTCAACAAGAATGAGCCATTCAAGCACCACGATGCGCTCGAATTTCCAGATGGACGCATAGTTCTCCTGACACGCCTAAGTGAGGGTCAGGAGGCAACGGTGCTTCAACTGCCAGCGCAGCCAACGGCTGCGGCCGAAGCAGATGCTCAGAAACGCATCGCCTATGCAGACTGATATCCGTCCTCGGTGACTGGCGAAAGCGCGCTGGAGTGCTCCGACGCACTCGAAAACCAAATGCCCGCTACTTTAGCGGACATTCTAATCGCACTGCCGAATGTCTGCTTTCGGGGGTAAAGCGGACATCGAAGTGAACGGTTTTACTTCCGCTTTTGACGATGCTCTCGTCTCAAGCGCCTGAGGGCATAATGAGGCGACGCGAATTCATCACACTACTTGCTGGCTTGGCAGCTGCATGGCCGCTCGCGGCACGGGGGCAGCGGGGCGAGCGGATGCGACGGATCGGCGTGCTGCTGGCGGTCGCCGAAAGCGATGCCGATGTTCGCAAGGGGATCGCTATCTTTCAGCAACGTCTTCAAGAGCTGGGCTGGAGGGACGGTCAAAATATTCGCATCGACTATCGCTGGGGAGATGCCGATCCGCGTCGAATTCAAGCTCTCGCAAAAGAGCTCGTCGAGCTGCACCCTGATGCTTTGGTTGGCCATTCCACTCCATCGGCCAGAGGCCTTCTCAACCAGACTCGCTCAATCCCAATCGTATTTCTCACCGTTACTGACCCTCTTGGCCAAGGCTTGGTTTCGAGCCTCTCGCGTCCAAACGGAAACATCACCGGGTTTTCGGTATTTGAATTTTCGCTTGGCACTAAATGGGTTGAAACGCTTAAGCAGATTGCACCCGGTATTCGACGTGTGACCGCCATCTTCAACCCGGACACTGCGCCGTATTACGGGCTCTATTTAAAATCAATCGATGCCGGTGTGTCTTCCCTGGCTATCGAGCACATTGCGGTCCCAGTTCACAGTGCCGCAAGCGGATTATCGAATTAGCCGCAGAGTACCGTCTGCCAACGATCTACTATTTCCGTTATTTTGCTTCCGATGGTGGGCTCATTGCGTATGGCCCAGACGAAATGGATTTGTTTCAGCGTACCGCAGGCTACGTGGATCGTATCCTCAAGGGTACCACCCCATCGGACCTGCCAGTCCAACAACCTGCAAAATTTGAGCTGGTGATAAATCTCAAGACCGCTAAAGCGATCGGGATACAGATACCCGTTGCCCTCCTCGCTCGCGCCGATGAGGTGTTCGAATAGAGATGTCCGCTTCTGGCCCAACGCGGACGTGAGTTGATGCACCGCCCACGTCTGCTTTTGACCCAAAGCGGACGTTGAGTTGGCCCATAGCGGACATCCCTAGCTGCACCGGACATGTCCGCTTTCGGGGGTAAAGCGGACCTAGCTCCCGCATCGGTAGTTGCCGGCGACCGACGTTGCATCACCCTGTATGTCCGCCGTGTAAAGAAGGGTGAGCCGAATACTCCCCATTCGCGGCATTTGCAGCTGCTAAGGCGCGACGGGCGGCATGGGATTGGCACCAGCAGCGGTATGTACCTGCAAGAAGCTCTCGATTTCCGGTGATATCGAGGTAAAGCGCAGGGAAAAGGCGTTGCCGCTTCCCGCTACCGCGTCAATGACTTTGGCATAAAGAGAGCCGGGAATCTCTCGCCCATCCTGCATGAGATGCATTTTGATATTTGTCAGATTGCTGATGGGGTGATCGAGGATCGCTTCCGCCGCCTTTCGCGACAACTTCGTTAACATCCCCGTGTAGGTTTCATGTCCCAACTGGCTGGCCTCAACGATCTCGTACCGCAGGGGAACGCGTGAGACGAGCAGGACGAGTTTTTCAGAGGCATCGGGCAACAGGAGCTTGTACCGGCCACTGATGCCCATAACCTCAAAAAGGGTGACGGGGTGCTCCACCCCTTTTGCCTTCACCTCCATTCGACGGCCGACCTTGAGAATACGGCCCGCCTCCTGCCGCGTGGTCTCAGAGATCAGAATTTGGCCGCCCGTCGTGCAGGATTGAATTCGGGAGGTCAGGTTGACCTGACTTCCTATCACATCGTACTTCATCCGCTCGGGCGAGCCGATGTTTCCTACAACGACCTGCCCGGTATGTAGACCGATGCCGATCTCGATTTCCGGCAGGTTCTCGAGCCGGTTGTGCTCATTAATGCTGTCCATCGCCAACTGCATGGCAATTGCGCAGGCCACTGCCCGTTCCGCATCATCTTCCTTCCAGACAGGCGCCCCGAACAGGACGAAGATCGCATCGCCGATGAAGTCGTCGACAGTGCCGTGATATTTTTTTATGACGCCAACCATTGCGGTCAGGTAGCGGTTGAGTATCGCCACCACACGTTCCGGCGGCAGGCGCTCCGACAATGAGGTGAAGCCACGGAGATCTGCCATCAGCATCGTGATCTTGCGTTTTTCGCCTCCCATTTGCAGTCCGGTTGGAGACGCAAGCACAGCATCGACTACTTCATCAGTGAGATACCGGCCAAATGTCTCGCGAATGAACCGGTTGCGCTGTTCCACCTGCTCTGCAAGACGCTGCAGTTCCGCTTCGATGCGCTTACGGTCAGAAATATCGGCCCACGATCCGACAATCTCCTTCGGCTTATCTTCCTCGTCCCGCGTGACGGTAAAAGTATCCTGGATCCAGATGTAATGCCCATCACGGTGTCGGAACCGGTACTCAATCACACCGCCGCCCTGGTCGATCAGACGATCGAGTTCGGCGAACACGCGCGCCGAATCCTCGGGGTGAAGGCGCTTGACCCAGAATTTCTTGTCGTCGCGCATCTCCCAAGGCGCGTACGCCATGATGGTGTTTAAATTCTCACTGACGAAGGTGCAGGCATAGTCGCCAGATACCTGTGTCGTGTAGATGATGGCGGGACTCGCTCCGACTAGTGTCTCTAGATCGTTCATGAGGGCCATGCGCTGGCCGAGTGCCTGTTCCGCCTGCTTGCGATCAGAAATGTCGGCCCAAGAGCCTACGATTTCCAAAGCCTGTTCCTGGTCGTCGTGGATGACCCTGAAGGTGTCCTGGACCCAGATGTAATGACCATCGCGATGGCGGAAACGGTACTCGAGCGCACCTCCGCCGCGCTTCACCAAAGGACCCATTTCCTTAAATACCCGTGAAGCATCATCTGGATGCAGGCGCACGGTCCAGAAATCTTTGTCCTCCAGCATCTCCCACGCGGAGAATCCCATGATCCGCGAGACGTTCTCGCTCACGAACGTGCACGCGTAATCGCTTGCCTGATTGGTGTAAACAATGGCCGGCGTTACTGTCATCAGATATTGCAAACGCTCTCGCGCTGTTTGCAGCTCAACAGTGCGCTCTTCGACTCGCTTTTCCAGTTCGTCATGCGCCTTGCGAAGAGCCTCTTCCTCACGTTTTCGAGTTCTAAGGTCGGTCGCGAAGCCCACGATACCAACCTCCTCGCCGTGTTCCGCAAACAAAACCGAAGCCGACACGAGAACTGGAACACTCTTTCCGTCCTTGGTCTTTAGTGCACTTTCGAATGCGGCAACGGTGCCGCCGCGTTTACGCATCTCGCGCAACACATCTTTAGCTCGTTCCTCACCGTCATAAAGCTCCATCCAGCGCTTGCCGATAACGGCTTCCGGCCGGTAGCCGAGCAACATCTCGGCGCCTTCATTAAAAAGAACGATGTTGCCCTGCTTGTCCGTCGCAACAATCGCATCAGTTGAGCTTTCGATTAGCCGAGTCAGGTAACGTTTTGTCTCTTGCAGTTCAGTATTGGCATTGAGAGCTCTTTGTTCTGCGCTTTTGCTCCGGGTAATATCTGCCCAAGCTCCTACGAGCTCCAGCGGATGGCCATTCTCATCATTGATAACTTTGAACGTGTCCTGAATCCAAATGTAGTGCCCATCGCGATGGCGGAATCGATAGTCGAGCGTTCCCTCGCCTTTCTCTATAAGCGGAGACATTTCCTCGATAACCCGGGCAGCGTCATCAGGATGCAAATGATCCGGCCAGCACTTCGGATCGGTAGTCATCTCAATGGGCGAGTAACCCATGATGTGCCGAAGATTGTCGCTGACAAACGTGCAGGCATAGTCGTCCGATGCTTTCGTTGTGTAGATGATCGCCGGACTTACAGAGAGCAGATACTGCAGACGTTGGCGCGTCCCGATTAACTCTGACTCGATAGACTTGCGCTCAGTGATGTCCGCCCAGGCCCCAACAAGTTCGAGGGCATGGCCGGTTTGGTCGGTGATGACTCTGAAAGTATCCTGAATCCAGATGTAGTGGCCGTCTCGATGACGAAAACGGTACTCGACCGTGCCGCCTCCTCGTTCAATTAATGGTCCCATTTCTTTCAAGACCCGAGGGGCGTCCTCCGGATGAAGATGGTCGGCCCAGGTCTTGGGATCAGTAGTCATTTCTTCGGGCGAATAACCCATTATCGCCCGAAGATTTTCGCTAACGAAAGTGCACCGGTACTCGCCCGAAGCTTGCGTCGTGTAGATGATAGCCGGACTAGCGGCGAGTAGCTCCCGCAAACCTAGAGCAGTACCGGGCGGCTCGATTTCGACTGGTGCGCGGTGTTTGTCCGTCACCTCAAGCGCGCGAACCCGTTGCCGGAGATCGACGAGCTCCTGCAAGAGTTGCTTCTTGGATTTTGTCTTATCGTCAGCATAAGCCGACGAGGCGTCACCATCACCTGCCTCGCGCGCTTCACGGCGCGTCCACTCGGACGACACGCTCATCACTGGTCTCTCTGAGACTAACTCCATTTTAGTTTGGGTTATCATACGACACTGTCACATAGCGAGCAAAGATCCGCATTGCAGCTTTGAACGAAGGGCTACAACAACGGTTGGCCGCAGCGTCAGATCCTAAAAGGCCCTAAGCCAAATGACCTGCCGGTCGTCCGGTCCTCGAAGTTCATATTCGTAACGTTAGTACCGCAAGCGCTCGGCCTGAGCATACCGTCTTCGCTCTTGGCGCGTGCGGACGAGCTAGTCGAGTGAAGATGGCCAATGTCCGCTTATGGCCCTTAGCGGACATCCCTAGTTGCACCGCACATGTCCGCTTATGACCCAAAGCGGACATTGCCTGCCGCTTAATGCCGATTTTATGCGCATGTGTTGATGTAGCTCGATACGATGCCTTGTCCAAAGCCTCGGGGGAGCAATGAGACGGCGCGAGTTCATTGTGCTGCTTGGGGGTGCGGCGGCGTGGCCGACCGTTGCCATTGCGCAGCAGGATAGTAAGAAACGGCTAATCGGTTTGATTGCTGCATTCAACGACAAAGAAATGATGCCGCTTGTCGCAGCATTTCGTGCACGGATGCAAGAACTGGGGTGGGTCGAGGGTCAAAACATTGTTTTCGATGTTAGGACCACCAGCGGAGATTATGCAAAGTTAGACAAAGAAGCAGGCAGTCTAGCCTCCGCCGCAGCCGATGTAATTGTTGCCCAGGGAACACCTGGTCTCGTCGCTGCAAAAAAATCGACCAAAACCATACCGGTGGTGTTCACGCAGGTTGCCGATCCAGTCGGTCAGCGATTAATCGACAGCTTGGCTCGTCCGGGTGGCAATGCCACGGGCTTGACTAATTTTGAGTTTACCTTCGGGGCTAAGTGGATTGAGCTATTAGCAGAGCTCGATCCTACGATTTCGCATGTGACGCTCATAACAAATCCTGCCAACGAGAATACCGCACAATTTGTGAAGGTTATTACTGCAGCCGGAGACACCAAGAACGTCGCGGTTCGCGTCGCTTCGGTTCGCGACGCAACGGACATTCAAGACGCAATTGAGAATTGCAGCAAAAAGCCCGGAGGAGGTCTGGTTATCTTTCCAGATGGCTTGCTGATAAACCACCGCGAGCCGATTGTGGAACTTGCGGCCCGTTATAGATTGCCGGCGGTTTATCCCTTTCGAATTTTTCCAGAGGTGGGGGGGCTTTTATCCTATGGTCCTAATTTCAAAACCATTTTCCGGCGAACAGCAGAGTACGTGGACAAGATATTAAGGGGCGCTAGACCCGCAGATCTGCCGGTTGAGGCGCCAACCGAATTAGAATTCGTGATCAACCTAAAGACTGCTCAAGCATTGGGTCTAACGGTTTCACCCCGACTGCAAATCGCTGCCAACGAGCTGATCCAATAGGCGAGCTGATGCCCGCTTTTGGGCCTTAGCGGACATCCGAAAGGTACGCATCCATTGTCGCTTTCGGGGGTAAAGCGGACATGACCTCGACCGGCGTTTATGTCCGCTAATGACCCAAAGCGGACATCGCTCACCCCTTCCACTGACCTCATTCAGATGCGTACTATGCCTCGAGCCTCGGGGAAGGTGATGAGAAGGCGCGAGTTCATCACTCTTTTTGGTGGAGCAGCGGCAGGATGGCCGCTCGTTGTGCAGGCACAACGGCCGGGCGGACACGCAGAGGCCGATCGGCAGCTTCCATTTCCCGACGAGATTTTCCTGGACCATGTCGGGCACTTCGTGCGCGATCATGAGGCCGCGAGCCGGTCACTCGCGCGGGCGGGCTTTGCGCCGACGCCGGCATCAATCCAAGTCAATCCCGATCCGAAGGGCGGCGCGCCGCAACTGACAGGCACGGGCAACGTCACCGCTATGTTGCCGCGCGGCTATATCGAGGTTTTGTTCAAGACCGCTGATACCACGCTCGGCCGTGAATTTGATGCCGCGATGGCGCGCTACGCCGGAGTGCAGCTTGCAGCCTTTGTGGTTGCGGATGCTGCCGGGGCACACCGCCGCCTAGCCGAGAATGGTTTTCGCGTACGGCCGCTTGTTGAGTTGCAGCGTCCGGTCGATACCGGCGCCGGGGCAGGAACGGCGGCCTTCACGGTTGCGCGTGTCGAGCCCGCCGAAATGCCGGAAGGGCGCATTCAGATTCTCACACACCACACTGAGCACACTGTGTGGCAGCCGCGCTGGCTCACGCACCCGAACGGCGCGCTTGGGCTAGCTAGCATGACGATTGTGGTTGCGGATGTCGACGAAGCGGCGGGTCGCTTTGCGCGCTTTTGCGGCCGCGTAGCGAAGCCGTCGCCGTCCGGGCAGTCTATCGCGCTCGACCGCGGCCGCGTCGAACTTGTCGGAGCTGACGCATTTGCGCGGATGCTGCCCCAAATTCCCATTCCGTCGGTACCCTTCATGGGAACGTACAGCATCAGGGTGCGATCATTGTCGGCGATCAAGACGATACTGGCAGGCGCCGGGATCGCAACGAGTCCGTTGGGCGCTGATCTTCTCGCGCGCTTCCCCGAGGAGTTGGGGCAAGGGGCGTGGATATTCACGGAGCGGGGATCGGCCAGTTGATCCGCGGCGCATGAGACGGTACTGGCACGACGCCAATCATCCACGGCGGTGCAGCACGTTCGAGAGAAGTCGGGATGGCCTTCTGCTCATACTTCTGTTGTTGGCCCCACATCGGACATCCCGAACGTGCTGCCGAATGTCCGCAAATTGGGGGTAAAGCGGACATGGTGTGAGAGGTTGGCGATGTCCGCTTCTGGCCCATAGCGGACATCCGAAAGGTACGCATCCATTGTCGCTTTCGGGGGTAAAGCGGACACTGCTATTGACCCAAAGCGGACATCTAGATGCGCGGCACCGTTACCCGATGGTGCGATGTAACAAGCACAAGCGCTGCATTTTTATCGCCAGCGGAGATACGTGGAGTGGTCGATACCTTCGTTTAGGTTTTTTCTCTTTCGTATCGCCGACGAAAAAAAGCAAAACTTGGCAAGCTATCGCAAGACCGTGCGGGCTTTCGTTATTAGCAATCGACCAGTGGCCGGGCTATTGCCGGTGCAAAAGCGGCCCTCAACACGGATGGACAAAATGATTGCTGCGCGTGTTACAGAAACTTACGCGAGCCTCTTTCTCACGCCTAAACAAGCCGACGGCTCACGCTACTCCGCGATTGCGAGGGTTGGGGCCTTCGAGGTTCGCCTGCTCGAACTGCCATCCGTCAATTCTCCAGAAGAATTGGCGCTTTGGGTTGAACTTTATGATCGAGATCTTCGAGTCGGCGTTGACAGCTATAAGTGCAGTGATTTGGATGAGGCGATAGACGCCGCGCAATTCCTGACTGCCCAAGCCAGACAACAAAGCCGGGGAATCTCGGCTCCTTCGAGCGATTACGGGCGAATCTATAGCTGCCTGAGTGTGGCGTGACCGCGTTGGGATTGCTCGGCTGGTCGAGTAGCGCTGATCGTGCCCCCGATCGTGGGTGCGGTCACCTTCGGATGTCCGCTTATAGCGGACATGGGCTCTTGCACTGCACATGTCTGCTTTTGACCCAAAGCGGACATTGTGTGCCGCTTCCACTCTCTCCGTTTTAGACGATAAGATGCCGCCTCTTGACTCGGGGGCGGCAATGAGGCGGCGCGAGTTCATAGGCTTGCTTGGTAGCATTGCTGCTTGGCCGATTGGGCTACGCGCGCAACAGCTCCCTACGATGATCGGATTCCTGAGGCCCACCAAGGCCGAGGAAGGGAGAACAAATGCCGATAAAGATATTTTTTGCGCAGGGAAATGAGCAGATCGGACAACTTGAGTCAGACATCAATGAATGGCGAAACCATCTTGGTTCTAGAGCTGAGGTGACGCACATAGCTACCTCCGCCACTGAACACAAAGATGATTCCGAAGGCTGGCAACCTCGCATTGTGATAACTGTCTGGTACGAACTTTAGAGGCCAAATCCTCAAATTAGGACACCACCTTTTTGCGCGGCCTCGACAACTGCCTGGGCACTACGTGCTTCCAATAGTTTGTCGCGCGTAGTCCTGGATATCGATTTCGTGGATTCTCGTGGCGTCATGCTCCTCTCGCCGCTCTACTTGGTGGCGTTACGTATCTTTGATCGCAGAGTCGAGGGCCTTCGCAAGGGCCTTAGCCTTTGAGAGCGCTGCGCGGTGTTTCTCTTCATTGGAGCTCACACGGCCTGTCTCGACAGTCACCATGCACCGTATGGTGTCGTTGCCCCTGGAGAGAACGACCGAGAATTGATCGGTCTGAGCGTTGCGGGTGACTTCCAGCTTTTCCATTCAATGCTCCTGCTTTCCACCAGGCACCGCGTGGAAATGCCGCGCGGGTGGGGCGATTGCCTCCCACTCAGGCTACCCAAGTCTTCCGAAACATCTTGTATTTATCGCCATTCAAAGCGCGCATAGTGAGACAAACATGGTGACGCTCTGCCATTGAGGCCATTGCAATGCTCACACGCACAAAACGCGTGACGCTGACATTTCAGCATCCCTTTTCGCGCGAAGGCGTCGACCGAAGCCTAACGGCCGGCGACTATGAATGACGTTTTGCGGACGCAAATGTCTGCTTTTTGATCCAAGCGGACATTCAGCACAACCTGACACTCCCCTTCCAGAGTGCTTGTGGGGATTGTTACGATGCCCTGTCCTGAGCATCGGGGGCTACAATGAGGCGGCGAGATTTTATCAAAGTTGTTGGCGCAGCCGCCACTTGGCCATTCGTGGCCCGCGCCCAGCAGTCGGGCAAGCTGCCGAGGGTCGGCATCTTGGAACCATACGCCGCCACTGATCCTGGCTATCGAATGGCGCAGGCTCTCCATGACACGGGAATCGAGGAGGGCCGTGACATTGCTGTCGAGTGGCGTTACGCCGGCGGCCAAACCGGACGTATCCCGGCACTGGCAGCTGATCTGGCACAACTCAGGCTTGATGCGATCGTCGCCATCGGCGACGTCGCGATCCAGGCGGTCCGAAAGGAGACCGCAACGACCCCTATCATTGGCGGCAGCGATGACCTTGTGGGCGAGGGACACGTTGCAAGTCTGGCCCATCCCGGCGGTAACGTGACGGGGATCAGTATTCTTGCGTCGGAGCTAAATGCGAAACGGCTTGAGGTGCTCAAGGAGGCCGCGCCTTCGGTATCCCGCGTCGTCGTCCTTTGGGACCCCGCCACCGGCACATTTCATCTGCCGACTCTTCGAAGTGTGGCCGAGAACTTGCGCGTAGAGCTGCAGGTGCACGAGGTGACAGGCGGCGGCGTTCTGAACAGAACATTCGACGCGGCGCGGGCATGGGGCGCAAACGGCCTGAACGTCCTGGCCTCGCCGTTGCTTCATGCTTTGCGGCAGCCCATCATCGATCAGGCCGCAGCGGACCAACTGCCTGCAATCTATCAGTGGGGAGAGTCGGCGAGAGCAGGTGGCCTCATGTCTTACGGTCCGTTTCGCAACGACGTCTATCAAGCCATTTCCCGCCAACTCGCACGCATACTGAAGGGCGCTGATGTGGCGGAGCTTCCCGTCGAGCAGCCGACCAGGTTCGAGCTGGTCATCAATCTGAAAACCGCGAGGGTGCTTGGTCTTGCTATTTCGCCCTTGCTGCTCGCCCGAGCCGACGAGGTGATCGGATAGTCAACCGAATGTCCGCTATTGGCCTAAAGCGGACATCCCTAGCTGTACCGCACATGTCCGCTTTCGGGGGCAAAGCAGACATGACTTTTTGCGGCGCGAATGTCTGCTTTTGACCCAAAGCGGACCTCGGAGCCCTATCAAAGTTCTGCTTGTAATCGGTACAATAGCAACGTCGGCAATGGGGCGAGGCCATGAGGCGCCGGGAGTTCATTAGCCTTGTCGGTGGCGCGACGATCATCCCGCTGGTCGCACGCGCCCAGCAAACTTCTATTCCCGTCGTCGGGATCTTAGGAGCGACGACAGCGCAGGGATACGCGGCGCAACTTGCAGCCTTTCGCGAGGGTCTGAACGAAGCAGGATTAGTCGAGGGCCGAGATGCAGTCATTGAATATCGCTGGGCGGATGACCAATACGATCGGCTTCCGGGATTGGCTGCTGATCTTGTCCGCCGCCGCGTGGCTGTGATTGCGACAATAGGCGGAAATGCGGCTTCGCTGGCCGCAAGGACCGCGACAACGACAATTCCGATCGTCTTTCATGGGAGCCTCGACCCTGTCAAAGCCGGATTTGTTGCAAGCCTGAACCGGCCCGGGGGCAATGCCACCGGGGTGGTTACGCTGAACGTAGATACCGGCCAGAAACGGTTAGAATTAATGCACGAGGTCGTTCCAGCGGCGACTACTCTAGGGCTCCTCCTGAACCCGGCGAACAAAGTTGTAACCGAGACTCAATCAAAAGATCTGCAAGCGGGGGCCCGCGGATTGGGCCTACAACTCCGTGTACTGAATGCGAGCACCGAACGCGATTTCGAGGGTGTGTTCGCGAGTCTGAAGCAGATGCAAGTAGGCGGGCTCGTGATAGGGACCGATGGTTTTTTTGTTAGCCGGAGTGAACAGCTGGCTGCTCTCACGATCCGCTACGCAATGCCAGCGATCTTCCAATATCGGGCATTCGCAGCCGCCGGTGGACTAATGAGTTATGGAGGGAGCGTCACGGACTCTTACCGACTGTCCGGCATTTATGTCGGCCGCATCCTCAAAGGCGAGAAACCCGCCGATCTGCCGGTCCAGCAGTCCACAAAAGTTGAACTGATCGTCAATCTCAAGACCGCAAAGGCACTCGGTCTGACCGTACCGATGTCGCTCCTCGGCCGCGCCGACGAGGTGATCGAATGATGGCTCATGTCCGCTTTATTGCCCATAGCCGACATCGGCTGGTGCAGCGCACATGTCTGCTTTTAGCAGTAAAGCGGACATGACCTTTTGCGGGAATCCGCTTTCGCCGTCGCTGTTGGGGCTAAAGCGGACATGCCCTTGTGCACTGCATATGTCGGCTTATGACCCAAAGCGGACATCACCGAGCCCTTTCAATTTCGCTACTTGAGCCGTTACGATCCCCTGAAATAGGGGGCGGCAACGAGACGGCGCGAGTTCATCACACTTCTTGGCGGCGCGGCCGCCTCCTGGCCGCTCGCGGCGCGCGCGCAGCCCGCCAGCTCGATGCGACTGGTTGGCGTGCTGATGGACTATGCAGAGAACGATCCGGCCTCACAGTCCCTGGTAGCGGTATTTCGGGGTGAACTCGCGAAGCTGGGGTGGAAGGAGGGCGGCAATCTCCGAATAGAGGTTCGTTGGAGCGCTGGTAGAGCGGACAGGGTGGGAACGTTCGCAAAAGAACTGGTCAATCTGCGACCCGACGTACTACTCGGCCGGGGCACGCCCGAGACCATCGCTCTTGCTCGCGAGACGCGGACAATTCCAATCGTCTTCGCAGCCGTATCCGATCCGATCGGCAGTGGCTTCGCCGCGAGCCTCACGCATCCGGGCGGCAATATCAGCGGCTTCACGAATGTAGAGGGGACGGTTGGCGGCAAA
>Ga0209382_10000728_pt1 | contig 53186 bp, 30 predicted proteins | sample SoiMetdeltSBSDD5_FD_187599 | JGI IMG/M metagenome (GOLD analysis project Ga0209382, IMG submission 187599) | Bulk soil microbial communities from a Populus tree surrounding site in Tennessee, USA - Soil MetaG P. deltoides SBSDD5 (SPAdes) (version 2) | ecosystem: Environmental > Terrestrial >...
ATCGGTTGGGTGATTTGGATGCCGGCTTCGTTGGCATTGGTGCTGCTGTTTTTAGCGTGGGCCGATTCGCTTGAGTTTAAAGTGTGGGGCTATCTCGCCGTGGCACTGTGCTTTGCGGGCGCAATCGTGGATTGGCTGGATGAGACACTTTTGATCGGCATCGTTCCGACTCTCGCGGCGCGGGCGGCGAGCGAGGCCTTCGCGGCGAGTCTCTTCGGTTGGTGGGAACGCTATTACCTCATCGCCTCGGTGGGGCTGGCGAATGGCTTGTACAGCCTCGGCGGATTAATCCTCAGCGTGCTCGCGTTCAAGACGCCCGGCTTTCCGCGCTGGCTGGCATGGCTTGGCACGATCGTGTGGGTCTTTTCACTGGGGATGAGTTTCTTCGGTATGCTGGATGATCGCGGAGGAGTTTTCATCGTGTCCGCAATCGCTTTTGCGCTGTTCATGCCGTGGATGCTTGTGTTGGGATATGTGTGGCTGAGAAAGGTAAACCCTATTGGGTCAACGGATGGAACGGATTAAACGAAAAAAATCAGTTCAATCTGTTCCATCCGTTGACCCAAAAATAACCGTTCCCTCCACAACCTCGTCCAGCAACGCAGCACGCACATGTCCCGGAACCTCGCCGGAAAAAATTTGCGCGGTCAGGCCCGGCACTTCGGCGGTCAAGGCCAACATCTCCTGCACTTTACTTGCCATCCCGCCCGTCACATCGGCGGCGTGTGAACTCCCAACATTACTCAAGTGAGTCTGCGGCGTAATCTCCGGCATCACCTCGCCCTCCGGCCAACGCGTGAGCACGCCGCGCTCAATGCCCGCGATCAGAATCCGCTCCGGTTTCAGGTGCAGCGCTAAATAACGGAACACATCCTCGGTCGAGACAATCGTTCCACCGCGCACCTCGTCCATCGCCACATCGCCAAAGACCAACGGAATTAAGTTGTGCTCAAGCACGGCTTGCATCGGTTCGAGGGCGAAAGATTGAATCACGCCATCGTGGCAGATCGTGGAAGCCGATGGGGGAAAGTTGACGATGGGTAGTCCCGCCGCCCGCGCGGCGTCCGCGACGATGCGATTGAGCTGACCGGCGGCGGCCTGGACTTCGGCAAAGCCTTGCCATTCGGCATTTGTCCGCACCCCGGCGCGCGTCCCGTATTTGTGGGCCTCCATGTGCCCGAACGAACCACTCCCGTGCCCGAGTACTATCCGCAGTTCCGGCTTTGCGTTGCGCGCCTGCGCGATTTCATCCATCAAGCGCGCCAGCGCCTCCGGGCGTGGTGTGCGCGGTGTGGATTTGTCGGTGATCAGCGAGCCACCGAGCTTTAAGAAGACGGAGGACGGTGGACGGTGGACGGAGGAGAGTGACGCGTGACCCGTGACGCGTGATTCTTCCTTCTTCCTTCTTCCTTCTTCCTTCATTCTTCCTCCGTCTTCCGTCTTCCGTCCACCGTCCACCGTCGTCTCTATCACTCTCTTCGCTCCTGCTTCCTCCAACGCTCCGCGCACCCGCGCCTCGGCGTCCGAGGTCACGAGCGCAATCATATTGCCGCCGCGACCGCCACCGGAGAGTTTAGCGCCAAGAGCGCCCGCCGTGTGCGCGCGCGAGACGAGTGTGTCCAGTTCAGTAGACGAGACGCCGATTTCGCGTAGCAGGTCGTGGTTCCGCTTCATAAGCGGGCCGAGTTCGAGCGGATCGCCGGCCTCGATGATTATCCGCGCTTTGTTTGCAATCGCGCCGATCTGGTTGAATAACTGTTGATAGCGTTCCGGTTCTTTTTCGTGCGCCGCGCGCACATCACCGACGGTGATTTTAGTTGGACTGGAGATACCGGTATCGCCGATGAGCAATCGAAAGGGTTGCGCGACTTGGAGCGGAATCGGTGGTTGGCCTTTGATGAAGTAGACCGGCCGCTGATAGGCGATGACGGTGTTGTCTATGCCGGAGGGCGTGCCGTGCAAAAGTTTCTCGGTTTCAAAGACGAGCGCGGAGACCTCGGCGTCGGTAAGCGGTTGGCCTAAGTATTCCGAGAGCGCGCGGACGATAGCGGCGCTGACGGCCGCGCCCGAGCCGAGGCCGGAAGCGATGGGGATAGTGGAAAAAATCGTGACGCGTGACACGTGACGCGTGAGAGATATATTCAGGTGAGTCAGAGTCAAGCGGATTACGGCGGCCAGTGGGTTGTTGGTAGGAGCCTCCTCAAGGCGGTAGAGTCGGCCCAAATCCCGGGCATCAATCGTCCATTCATCGGATGGCTCAATCGTCGCGGTCGCCTGCACCTGTGTGACGGGGACGGCCAGCGCCGGTTGGCCGTAGACGACGGCGTGTTCGCCGAACAAAATAATTTTGCCGGGCGCGGAGGCGCGCGTGGCGTTCATCGGCTGAGGTAGAGGATGAGGACGGCGGACAGGCCCCACAGGACGATGGCGATTTGCAAGGGACGGTCGGTGAGGAGAAGCTCGTCGGGTGCGCCGCCTTCATCTTTGACGTGGATGAGATAGAGATAACGGAAGATGCCGTAGAGGACGAACGGGATGGTGAGCATCATGGCGTGATTCTTCGGCAGGTTTTCGGCGGAGAAGGTGTAGAGTGAGTAGGCGATGACGACGGCGGTGGAGACGAGGTTGATGAGTTCGTCGAGGAAGGCGAGGGTGTACTGCTTGAGCACTGCGCGCGAGTTGATGGCTTGTATGTCTAACAGTTTGAGTTCGGCGCGGCGTTTGCCAAAACCGAGGAAGAGCGCGAGCAGCGACATGCAGATGTAGAGCCAGGGCGAGAAGCGCGTGACGGTGATGATGACGACGCCCGCGCCGACGCGCAGGACGAAGCCGGCGGCGAGGACGAGCACGTCTATGATGACGACATTTTTGAGCCAGAAGGAGTAGAGCAGGTCTTTGGCGAGGAAGATGAGCGCGATGATTCCGAAGTTGATGTGGAGCATGAAGGAGAGCGGCAGCGCGATGGCCGGCAGGAGGATGGCGGCGGCGAGCGCGAGGCCGGGCTTGAGCCGTCCGGAGGGCAGAGGGCGATTACGCTTAATGGGGTGCTGCCGATCTCTCTCAATGTCAGCCAGGTCGTTGAAAAGGTAGACGGTGCTGGAGAGCAGGCACAGCAGCCCAAAGCCCGCCAGGGTCCGCAGAAAAGGCTCCAGGTGGAAGAGCTGTTGATCGAAGACGAGCGCGGCGAAGATGAAGGCGTTCTTCGTCCACTGCTTGGGGCGCATGGTTTGGAGGAGGGCGAGGAGCATGGGAGGAATTATAAATGACGAAGGACGAATGACGAAGGACGGTGGACGGAAGACGGACGACGGAGGAAGAAAGTGGAAAGTGGCAGGTGGCAGGTGGCAAGTTCTTTCAGCCTTCATCCTTCCTACTTCATCCTTTGGCGCTATAATCCCGCCCTATGGGGAAACTAACAAAGCGCCTCGTTTGGCTGCTCCTCGCGTTTGTGGTTGGCCTCGCGGGTAATTTGATCGCCGCTTGGATTCAAAATGATGTCCTGCAAAATTTGTTTACGCCTAGACGGCTGGCCGTCACTGGCCTGCTTGTCATTCTGGTGCTGATCCTGCTCGCCTGGAAAGAATCGCGGGATGAGGCCGCCCGACCGGATGACAAGCGAGACTTAACGCGTGAGCAGCGTAACCGGGCGGCGATGCTCACGACGGTTAGGAACTTTTGGGTGATGGGCGTGCTGGAGAAGTCGCTGCACGGCGCGGCTCTCATAGAGTTGGGCAAGGAGTACAAGCCGGACGCCGTTCATTATCCGTGGACGAGCGTTTTGCAGCGGCCTGACCACCTGGACAAATCTTTGCCGTCCGAGACGAAGACGGTTGAAGTGTTTGAAGCGGTAGGCGGCGAACTGCTGATCTTGGGCGAGCCAGGTTCGGGCAAGACGACGATGCTGCTTGATTTGGCCCGCGACTTGATTACCCGCGCGGAACGCGACGAGAAGCTGCCGATCCCGGTTGTCTTCATCCTATCCTCATGGGCAGAAAAGCGCCCGTTGCTGGCCGACTGGCTGGCGGAAGAACTCAATCTCCGTTACGACGTTCCCAAGAAGATTGCTGCCGCGTGGGTGAGAGATGACGCTGTGCTTCCACTGCTTGATGGGCTGGATGAGGTGAAGCCAGAACACCGCGAGGCGTGCGTGGAAACAATCAATCGTTTCCGGCAAGACCACGGCTTGTTCCCGACGGTCGTGTGCAGCCGGAGTAAGGAATACGAAGCACTCAACGTTCAACTCCGGCTTCAGGACGCAATCCTTTTGAAGCCGCTGGCGCGCGATCAGATTGAAGGCTATTTGACGGATGCTAGAGGTCAACTGGGGGCAGTTCGTGCCTTGCTCAGACATGACCAATCGCTGCAAGAGTTAGCGGAATCACCATTGATGCTCGACGTTATGGTCTTGGCGTATCGAGGATTATCGGTCAATGACTTGAAAGTGATGGACACAGTAGAGAAACGTCGCAAGCATTTGTTTGATACTTACGTGCAGCGGATGTTCGAGCGCCGGGGAAGTGACGAACGCTATGCACCCCCACAGGTCATTCACTGGCTCTCCTGGCTAGCGCGGAGGCTGGTTGAACACAACCAAACGGCTTTTTACCTGGAGGGCATCCAACCAAGTTGGTTGGAAAACCGGTCACAACGAAGGTTCTATGAGATGGCGATTAGGCTGTTTGTTGGACTAGGCTTTGGCTTAGTCTTTGGTTTGATCTCTATCTCTGAGGGGGCCTTAGGGCTAGCTGCTGGACTGATCGCTGGGGTGGGGATTGGCGTGGCCTTGGGACTATCTCTTGGGCTGAAAGAAGTAAGAATTATTGAAACATTACAGTGGTCGTGGTCACAAGCAAAGCTTGGGCTAGTCATTGGGCTGATCGGTGGACTCGGGGGTGGGCTGGTCAGTGGGTTGGTTGTTGGCTTGGTCAGTGGACCGGGGAGTGGGTTGGTCCTTGGGCTAGGCTGTGGGATGTACGTTGTGTTGTTCGGTGGATTAATCTTTGGGATGCTCTTGGGTCTGCGGGGTGGTAAGGAAAGAGAAAGTAAAATTATGCCCAATCAAGGGATATGGCGGTCAGTCCGAAATGCTGTTGTGGGTGGGCTAATCGTTGGGCTGATTATTGGACTGGCCTATGCATTGTTGGGTGCATGGGTCTTTAGGCCGAGTCCGATCGTCTGGTTTCGCGCTTGGCTTACTATTGCGCTAATTTTTGGGCTGTTGGTGAGTTTGAATTATGGTAGTCTCGCATATCTACAACATATCACCTTGTATTTACTGCTTTGGCGCAATGGCGATATTCCACCGGACTACGTCCACTTCCTGGATTACTGCGCCGAGCGCATCTTTCTCCGCAAGATCGGTGGGGGGTATATTTTTGTGCATCGGTTGTTGATGGAGTATTTCGCGGAGCTGGGGGATTGAATCACTGAGGGGATGAGAAGCGCTGAGGGCGCTGAAAAACCCTGAGGCCGCTGAAGATGTTTACTTTCAGCGGCCTTGTATTTTAAAGAAGCGAGGCCATTTGATCATATGATCAAATGGCCTCGCTCATAAAAGACTACCGAAGAGCTATTTTAGTGTGTCAGCCAGCAGGAAGAATTCCAATAGCCGTCGTCTGTCGCGCTCCATTCGTAGTGCCACCACACGGCGACGTTCTGGATGGTCATTTGCCCGGCGCCGAGCATGCTCCACAGCTTGCTCGTCGCGGTGCAGATATTTTCAATGCTCGGATTGTGCCAGCGGTTCTTCTTGTAGGCCGGCAGGATGGGCATGAGTTGCACACCGGGTGACAGATTGGCGGATTGCGCCGCCCACACCGTGCCGAGCAGATTCTGGTAGCAGGTGACGGTGGTGCAGGAACTGTCATAGGACATGGGCATCACCACGTTGAAGTAGGCCGAGATCGCCTGGTAGTCCGCTGCGCTCCACTGGTAGCCCGGATCGGTGGTGTAGTCCAGACTCAATTGCTTGGTTGAGCCAACCCGGTTGCGGACCGTCGCGAATAATCCTTTGTAGTTGTTCACCGTCGTCGCATCTGTCCGGTACGGCTCAAAGTCCAGGTTGACGGCGTCCACGCCCAAATCGAACTGGAGCTGAACGACGGTGGCGATGTTGTTCCAATCGTTGGGGTCGTTCACATTCGAGAGCGCGCCGCTCAAGTAGCCGGTGACGATCAGGTTCGGCGCGATGGTGTTGGCGACGCGGATGTAGTTGTGTTCACAGTCATACTTGCCTAAACCCAGGTTGCCGTTGCTGTCTACGGCGGTTAGATTCAAGAGGGCTTGGTTCATCCCATGAGCCTGTAGCCAGTTGATATTCGCTGTGATATCGGCGTCGGTCTTGCACCCTTGGGCGGTTCCATTAGCCCACTCCCAGGCCAGGAAGATGGCGCTCCCGCCGACGTAAGGATTGGCGGCAAACACGGGCGTGGGGGCTAGGGGAGTGAGCGCCAACGTGATCGCGCTAAGCGTCAGCGTTAAAGCGCCCAAGAGACGACCCAGTTTTATATTCGTTTTTAAATTCCACATGGCTTTTCTGCCTCCTCAGGCGAATTAGTTTTTCCTTCAATTCGGATGGACAACGTAAACCTATTTTAGAAATTCCCGGCGGATAAATCTAGCATGCAAGAGGACGATCCTCGCACGAAACGGGACTCCCGCAGACTTTTCGGAATTTCAAAGCGAACCGGCCCGGCGCTATTTTTCGATGTTCTTTTCCCAACTGAACGGTTACCTCGATTCACAAAAACACTTTAGCAAAGATAACTTGGGGACGGAAGGTGGGGGAGTGATGGAATTAGAGTCGTAAAAAGTGATGGAAGCTTGCTGCTCATGACATAATCTTGAAAAAGGAGTATTCTCTGATCATTCTGAGTTGGGTGAGATGTCTAGACAAAGCGACGCTGCAACTCCACCACTCTCCTTTGGAGATCACCTCAAGGCCTATCGCAAGGCGCGGGATATGACTCAGGCGGAATTGGCGGAACTGGTCGGGTATTCGTTGGTGAGTATCCGGAAGATCGAATCTGACCAGCAGCGACCTTCCAAATATCTGGCCGAGCGGCTGGCGGAAAAATTAGCGCTTGCTCCGGATGAGGCCACAGCGTTTATCCGATTGGCCCGTGGCCTGCCAACAGAGTCAACGCCTCCTGCGCTTCCCGTTTCCAGCAATTTACCGACGCGCTTGCCGCCACTGTTCGGTCGCACGCAGGAAGTGACCGCCGCCTGCGCGTTGTTAGAGGACGCCGAGGTTTCACTGTTGACTTTAACCGGGCCGGGGGGTGTGGGTAAAACTCGCCTGGCCGTCCAGGTGGCCACCGAACTGCAATCCTACTTTGAACATGGGGTGTGCTTTGTGGCCTTAGCGCCGATCAGTGACCCGGCCCTGGTCATTCCTACGCTGGCCCAGTCCCTCGGCATTCGAGTCTGGGGGAGCGCGGCGACTCTCTCCGGCCAAAAGCTGGATGAACTGCTTAAGGAGTACCTCGCCAATCGAGAATTGTTGCTCCTGCTCGATAACTTCGAGCAGGTAACCACAGCCGCGCCGCTGCTCAACGAGTTGCTGGTGGCGGCCCCACGCTTAAAGCTCCTGGTCACCAGCCGTGTGCGTCTGAATCTTTACCGTGAACAAGAGTTTGATGTCCCGCCGCTGGCCGTGCCGAATTTAAGTCGGCTGCCTTCGGTGGAGGTCCTGGCTCAGTCGCCGGCGATTGCGCTCTTCGTCGCGCGGGCGAAAGCGATCAAACCGGATTTCGGGCTGACGCCGGAAAATGCGCCGTTGGTGGCTGAGGTTTGCGCCCGGCTGGACGGTTTGCCACTAGCGATTGAACTGGCCGCTGCTCGAATCAAAGCGCTTTCCCCCTCGGCGTTGTTGAAAGCGTTGAGCCATCGGCTCACCTTGTTGACCAGTGGCCGCCAGGATCAGCCTGATCGTCAACGTTCCTTGCGGAACACAATTGCCTGGAGCTATCAACTTTTAGAAGCCAATGAACAAAGGCTCTTTACGCGTCTGGGCGTGTTTGTGGGCGGCTGCACACTGCCGGCGGTGGAAAATATCTGTGGGTTAGAGAGTGATCCGCCTCTGGAACAGTCGGTGCTAGATCAACTCCATGCTTTGCTGGATAAGAGCATGCTGCAGCAAACGCTCACGCCGGAAGGGGAACTTCGCTTTACGTTGTTAGAAACGCTGCATGAGTATGCGTTGGAGCAGTTGCTGACTCGCCCGGAGATTGAGTCTCTGCGCCGGCGGCATGCCGACTATTACGCCCGCCTGGCCGAAGACATGGTCCCGGGGTTGTGGGGGCCGGAGGCCGGCCGGTGGTTGCACCAGCTGTTGGCGGAGTATGGCAATCTGCAAGCGGCCCTGCATTGGCTGATCGAACGCGGCCATGGGGAAATGGCGATCCAGTTATTTGAAGTCCTGGTTCACTTTTGGGAGATGCAGCGCAAGCCGAGCGAAATTCGCATCCAGACCGAAGCGATCTTAGAAATGAGCCGGGGGCTATCGGCCTCCATCCGGGCGATTGCGCTGGCGGTGGCGGGCGCGGTGTTTCGAGATATGCAGTTCGACTACGCGCGGGCGCGCGCTTGTTATACAGAGCAATTAAGTCTGGCGCGCGAACAGGGTGATCCCTACGCTACGGCGGTGGCATTGGATGAACTAGGGCTAGTGCTGGTGGAACAAGGCGCATATGCTCAGGCGGAGGAACTCTTGCAGGAGAGTTATGCGTTGAGTCAGGCGCGCGGCGATAAAGACTTGATGGCCTCCGTCCTGTGCAGCTTGGGAGTCGTGGCGCTCTATCAGGGCGAGTTGGATCAGGCTCAGGCGCGGCTGGAAAATAGCTTGGCGCTACATCGGGAGCAGAAAAGTCGTTTGGGCTGCGCCCGGACGCTCAACCAGTTGGGGCGCGTGGCGTTCTATCAGCATCAAGCGGCCCGCGCGCAAGCGTTGCACGAAGAGAGCCGCGCGCTTTTTCGAGAGTTGGGCAATCAGCGCTCGTATGCGAATGCGCTCAGTCACTTGGCGCCGGTCTGGCTGGCGCAAGCTGTTCCGGAGCAGGCGCTCGCCGCTCTGCGGGAAAGTAGCGCGATTTTCCAAGACCTGGAAGATCGCCATGGGAATATTTGGAACCTGGAGCGATTTGCGGAACTCGCCGGCCTGCAAGGTGAGGCTGTCAAGGCGGCGCGCTTGTGGGCGGCGGCGGAAGCTTTACGTGAGCAAATGGGTATTCCCCTTCCACCCATGGAGATGACGCGGTATGCCGAACCGCTGGCGGCGGCCCGGGCGCAATTAACTGAAACGGCCTGGAATTCTGCCTGGGCCGAGGGGCGGGCGATGTCCCTGGAACAGGCCCTCAGCTACATGCTCCAGGCCGAAGACGAATAATCACCGCAGCTCAGGCCAAGCATGGTGGAGGAGCGAGAAGATAAAAGCGGCCCGCACCTTCGGACCTATTGGCCGAAGGGCGGGCCGCTTCTTCACAAGTCAACCCTTATTTCTAAATTGTCGCTTGATGCATCTCAATTGTCTTTCGTCGCGCGCATTTCTAACTCTTCACGCGTCACGCGTCACTTGTCACGCACCCACTGTCCACCGTCGTCCGTCATCAGTTTCCATACACCTCAAACTCCAACAGATCGTAATTCGAGTTTTGGTTGCCGCCGCGCGCCGTGCCGTACATGCGTACATAGCGCCCACTGCCGGACAGGCCGGTCACATCGTCAATCAAACCGTCGCCGGCGGTGATGCTGTAGATCGTCGTCCAATTCACGGCGTCGCTCGAAACTTGGAGTTGGTAGGTCTTGCCATAATTCCCGGTGCCCCAGTTGAGTTTGATGCGGTTGACGGAGTGAGTCGCGCCGAGGTCTACTTGGAACCACTGCGGATCGCTGGCGTTGCTTGACCAGCGGGTGGAGGTGCTGCCGTCAACGCCTTGGCTTGGCGGAAAACCGGCGCGGGAGGATGAAGCGGTCGCTGGCTTGTTCAGCGCCAAGTTTGAACTGCTGCCGGAAGTGGCCGTGGGTGTTGGGGTGGGGCCGGGGGTGTTCGTCCGGGTTGGGGTCGGGCTGGGGCCAATCGTCGGCGTGGCCGTCTTGGTTGGGGTGTTGGTTGGTGACCCAGGTGTGTTCGTGCGGGTTGGAGTCGCCGTTGGGCCGCTGGGTGTCGCCGTCGCGCCGGTCGTGCAGGGTGAACCCATCGGCATGGAACTGAAGGGCGTGTAGTAGTGAACGGCAACGCCGGTGTACTTGGGATTCGACTGATAGAGGCTGCCGGAGTAGTCGAAGACACTCTTCATGCAGTTGTAGCCTTCCTGATAGAACGAAATGCCGCCGAGCGAGCCGGGCGAACCGGTCTCCGCGCCAAAGGTCATGGGGATGCCGCTGGTGTTCAGCGTCAAGTTTTCGGCGATGCCGCCCGTCCCGCTGTTTCCGTTAACCCATCCATTTTGATCGTCAAAGTAATTCATGACCGAGATGTAATCCACGACGCCGCCAGCCATGTAGGCATTCCACAAATCCCAGACGTAGTGGGCATAGTCCGTCCCCGTGTCGTTAGTGACGCGCAGCCCCATTTGCTTGCAGGAGCTGAGGATGTAGATCAGGTTGTTCTCATAGGTGTCGTTGTAGTTGTCGGTTCCGCCGCCGGAGTTCGTGTGCCAGTCGCGGCCCAGGGTGTGGGGCTCGATGTCGTAGTGAACGCCGTCCAGCTTTTCATTTGCGGCGCTGCCGGCGTTAAAGTTCGCGATCGCCTGACAGGTATTCACCGGAATCTGTTTGTAGGTGTCGGTGGTGACCCAAATGGCATCGCCATCCAGATATTCCACTTGAAGCCCGAGTCCGTGGGCGCGCGCGATGAAGGCCCGCAGCTTGGTCTGTTCGGTCGGGTTGGTTAAGGGGTCGATAGTGACTTGGATCGGATGAACGCTTTTGTTGTACGTCCGGGCTTCAAAGTAGAGATGCGTCAGCCGGAACGAAGCGTCGCCTTTGGGGGCGACGACGAAGTTGAAGAAGGTGTCCTGGGCGCCGCCGGTGTTGTTGAGCAGCGAGTTGGCCACATCCCACACCCACATCCCTTTGTGAGCGTTGATGGCGGCCTCGGCGGTCCCGTGCGGCGCGAGGCCGGACATTTCACCCATGATCCCGGTGATCAACAGGAGCGAGGTGAGGAGCAAGAGTTGCGTTTTCACGACGAGTGGATGGATTCGAGGAAACACCGTGGCTTTGAACATTTTAGAACCTCCTGAGGACACTGATGGGTAGTCTGCTTATCCGAGTGAGCAGATAGAATGGCTTAATTGCGCCTGAAATTATTCTAGGCGATCCTCTTCCAAAAATCATGGACGGGAGAGGCTTTTTTTCGCACAATTAAGGCGGGTTTAGATAAATCCATCAGGTCTGATCCGGGCAAACATAAAATCTGCGGCCACTATTTGGAAGCGCCGGGACACGGTGCTAGAATACGGCGCATGATTGTTCCGATCAACTATTTCTTATAGAAAGGGTGGTGACTATGCCAAAGAAATCAGACGGTCAAAGTGGGGGGGTCAATATTTCAGGTAAGAATGTGAAGGTCGGCGGGAATGTGGCCGGCCATGACCAACATATCACCACCACGAACACGACCACCCACGGAATTAGCGGCAGTGACCTGGCTAAATTATTGGAGCAGTTTCAGCAGATCAATAAACGGATCGAGGCTCAACCGGAAGACCCCAATGTAGATAAGGCTGAAGTTAAAGACACGGTCGCGAAAATCCAGGAAGAAGTCAAAAAGGGCGAGGGCGCTAATCCCACCAAGGTTGAGCGCTGGCTAATGAACCTCGGCGCGATGTCCGACGATATTTTCCAGGTGACCGCGGCGACATTAACCAACCCGGTGCTGGGTGTGGCGAAGGCTATTCAGTTGATTGCTGTGAAGGCGAAGGAAGAAAAAGCGAAACTGGACGCGAAGTAAAAGTCAGGAGTCAGAAGCCAGAATTCAGAAGAATGCTCGTGACTCGTGAATTGGCGGCTGGTCGCTGGTGATTGGGATTTCGCGTTCTTTGCGGTTGGGATTTGGGATTTGATTCTTGGCCCTTCGTCCTTGGTCCTTCGTCTTTCGTCAAGGGCTTTGACTTCGGACTTGGGACTTCGGACTTAAATGCCTAAGCAGCGCCTTGATCAATACTTGCACGAGCTTGGCCTCACCGAGTCCCGTGAGCAGGCCCGGCGGTTGATTATGGCGGGCGAGGTCCTGGTCAATGGGCAGATGGTTGATCGGCCGGCGACCAACGTCCTCGACGATGCGAAAATCGAGATCAAAGCCAAACCGCGCTTCGTCAGCCGGGGCGGCGATAAGTTGGACGCCGCGCTCGAACGTTTCCAAATCAACGTCGCCGGATTAGTCTGCGCGGACGTGGGCGCGTCCACCGGCGGTTTCACGGATTGTCTCCTACAGCGCGGCGCGGCGCGCGTGTATGCGATTGACGTCGGGCACGGCGTTTTGGATCAGCGATTGCGGAATGATCCGCGCGTCGTCGTGATGGAAGACACCAACGCCCGCTTCCTCGAACACCTCCCCGAACCGGTACAGTTTGTTTCCATAGATGCTTCGTTCATCTCATTGAAATTATTACTGCCTGTTGTAAAAGAATGGTTGTCTTCCGTCCTTCGTCCTCCGTCCTCCGTCGTTCCTCTTATCAAGCCCCAATTCGAGGCCGGTCGTAAAGACGTGGGCAAAGGCGGCGTCGTCAAAGATGCGAACGTTCATCGCCGCGTGCTGACGGAAGTGCTGACGTTTGCGCAAGAGCAGGGAATGAATGTGAAGGGACTCATCGCCTCGCCGCTGCGCGGGCCGAAGGGGAATGTGGAGTTCTTGGTGTGGCTGGGCTGCGATGGGGATAGTGTTGATGTTGCGGAAGCAATTGAAGTGGCGCTGAAGGAAAGACGGATGACGGATGACGGTTGACGGAAGCAGGAAGACGAAGAAATTTGTTCGTCCTTCGTCCTTCGTCACGCGAAGCGGTCCTTCGTCGTTTTTCCTCCGTCCTCCGTCCTTCGTCCTTCGTCGTCTTCCACCGCGTACTGCAACGCTTGCTCAAACGGCATCCGGCGGCCTTCACGCCAGGCGGCTTCCCACTCGGTCGGGCTGAGTTGCGCGCGGGCGGCGGCGAGCGGACGTTCGCAGCGTTGACGTTCAGGTGGGGGTAAGGGGACGCCGAGTTTCTCGCGCATCCCTTCGGCGGCGCCCCACAGGCGCGCGGCGCGCGCGGGTTGGCTCTGAGCCGCGGCGACCTCCGCTAAACGTTCCAAGTTCCAAATGTTTCCGTGCCGGTCTTCCAGATCGCGCCAAATCGTCAGGCTCTCCTCCAAAAGTGCGCGCGCCCGGTCGGCTTCGCCTTGATACAAAAGAATTGGGGCGAGGTGATTGAGCGCGGTCGCGCAGGCGCGTTTGTCCTCCAATTCTTGAAAGATCGCTAAACTTTCCTCGTGCAGCGCGCGGGCTTGCGGGTAATCACCCTCGTACAGCGCGATCCGGCCCAAGCGGTTGAGTGTTCGCGCCTGCGCCACTTTGTTTTCCAATGTTTGAGACAACGCCAATCGTTCTTCATAAGCGGCTTTGGCCTGGGCAAATTCGCCCTGATAGAGTAACGCCGAGCCGAGCGCGTAGAGCGCGAAACTGAGCCCCGCTTGGTAATTAGTCTCGCGGCAGATGGTCAGACTTTCTTCGCCGAAGGCTTTCGCCTTCACGTAATCGCCTTGCTCAACCAAGACGAGGCTGAGGGCGCTCATCGCATCGGCCATACCGGCCCGGTCACCTAACTGCCGGTAGAGGGCGAGGCCTTCTTCATAGCACGCCCGCGCGCGGGTGTAATCGCTTTGCATATCGCGCAGCGTTGCGCCGGCGAAGAAGAGCGCTTTCACGCGCACGGTGATGGGGAGCCGATGGCACATCTCCAGGATCGCTTCGAGCCATTGCTGGATTTCGCTGCGTTGGCCGTGCATTTGCCAGAAGCGTGATAGAGCGGCGTAGAGCTTTACGGCGATCTCGCCCTCGCCGCGATTGATGGCCCATTGGATGGCGGCCCGCAGATTGTTGTGTTCCGTCTGCCAGTGCGCGACGGAGGTTTCCAACTGGGCTTCGACGGATAGCGAGACCATCATCTCGGCGCGCGCCAGGTAATAGTTGGCGTGCCGCCGGCGGAGCGCTTCGGCTTCCGGGCGAGTCTTCAGACGTTCCAGCGCATATTCGTTCAGCGACTCAAGCAAGGTGAAGCGCGGCTCACCGGTGAACGACTCATGTTCAATCCGGACCAGCGACTGATTCACCAGCCGAGTCAACAAATCAAGAATCTCGGAGGCGGAAGAAGGCGGCGCGGCTTCGCCCTTTGGCTTTTTACCGCCGGCTTTCTCGGTGCAGATGGCTTCCACGGCTTCCAACGTCCCGCCGCCCACCCACACGCCGAGTTGGCAAAAGAGCGCTTGCTCCGCCGGATGCAAAAGTTCGTAGCTCCAGGTGATGGTGTTCCATAACGTTTGATGGCGCGGCGCGATGTCCGGGCTGTCACCGGCCAGCAATTTGAAGCGATGACTCAGACCTTTGAGGATGGCGGAAGGGGAGAGCAATTTGATGCGCGCGGCGGCCAGCTCGATCGCCAAAGGCAGGCCGTCCACCCGGGTGCAGATTTCGACGATGAGTGGCGCGTTTTTGGAGGTGAGGCGGAACTCGGCTTTGACGGCCTCCGCCCGCGCGACGAATAAAGCAATCGCCGGAAATTGAGCGAGCGTCTCCAACGACGGCAGTTGATTTAAATCCGGCAGCGCCAGGGGCGGCACGCCAAACTCGCGTTCACCGTAAAGGTGCAGCACCGCCCGGCTGGTGACGATGATCTTGACTCGCGGCGCATAAGTGAGTATTTCGCCGACGAGCGGCGCGGCCGCGACGACTTGCTCAAAATTGTCCAAGACCAGGAGCATTTGCCGGTCGTGTAGATGGTCCAGGATGAGTTTGTTTAAAGGCTGATCCGCGGTGGCGCGCAACCCGAGCGCCTGAACCAGCGTGGGAGCGACTTGCGCCGGATCAATGACGGGCGCCAACGGAACAAAGGAGACGCCATGTTCAAAACGACCTTGCAGGTCATGGGCGGCTTGAAGTGCCAGGCGAGTTTTTCCGGCGCCGCCCACGCCGGTGAGCGTGACGAGGCTCACGTCCGCCGAAAGTAGTAAAGCGCAAATGTGCTCCAGTTCCTGTTCGCGTCCGATCAGCGGCGTGCGTTGGCGGGGAAGCGTGTTGGGCCGGAGGAAAATGGGAGCGATGAGCGCCGGCAGTTCTTTGGGAAGTTGGGTGTTGAGGATGTCGGTCAGGCGCGTGATGAGCGCGGCCCGGTGGCGTAAATATGTTGAGCGATCTACGTGCAGCGCGGCGGCGTAGGCCTGGACGCCGGCATCCGGGTTGTCCAGGAGGATGGTGAGCGTCCGCCGCTGTTTCTCCGGCAGGCGCAGCCCGCGCAGATAATCGTAGATGGCGGTGAGGCCGCCGTGCTCTCTGATCCAGGAATTCCATGGCTCGGCATGGAGCAGTCGAGAAGGAGTGCAGAGCAACGCCTTGACCTGGGTTTCGCCCCACGCAGGGAACGCCAGGTTCGGTGTGAGTCTGTCAGATCGCTTCTGCATAAATCCGCGCGCCAATCGAGTGATGGGAGGATTAAATAGCTTAAGGGGAGGGATGTCAATCGGGAGGACGGAAGACGGTGGACGGACGAAGGACGAAGGACCAAGGATCAAAATCCCAAATCCCAAGACCCAAATCCCAAAAAGCAAAGTGCAAAAAGCAAAATTCCAACTGCCAACGACCAACTACTAGGAGCCAGTCACTAACCACCACCTACCTGTCACCAACTGCTAACAACCAGTTCACGTGTCATGTCTCATGTATCACTCGCCTCCGTCGCCCGTCCTTCATCTTCCATAAAAGAAACCCGGCTCCTTCATACAAAGAAGCCGGGTTCGCAGTTCGCTGAAATATTGTTTACGCAGTTTCTATCTTCCGTCTACCGTCCTCCGTCCTTGGTCTTTCGTCCTTCGTCGTCTTTAGTTCACCGCAATATCATCCGCATACGCGTTGCCGGTCTGCTGTTTCCAGGCCGAGGCATAGATGATGACGGTCGAGGTTGTCGGCGTGAAGGTCATGGTCTTTTGAATATAGGTCGCGCTCGTCGTGCCGACTTCGCCAAAGCCGTTGACGCCGATGTATTCCCAAATGCCATTCGTCGTCTTGAGCATCCCGGAAAGCGTATACAGGTGGCCGGGCGTGACGGTGATGGTCTGCTCGCAGCGGGCGGTGTTGAGGCTGTCGGGCGTCAGGCGCAAGTTGTGGGTGCCGCTAAAGGGATTCGCCGTTTCGACGGCCGTCGTGCCGAAGCAGGTCCAGCCGGAAGTCGTCCCGGTCTCGAAGCCCGGATTGACCACGAGGTTGCCGCTCGGCGTATTGGTCGGAGTATTTGTCGGCGCGACCGGCGTATTGGTCCGCGTCGGTGTGTTCGTCGGTCCGATGGCTGTATTGGTCGGAGTATTCGTCGGCGCCACGGAGGTATTTGTGGGTGTTGGAGTCGGTCCGCCGGGGCCGACCAGACTCATGTCATCAATGTAGACGTTCCCCGTTTGCTGCATCCACGCGGAGGCATAGACGGTCACGCTGGTGGTGGTGGGTGTGAACGTCATGCTCTTCTGCGTATACGTGGCGGCCGTCGAGCCAACTTCAGAGAAGGTGTCCACACCGATGTAACCCCAAATGCCATTGGTGGTCTTGATCATCACCGAGAGAGTGTAGAGATTGCCGGGGACGACGGTGACTGTTTGTTGACAGCGCGCCGTCGTCGTGCTGTTGGGCGTCAGGCGCAGATTGTAAGTGCCGCTAAGGGGATTGGCCGTCTCGACCGCGGTCGTGCCGCTGCATGTCCAACCGGAACTCGTTCCGGTCTCGAAGCCGGGGTTCGTCAGCAAGTTGCTGCCGGAGGGCGGCGTGTTCGTCGGCGTATTGGTTGGGCCGATGGGTGTGTTAGTGCGTGTTGGCGTAAAGGTCGGCGTATTGGTCGGACCACCGGGCGTGTTAGTTCGCGTCGGCGTGGAGGTTGGGCCGCTGCCCAGTTCAGTGATCTTCACCCAGTCAATGTAAAGGTGCTGCGTGGTGTATTGAAAATTCCCGGACCAGATCGCGGGCCAGTTGCCCACCCACAGTTGCGCGGGCGAACCGGGAACATGGTTGGTCGCCGTCGCCTTCAAAACGCCGTCCACGTACCACTCGATTTTCTTCGGCCCGTTGATGCCATCGTACCAATCCCAGCGGTAGATGTGGAAGTTGCCATCGTTTTGCGCAAAGCCCAGATTGACGTTCTGATAGACGGCATCCGCATCGGCGGGCGAGGGGAAGTAGGTGTTCAGTCCGGCCCAGTTGAACCAGTTGGCATCGTTCGCGTGACCGTTGGCCGGCATTTCAATATCAATCTCGGTGTAATCGCCGGCGGCCGGCTCGTAGTAATTCCAAATGCACGAGCAGCCGCCGGAGAGCGGCAGGTTCTTCATGCGAACTTCGTAACGTCCGCCGCCCCAGCGCGCTTGCGTCCACACCAAACCGCCGACGCGTGTGCCGGTCGTTTGCGTGGTGTAACGTTGCGGGTCGCCGATGGGGAAGGACGGGTTGGTGCTGAGGATCCCCATAACCGGGCCGGTGTACTGGTCGCCGTGGGCTTCGGTGTCGAGTACGTTGATCGTGTTGCCGTTGTCGTTGTACGAGTGAACACTGAGATTTTGTGGGACAACGCCGCGATTGTTGCTGCCCCATTGATGGAGGCCGGGGAACCATTTGCTGGTGTCAATCGAAGTGCCGTTGAAATCGTCGAAGAAAAGAATATCGCCGGGCGCGGCTGGCGGTTGAGCATGAGTTATTTCGGGGAGGATAAAAGCAAAGGGGGCCAAGAACAGCATGAGTCCTAAAAGGACTTTGTAAATTTTTGTGCGGGACATGTTTAATTCTCCTGATGAATAAGTGATTAGGCGCGTGATGCGTGACTCGTGATGAAATGACTATAGCAAGTCTCAGAGAGTTTGGTCTATAAGAAAAGCGCAAGAAAGTCGCACAAAAAGAGCAAAAGAGGACGGAAGACGGAGGACGGTGGACGGAAGACAGAAATGACGAATGACGAAGGACGAAGGAAGAATTACGCGTCACTCGTCACACACCACTCTCCTCCGGCTTCGGTCTACCGTCCTCCGTCCCTTTCGGTTATACTACTCCGCGCGGGAGACTTGATCTCCCGTAACTTGCGTATGGACTAAAGACTTTGGACATCGGACTTAGGACTTCGGACTTTTCTCCGACTTCGGACTTTCATGGACACCGCTCACATTCGTAACTTCTGCATCATCGCTCACATTGACCACGGCAAGTCCACGCTCGCCGACCGGTTGCTGCATCTTACCGGCACCGTGCCGGAGCGCGACACGACCGAGCAAATTCTGGACTCGATGGATTTGGAACGCGAGAAGGGGGTGACGATCAAAGCCTCCGCCGTGCGGATGAGTTACACCGCCAACGATGGTGTGCGCTATGAGATGAATCTGATTGATACGCCCGGCCACGTAGATTTCGGTTACGAGGTCAGTCGCGCGCTGGCCGCGTGTGAGGGCGCAGTGCTCGTCGTGGATGCAACGCAGGGCGTCGAGGCGCAGACGTTGGCGAATCTGTATTTAGCGTTGAACGCGGGATTGGAGATCATCCCCGTCATCAACAAAATTGATTTGCCCTCCTCCAATGCGGACGAGGTGGCCCAAGAGATTGCCTCCCTTTTAGGTGGAACCGCGGAAGAAATTCTGCGCATCTCAGCCAAAGAGGGCACCAACGTCCCGGCGCTGCTGGAAGCCATCGTCAAGCAAGTTCCGCCTCCCAAGGGGGATGTCAACGCGCCGCTCCGCGCGCTCATCTTTGACTCACACTACGACTCCTATAAAGGCGTCATCGCTTACGTTCGAGTAATCGAAGGACAGATTCACCAGCGCGACCCGTTTCGCTTGATGGTGACGGGCATCACCGGCGAACCGGTGGAGATCGGAACCTTCTCGCCCAAACTGACGCCGACCGGCGAACTGAGCGCGGGTGAAGTGGGCTACGTCGCCACCGGCTTGAAAACTGTGCAAGAGTGCCGTGTGGGCGATACGCTCACGCTCGCCACCGGCTCGGCCTCCGAACCTTTGCCCGGCTACCAAAAAGTGAAGCCGATGGTCTTCGCCGGAATTTACCCGGTGGAAGGCGAAGACTATCAAAATCTCAAAGAAGCGCTGGATAAATTGCAGCTCAACGATGCTTCGCTCGCCTTTGAGCCGGAGACCTCGCAAGCGCTCAACTTCGGTTTTCGCTGCGGCTTTCTCGGACTGTTCCACATGGACATCGTCCAGGAACGCCTCGAGCGCGAGTACGATCTCGACATCATCGCCACCGCGCCCTCGGTGGAATATGAAGTCGCACTGACCGATGGCGAGAAACGCTTGATTGACTCTCCCGCCGATTTGCCGGATGAAGCGACGATCGCCTCGATTGGTGAGCCGTGGATGCGGATTCAGATTTTCACGCCCGAGTCTTTTTACGGGACGATTATGGACTTGGTCACGCGCCGCCGCGGTATCTTCGTTGAGCAGGAATATCCCGCGTCTGGGCGGGTGTTGCTGACCTTTGACATTCCCCTGGCTGAACTGATCGTGGACTTCTACGATCAACTCAAATCCCGAACGCGTGGTTATGCTTCATTGGATTACCAGTTCCACGGTTATCGCGAGGAAGATTTGGTCAAGCTCGAAATTCTGATCAATGAAGAGCCAGTAGATGCGCTGGCTATGATTGTCCATCGCGACGACGCTTATGCTAAAGGCCAGGCGCTAGTCTCCAAACTCAAAGAGTTGATTCCGAGCCAGCAATTCGTCGTGCCGATCCAGGCAGCGGCGGGCGGGCGGATCATCTCGCGCGCCAACGTTCGCGCCATCCGCAAAGACGTTCTGTCCAAATGCTACGGCGGCGACATCAGCCGCAAGAAGAAACTGCTGGAGAAACAGAAAAAAGGTAAACGGCGGATGAAGATGGTGGGCGCGGTCGAAATTCCACAGGAGGCGTTCATGGCAGTGCTGAGGCTTGGGGAGGAGTAAAAAGAGATTTAACCGCAGAGCGCGCGGAGAGCGCAGAGAGAAAGAAAGAGAGAAAGAGAAAAGAAAAAGTCTCAGCGGACTCTGCGATCTCTGCGGTGAAAAAGCTTTTTACGGTGGAGTTACAGAAAAATTCGTGGCCGAAAGATTCTTGAGTTATGTCCAAATCGAATCACACAGCTAAACGAGCGATTATCATCGGCGGCGGACCGGCGGGGTTGACGGCGGCGGTGGAATTGTGCCGCCTCGGCGTCCCGGTGACCGTCCTGGAAAAAAGCAACTACGTCGGCGGCATCGCGCGCACCGAGCAATACAAAGGCTATCACTTCGACATCGGCGGGCATCGCTTCTTCACCAAGATCGGCGAAGTCGAAAAGTTCTGGCACGACATCCTGGGCGCGGATTTCATCACGCGGCCGCGTATCTCGCGCATCTTCTACCAGGGCAAATTTTTCGATTACCCGCTTAAGGCGATGAATGCGCTCTCGAATCTCGGCCTGCTCACCAGCGTTGACGTCGTCCTGAGTTACCTGTATTCAAAAGTCTTTCCTTATCCGCGCGAGGACACGTTTGAAGAGTGGGTCTCCAATCGCTTCGGAAAAAAGCTGTATCACATCTTCTTCAAGACGTACACCGAAAAAGTGTGGGGCATCCCCTGTTCGGAAATTCGGTCGGAGTTTGCGGCGCAGCGCATCAAAGGCCTCTCGCTGCCGGTCGCGGTTTGGAACGCGGTCTTCGGCCCGATGGGAGGCAAGGAAGTCGTCAAAACGCTCATCGAAGAATTTCAGTACCCCCGTTTCGGCCCCGGCATGATGTGGCAGCGCGCGACCGAGTTTGTGAACGCGCGCGGCGGCCAAGTCCAAATGGAAGCCGAGGTCGTGCGCCTGCGCCATGCCGGCCGGCGCGTCACCGAAGTGGTGCTGTGTCAAAATGGCGTCGAGCGCACGTTGGCTGGCAGCGACTTCATCTCTTCCATGCCGATCTCGGAACTGATTCAAAAACTGGATCCGCCCGCGCCGCCGGAAGTGCTGGCTGCGGCGTCCGGTTTGACCTACCGCGATTTTCTCTCGGTCGTTTTGATTGTGGATCGCGATCATCTCTTTCCCGATAACTGGATTTACATCCACTCACCGGAAGTGAAAGTGGGGCGCGTGCAAAACTTTAAGAACTGGAGCCCGGAGATGGTTCCCGATCCCGCGAAGTCCTCGCTTGGCCTGGAATACTTCTGCACCGAAGGCGACGACTTGTGGCAGATGTCCGAGGCGGAGTTGATCGAGTTGGGCAAAAGTGAGATGGAGCGAATAGGTCTAGTTAAAGCGGCCGAGGTGAGCGACGGGACGGTCGTCCGGCAACACAAGGCATACCCGGTTTACAACGGCACGTACGCCGGTTATTTGGGGACGATCAAAGATTATTTGGCCGGCTTCGAGAATCTCCAGACCGTGGGCCGGAATGGGCTGCACAAGTACAACAACCAGGATCACTCCATGCTCACGGCGATGCTGGCGGTTCGCAATCTAATTGGGGAAGAGCATGATCTGTGGAACGTGAACACTGAGCGTTCTTATCACGAAGAGATTCGCATTCCGCACTCGGCGCTGTCGTCGGATGAGGCGGGGACTTAGAAGAGGGGGCTGGGGGTTTGACCCCTCTCATCCCCCCAACCCCCTTCTCTCCCCGGAACGGGGAGAGAAGGGGAGAGTTGTTTGTTTCTCTACTCTTGTTTCACTTCCTCTTGGCACACGGCGAGGATTTTGCTTAACACGCCCGGCAAGTCGCGTGAGATGTCTGCGTTGGGAATTCGGATGATGCGCAGGCCGCGCGTGGAGAGGATGCGGTCGCGTGCTTGGTCGTACTCAGTTCGCGCCCGATGGATGCCGCCGTCCACTTCCACGACCAGCCCGACGGCGTGGCAATAGAAGTCTACGATGAAACCGTCAATGACCTGCTGTCGGCGAAAGTGATAACCGGCCAGCCGGTTCGCGCGCAACTTTTGCCACAGAATATTTTCCTCCGGCGTCATCTTCCGGCGTAACTCTTTGGCGCGCTGCACTTTGTCCGGTTGAACGCGCTGTCCAATGACGATGTTGCGGGCGGGCATTTTTACTCCTCTGATTCTCGGACGCTCTTTTATTACGGAGGGGGAAGGGGAGGGGGCTTCTTTTTTGACCCCTCTCTTCCCCCCGACCCCCTTCTCTCCCCGAACCGGGGAGAGAAGGGGGAGCCATGCTGTAATATTAGGAGCAGTAAAAAAAATGAGCACTGTCACAGTGCTCCCCCTTCCCTGAAAGGGAAGGGGGGCGGGGGGTTAGGTCCCCTCAATCGCCTCAATCAACCTCCGCGTCCTCCCTATCTCCTCCGCCGCGCCCTCGCCATAGGTCTCAAAGTTCCGCAGCGCCTCGCGGGCGTAGGCCAGCGCGTCCGCCTGGCGACCTGCATTGCCTAAAGCAATAGCGACGTTGAAGCGGGTTTGGGCTGCGCCATAAGTATTGCCTGCTGCCTCATCGCAACGGATACATTCCCGGTAATGCAATAAAGAATGGTCAAGGTCACCTACGTCATTGTAGATGTTGCCGATTTGATTATGCGTTACTGCCAAATCATACACCGCGTCCGATGGAAGTAGGGCTAGTGCCTGCTGATAAAACTGCAAAGCGGCGTTGAGGTATTGAATGAGCTCTGATTTTGTCTGTTTGGCGGCCTTTGCTTCTCTGAAATGCTCATACGCCACATGACCCAACGCATAGTGTCCTCTACCTTGCCCCAATTGGTCGCGCTCGTCGCGTAATTCCAGACTGTGTCTATACCAATGTTCGGCCTGTTCCAAGTCGCGTAGAGTAATAATCTCTTTATAGCTGTGGCCGAGATTGAAAGCTATGATGGCTTCTTCGTGTTTATCCTTAATGTGCTGACATAAAGCAATGGCTTCTTTATATGCTACAACACATTCGGGCTTACCCTGTTCGCACAGAATAGTACCTAATGCTTCCGCCGAAATGGCCAGCGCCCGAATCGCATTGCGCTGAGAATTATCCAGACTCTGTAGCGGCATGGCAATGGTTGGGGCAGCGCGCTGACGTTCCCAAGCCATGCGTATCCGTTGAAGGCGCTCCGCCTCCGTCCACTGCCGTGCTTCTTTCTTAAGCAGCACGCGATACTCAATCATGAGTCCCCACAGATCTTCACGCCCTGGCAGAGGGCTATCAGTCGCAGGATCAAAAAAATCAGGGACGATCTCGTATACCAGCCGCGCCCATTCCGTTAGGCGGCCGGTGTACTCGTAGAGTGTTTGCAAGCCCTGCATTGCACTGATGACCGCAACCCACCAACCATTAGCGCGCGCCAACTGCCGGGTGTGCAGCAGGTTCGCTTCTTCGGCGGTCAGTGCGGCAATCACTTCGCGGTTTCCTATACCATATTGGTCGTGGTAGTAGTTGCCCAACTCGCCTATGGCAGAGACGAAAGCGAAGAGAGCGGACGGAGGACGGACGACGGAAGACGGAGGTTCTTCGTCCGTCAATCGTCCTCCGTCTTCCGTCAGGTAATATTCGTCAAACAAGCTCTTGAAATACCAAGGTAGCGCCGGATGAATCGAGTAATAGCCTCCGCCGTATGCGGTGAGCAGGCCGATTTCGGCGGCGTGGTCGAGGAGCGCGGTACCTGCTTCGCGCGTCAGCCCACGCACTTCGGGCAAACACCACGGTGCTTTAGGGTGACCCATTTCTCGCAACGCATTCACATCCACAAAGCCCTGGAAGAAGTGTAGGAGTGCGAGTTGCTTGCGCTCGGGTTCGGTGAAGGCATTTTGGAAGCCGTAACTGAGCGATGCGCCGAGTGATTTGGAGCGGCCTTCGCTTACCTCATCTTCAAACGCCGCCTCGCCCGCCCGCAACTTTTCTACAAACGCCTCGATGACTTCTTTTCTTATGCTTCCTTCTTGCCCCTGCCTGTTCCATTCTCTCAGCAACTCCCCCACCAGCACCGTGATCGTCAACGGATTGCCCTGCGTGAAATACAACAATGGCCGCCAGTCTTTTACGTCGGTGATTCGGCGTCCGTGCTTTTCGGCCAGCGCGCGCGCCAACTGTACGCGCTCCTGCATCGGCATTGGCGGGACGGCGATGCGCGCGGGCAGGTCGCCGAGCCAGGCGTGTTCGTCGCGGCGCGAGGTGAGCAGAAACTTAGCTTTCGTTTCGCGCGCGGCGCGGAGAAAATCGGCTAACTCTTTTTGTTCCGTCGCGCTCCAGGCGGAGGCCGTCCCGCGCGGAAAGCCCTTGACCGGCTCGACGTTGTCCCAAATCCACAGCACCGGGATTTGCGCCAACACTTGCAGCGCCACCTCGCGTCGCGTGTCGTCGGTCAGCGCCAGCCAGTGGATGCCGTTTTGTTCGAGCGCCGCACCAAAGGCTTGCTCAATTGTATCCAGCACGCGCGCGAGCGGCTTGTATTGCTCGAACGAGGTGAACAGCACCGGGCCGTCCAGTCCGCCCGTCAGCGCGTACCAACGCGCGAACTCGGCGGCGGTTGTGGTCTTGCCGCTTCCGGCGAAGGCGTGCAGGAGGACGATGCGCTGCGTGTCGAAGGCGCGGTCGAGTGCGAGGAGGGTTTCGTCGCGGCCAAAAAATCCAATATCGGGGGAGGGCGGGAGATTCAAGGATGAAGGATGAGGGATGAAGGATGAAGAAGGCGAAATCTGAAGAGAGGCGTGCGCTTCGATAGGCGGGAACAACTTAATCGGCGCGGCTTCGTAGACGATTGGGACGGGCCAGTCTTGCAGCGGTCGTTCGGCGTAGGCGATTTCGCGCAGCGGCTGCGCCTGCAATTGCTTGCGGCCCAGCGTGACTGCTTCGCCGAGCGCCTGCCCCTGCGCCAGCGCGGCGTACAGGTCGGCGACGAATTGCGCGGCGGTGACGACGTAGACGTTGTAGCGCATCGCGACGACGCCCGCGACGCCCGCGTCCATGACTTCTTGCGCGAGGGAACCGAAGGCGCGGACTTGGGAGTGAGGGTCGGACCTCACCCCCGTCCCCTCCCCACTCCGCTTCGCTTCGGGGGACACGTCTCCCGAAGGGAGAGGGGGGTCCTTTTCTGGGGTGGGAGTCGGGGCAGGCTCCGCGTGTGCCGACCGGCAGGCATTCAGCACGAGCACCGGCGTGTGAGTTTCGACGAGCAGTTTACCGAGCGAACCGCCGTCCACGAATTCGACGTTGTCCGTCATTTTGGAATTTTCAAACGCGAGATAGCCGTGCGGCCCCGCGCGGTGACCGGCGAGCAAGAGCGGACTCAATCCTTTGAGCAATCCGCCGAGCGCGCTCGCGTCCTCGATCTCGGCGTAAACACCATGCCCATCAAAGTGAACGACGTGATACGGCTCGCCTTTGGCTTTGGCCGCGCGCAGCGCTTTGCCCAACTGCTCGAACGTCGGCGGGCGCAGCACGTCGAGTTGAAAGCGGGCGCGCGCTTCTTCGCTCAGTCCTTTGATCAGCTTGCTCGCAACCGAGCGGAAGGGCACGTCGTCGCTTCCGCCGGGGCGGCAGATGACGAGCAGGATGCGGATGGGGCCGCCCTCGGTGTGCGGGAGGGCGGGGCGCTGCGCGGCTTGCGGTTGGGCGCGGACAAACGCGCGGGCGCGCAAGGCCAACGGGGCATCGGTCTTCGGGTCGCGGAGAAGTTCCCACGGGATGGAGGCTGCCGTCCGCACATCGGTCACAATCTCCACGCGCGTCTCGTCCAATTTATCGCGGAACGCCGCCCACAGGTCGCGGGCGTCGTCGTCCGCCTGGAACACGGCCTTAAATAAATCAATCCCCACATCCCGCAAGCGCTGCTCAACGCGCGCGGCAATTTGGGATTCCGGCTCGAACGGGTGCTGGAGGTAATCTTCCAAATACCAGCGCAGTGCCTCCTGATCTTGCTCAGAGAGCTTGAAGGGAAACCGAGCGTTCGCGATTTGTCGCGCGCCATCACCCTCCAATGCCACCTCAACCCGATAGTGATCGGCTTCAGCTTCGGCGTGCTGGGTGAGACGGAGAGTGAACATATTGTTGATTGTGGATTGCTGATTGATGATTGGTGGTATTTTACTTGAATATTCAAATCACGCCGCTTGCTACCTGCCACCTTCCACTTGCCACCTCCGACTTCGGACTTCGGACTGCCTCCCCATGATATAATGCCCGCACTTAAGGGAGAGCTTTTTCAGTGCGGAAGTCGTTGCAGTGGCTGGTCAGCCTGGTCGTAAGTTTGGCGGCGTTGTGGTTGGCCTTCAGAGGCGCCAATTTGGCGGAAGTCGCGCAGGCGCTGAGACAGGCCAATTATTTTTACGTGTGGCCCGCGCTCGGTTTAACGTTGGTCGCGTTGCTGTCACGCGCGAAGAGTTGGCACACGATCCTTGGCCCAGACATTCCTTTTCGGCGCGCGTTTGCCGCGCTCAACGAAGGCTACCTCCTTAATAATCTGCTCCCCTTCCGCCTCGGCGAGTTGGCGCGGGTGTACCTCATCAGCCGGGGAACGCCGTTGAGCGTCACGCAAGCGTTCTCGTCGGTGTTGGTCGAGCGCGCGGTGGATTTGATCGTCGTCGTCGGCATGTTCACCGCCTTCCTGCCGCTTGTCGCCGGTCAGGCCTGGGCACGCGAGGCCGCCGTGGTCTCCGTCGTTATCAGCCTCACCGCGTTACTTAGCCTCATCCTCCTCGCTCACAATCGCGCCCGCGTCCTCCAATTCACCCGTTGGCTTTTCAATCGCCCGTTCCTCGCCCGCTTCAATGCCAAGGATTGGGAAGCGCGCGCCGAGGCCTTCATAGATGGATTAGCGGTCCTGCAGGAAATACGCCGTTCGCTGTTAGCCGTCTTCTGGTCGGCGTTTGCCTGGACGACGGCGGGCCTGAGCGCCTGGGCCTTGTTGCTGGTCTTCACTCCCTCGGCGACACCCACGATGGGAATATTTACCTTCGTTGTCCTGGGGCTGGGGATTGCGCTGCCCTCAGCGCCCGGCTCCGCCGGCGTTTTTGAAGCGGCCGTCGTCGGTGCGCTGTCCGTTTTTAAAGTCGAAAGCAGTGTTGCCTTCACGTATGCCGTCCTGCTGCATCTCATCAATTTTAGTTTGACCTGTCTGATTGGCGGAATCGCGCTGGCCCGCGAGGGCGAGACGCTTTCTCACTTGGCTCAGGCGGCGCAGTCGCTGGTCACCAGCGCCAAACCCGTCGAGCCGATTGAGCCAGTTGAAGCGGTTGGGCCTTCCATCGAATGAAGACTTTTATCTTGCTTGCTGCCACCAAGTCACGCGTCACGCGTCACGTATCACGCAAGCGTTCCATCGAATGAAGATCTTCGTCTCGCTCACCTACTACCGTCCGCACGTCTCCGGCCTGACCATTTATGTGGAGAGGCTCTGCCGGGCGTTAGCCGCGCGCGGCCATCAGGTTACGGTCGTCACCGCGCAGTATGACAAGCGCCTGCCCGCGCGGGAACACTTGCAAGGCGTCGAAGTGTATCGCTTGCCGATCATCGCGCGCATCAGCAAAGGCGTGTTGATGCCGCTCCTCGGCACGTATGCGACTCGTTTTGCGTTGACGCATGACATCATCCACTTGCACCTGCCGCAGTTGGACGCAAGCGGGATCGCGCTGCGCGGCCTGTTGTTTCGTCGTCCGGTCGTGCTGACGTATCACTCCGACCTGCTGCTGCCGCCCACGCCGCTCAACTGGCTGGCTGAGAAAGTGGTTGATACGAGCAATAACTTGGCCGCGATGATGGCGGATGCGATCTGCGCTTACACCGAGGACTTCGCCAAGCATTCACGGCTGCTCTCGCGCTACCTCCCCAAAGTTCACGTCATCCCGCCCCCGGTCGAGATTCCGGAACCCCAACCGGCGGCGGTGCAAACTTTCAAGGAGCGGTACCACCTCAACGGCACGGGGCCGGTCATCGGCCTTGCCTTCCGGTTGGCCGCCGAAAAAGGAATCGAATACCTCCTCGACGCGATGCCAAAAATTACGGAACGCTATCCGCAAGTCCGCATCCTGCATGCCGGGCCGCGTGAGGCGATTGGTGAGAGCGCGTACGCGCGTCGTCTGGCGCCGTTGATTGAGAAGTATGGTGAGCGCTATACGTTTGTCGGGACGTTGACGCCCGAGGAGATGGCGGTGTTCTTCCGCTGTTGCGATGTGCACGTGCTGCCGAGCATCAACAGCACGGAGACGTTTGGCCTGGTGCAGGTCGAGGCGGCGCTGTGTGGGACGCCGTCCGTGGCGAGCGCGTTGCCCGGCGTGCGCATGGCGACGAAGATGACCGGGATGGGTTTGACGGTCCCGCCGAAAGATTCCCAAGCGCTGGCCGAGGCGATCTGCGAAGTGCTCGCCCGCCGCGCCGAGTATGTGCGCCCACGCGCGCCGATTGCCGAACAATTTTCGCCGGCGACGACGGCGAGGAGATATGAGGAACTGTTTGAGAGTTTATTGAGAAAGTGACGCGTGACACGTGACACGTGACTAGGTTTTCACTCGTCACGTGTCACGCGTCACGTACTTTTCTATGAAGACTACTAATACCGATCTTCTTCAACGTAATCTCCAAGACTTACCTGCCTTCCGCGGCTTCCTGCGCGCGATGGAGGCCAAGTTTTATGAAGACATCGTTTTGCCCGAGCCGGTGCTGGATGTCGGCTGCGGCGACGCGCACTTCGCTTCCATCACGTTTGACAAGCCGCTGGCTGTGGGACTCGATCCGTGGACGTTACCGTTAATTGAAGCCCGCCGCCGCCCGAACGTTTACCGGCTGCTCGTCCAAGCGGATGGCGGGGCGATGCCTTTTCCCACCGGCTGGTTCGCCAGCGCGATGAGCAATTCCGTGCTTGAGCACATCCCGCATGTCGAAGCAGTGCTGAAGGAAACCGGCCGCGTCTTGCGTCCCGGCGCGCCGTTCATCTTATGCGTTCCCAATTCGCGGTATCTCTCGTTTCTCTCCATTGCCGCGACCTTGGAAAAGGTCGGCTGGCGCGGCGGGGCGAGTGCGTACCGCGATTGGTTCCGGCGCATGTCGCGCGTCAGTCATGCGGATGAGCCGCCGGTCTGGCAGGCGCGGCTGGAGCGCGCGGGCTTCGTACTCGAACGTCACTGGGATTATTTCTCCGAGGGCGCGCATCACGCGCTGGAGTGGGGGCATTACTTTGGCGCGCCCTCGCTGTTAGCCAAAGCCCTCACCGGGCACTGGCTGCTGTGGCGTTCGCGTTTCAATTTAGCCGTGACGGACTGGCTGCTGCGGCGCTACTTTTCTGAGCCGCTGCCGGCGCAAGGCGCATTCACTTTCTATTGTGCGAGGCGACGATGACGGCCTTTGACGAAAAATATTTTTCTTCCAATACCTACGCCAAAGTTTCCTTTGCGCGCTTCAGCCAATATTGGTGGTCGAATCGTTTCTTCGCCATCCTCGCCCGGCGCTATGGCCGGCGCGGCAGCCGCTTGCTGGAGATCGGCTGCGGCCTGGGACATCTGGTGGGGCAGTTGGAAGGCGACTTTAAAACGTGTGGCTTGGATATAAATGAATGGGCTTTGCAGAATCAGGCGAAGCAGGTCGCACCTGACTCCGGTCTCCAAGTTGCCTCGGCGCAAGAATTGCCTTTTGCCGATGGAACATTCGGCGTGATCATCATCAAGCACATCGTCGAACATTTGCCGCATCCCGACCAAGCCATCCGCGAGTTGGGCCGGGTGCTGGCCCCGGGCGGAGTCTTGATCCTGGCGACTCCGAACCTGGACTCGCTCCTCAAGCCGTGGAAGGGGAAGCGCTGGATCGGCTATCAAGACCCGACGCACATTTCCCTCAAGCCGCCCGCCGAGTGGTTGAGCTTGATTCGCGAACAGGGCGGCCTGCGTTTGGAGAAAGTCTTCGCGGACGGTTTCTGGGACGTGCCGTATGTCTCCTGGCTGCCCGCGCCTGTGCAGAAACTTTTTTTTGGATCGTTGGGCGGTTTCCAGGCGATCACGAGTTGGGTATTTTTGCCGCAGCGCTGGGGGGAGAGTATTATTGCGATTGCCTACAAGTAATAGGGATTAAGATTAACCGCAGAGTTCGCAGAGAAAAGAAAGAGAAAGAGAGAAAGAAAAAGAAGACTCCGCGAACTCTGCGCACTCCGCGGTGAAAAAGATTTCTAAAATAGGATAAGGCACATGACCGAACAAGAATTATCTTTACTCGATTGGCTCCGAGCGCGGCTCGCGCAGCCGGGGCTGCAACGCAACTCACGGTTTGGATTGGCAGCGCTGGCCGTCATGTGGGGTGCGTACCTCGCCTGGGGCGGCGGGGCCAGCCAGGGCGGCGGGTATTTCTTTTTCTTCGTCGGCTTCCTGCTCGTGTTGTGGGGGCTGTCCGTGCGGGGAGAGGCAATTCCTATGCCGGAGATCCCAGGCATGGCAGAGGGCCTAGACGCTGAAACTTTCGCGTTGCCACGCGCCGAGGCGCAACCGGGTGAAGACTTAATGGTCTTGATCCGCAAGTTGCGTTGGCCGGCGGCGGTGGTGCTGGCGCTCAGCGGTCAATGGGTCTTGGACTTTCAGCACGATGCCCAAACGGGCGTGATCCTTTATCTTCTCGCCGGGGCATTGGCGATTTGGGCCTGGTTTGTCAAAGACCTGAGCCTGCCAGCCGCGCCACCCGAGGCGGAGGTTCAGCCGCAACCCATCACATTAAATTGGTCGTGGGTTTGGGCGGCGATGATTTTCGGTGTGCTGGCTTTTATGGCGTTTAGCGGCGGCCGGTTTACCTCGCTGGATTTAGTGCTGTGGGGGCTCACGGTGATTTGCTGCGTGCTCATGGTCTTTGGCCCCTCACCGGCGGAGTTGGTCCTCTCGGCGCGTGAACGGCTCAAGCGCGCGTGGTTCGCCGCCGTCCACGGGCTGAAGAATTTAAACATCCGCCTCACCCCGTGGGCGATGTTGGTGGTCGCTGCGTTCCTACTCGTCGCCTTCTTTCGTTTATATCAGTTGGAGGCCGTCGCGCCGCAGATGACCAGCGATCACGCCGAGAAACTTCAGGACGTGCTGGATATTCTGAACGGCACCTATCCCATCTACTTTGAGCGCAACACCGGCCGCGAGTTCATGCAGTTTTACGTGGCAGCTTTCATCGCCAAGTTCATCGGGACGGGCGTTTCTTATATCACCCTCAAACTCTCCTCCGCGCTGGCCGGCTTGCTGGTTTTGCCCTACATCTATTTATTTGCGAAAGAGGTGTCTTCCGACCGCCGCGTCGCGCTGTTGACGATGACGCTGGTCGGCGTGGCCTATTGGCCCAATGTCATCAGCCGGATTGGTTTGCGGTTTCCTTTTTATCCCTTGTTCGTCGTGCCCACGCTGTATTATCTGCTGCACGGGCTGCGCACCCGTCAAAAGAGAGATTTCGTCTGGGCCGGCATCGCCGTCGGCTTGGGGCTGCACACCTATTCTCCCGTCCGCATTCTGCCGGTCGCGATGGTGGCGGTCATTGTTCTCTTCGTGCTGCATCGCATCTCGGCCGGCAACCGCCTCTGGGCGTGGCGCGGTCTGGCGGTCGCTTTTGCGCTCATGGTCGTTTTGGCCATGCCGTTGATTCGCTACTCGCTGATCAACCCCACGGTTTTCTATGAGCGCATGCTCACGCGTTTTAGCCAGACGGAGGAGCCTTACTCGGACAATCCGGTGAAGATCTTCCTGAGCAACGAAGTTAATTCGCTGCGTATGTTCGGCTGGGATAACGGCGAGGCCTGGATTTTGGGCGTGCCCCATCGTCCTTCGCTGGATGTCGTCACCGGCGCGTTCTTTCATCTGGGTGTTCTGCTTTTGTTCCTGCGTTACCTGCGTGAGCGGCGGTGGGTTGATCTCTTTATCCTCGTCGGCATTCCCCTCCTGCTCTTACCGTCCACCCTGGCGCTGGCTTTTCCCAAGGAAAATCCGGTGGCGAATCGTTCTTCGGGCGCGCTGCCTTTAGTCTTTATCTTGCCTGCGCTCTCTATCGTCGCCACGCTCGATTTCTGGCGGGCCCAGTGGAAGGGATTGAACGCGCGCTTGGTCGGCGGTGTCGTGGCAGCCGGGTTGGCCCTCGGCCTGCTCGGACAGAATTTTGATTTGACCTTTGTGCAGTACCCGGCGCAATATAAACTGGCGATCCCCAACACGTCTGAGATGGGTGAATTTGTCCGGGGCTTTGCGCATTCGGTGGGAAGCTATGCCAATGCGTACGTGGTGCCTTACACCTTCTGGGTGGATACCCGGCTGGTGGGAATGTATGCCGGCGATCCGGCGCGTGATTATGCGGTGTCGCCGGACACCTTCTCAACGCTGAATACGAACAACGGGCCGCTGTTGATTATTTTTCATCCGGAAGACCAGGCGACGGCCAGCTTGCTTTATCAAACTTTCCCGCAAGGTTCGCAAGGGGAATTTGTTTCGGAGATTCCGGGGCATAACTTTGAATACTACTTCGTGCCCGGTCTAAGTGTCGGTGGCCCAGGCGGGCCGGGGCGGCCCTAAGAGCCGGGAACTGAAAAGCTGGGAACTGAAGGAACTGAAGGAACTACAGGAACCTCCGAGTTCCTTCAGTTCCCCCAAGTTCCTTCAGTTCCTGGAATGATGCGCCTCTAGTGTCTAAGAAGTGAGTAAACCATGTCTGAATTAAACCCTTCTGCTGACTTGCCGGATATGCCTGAACCTGTTCCTTTTGTGGCGCCGCCCGAAGAGGAAGTCGTCGTCACTCAAACGCCGGAGTTTGTCGAAGTTCCAAAGCGACGGCACTTGCCTAACTTTTTCCCGCAGCCAATCTCTTGGAGTGATATCCGCTGGGGATCGGTTCTGCTGTTTCTTTTTTTGAGCGTCCTCATCGGCTTGGGCGTTTACTTCCGCTTCAGTTGGACAAACTGGAATCAGGACACCGACCTCCACCCGGATGAGTACGGGCTGACCAGCACGATCACGCGCCTGCCGCTGCCCAAGACACTCGAGGATTACTTCAACACGCGCCTCTCAACGCTTAGCCCCTATCAGAAATACGACCTCAACGGCCAGCCGACCGATCCCGGCGCGGACAACCGCATGCGCTGGGGCCAGTGGCCGATCACCATCATCCGGGCGACGGCGGAGGCCTCGGAGGCGATCTGCAACCAGATCAACACCGCTCGGCAGATCAGCTATGCGGCCAACGATGAATCTTTCTGCGCGCATCCCTACAAGACCGGCTACCGTGACCTGCGCTTGCTAGGCCGCCAACTCTCCGCGCTGGCCGATACGTTAGCGCTGCTCGTGCTCTTCTTGATCGGCTCCCGGCTTTATGGCTGGAAAGTGGGGCTGCTCGCAGCAGCGTTGAGCGCGCTGGCCGTAATGCAAATTCAGCAATCGCACTTCATGACCTCCGACTCGTTTGCGGTGTTGTTCACCGCCTGCGCCATTTACTGCGCGGTGCGCGTGGCGCAAAAGGGCGACTGGAAATGGTATGCGCTCTTTGGCGTCGCCTTCGGCATGGCGCTCGCCTCGCGCATCAACCTGCTGCCGCTCGCCGGGATGCTGCTCGTCGCCGTCATCATCGCTTACCCGGAGGATGAACTCAAAGCCAAGAATGGTCTTTCGCAAAGCGTGAGCCGTATCGGTTTGTGCCTGGTGCTCGCCGGTGTGATGAGCCTGATCACTTTCCGCGTTACGCAGCCGATGTCCTTCCGCGCTACCACCGGCGAGACGACCTTATTCACCTTTCATCCCAATCAGGATTGGCTGGACAGCATCCAAGTCGCGCAGAGTGAATCGAGCGGCATTGGCGGCGGGCCGCCCGGTGATCAGTGGGCCAACCGCCCGACGTTGATCTTCCCCTTCGTGAACATGGTGTTGTGGGGCCTCGGTTTACCGCTTGGCCTCATGGCTTGGGCCGGGCTGGCTTGGGCCGCCTGGCGCTGCCTCCGCAAAGATGATGAATGGCGCACCCATCTAATCCCGCTCGCGTGGGCGGGGGGCTTCTTCGTATTCATGGGCACGCGTTGGGTCATGTCCATTCGCTACTTCCTGCCCATCTATCCCTTCATGGCGCTGTGGGCGGCGTGGGGGATTTATGAGTTGTGGAAGCTGGGAAATCAGAAGACAGAATTCAGAAGTCAGGAGTCAGAAGCTGGGGAACAGTCCGAGGTCCGAAGTCCAAAGTCCGAAGTCGAAAACCCTCCGTCTTCCGTCTTCCGTCCTCCGTCCTCCGTCCTCAAGGTATTAGCTGGTCTTCTATTCCTCACCGTCACCCTCGGCACCCTCGCCTGGGCCTGGGGATTCGTCAGCGGCATCTATCTCCGCGACAATACGCGCATTCAAGCCTCGCGTTGGATTTATGCGAATGTCCCCTCGGCTTTGAACGTTGGTTTCCAAACGGCAGAGGGCTTACACCATGAACCGCTTCCCGGTGCGGAAGGGGTACAGATCACGGCCGACGCTCCCTTCGTTCTGCAATTTACCTCGCCGGTGACTGGGACAGCAACCGAAGTAACCGTCGGGCACGCGCGCAATGCCAACGGCGATCAAATTCCGGGAACGCTGCACGTCGCCCTCGCCGCCGATCCGGATGGCACGCTCGTTTTGTCTCAGACGGATATCTCCGTCGAGCCAACTGATAAAGATCCACGGGGCGGGACGTTCACGGCTGCCTTCCCGCCGACTTCAGTCGAAAAAGGCAAGCTCTATTTCCTGCGGATCACCGCGCCGCAAGGCGGGCCGTTGATCATCACCGGCTCCGCGGTCGCCAACGAGGCGTGGGACGAGGGCCTGCCGCTGCGAATTGACGGGCGCGATGCCTTCGGCGGTTTGTATAGCGGGCTGCAGATCGAAAACCGTTGGGGCGATGATCCGAACAAGCTCCAAATGTTCGTGGACAATCTCTCGAAAGCGGATTATCTCTTCCTCCCCAGCCAGCGCGGTTTGTGGACGCCCACGCGCTTGGTCAACACCAATCCCTTGACGCGCGAGTATTACCGCGCGCTGTTCGATGGTCGCCTGGGTTTTGACCTCGTGGCCCAATTCCAATCGCCCATCCGCCTTGGTCCGCTCCAAGTCTCAGACGTGGGCGGGACGCTGGCCTGGGGTCACGAGCCTGAACTGTTCTTGGCGAAAGACAAGCCGTTCAATGACAATCTCTTCGCCGCCGAAGAAGCGTTCAGCGTGTACGATCACGCGCCGGTGTGGATTTTCAAGAAGCGCGCCGATTTCAATTTGGATCAGGCGCGGGTCGTTCTCGCGGCGGTGGATTTGACCAAAGTCGTCGCGCAGGGGCCGCGCGAGGCGACCATCGCGCCCACGTTAATGATGCTGCCGCCGGACCGGTTGGCGGCGCAGCGCGCGGGCGGCACGTGGAGCGAGATGTTCAATCCGGAGGGGCTGCTCAATAAGAATGAACCGTTGGGCGTGTTGGCCTGGTGGCTGGCGATGCTCGTGATCGGTTGGCTGGCTTTTCCGATGACCTTTGCGGCCTTCGGCGGATTGGCGGATCGCGGTTATCCACTTGCCAAGACGGTCGCGCTGCTCTTCGTTGCCTGGGTTGTGTGGATGCTCGGCAGTTTCCAAATCTTGCCTTACACGCAAACGACGATTGCGATGGGCTTTGGGCTGTTGGCTGTGATTTCGGCCGTGTTCGCCGTGATCCATCGCGACGAGCTGACGAATTACCTGCGGAACAATTGGCGTTACCTGCTCACGGTCGAGGTGATCGTCCTCGCGCTCTTCGCGCTGGATTTGTTTATCCGCTGGGGCAACCCCGATTTGTGGCATCCCTGGAAGGGTGGCGAGAAGCCGATGGATTTCTCGTACTTCAACGCCGTCCTTAAGAGCACCTCCTTCCCGCCGTATGATCCGTGGCTGGCCGGCGGCTACATTAATTACTACTACTACGGCTTTGTCATCGTTGGGCTGTTGACCAAATTGCTCGGCATCGTTCCGGCGTTTGCCTACAACCTGATCCTGCCCATGCTCTTCTCACTGCTGGGCATCAATGCGTTCTGTGTGGCGTATAACTTGGTCAAGAAGTCGGAAGTCGGAGATCAGGAGCCAGAAGTCAGGAGTCAGGAGTCAGAAGTTGAAAGTCTAGAAGTCGAAAGTCCGAAGTCCGAAGTCCATAGTCCGGAGTCGGAAGCCAGAATTCAGGAGTCAGAAGTAACCACTACTGACCAACTGCTAGCGACCAGCGACCAACCACCAGCCACCAGCGACCAGCAACTAGCGACTAGCGACCAGCAACCACCTTCGGCCAGCGACCAACCGCCAGCCGCCAATGACCAGCAACTAGCGACCAGCGACCAGCAATCAGCAATCAGCAATCTCAAATCAAAAATTCCCAATCCCTACCTCGCCGGCATCGCGGCGGCGCTGTTCATCGTCGTCTTTGGCAATTTGGGTCAAGTGCAGACGCTGGTCAATGGCTTCAAGCGCGCGGCGGATCACACCGCCCTGTCTTCGTCCATCTTCGGTGATAACGACGTGACCGCGACGCTCAACGGCGCGTGGCGGTCGCTCACCATCCCTGACGTATTCCAGGTGGGAATGGATTCGTGGTATTGGGACGCCTCGCGCATTATCCCGGCGGGCGAGGGTGAGGGCGGCGCCGGGCCAATCACCGAATTCCCGTTCTTCACCTTCCTCTACGCGGACATGCACGCGCACATGATTGATCTGCCGTTCACCGTGCTCGCGCTCGCTTGGGCCGTGGCGTATCTGCAAGGCATCAAGCGCAAGCGGCGGTGGATGGATTCCATCGCCATGTGGCTCATCGGCGGGTTAGCGTTCGGAGTCACGCGCCCGACGAATACCTGGGATTTCCCGGTCTACCTCGCGCTCGGCGCCATCGCCGTCTTTGTCGCCAACTTGCAAGATTTCCGCCTCACGCGCGAGAATCTGGTCGCGGCCGGTTGGCGCACATTACTCTTCGTCGGCCTGGTCGTGTTGCTCTATCAACCCTATGCGGATTGGTACGCCAGCGGTTACGAAAAAGCCGAAATGTGGAAGTTTGCCAAATCGCCGGTCACGGCCTATCTGTATGTCCACGGCTTGTTCTTCTTCTGTTTGATTACCTTCATGGTTTGGGAGACGCGGCGCTGGCTGGCAGAGACGCCGGCTTCGATTTTGAATCAGGCCAGGGAATGGGGCGGGGCGCTTCTCTTCTCGTTAGTGCTTTTTGCCGTCTGTGTGGGCGCTCTCCTGTATTTGAAGATCGTCATCGCCCCGCTGGCGTTGTTCTTAATGGCGTGGGCTGGGCTGCTCATCCTGCGCTCGCCCGGCGCGATGCCGATTGAAAAACGCGTCGTGCTCATGCTGCTCGGCACCGGCCTGGCGTTGACGCTCGTCGTGGAAGTCGTCGTGCTCCAGGGCGACATCTCGCGCATGAACACCGTCTTCAAATTCTATCTGCAAGTGTGGACGCTGTTCAGCATCGCGGCGGCGGCGGCGCTGGCCTGGGTTTGGCCGGCGATCAACGTGGAATGGCGGCCCAAGTGGGGCGGAGTCTGGACGACGGGCTTGATGGTGCTCGTGGCCTCGGCGGCGCTTTACACCCTGACGGCCGCCGGCGCCAAGATGCGGGATCGTATCCCGCCGATGACCATTCCGAGTGGCGGCTGTGAGCTGCTTCCGAATATGCCCAATCCGTATGAGAATAATCGGGCTAGTCTCGATGAGCTACCGCATACGCTCGGCCCCTCCGAGCAGCCGCACAGTTTGGATGGGATGGAACACCTGACGTGGGCCGGTTACTGCGACCGGGGCTACTTCCTGCCGTTGACGTATGACTATGACGCCATCCGCTGGATGCAAGACAATGTTCAAGGATCACCGGTCATCGTCGAGGGGCAGTCCTTTGATTTATACCGACTCTCCAGCCGCTACACCTGGTTCACCGGTTTGCCTGATGTGGTCGGTTGGGACTGGCATCAACGCCAGCAGCGCGCCGCCATGCCGACCGAGTCCATCACGCAGCGCGGGACGGAAGTCACCAACTTCTACTTGAATCCCGACCCGAACCAGGTGGGCGATTTCTTGAAGAAGTACGACGTGCGCTACATCATCGTCGGCCCGATGGAGCAGGCTTATTATTTCCCGTCCGGCGGCCTCGCCAAGTTCGACGCCATGGTCGCGCGCGGCCAGCTTTCCGTCGCTTACCAGAATCCGGGCGTGACGATTTATCAGGTGGTGCAGTAGGCTCGGGTGGGAACAAGGTTTTTAATCACGAATGGCTCGAATACGCTTCGCGCGAATGGCACGAATGTTTTTTTGAAATTCTCTGGGGGATGTTAACCACCAAGGCACCAGGGCGCGAAGGAAATTCAAAAGTTTTCTTTGTGCCCGTATGGCTTGGTGGTGATGTTTGAAGCAGAAAAGAAAATCGAAGAAGCGCGGCGTTCCGATAACCGACCAAGAAATGGTAGAATCAACTTATGGAAGAAAATATACCTGTCCTAAAAGAAGTCAAACCACTGGAAAAATTCTGCCTGCACGTTAAGTATTCGGACGGCGTGGAAGGTAAAGTTGACTTGTCCGAATTTGCGGGCAAGGGAGTCTTTGCCCTGTGGAATGACTACCGCCAATTTGAAAAAGTGACCATTGGCTCAAGCGGCGAACTGATATGGAATGAAGAGGTAGACATGGATGGCTTGGGAATTTATTTGAGACTTACCGGCAAGAAGCCTGAAGACCTTATGCCGAAGTTGCGTGAACTCTTTCATGCCTGAAATCAGCCGCTTCTTCGGGATCAGCATCAAGATGTTCTTTGGCGATCATGTCCCGCCGCATTTTCATGCTGAATATGGAGAGTTCAAGGCGCAAGTAGACATCCGTTTGCACGTCATCATTATGGGGGATTTGCCACCGCGCGTTCTAGGGATGGTGGTTGAGTGGGCCTCACTCCATCAAGATGAATTATTTGAATTGTGGGAACTCGGATCAAAGAATATGCCCTTGCATCGCATTGAACCGCTCAAATAGTTTCAGATAGAAACTCTTCACGGGGGATGTTAACCACCAAGGCACTAAGCACGAAGGAAATTCTAAAGGTTTCTTTGTGTCTTGGTGCCTTGGTGGTTGATTTTTAAGGAGAACCCATGACTCTCCTGCCTATCCGTGGAAATGCTTTGGGCCTCGCGATGATCGTCGTCACGGGCGCTATTGCCGGCCTCGGCGGTCTGGTCTTCAAACTGGCCGATGCCCTCGTGATGATCAGCGTCGGTATCGCACTGATAATCATGGATGTGCTTATTCGCTGGCGCTCTCGCCCAGCGCCCGGCTGGTTAACGAACAGCCAATTTGGCGGGTTTCTCTTCTTTGTGCCGGTTTGGGGGGCAGGCCTGCTGGTTATCATTGCCAATCTGGTGAACACCTTCTTTGGTCCGTTGGGGACATAGAAGTGATAAGTAGATTTTCTATAGAAAGTTGCTGTTTACTCATATGCTAGGTGCCTCGACAGGCATAGATCGGAATATAGTGAAACAACTATTGGAGAAAACAAGATGAGCGGTGCGGATGCCATATTCGAACAGCTCCGAAGTGGTGGGCTTCCTCTCTTGCATCAAGTAGTCGCAGATGGCTGGCAAGAGGATCTGCTGCTGGATTTCAAAACATTGGAAAAACACTCTGCACCAATGTCCACAAATGATCGGAGGAACTTGGCAGAAGCACTAAGTGGTTTTGCGAACTCCGATGGCGGAGTGATAGTCTGGGGAATAAATGCGCGCGCCAACAATCCAAATGATCCTGATATTGCAAAACAACTGTGCCCTATCAGTAATATCAAGCTATTCTACTCAGAGCTACAACGCGATACTCCCCATGTGGTTTCACCTGGGATAGTTGGTGTTGAACATTACCTTGTCTACGAGTCGGACTCTTCTGAAACAGGATTTGTCATCACGTTTGTTCCAAAGAGCGAAACAGATATTCATATGGCACGCGCCAAGGATCAGTTTAGATTCTACTATCGAAGTGGTTCATCATTCCTTTTGATGGAAGCGTTCATGGTAGCTGATCGGTACGGACGAAGACCTCGACCTAAATTAGAACTGGATTATCGCCTTGAACATGGAGGCTCAAGCGGACGTAATATTTACGTCCAGCTAGTGATTGGCATCAAAAACTCCGGCCAGGGAATCGCACTTTATCCAGCAGTTGCTATTTACGAGTCATCCACACTTAAACTTGATAGCTATGGGCTTGATGGGAATGGTCATACCGGATTGCCAGAACGTCTGCGGACGTCAAATCGTCCAGAGGATGCACGCCGACTATTCGTGGGTGGTGCAAATGATGCGATTCATCCCAGCACGACATTGGATGTAACTTGTGTGAGACGGGAAATACCCCTCGAAGTAGGGGACATTCCTGATCTGAATATTAGGTGCGAATTGTATTGCCAAGGTTATTCAGCTAGTGGTGAGGCTACCGTACCTATGATGTATTTCTTCAAGAAGTTGCGTGGATTTTAGGGGTGCCCATCTGTCTCCTTCCCGCCACTCGCTTCAAATAAAACTCCGTCACTATAAACAGCACCAATCCACTCAGCGCGGCGAGGCTGGAGGCGCGGAACATTGTCTCCGGGCCGGACCGCTGAGACGCTGAAGAGCGCTGAGGTCGCTGAGAGTGTTTTTTCAGCGGCTTCAGTTTTTCTCAGCGGGTTCAGCGATTCAACTACCCTTTACACCTCCCCTCGCACCGCTTGCCTCCCCGCCACCCGCTTCAGATAAAACTCCGTCACCACAAACAGCACCAATCCACTCAGCGCGGCCAGGCTGGAGGCGCGGAACATTGTCTCCGGGCCAAAGCGTTGGTAGAGTACGCCGCCCAGCAGCGCCCCGGTCGTGCCGGCGAGGCCAAAGTATGTGCTGCCAAAAACGGATTGTGCCGTCGTCCCCCAGCCGGGCGGCGCAATTTGGTTGGCATACGCCACACCGCCCGCCCACAAAGCCGAGAACGTCAGGCCGTGCAGCAGTTGGGTCGCGATCAGCCAGCCAGGCGCATGCAGGAACACAAAAATGAAGGTGCGGATGGCGTACGTCCCAAAGGAAATTATCAGCAAGCCCCGCGCCCCAACGCGCCGCAGCATCAGCGGTGCCAGAAAAAAGACCGGCAGCTCGCTCACGGTCGCCACCATCGTTGCCAGCCCGATCAAGTTTGTCCCCGCGCCCAGGCTGTTCAGGTAAATCGCAAAAAAATTCATGAACATCGAAGAGCCAATGCCCACCAGCAGCAGCGCGGCCAGAAAACCGGCCCAGCGAATGTCCGTCATCAGTTGGCGTAATCCGGCCCAGCCGGTCGTCTGAGGTACCAAATGCGGTGCGGGCAGCCGAGTCCCCACCAGCGCGCAGAGCGCCATCATCACCATGAAAGTGATAAAGGCCGGGAGCATCGTCCCGCGATTCGCCAGTTCCCCAACGCCCCAGGCGCTCAGCCCAAATCCGACCGCGCCCCATAAACGCAAGCCGCCGTATTGATGACGATCCGAGCCTAACATCTCCAGCACGGCGTTGTCCGCCAGCGGAATAATTGGCGCGAGGCAAATGGCGTAGAAGAGCACGATGGGAATCAAGGCCGTGAAACTGTGGGCCTGGGTCATCAAACCGACCGGCACGAGCGTCCCCAGCATCGTCAGCGGGAGAATCCACTTGTGCAGGCGCAGTGCATCGGCCAGGCCGCTCCACAGCGGGCCGGCGACGAGCGTGGTGACCGTCTGCAGCGCAGCCAGCACGCCGATGTGCGGTTTGTCTAGGCCCACTTGCTGAAAAAATAAGTTGAGATAGGGGATCAGCGCGCCACCCGCCGCGAAGTACAGCAAATAAAAGACCGACCCCCAATAGTGTGGTTTCCAGGTAAGTCGAGGCATTTTTTTCTTGAAGTTTCCTGTCTGGTTTGGGTTGTAACAGTGAGTTTACTGCAAAAAGCCTTTTCACCGCGGAGAGCGCGGAGTTCGCAGAGAGAAAGAAAGAGAAACAGAGAAATCTCAGCGAACGCTGCGCGCACACTTCGCGTCTGCGGTGAAATGATCTTCTTTCAGTAGAGTCAACGGTGGAAGATGAATAAATCTTAATCCAGCGCGCTCACTCCTCATGTGAGGTTTCTAGAGAAGTGGTGAGGCGATTATAGCCGATATGTTTCTCGGATGACTGTCATCTTGTTACTTGCCATCCCGCTCCGCTGCGCTCCGGGGACTATAGCCTGCCACTTGCCACAGGCTTGCTCGTTCAACCAACCCAACCTGTTCATAGGTTTAGTTTTCTCTCTAATTGTCTTCGTGCAAACCGTACAAAAGAATTGGGAAATGTTCTGGCACAATTTCGAGTCGCTTCTCCATATAATATTTTCACTTATGAAAGAATAGTTTTTGTACAGGGGTCATTCCAACCCGGATTGTTCGTCACAGCGGGCTGATGCTTTAGAAGAATGGCGTGAACGCGTCGCTCGCCGAACATCAAGCGTGATGCCAGGGGGGAAGCCCCAGACCTGTTTATAAACTGAATACGATCTTGGAGGATCGATCATGCTGGCTGCTGCCGGAGGCTGACTAAGTGTCTCCGACAGACGAGAACCGCCGAATGCTTGGGCGCGGAAGCGCTAGAGTATTTCCTCGTAATTGCACGCAGGCGCCCCCGTTATTAAAGGGACGCTGAACGAAGGGAACTTCCCCTTCTCATCAATCAGCCCAGCTCTCATAACTGATTGGATCAGACCTATCAGGCCTCGGCGCCTGCGCCATGCGATTCCTGGGCGCCGGCGGCGAGACGAGTAATGCAATTGGCTAAACCAAACACGACTGAGGAGATCCGCTAATGACTATCATCTACCCTGAAATGACCGACCCGATTGTGGTCCTGGAGGAACCTCACCTGAAAAATATCGCAACCTTCCTGGCCGACCATTCCGGTTGCAATCCGTATTGCTCCGCCAGCGCCTTTGAGGACTTTGTGCTGGGGGCTTCGGCGCTGCTTCCGTTGTTGCCGCCGGAGGTGATTCGGGAACTGGTCCGCTTTCGCATTCACGGCTCACGGGAGGGCGTCTTGCTGATTCGCGGCTTGCCGATCAATGACTGCCGGATCGGGCCGACCCCGCTCCATTGGTCGCTGGAGGCGCAGACGAAGAAGACGTTTGAAACCGAACTCTACCTGCTGGGCTGTATGGTGCTCTTGGGCGAAGTCTTCAGTTTTAATACGCAGCACCTGGGCAATGTGATCCAGAACGTCGTGCCGGTTAAGGACGATGCGTACGAACAAGTCGGCACCGGCAGCCGGGTCTTCCTGGACTGGCACATCGAGGATGCGTTTTCCGATTACCGCGCCGACCTGATTGGGTTGCTGTGTCTGCGCGCGAATCCGGAGGCAGCCACAACCTTTGCCTCGATCCGGCGCATGCAACTGCCGGAACACCACAAGCGCTGTCTGTTCGAAAAACGCTTTTTGGTTGATATCGACGGGGCCCATCAGCGACCGGATGGCTTTAGTGAGCGTTCGATTGCGATCCTGTTTGGAAATTACGAGGATCCGTTCCTCCGCCTGGACCCTTTGTTCATGCGCGCTCAGGCCAATGACCTGGAGGCGGCCGCGGCGCTGGATTACATCGTCAAAATGATCCCGGACGTGGCGCGGCAGGTGGTCCTGGAACAAGGTGACTTGCTGGTCATGGACAACCACCGCGTCATCCATGGTCGGTCGGCGTACTCGCCCCGCTTTGACGGAACCGACCGCTGGCTTCAGCGGGTGAGCATCACCACCGATGTTCGGAAGTCGAGCGAAGTCCGCCGCCGCCAATTTCGAGTCATCGAAAACGAATTATGTGCTTAGCCTCCCGGATCAGGAGTAATGTCTATGATGCGTGACCTTGTCGCCGAGCGGGAGGCTCCCGTGATTGCCTCGCCGGCGCTCAACCTGGTGATTGGGGCGACCTTCACCGCGGAGCCGCTCAAAGACGGGCTGGATTTTTGGCTCAGGCGTTTAGGCCTCCCGGCTTCGATGCGCTTCGCCCCCTACAATCAAATTTTTCAAGAGTTACTTGATCCGGCGAGCCTGACGGCCGGCAATCGCGGCGGAGTGACTCTCCTCCTGCTGCGCTTCGAAGATTGGATTCCGCCCGAGGGGGATAAGCCCGCGGAAAATTTGGCGGCCCTCGAACAAAACGCCGACGAATTTCTGTCGGCTTTGAAGTCGCTCGTCGAGCGCGTGCCGGCCGCGTACGTGATTGGTCTTTGCCCGCCCTCGGATTCGCTCGCCACGAATCCTGATCTCTATTCCGCGCTGGGTCGGTTACACGCGCGGATTGCCACGGAGCTGGCCGGCCAAAACAATCTCTATGTGCTTGATTGTGCTCAGGTCGCCGCTCGGTACGGCGTGGTTAAAGTCAACGATACCTATGGGGACTCGTTAGGGCGGATTCCCTACACGCCGGAATTTTTCGCCGCCGCGGCGACGGCCCTCGCGCGTATGCTCTTCGTTCTCCGTCAGCCGCCCTATAAAGTCATTGTCCTGGATTGCGATCACACGCTTTGGAAAGGCATCTGCGGTGAGGACGGCGTGCTGGGCATTGAGGTGGATGCGCCCCACCGCGCGTTGCAAGAATTTATGCTCGCGCAGCAGGTGGGAGGGCGGCTGCTGTGTCTCTGCAGCAAAAACAACGAAGGCGATGTCCTCGAAGTCTTCGAGCGTCGCCCGGAGATGCGGCTGCAGCGCGATCACTTCGTCGCCTGGCGCATCAACTGGCGTCCTAAGTCCGAAAATATCCGGTCACTGGCCCAGGAGCTTGGAGTCGGGCTGGATAGTTTTATCTTCCTCGACGACAACCCCGCCGAATGTGCGGAAGTCCGCGCCGGTTGTCCGGGCGTGCTCGTCCTCCAGCTTCCCTCCCTCGCCGACGAAATTCCGGATTTCTTGGAGCATGTGTGGGCCTTTGATCGCCTTCAGGTCACCGAAGAAGATCAACAACGCACTCGCTTCTATCAGCAGCAGAAACAGCGTGAAGAATTCCAGACCGGCTTCCAATCCGTAGACGCTTTTCTGGATAGCCTGAATCTGGAGATTGTGATTCGGCCGGTGGCGGCGCCGCAGCTTGAGCGCCTGGCCCAATTAACGCAGCGCACGAATCAATTTAACGCGACGACGATTCGGCGCTCACCGGCTGAAATTCGTGAGCATCTGGCATCGAACGGTGGCGCGGGCTGGAGCGTGGAGGCCCGTGACCGTTTCGGCGATTATGGCTTGGTGGGAATGATGCTGGCGGCTTGCCCTGAGCACAGTCGAAGGGAAAGCAATCAAGCGGCGCTGGTTGTTGATACGTTTCTGCTCAGTTGCCGGGCGCTCGGCAAAAGCATCGAAGACACCATGCTCGTCCACTTGGCGCAGGTAGCCTCGGAAAAAGGTTGTGCCCGACTCAAGTTCCCTTACCGGCCCACCGCCAAGAACAGCCCGGTGCTGGACTTTCTTAAACGGGCCGGGGTCAACGGTTGGGGTGAAGCGCCAACGACCGAAGTCGTCTGCGAAATTTCTCTCTCCACGCTTTTAGCTTCACCGCACTTGGTCAAAACAAAATTTGGCTATCGTTTCCGTGATGCGAATCATTCCGGTGAGCCTCTTCGCGAAACTCCGGAACCGGTTCAAGGAGCGCCTGAAAACTTGCTCAAAGCCCGCGTCCGCGCGGGCGTGGCCAACCGCGAGGACGCGGTTGGAGAGCATCTTCAAATAGTTTCTCAACAGCCAAACGGAGGCACCTCCCAAAACGGCGAGACCTCCAAGCCGGCGAACCGTGAAGATCATTCCGAGTTCTTGGTGACCGTCGCCGCCCGTCTGCGGACGGCCGATCAAATCCTCAAAGCCATGCGCTCCCGGAAGCGCGCGCGGCCGGCGCTGGAAATCGCCTTTGCGCCACCGCAGACGTCGGTCGAGACGGAATTAGCGGAAGTCTGGACCCAGGTGCTGCGCATTGAGCCGATTGGGGTCCAGGACAACTTCTTCGCCCTCGGGGGCCATTCACTGCACGTCACGCAGGTCATCTCTCAAATCCGGAATCGCTATGGGGTCGAACTGCCCATCCCCAGTTTCTTTGAGACGCCGACGGTCGCCGGACTGGCGCAGGCGATTGCGCAGTGCCAAGTCGTAGACGAGGCGGCCGGCCGGATTGACGAGTTGTTGGCGATGATTGATCGCCTGTCGCCGGAAGAAGTGCAAGCGCTTTTAGAGAAGCAAACGGCGACCCCTTCGCTGGCGGACTCCCCCGCGCTTCTATCCACTGCCACCACGCCCTCGATCATCACCTTTGAGACTCCAGCGGAATCTGATCACGAACTGCCTAATCAAATTGACCAATTTCTGGAGCGACTGCGACTCTCAGCGCCGGTGATGGAAGACGCCGTGACGATTGCCTCGGTTGGCATCGTGACCTGCAATCGGGTGGAGGCGCTGCAGCGCGGTCTGGCCTCACACATCGCAAACAGCCAGACGTATGGCCGGACGAACGATTTTGTGGTGATGGACGATTCGCCGAACCCAACGGTCCGCGAGGCGAATCGAGCCGTGCTCCGTTCCTTGAAGTCTCAGTTCGGAGTCAAAATTTTCTACGGCGGGTTGGAGGAGAAAGTGCTCTTCGCCAAGAAGTTGATGGAGCGTGGTCTGCCGCCCGAAGCCGTGAAGTTTGCATTGTTTGGCGAACGCTGGGGGCTGATGACGCACGGCGCGAACAGTAACGCGCTGCTCTTGCATACAGCCGGCGATGCGGTCCTGATTTCGGATGACGATGTCATTCGTCAACTGGCGCGCGCGCCGGAGTTTCAATCCGGCGTAAAGGTCCTCTCTGGTGACCCAACCCCGGGCGATCCGTTTTATCCGGCGGAGGTGTGGACCTATCCCAATCGAGAAACCCTCAAGCAGTCCTCCATCTTCACCGACTCGGATTTACTGGCGCTTCAAGAGCAACTGTTGGGCCGGAGTGTTCAGTCTTATCTTACGCAAACCCTGCACGCGGGTGAGAAGCCTGCGGTCGAAATCGAGCCTCAGGCTCCACTCTTGCGCGAACTGGCCGCCGGCGGTGGCCGGATCCGGGTCACGCTTCCCGGATTGTTGGGGGACTGCGCGTGGGGTTCGCCTACTTTTTATCTGTGGCTCACCGGCGCTTCGTTCCAGCGACTCACTCAATCTGAAGCGGATTATCAAGCCGCGCTAACCCGCCGGGAGATGCTGCGAGTGGTAGACCGGGTGACGATGCTGGATCGAATAGACAATCTTATTTCAGCCGTGTATGGATTGGATAACCGAACGTTGGTGCCGCCTTATCCCTCAGTGGGGCGGGGAGGCGATACCGTCTTTGGAATGATTTTCTCGCGCTGTTTCGCCGACGCCTACTTTGCGCATTTACCCTGGACCTTGCTGCATGTCCCGGCGGAGGCGCGCGCCTTCTGGCCCGGCGAAGTGCTGCGGAGCGCGGGCGGCATTGATATTTCACAGTTAGTCATGGCTTACGTGAAGGCGTTTGACTTTAAATCCGCCGGCCTGACCGGCGCGGAATGCTTGCGCGGTCTGGGTAATTATTTCCAAACAGCCGCGCGCGCTCCCGGCCCGGCTTTTGAGGAGTCAGCCCGTTTCCATGTGGAGTACTACCTGAAGACACATCTGGCTCAGTTGGAGTCGCGCTTGACCGGAACTTCCGCCGCCCCCGGCTGGGTCCGGGATGTTGAGCGTTATCTGGAAACTTTTCAGGAGTCGTTGGCGCGCGAAGATTGCGCGGTCCCGCTTGATCTGCGCTATGGCCATGACTTGGATGAAGCGCGCGAATTATCCCGGCAGGCGCTGCTCGGATTTGGTCGGGTGTTGAGTTGGTGGCCGGAGTTGGTGCAAGCCGCGCGAGAACTGCGCGCGCAAGGTGAGCGGTTGGGGCGGGAAGATTTTTAGTCAACGGATGAAACGGATCAAAACGGATTTTTTCTTGAATTTTCTTCCGTGCTATTCGTTCCATCCGTTGACCCAAAAGGCGTAAAGACCTTATGACAGCCAACAATCGTCTCGAAAACATTGCCAAGCTCTCCGCCGAAAAGCGCGCGCTGTTTGAGTCGCTGCTCGCCGCTGGAAACCGTAAAGAGGCAGCGGGCATCCCGGTTATCTCGCGCCAAGGACGCAACGCGTTCCCACTTTCCTTTGCTCAGCAACGACTGTGGTTCCTGGCTCAATTGGAGGCCGATGGTCCGGCGTATAACGTCCCCTACGCGGTGCGCTTACACGGCCCGCTTAATCGTCCGGCCCTCGAGTACAGCCTGAACGAAATTGTCAGACGGCACGAATCGTTGCGGACGGTTTTTGCGTATGTGGATGAGATGCCGATGCAGATCATTCGGGAGAGCGGCGTTGTGCCTCTGCCCGTGATGGACCTCCAGGACGTATCGGCCGCGGAGCAGGAGCGGTTAATGAGTGAACTGGCCTCCGCGGAATTGGAACAACCCTTTGATTTAGTGCAGGGACCGCTGCTGCGCGTCAAGCTTCTGTGCCTGGCGGAGACCGAGCATCTCTTAATCGTCATTATGCATCACATCGTTTCGGATGGTTGGTCGTGGGGTGTGCTCACGCGAGAGTTATCCGCCCTCTACAATGCTTATGCTGTGGGGGAACTCGCCTCTCCTCTACCGGAACTTCCGATTCAATACGTGGACTTTGCGGTCTGGCAGCGTGACTATCTCCAGGGCGAGAAGCTGCAGGCCCAAGTGGCTTACTGGAAAGAAAAACTGGCCCACCTGCCGCCGGCGCTCGAACTGCCCACCGACCGGCCTCCGTCCGCGCGCGTCAATGATCAAACCGGTTGCCAAAGGAGTCCGCTGCCGACCGCGCTCATTGCGGGCCTCCAGACGTTGAGCCAACGCGAGGGCGTCACCTTATTCGTGGTCCTGCTGTCCGCGTTTCAAGTGCTCCTCGCGCGCCTGAGCCGGCAGACGGATATCGCCATTGGCACGCCGATTGCCGGACGCACGCGCGCGGAAATTGAAGGCCTCATCGGCGTTTTTCTGAATACGCTGGTGTTGCGCGCCGATCTTGCGGGGAATCCGACCTTTCGCGAGTTTTTGCAGCGCCAACGGGAGATGACGCTGGGCGCGTATGCGAACCAAGAAGCGCCGTTTGAGAAATTGGTCGAGGAATTACAACCGCAACGCGACGCGAACGGCACGCCTTTTTTTCAAGTGCTGTTTGCCTTCCAAAATGCCTCCGTGGAGCTGCCGCACTTTACCGGCGTGATTTCCGAACTATTTGTGGTTGAGAAGGGGGCGGGCGTGTTCGATCTCACGGTGGCTATCGAAGAGCGAGAGCACGGGTTGGATGTGCGCGCCGATTATAGCGAGGGGTTGTTCGATGTGCCGACAATTACGCGCTTCCTCCGCCAATATCAAACTCTCTTGGAAGGTATTCTGGCCGCGCCCGAGACGCGTCTTTCAGAGTTGCCGCTGTTAACGGAGGTTGAGCGGCGGCAGTTGCTCGTTGAGTGGAACGCCACCGAGGTGACGTATCCTCCGGCGGTCTGTATCCATGAACTGTTCGAGGCCCAGGCCGAACGGATGCCCACCGCGCCCGCGCTGCGCTACGAAGGGCAGACACTCTCTTATCAGGAATTGAATCAACGCGCGGATCAACTCGCGCAGTATCTGCGCCATCTCGGCGTCGGGCCGGAGGTGCGGGTGGGCATTTGTCTGGAACGTTCGCTGGAAATGGTCATCGGGCTGCTGGGCATCCTCAAAGCCGGCGGCGCGTATGTCCCGCTTGATCCGAGTTATCCTGCCGAACGCTTGGCTTACATGCTGGAAGATTCGCAGGTAGCAGTGCTTTTGACGCAATCGCATTTAGTACAAACTCCCAAATCCCAACTTCCAAGCCCCAAGCCACTAGCTACTATCTGCTTAGATAGCGATTGGCCCACCATCGCCCAATCAGCAATCCTCAATCAGCAATCATCAATCTCTCCTGACTCCCTCATCTACCTCATCTACACCTCCGGTTCTACTGGGAAGCCCAAAGGCGCGATGAATTCGCATCGTGGTTTGTATAACCGGCTGTTGTGGATGCAGGACGCCTATCACCTCACCGCCGCCGACCGAGTCTTGCAGAAAACGCCGTTCAGTTTCGACGTCTCCGGCTGGGAATTCTTCTGGCCCCTCATCACCGGCGCATGCCTAGTCATCGCTCGACCGGGTGGTCATCAAGACAGCCATTATCTGGCACAACTCATCATTGAAGAAAAAATCACCACGCTGCACTTCGTCCCGTCCATGCTACAAATCTTTTTGGAAGAGCCGATGGTCAAGCAGTGCCAATCCCTCAAGCGCGTCATCTGCAGCGGCGAAGCACTGACGGTGGAAGTGGTGGAGCGATTCTACAAAATGACGAAGGACGAAGGACGGAGGACGGAGGACAAAGGCCCAACTCCCAACAATCCCAAAGGGGCTTTCAATCAACAATCAGAAATCATCAATCAGCAATCAATCAACCACCAGCCACCAGAACTTCACAATCTCTATGGCCCTACCGAAGCGGCGATTGATGTCACGTATTGGGCGTGCACACCTGAAACGGGACGACACACCATCCCCATCGGCCAGCCCATCGCCAACACGCAGATTTATATTCTGGATGCGCAGATGCAGCCGGTGCCTATCGGCGTGCCGGGCGAACTGTACCTTGGCGGAGTCGGACTGGGGCGAGGGTATTTCCAGAGGCCTGATTTGACTGCCGAACGATTCATTCCGAATCCCTTCTTTGAGAAGGATGAAGGCGGAAGGATGAAGGATGAATCTGAAGATCCTTTCATCCTTCATCCTTCATCCTTCCGCCTTTACAAGACCGGCGACCTCGCTCGTTACCTCCCCGATGGCGCGATCGAGTTCCTCGGCCGCCTGGATCATCAAGTTAAAGTGCGCGGCTTTCGGATTGAGTTGGGGGAAATTGAAACGGCGCTGGCGCGGCACCCGGCCGTGCGCGAAGTCGTTGTGGTGGCGCGTGAGACCGCGCGCGCGAATGGCGATAAACAATTGGTCGCGTATCTAAGTCTGCACGCCGCCCAATCGGTCACGACGAGTGAGCTGCGAAGTTTCCTGCAGAAAACGCTGCCGGATTACATGCTGCCCGGCGCGTTCGTGTTTCTGGAAGCCTTGCCCCTGAATCCAAACGGCAAAGTGGATCGCCGCCAACTGCCGGACCCTGGCGCTGCGCGCCCGGAGTTGGAGCGACCGTGGGTTGCGCCGCGGACTTCCGTTGAAGAAGAACTGGCTGGAATTTGGCGGGAGTTGTTGAAAGTGGAACGCGTCGGCGTGTATGACAATTTTTTTGAGTTAGGCGGCCATTCCTTGCTGCTCATCCAACTCGCCTCGCGCCTGCGCAGCCGCTTCCAGATCGAACTGCCTTTACGGCTCCTATTCGATATGCCCACGCTGGATGAGTTGACCACGGTCATCGCGGCGAATCAAATCAAAGGCCAGGATGCCGCGGAGATGGATCAATTGATTGCGGAATTGGAACAGCTCTCGCCGGAGGAAGTGCAAGCGATGTTGGAGGCGGAGAGTTGAGGCGTGACACGTGATACGTGATGCGTGACACGTGATACGTGATGCGTGACACGTGACTCAAGAAGTTCACGAATCACGAGTCACGTGTCACGAAACTACGGAGTTCAGCATGAAGATTTTACTCACAATGAACCTGCCCTACTTTCCGGCGGTGGGCGGGGCGAACAAAGCCAACCGATCCCTGGCTGAGGAATTCGTTCGACGCGGCCACACCGTCCAAGTGGTGGTCCCCGCGTTAGGGACGCCGAGCCAGCTCACCCCGGCGCAGTTCCGCGACGCACTGGCCGCGGAGGGAATTCAAATTACGTCTCAGGCCGGCGCGGATGCGGATATCTTTCAATTAAATGGAGTTGAGGTCCATGCTGTCGCGGAGGCGGCGCACCTCAGCGTGCACCTCATGGATCAACTGCGCGCCTTCAAACCGGATTGGGCGCTCGTCTCGTCCGAGGATCCCTCGCAGCGTTTATTGGAAATTGCGTTGCAAGCCTGCCCGGAGCGGGTTGCCTATCTCGTTCACACGGCAGTGTTTTTGCCTTTTGGCCCGCAGTCTTTCTTCCCCAGTGCGCGGCGGGCCAAGCTCTTTGGACAAATCCGAGTCATGGTCGCTGTCAGCGCCTTCGTTCAGGACTACATCCGGCAATGGAGTGGGTTGGACTCCACCATCGTTTACATGCCGGTCTATGGTACGGGGCCATTCCCGCATTTAGGAAACTTTGAGAATGAGTTCGTCACGCTCGTCAATCCATGCGCCATAAAAGGGATTTCGATTTTTGAAGGATTGGCGTGCGCACTGCCGGAAATTAAATTCGCCGCCGTCCCCACGTGGGGGACGACTCCCGCGGACCGCACGCGATTGGCGCGCTTGCCGAATGTGCAACTGCTTGAGCCGTGCGCCGACTTCGACCGGATTCTGGCCCGAACGCGCGTCATGCTTGTTCCTTCGCTCTCGATAGAAAATTTTTCTTTGACCGCCGTCGAGTCTATGCTGCGTGGGATTCCGGTTTTGGGCAGCCGGGTGGGGGGGATTCCGGAAGCGAAGTTGGGCACCGACTTTTTACTGCCGGTCCATCCCATTGAGCGCTTCACCGATCAACTTGATGAGAATCATCTACCCATCCCCCTCGTGCCTGAACAAGACCTCCAGCCCTGGCGCGAGGCGCTGGCGCAGTTGCTTTCTGAGCGGACGATCTATGAGCACCATTCGCGGGCGGCGCGGGCGGCGGCGGAGCAGTTTGTCTCCGGCTTAAGTTTAACGCCCCTCGAAGAATTGCTCATCCGTTTATCCACGGAGACTCGTTCCAGCCCGGCCGTCGTGCAAGTTCAGGCCGGAGTGACAGAGCCTACCCCGGAAGCTGAAAGCTCCTTGGGGCGGGCGGCGAACTTGCCGCGGTAGAACATGGCCGAGGAGCTGCCGCCATCCAGGGCGATCGCATCCCGGCAGCCGAGCGAGCGCATCAGTCGGGCGAGCTGCCGCAGGTAGATCGGCTT
>Ga0209382_10000729_pt1 | contig 53126 bp, 36 predicted proteins | sample SoiMetdeltSBSDD5_FD_187599 | JGI IMG/M metagenome (GOLD analysis project Ga0209382, IMG submission 187599) | Bulk soil microbial communities from a Populus tree surrounding site in Tennessee, USA - Soil MetaG P. deltoides SBSDD5 (SPAdes) (version 2) | ecosystem: Environmental > Terrestrial >...
GGCCCGGAAAAGGACCAACCCAAATCTGAGCTTGGACTTTGTGTTAGATCATGGTACAAACCCGCTCCCGTTACTTGCCACGGTGTTTTGCTATCGAACGGGTGACGTTGAACGCACTCGGGCAGAATGACAAGATAGGCGTGCCAGCTGGCGCGCCTCTTTTTTATTCTGCGATGCGGTGACGCATGAACGGGCCGAAGAGATTGCGATAAGTGGTCTGAATCGAATCTACCGTCTTCGCGCCCGTTTGATTGGCGTTTTCACCCAGCCAGATCTCGCCAGGCTCGATCTGACCGAGGATCCGCGCTGCGATATTCACCGGCGTACCGATGAAGGTGATTTCCGATTCATTGCCGCGCTCGAATCGGACGATGTCGACATTGCCACTTTCGATTGCCACGCGGCACTTGCCCACGACTGGGATTTGTTCGGTAGACAGGCGCGCGGATCTAGCCTTCACGACTGGTTCGATGTGATCGAGGCGAAGAACCGACATTTTAGCGATGATACTGCGTGCTGCGCGAATGGCTTCTGTGACATGCGTGTACATTGTGTCGTCTTGACGGGTGATCCCTGCCCCGAACGCTGCCATCACTGCATCGCCGATGTACTTGTCGACGTAGCCGCCGCCGCGTCGGACAGCTTCACCCACGACGTCGTAAAACATCTTCAGGATCTTGATGGTCTCGGTCGTCCCCACTTGATCGGTGAGTAGCGTGAACCCGCTCATGTCGACGAACAGGATCGCCACATGTACGTCGACCCGGCGCTCCGCGTCACGAGGAAGGATACCGTGGCTCCGCGGTCCCTTCTGCATTTCGGTTCCGGCCAGATAGACACGGCGAAATCGGGCGTCACGAAGAAGCGCCGGTTCGTCCTTTCCGATCCAGTCGACGGCACCGAGTCGCTCGGCCTCGGGCATCAGTTTTGTGAGCGCTTCCGCATTGTCCAGCATGGAATACACGACAATGGGCACTTCGCAACCATGTCGCTGAAGATCGCGCAAAGCGTCCATCCCCAGACGGAGCTCATCTATGTTGGCTTCACTTCCCCAAAGAATGTCGAGTATGATCAGCCGCAATTCGGGATTGCTCGCCACGATGTTAGGAAGCCCGACTGGGTTCTGTGTATGAACGATGTCGGGCCTGTTCTCCGCAGCGAAGGACAGCTTCATAAACCGATCAAACTCGCTAATCTTGTCGTCGACAAACAGGATCTTCATCACAACCCCCGAAAAGTCCACGTTTCACGCCACGGTACTGTTGGGTTCTGCATACATGCCGGATCGACCGCTCTCTTCACGTCGTAAATCTCGGCTTGCTTAGCGTGTTGCTGGAGCGTCGTTCCCGCCTCCGATCCTTGCGGCGCCTCTCGCGTTGTACACGCAATCGTAAGCTCGATGAAACTGTCGTCGCTCTGGCTTCGACGTAGGCTCACGACTGCAGCGACGCGCCCATCGACATCGCGCGCATGCCCACCGAGGTTTTCGAGAAGGTCGCGCAAGATCTTGCCGAAGATCGTGGTGTCGACAATCGCTAGGCCGATGCCGACGTCCAGACTCAATTGGATGTCGGCTTTCAGTCCAGATGCTTTGAAAGACTCGCGCAGACCCACAACTACCTTCTCCACCGCTTCTCCTGCATCAACAAGTTGGCCTGCGAGCTCGGGTTGGATCTGGTTCAAGAATTGGATGAGCGTGTCCATCTTTTCTTGAATGTCGCGCGGCGAGTAATCTGTCGCTCCATACTGACGGCCAATGATCATTGACCGCAAATGCTTAGCATCCGTATAAGCCTTGCTAGCCGCTTCGGGAAGCGTCTCGTCTTTAAGAAGCCCCTCGCTTTCCAGCGTTGTAACGAGTTTGCCAGCCACAAACGTCACAACTACTGCAGTGTCGATTTGGCTCTTCATGTTCGTGTTGAGCTCAAACCGTCGATCGGCGACATAGCCACGGATAACATTGATAAACTGATGGTGCTCGTTTCCGGTCGCGCGTATGTAGCTCTCCAAATGACGAATCATACGCGTCAAATCCTTCTCTGGGTCCACTAGGCGCTCGCCGAACTCGCGCCTAAGCTCCGCGAGCGTCTCGCTCCGCGCGAGCGATGGGTTCTCCGCGTCGTCCACTGCCTGTTCGAAAAGATGTTCGATAGTGGCAGTACGCTCGAATTTGTCATTGGCGGTGCCGTGACGATAGTCGAGAAAGCGCTTGATCAGCAGGGCCAACTCGGTTTTCATTTCCGGATCGAGAATGCGGCGAAGTGCAGCTGCGACAATGTCGCTCAGCCGAGGAAGGACGGCCTCTCGCCGCAGCGATCGGATGATCTCCATCGCTGCCACGCGCCGTGGCGTGTAGGTGTGATCCCGAAGCGTCTTGACTAGCACGTCAGTCACATAGTCTTCGACCTGCTGTGCCTGAAGCAATTCCGGCCGGCGTGCGATGTCTCGAATTACTTCTCGCCACACGATGAATGCGTCTTGATCGGCGGCGGCAAGCACCTCCTTGACCGGTACGCCGTCGTTCACGGCCACTCGCGCACTGAGTATGTAACTCAGAGCCGTACGGCGCCGCCTGCGCAAAGGGGGGCGCTCCCATCCGAAGATGATCGGCGGCTCAACCAAGCCGGCCATTTCCAGGTTCGCACTCGGCTCGTCCACATCCATCTTCACTTCCATGCGTTCCAGGCGCCGCTGCAGGGCAGTTCGAAACCACAGTTCGCGTGCCTCCCTGGCATCACGATGAAGCTCGCGTCGCTCGCGACAGACCGGGCAGGTCTCCACACTATAGCCTTGGATGTTCAGATGGATGAGTGATTGAAACGTCGTCTCGGCCCACTTGAAACGCTCAATCTCGACAAGATGTCGTGTTTGCACGTGGGTCATGCGATTAACGACCACGTAGGAATGCAGTTCCTTCGGTTCAAACTCGCGAGCTAATTCCATAAGGGCGAGCAGCGTCTGGCCCGATGACGCAACTTCGTCGAGAATCGTCACCGCATATCCTTCAGGATAACGGGTACGTGCCCACCGTAGAGCGTCGTCGATTTCACGGTCAGTCAGCCATAGGCGTCGGCCTCTCGCCCGTATTGCGCGCCGGGCTTCGATCATCATAAAGCGCTCTTCGCGCAACGCGAGCTGGATGCGCGGCTGACGCTCTAGATGTGCCACCAATACATGCGTATGGCTGAGATCGGGGTAGAGAACGAACGCGACGGGCAATCCATCTGAACGGATGATAGCCTTCTCGCACGCGCGCAGGACCTCACCCCGGATCGGCGAGGACTCTCGCGTGAGCCTGCCGACGTCGGCGACAAAATCGAAGTGACGCCCGAATAGCTCATAATGACCGGCTACGACCGCGTCGGCATTCTCCAGATAACGCAATCCCTCGATGGGCGCGAGTTCCGCGAGCGTCGATGCGTTCTCGTCTTCACGAAGGCTGACCCGTTTCAGAGTAAGCGTTTCTGGATCAACCGACTCGTCGCCATGCTGCGATTCCGTGATTTGCTGAGGAAACCGCCAGAATGTCAAATGTTCAATGGGCTTTCCATGCTGTTCGAAATGGCGGACGGGAACATTTGCGACGTCACTAAAGTCACCGATTGACAATATGGCCAGCACTTTTGTGCCCGCGATTGTGCACATACTGACGAGGTGTTCCACCTGTCCACCAGTGGAGATTATGTCAACAATGATGACAGCGTACTGCTGCTTGATTAGCGGGTTGACAAGACGCGGCTTGTCCGGGCGAACTCTGTAGTGATCGAAGAAGACAAAACCGGTTCGCGGAAATGCATCAGGCATCCTGACGGCCAACTCACGGCCGATGCGCGTGGCGGTAAGGATAGCCAGGTCGGCAACGCTTCTGCCGTCCCGCGCATAACGGCGGCGCACGAGCAGAGCCAGGTGTTCGCAAATGCGTCGAGCGATGTCGCCGTTGGCGAACAGACGATGCGGCTCGATGAAGAGGCTTGTTGACTTCGTCGGATCGAACGGGAGTGCAAAACGGCCTGAGTAGAGCCGACCCTCGCGGTCTAGGATCTCGACGAGCTCTTCACCCAAAGACCGACGCGTGGCCTCTTCGAGAGTTCCGACTGTGAAATTCATCCCAGCCAATCGACCGGCGGTCCACGCGAATAGTGGCCGGTTTTCCGACGCGAGGTCTTTAACGCTCGCGAAATCCACTGTCTGCCCATTGAGCAGGCGAAGCAGCGACAGCTCTTCTTCCTCGGTCGCACCAAGAAACACGGTCCGAAATGTCGGCGTGAAGAGAGGCAACAGGACTCGTTGCTGCTGCAGGAGTTCGATGGCGATGATCGTTGGCAGTCGGGAGGCGTTATGCCTGTGACAATTCAGAATGAGCGATCGACTGCGAATGGCAGTGAGAGCGATAAATTCGGTGAGGAAAACTTCGAGTGCAGTTCGCGTAGCATGCTGCTGTGCAAGATCAAACGCGATCAACCCGTTTGGCTGACGTCTGTCAGCGGCTGAGAGAAAGGTCCGCCAGGACTCCGCGTTGTCGGACATGAGAAGTGGCGGTGGGATTCGAACGACGCCAAGACGTTCACGTGCAGGCTCGAAAAAGGCGGCTTGTGGAGGAGGCGAGCGCCAGCGCAGATATCGCTCGCTGTCTAAGTCGACTTGAGTTATGGACGTGAGGGGAAAGAGCAGTTGGACTCCCACGCCGGGGACGGTGATATCCCGAAGAGAATTGTCCCCGGCAGGTGGATCGTTTTCGATGGTTGCGGACTTCCCAAAGCCAAGCTCGTACAACGCGCCATCCGACCGGATCGACGAATAGCCCCGCACCGCTAGTAGGTGATCCCGTAGCCACGCTAAACCGCGGACACCGAGCGGCTTTGGTCGCTTCCGAGTCGACGACTGATCGAAAGCGTACCGGATCGATCGCCATGCCAGACGTCGAGGGCCGTTGGGATCGACATCCGGTGCTTCGATAGGAACATCGTCCCCCAGCGTGGCGACTATTCCACGGCCTGCATCAGCCACCACAATCTCCATGATGTCTTTGTCGGAATTGGCTTCGAGAAATGCGGTTTGCACTGCCCCTGGTCTTCCGGGAGCAATAACAGACGCGGGTAGGATTCGCATCGCGACCACCGCTGCGTCGCGCATTCCGGGTGGATCGAATGCGTGCTGAAAGACATTCTCGAACGGTTCGAAGAACAGAATGTTCGCTGCTGCGCCGCTCCGAAAGATTTGCAACCCCGCATACTTACTCAGTGCGCCGGCGATCAGTTCCTCACTGTTCAGCCGGTTGATGGTGTGGTGCTGGTCTTCCCGCATCACAACGGTAAGAGGACGTACGCGATCTGCCTGGCCGGCTCCATACGAGAATCCGTAATGATCCTTGAGAGAGCGCAGCGAAACGGTCTTATCCCGCACAGCGTACCAGCGACAGAGGCTGTGGTGGTCCTCTACGGCGTCAAAAAAGCCCCAGCCAATGAGAAATGCGCCAGCCTTACGGCGAAGCGTTGGCCATTCAAGAGAATGACGCACGATCTGTCGATCGAGGAGATTTTGTACCAATGGATCTACCGTCAAGTCCAAACGCTTTCGAAGGCGAACCACGTGATCATGCATGTAAGGAAGCGTGGTGGTACACGGACCGACGATGTGAATCGTCACGGTCTGATCGCACCGGCTAACCACGAGCGCCAGCAGCTGGGCGAGCGGCAATAGGTCGAACCAGCGCGACTTCTCGAAGTTCAACACGATGTCTGTGGCGCCACTCGACATCGCGGTGGTGAATTCGATGAGGTGCTTCTCAACTCTGGCTGATCGAACTTCTTCGGGGAAGTTGATATGGACCGATGTTGCTCGACTCGGTATTCCCGCCATTGCTCCTTGCGTTCCCCTCGACTGAGCGCGCGATCGACATACTAGCTCCGTGCTGACGCACGTAGCACACGAGCTCTCGTATTCTCACTTCAGCAGACGGATCCCTATGTTGTAGGAGTGACGCCAGAGACAGATTCCCTACCTCGACACTGCCGAAACCATGAAAGTTAGCTGGTTTGAACCGTCGGCGGTATCGTCGCCGATGTCCAACCTGATCAAGCGTCGCAGGCAGAAGATGGTCGGCGTCCTTTCCTGTTCGACCGCCTGTGCTTGAGGCACGCTGCTGAGCGTCGCGTGGCCCCAGGCGATGGCCACCGAACTCGATCGCCCGAGGCTGCGGCGTCAGGAGGGCTCTCTCTCCCGCGTTAGAATGGTGGATCATGAAGCGGCAGGGACTCGCCGTCGCATTCGTTCTCCTTTGCGCTGCATCCGCCGCGGGGGCGATGACCAGGGCCCAGGCGAAGAAGGTGATCGCCGACCATGGACTCCCCGAGACGCCGGACGGGATGCTGGCCGTGCTCAACACCTCGATGGAGACCGCGCCTCTCGTCGTCGAGGCCTATCTCACCCTCGGCACGCGCGCCGATCGCGAGATCACCTATGAGGCGGATGGTCATCAGATGCTCACGCGTTATCCGCTCACGTACCTGCTGTCGTTTTCCTGCGCCGACACCACCACCGCGGTCATGGCAAAGTTGCTCGTCGATGCCGGCGCGGATCCAAACACAACCGATCCCGAGAATGACTGGGCCGCGCTGTCGCAGGTGTACGCGTGTCCGGACGTCATGCGCGTCCTGCTCAACGCGCCGAAGAAGCCGAACGTGAATCGCGTCGACCGCAACGGCAACACGGCCATGCATCTCGTGGTCAGGATCGGCGGCGATCGGCAGCTCGAGTCCATCCGCATGCTTCTCGACGCCGGCTTCGACATCGCGAAATGGCGCCCCGAGCTGCTCAAGGACGCGCGCGGCAACGCGCCCGTCATCGCCGCCCTCGGCGGCAAACCGGCTCCTGCACCAGCTCCTCGGCCCGCGCCTGCCGGACGCATCGACTGGAAGACTCTCCCGCCGTATCCGGAGCGAACGGCAGCCGAGGCGAAGAAGATGCTCGAGCGTCCCGGTGCGGTGACGACGATCGACGAGCACATGTGGGACGGCATCACGCATCGCGAGCCGCTGCGCCTCGCGCTCGCGCTGAAGGCAGGAGCGGACATTCGTCAAACGCGCGCGGTCACGGCTTTGACGCCTCTGGTCCTTCTCGCGGAACGTTGCGATCTCAAAGACGCCGAGATCCAGACCGCGAACGCCGAGCTCCTCACCAGCGCCGGCGCCGATCTCACCGGCGTCGACTCCAACGGAGCCAACGCGCTCGTGCTGGCCGCTCACAGCTGTCCATCCGGAGTCGTGCGTGCACTGCTCGCGGCAGGCATGTCCCCGCATGTCCGCACGAAGAACGGTACGACCGCGCTGCGCAACGCAATCTCTGACGGGCGTGCGGATGTCGTCGACATGCTGCTCGATGCAGGCGTCGATCCCCGGAAAGAGCCTTACAACGTTCGCGCGCTGGCGTCGGGAAACAGCGAGATCGAAGCCGCGCTCAGGAAGAAGCGTCCGAAGCGCTGAGCCGGCACGGCCGGCGGCGCTGGTTGGCCAAGCCTTGGGCACGTGCGGGGACCGGGGTGCCGAGGGCCAGGCCGGTTGACCGCGATCAATAGCCCCCCGCTTCAGCCGGGGGATTCGGCGCGGCACCCGATGAGAGTCCGCGTAGCGGACGACAGAATCTTCCGCCCGCTACGCGGGCTCTGAATCCAACATCGCTCCCAGTTCCCCCGGCTGAAGCCGGGGGCTAATGCCGGTTGAAGATCTTGGCCACGAGCTTCCAACCATCGTCGAAGCGATACAGCGAGATGTAATCCGTGAAGATCTGTTTCCCGTCGCGGAACAGCGCGACCTTCGCGACGGCCGCCTTGCCGGAGCGATCGAGCACGGTGATGTCCGCCTTGATCTCCGGCTTCTTCGCATTTGGATCCTGCGCCGCCTTGGAGGCCGCCAGGCGCTCGATCCAGGCGTCGCGGGTGAGCTGGGTGATGCCCTTGTCCGATTGCACGAACATCACGAACGAGTCGTGCATCCCGGCGCGCATCAACGCGGGGTCGTTGTCGATGTGCACGCCGTGGACGTAGGCCTGGTCCACCACGGCGATGATCGCGGCGTCCTCGGCGTCGGGGGTCCCGGCCACCGCAGTCATCGCGGTCATCAGAAGTACAAGGACGGCGGGAAGGGCTCGCTTCATGTCATCTCCTCCGAATGGCCGGCATCCTATCTGTATCTCTGGGGCCAAGGAGTCGAGAATGAGTGACGATCCTGTTCCCGAACGTTCCAAGAAGGGACTGAACGACCCGCGCGCCGTCGACATCCTCACCACCGAACACTGGAGTCTTCTGTCCGCCCGCGCGCTCGGGTATCAGGAGATGATCGGCCGCGCCACGATTTTCGTCACGATCCTCTCGGGCACGGTCATCGCGTTGACGCTGATGGCGCAAGCGACGCAATTCGGCCGCGAAACCCTGCTCGTCGGTTTGCTGCTCATCTCGGTTGCACTCTTCATCGGTCTCGTGACTTTCATTCGCATGGTGGCGATCAACTACGAAGATGCGAAGTGGGTCACGGGTATGAATCTATTGCGGCACGCCTATCTTCAGATCGTTCCGGAGCTCGAGCCGTTCTTCGTGGCCGGTCACGAACCGGGCGTGGATCGAAAGGCTCTCGCGCATGGCGCACCGCAACACGCTCGAAATCTGGCCAACAGCCTCACCACGACGTCGAGCGTCGTCGCCGCGCTGAACTCGATCCTCGTCGGCTCGCTTGTGAGTGACGTCGCGGCGCTCTGCGGCGCCGGACTGACGCTCGTCGCGACCAGCGGCGTCGCCGCCTCGCTCGTGTCGGCGGTTCTGCATGTGAGGTATGCAGCGCGCTTTCGACGGCGACACGCGCCGCTGCCCGAACGTTCGAGCTGATCTTCAGGCCGCGGGCGTGCTATTCGATTCGGTGTGCCCGTTCAGGGCCAGCATGCAGAGCGATGACTTTCCCGGTGTCGTCCCGCTCGAACGTGACTGTCCCGCCTCCGACGGTCGTCGCGAATGCATCGGTTCCGGTGGGCACGATCTCGATCTGTTGGCCGTTGGGCAGCGTCATCATGACCTTGCCGGAATCGAGACTGACGATCACTTGCAGCGACCGTTCCGCCAGTTGATAGCGACCCGTGTATTCCTCCAGCTGCTGCTCTGCGATGGGAATGGGGATGATCCGCTTTCGCTCGAATCCGGGCCAGCCATACTCGCGCGCGATCGCTTCCTCGATCTTGCCGATGACCGCGTCTCCCGCGTCGCTGTTGGTCATGACGACCATGCCTTCGCCGCGACGCACGAAGCCAACAAGGTCCGTGCGAAATCCGTAGTTGGCGCCGCCGTGCCGAAAGCGGAGCTCCTGGTCTGCACCTTCCAGTGCCACGCCCAGACCGGCATTGCCGAGATCCGGCGTGACCATCATTGCCGCGATGTGCTTCGGTAAGACTCCGGACGTCCCGGAAACCGCGTGCTGCACTTCGATGATCCAACGCGCCAAATCGCTGGGCGTCGTCCATAAACCTGCCGCGGCCATTTCTGGTTGTGTGCGATACCGGCCCGGCCACGGTGTTCCATCGACCTTGTATCCTGTTGCCGCTTCGACGCCGCGACTCGCGGGCAGCGGCTGTTCGAACGTACTTGCGTTCATTCCGATCGGAGTGAGAACACGATCGCGCATGAGCGCGGGAAACGCCTGCCCGGTCACGTCCGTCATGAGGAGTTGCATCAGAAGAATGCCGCCACCGGAATAGCGCCGGGTCGTCCCGGGCTCGATGTCCACTCGCACGGCTTCGGTATTGGATGGTGGCTGTCCCTCGAGGATTTGCACGACGGTCGGGACAGGCTGGCCGGGCTCGTATCCTGGAAACCCGTGGACGGTGAGACCCGCGGTGTGAGTCAGAAGACGGCGCAACGTGACTGGCGCTTTTCTCGTGAGCTCATTCGGCGGTAAATGCCATGACCTGAGCTTCGTGTTCACATCCTCGTCGAGCGTGAGCTTTCCTTCGGCCACGAGCGTCAATGCGGCGGTGGAGGCGACAGCCTTGCTGATCGAGGCCGCCTGGAACAACGTTGTTTCAGTTGCGGCGCGTCCCGACTCGACATCGGCAAGGCCGTAGGCCTTCGACCATTCGATTCTGCCCTCATGAACGACAGCGATGCTGACGGCCGGAATCGAATTGGCCTTCATCTCCTGCGGAATCGTTGTCGGCGAGTACTGCCGGCCCTCGACGTAGACCGGCGAAAGGAGGCCCGTCTCGATATGACGAATTCTCTCCGCGATCCGCGCGGAGTCCGGTGATTCGGTGCTGCATCCGGCAGTTGTCAGCAGGGCGGCGACGAGAAGCCTGAACGCGCGACACCGATCGGTCATTTGCTTCCGTACGGGAGAAAACAAGGGAAGTTGCCTGATCGCGCCCTCGCCGATTGACTAACGTCCGCGTCTTCCCGCCGTCTAGCATTGCAGCGAGATGAAAACCGCGATCTCAGGGCCGACCGTCGCGCCGTTCGCGTTGCAGTTCGATCCGATCTCCTCCGTGGCGAAGTTTCCCCGCGTCGCCCGTCTTGCGCGCGATCGGCAGACGCCGATCTTCGAAGGACCGTTCGGCACGCTGCTGCGTTGCGTCGAGCTTCCCTCCTCGGCGCTGACCTCGACCGCTTATCCGCCGCGGCTCCGTCTCACACCGCACGCGCATACCGCGGCGTTCCTCGTCTTCGTGCGCGAGGGCGGGTTCCTCGAGCAGCACGGATACAGAAGCGAGAGCTGCGACCGGTTCTCCTGTCTCTATCGCCCAGCCTACGACGAGCACGCGAATGAATTCGACGAAGGCGGCGCCGTGTTGACGGCGATCGATCTCAGTCCGGCCTGGATCGCACGACTGCGCGACGCCGGCTTCGCCGGCGAACGGTTTCGCGTGCGATCGCCGTTCGTCCAACAGTTTGCGGACCGCCTCGATGCGGAGCTGACCGCTCCCGACAGCATGTCCGAGGTGGTCATCGAGTCGCTGGTCACGGAAGTGATCGTTTTCGCGTCGCGATCGGCGAGCAAGAAGGACGGGGGGCGTAGTGCATGGCCAGAACGCGCGCGCCGTTTGATCGAGGAAGAGTTCGCGTCGTCGCTTTCACTGGCCGGAATTGCGTCCGCGGTCGGCGTGCATCCCGTTCATCTCGCCCGACAATTCCGCGCGTCTCAGGGTTGCACGGTCGCCGAGTACATCCGTCGCGTGCGCGTCGGTTTTGCGCGTCGCGAACTGGTGATGACCGACAAGCCGATCGCGGAGATCGCGTTCTCCGCCGGCTTCTCCCGACCACAGCCAGCTGACGAAAACCTTCAAGCGCGTCACGGGACGACTAGCAAGGTAGTAGCGCGATAGCGGCGGCGCTTGGTGACGCGAAGCCAACTCCCACGGCATTTCGCGCGCAGCATCGCTAACAGAAAACAAATCGGAGATGAAAACCATCGCCGCAACGCTGTTCGCCCTGTTGTTCGCCCTGTTGTTCGCCGCCAGGGGCTCCGCGAACGAGCTGGCGGGACTCTGGAAAGCGAAGGAGCGATTCGGTCCTGAAACGCGCGGCACGCTCGTGCTGCAGCGCAACGGCGGGATCTACACAGCCGACCTGGTCGGCCGCATCGTGCCGGTCAGTACCGCGAACGGCGAGCTCACGTTCACGTTGCCGAACGGAGATGGCGCATTCCGCGGGAAGCTGCCCGAAAAGGACGACGACAAGGGCGTGATCTCGGGCCGGTGGTTTCGATTCGGCACGCAGCTGTACCGCGTCCAGAACAACGCGGCCGTCAGCGCATTTACCGTCGTGTTGAAGCCCGACGGCCCGAATCGCTGGCGCGGCAACGTCGATGCGAGCGAGGATGCGTTCACGTTTTACCTCCTCCTCGAACCGCAACCGGATGGCTCGTTCCGCGCCGTCCTGCGGAATCCGGAGCGCGATCTCGGCACGCAGCAGGGCGTGGAACGACTCACGCGTGATGGCAACGCGGTGAAGCTCCTCGGGAAGCGCGGCGGAAAGGAGCAGGAAGTCGCGAGCGGAACCTATGACGCGGAGAGCGACGTCATCACGCTGTCGTTTCCGACTCGCGGCGGAACCTACGACTTCGTGCGCGAAGGCGACGACAGCGAGTTTTACCCGCGCGGCAAGAAGCCGGGCAAATACGCGTATCGCCCGCCGCTCGCGCTCGACGACGGCTGGCCCGTGAGCACGTTGGACGCGGTGGACATCGACCGCGCGTCGATCGAGAAGTTCGTCCAGAGCATTCTCGACATGCCGATGGATACGCAGGAGGCGCCGCAGGTTCACGGTGTTCTCATCGCGCGCCACGGGAAGCTGGTCCTGGAGGAGTACTTTCACGAGCAGCATCGCGAGAAGCTGCACAACACGCGCTCGGCGTCCAAGAGCCTGACCTCGCTGATCGTCGGCGCCGCAATGCAAGCCGGCGTTCCGCTGAAGCTCTCGAGCCCCGTCTATCAGGTGATGAACGGCGGTACGTTCCCGCCGGACCTCGAGCCGCGGAAGCGCACGATGACGCTCGAGCACCTGCTCACGATGTCGGCCGGCTACTTCTGCGACGACACGGACGAAAATGCGCCGGGCAACGAAGACGGGATGTGGGAGCAGGAGGCGGAACCCGACTTCTATCGCTTCACGATGAAGGTTCCGCTCGTGACGCCGCCGGGCAAGAACGCCGTCTATTGCAGCGCCATGCCCAATCTCGCCCTCGGCATGGTCGGCGCCGCCGCGAACGAAGACCCGATGTTGCTCTTCGATCGTCTGATGGGCGAGCCGATGAAGATCCGCCGCTACGAATGGGGCCTGGACCGCGTCGGACATCCGTACGGCGGCGGCGGAGCGAATCTGCTGCTGCGTGACTTCATCAAGCTCGGCCAGTTGATGCTCAACGGTGGAACGTGGGAAGGCCGCAGGATCGTCAGCAAGGAGTTCACCGAGCGCGCCAGCTCGCGGCTCTATCACCTGCGCAACATCTATTACGGCTATCTGTTTTGGGGCGAAGACTATCCATACAAGGATCGGACGGTGTACGCGTACTCCGCGCGCGGCGCCGGCGGCCAGACGGTGACGGTCATCCCGGAGCTCGACCTAGTCGTGGCGACGTTCGCGGGAAGTTTCGCCAGCCGAAAAGGAATGTTCGCCGCGTCGACCGATCCCATTCCCCGGATCATCCTCCCCGCGACGCGCGAGCCAGGCGACGACAAGACGGCTCCGGTCATCGAGCGCGAGTACAAGTCTCCGTACGGCGTGTCGAAAGACGGGAGCCGCGTCGCCAAGAAACCGTGAACGGGGCACAGCCGTTCGAAGCGGAACGGGATAGCTGTCGATCCGGCGTTAGAATCTCAGTCTTCCACAAGAGAGGCTCACGCCGCGCCGGCGCAGAGTCCGACACTGATCCATCCGCTGCGCTCTCGCCGCCGCGCGGTGGACGAGATGAGCTCCGGTGTTTCATCCGTTCGCTCAATCGGGCATCAATCCTGCTAATGCAGCGTCTGGTAGTACTACTACCGACGCTCAGCAACCCTTAATCCAAGAGCAGGAGTCAGTTGCAATGAATCATCGTCTGCGGGTCCTTCTCCTAGGCACGGCGATCTCCCTCTCCAGCTTCGTTTCTTTTCCCGCCACCGCCCAAAACGATCACGAATCGACTCTCACCGAACGCAGCTTCCCGCGGCTCCAGCTTCCGCCGGAGATGTTGCAGCTCGGCGATGTCGAGTTCGCGCGCGTCGCGGAGCGCATTCAGGCCGGTACGGCGACGATGCAGGAGCGCCGGTGGTTCTATCGCGCCGCCGAGCGCTACGCGCCGTACACGAAGATGCCGCCTTCCAACTGGAAGATGAAGGCCCACGAAGCGGGAAAGAAGATCGCGCCCTCGGGCACGATCTACCGCTGGACATCGCTCGGTCCGAACGGCGACTACGACGTCACACGGCAGTGGGGTCCGGCCGGCGCGCGCACGCAGGGCCGCGCCACAGCGGTCTGGACGCACATGGACGGCACGCGTGCGGTGAACAAGGACGTGATCTTCCTCGGCTTCGCCGACGGCGGGCTGTGGAAGACCACTGACGGCGGCGCGACGTGGACTTCACTCACCGATTCTCAGCCCACACTATCGATCGGTGCGGTCGATGTGCTGCCGGGATTGGATCTGGCCAACTACAGCGATGCGACGATCTACCTCGCGACCGGCGAAGGCAATTTCAGTCAGCCCGACAAGGACGGCGTCGGCGTTCTGAAGTCGACCGACGGCGGGAAGAACTGGATCGTGCAGCCGCTCCCGTTCCAGACGGACGTCGTGAATGTCCCCGGACAACATCGCATCCGAAGAATTCGCATCGACACGAACGTGCCCGGCGGACAAAGCGTGTGGGTTGCGGGGGACGGCGGCGTTTATCACACCGATGACGGCGGTGCGTCGTGGCGGTTGGTGACCGGCCTGCCGTACGCCGGCGCGCCGTTGACGGCCGCGTATCCCGGCGGCTGCTGGGTCGAGTACGCGACCGACATCAACGTCGGTCCGATTCATCCGAACAGCGGAAAGTCGACGCTCTTCGCGGTCTTCGGACGATTCCGCGACGCGACGTGCGTCTCGACGACGAGCGACTCGCGCAAGAACAACGGCATCTACCGCTCCGTCGACGGCGGCACGACCTGGAAAAAGATCTCGCTCTCCGCGCAGAACGGATTCCCGGAGACTCCCGGACTCGTCGGACGAATCCAGACGTTCCTCGCTCCGAGCAATCGAAAGCACATGTACGTCCTCATCGCGCGTTCCGACGATTACAAGTCCCTCGGACTCTGGGACACGCTCGATGCAACGGCGGAGACAGTGCAGTGGACTGCCCAGTCGACGACCGAGTACACGAACGGCCAGGGTTGGTACAACCTCACCGGGTCCGTGAATCCGGCGAACGAAAACCACGTCATCGTCGGTGGACTCGACAACTATCTCTCCACCAATCGCGGCGCGACCTTGACGAAGGTGTCCGGCTGGAGCGCGGGCGATACCACGTGGGCGCACGCGGACCATCACCATGCCCTATGGGTCGACGCAAACACGTATTACGACGCGAACGACGGCGGCCTGAACGTCGGCCACATCGACGGTTCCACGGTCACATGGACTCACACGAACGTCGGCGACTTATCCACGCTGCAGTTCTACGGTATGGGTCAGAGCGCAACCTTGCCGTATCGCATCAACGCCGGCCTGCAGGACAACGGGCACGCGTTCCTCGACAACGACAAATGGGCCGCCACCGCGGGCGGTGACGGCGGCTTCGCAGCGACCGATCAGGACAACGACCAGCATGCGTACGAGGAATACGTCTATGGCTCGATCCGTAAGTCGGACGACGGCGGCAATACCTGGCCGACGGCCGGCTGCATGCAGGCGTACGGCGCGTGCACCGGTTGTCTCGGTGTTTGCGTCCCCGATCAGCACACCGCGTTCATCGCGAACTTCATCCTCGACAAGCACAATCAGAACGTGATGTACGTCGGTACGAACGTCCTGTACCGAAACTCGAGCGCGCGCACCGCGGGCAAAGTGTGGGAGCGCCTCGGCACGACCGCCGGCGTCGGCGATTTCGTGGGCGGGTCGACCGCAGGGAGCGCGTACATCAGCATCGTGCATACGGCCAAGGCGGGCGGTGCCACGACCACGCTGATCGGAACGACGGTCAGCAAAGTGATCTACGTCGGCACATCCATCGGACGGATCTGGAAGTCCACCGACGGTGGCTCGACCTGGACGGATCTGACGAAGGCGCCGCTGCCTGTGCTCAACGCCACCGCAGGACGCTTCGTCACGTGGATCGATACCGATCCGCGGAACGCGAACAACGTCATTGCGACCTACAGTGGTTGGAACGCCGCCACGCCGAATGCGGGACACGTGTTCCGTTCGAACGACGGCGGCGCGACCTGGACCGACATCTCGGGCGCGCTTCCGGACGAGCCGTTCACCACGGTGGCCGTGAATCCGAACACGAACGAGAACGACGAGGTCTATGTCGCCTCGGACAGCGGCGTGTACGTCAACACGACCGCGTGGAGCGGCAATACCTGGCTGCGCATCAACAGCGGCCTTCTGCCGCACGTCTCCGTGAACATGCTTCAGTTCACGAACGCGACGACGCCGAAACGCCTGCGCGCGGCCACGCACGGTCGCGGCATCTGGGAAATGGAGAAGGGCACGAGCGCTTCGATCACGCTCGACAAGCCGACGTACGAGTGCGCCGACACCGTAAAGATCGAGGTGCAGGACGGCAACCGCGGCGCAGGGTCCGTCACCGTGACGATCTCCTCGGGCGCGGAGCGCGACGAGAGCGTCGTGCTGCAGGAGTCGCCGGCGAACACGGGCCACTTCGTCGGCACGATCGCGCTGAGCGGCGTCAATGGAGCGAGGGGCGATGGCCGCCTGACGGTGCTGAACGTCGACACGATCACGGCGCGGTACAAACGGAAGGCCTCGGGGCCGCCGTCGGCGAATACGTTCACCGCCACTGCGAAGACCGATTGCGACGTCTGCGCAGGGTCGTCGGCGTCGGGCGCGAACCTGCGCATCGAAGCTTCCCCGGTCGTGCTGTCCGTCGAAGGCGGCGATCGCGACGAGTTCCTCGACAACTGCGAGACCGGACGCGTCGACTTCTCCGTGAAGAACGTCGGCGCCGGCAATCTGACCAACGTCCGCATCGCGCGCGTCACCGCGTCGAATGCGGGAGTGACGGCGAGTGCGATGCCGCAAGTCGTGGCGCCGACGCTCGCGCAATGCGCGACGTCGCCTGCAACCCTCCGCGTGAACGCACGCGGACTCGCTCCGGGTGAGAAGCTCACGCTGCAAATCGACGTCACGTCAGATGAGATGGCGACGCAGGGCATCACGCGCTCGCTCACCGTCTCGTTCAGCAACACCGAGCAGGACTTCGTCCTTCGCGCGTCGAAGACCTACACGTTCGAGAGCGGCACGGACGGATGGCAGCTCGTGTCCGGTACGTTCGGCCGGCAAACCACCGGCGGCGGTGCAAATCTGTCCGGCGCGTACATGGCTTCCTCGAGCCTCGTCGACGGCGCGTGCGACAACGTGCGCTCGCCCATCGTGAAGCTCAGTCCGACGTCGACGCTGACGCTGTACAACCACTTCGCGACCGAGCCGATGAGCGACGCCTGGTACGACCGCGCGAACGCCGGCATCTACGACGTCTCGTCGGGATCGCGCAGCGCCATCATCCCCAGCGGCGGCAGGACCTATCTCGCGGACGGCCCGAACGGCGTCTGCGTCGTCGCGGGCCAGCGCGGTTGGGCGGGTCCCGGTCCGGGATGGCTCCCGAGCTCCTGGTCGGCGGCGGATCTCGGCGCTGCGTCGCGCGCCGGCCGCTCCGTGCAGATCGACGTCGGCTACGGCACCGATCCGACCGCGGCCGCACTCGGCTTCTGGTTCGACGACGTCACGCTCACCAACTTCTACGAGCAGGGCGCCGATCAGCAGTCGTGCCCGATTCCATAGCTCGCGACCTCTGCCTCACGCATCCCCATGCGGCCCCGCTTCGGCGGGGCCGCTTTTTCTTGACACGGTCTCGGGGCGCAGAGACGATACGCGCCGTTCTCGTGCTCAACGCCTTCCGCAGAATTGCGCTCGGCCTCGCCGTCGTCGTCGCCGCGTCGGCGATTCTGCTGCTTTCCGACCTCCAGCATCGTGAGCGGAGAGAGCGCGCGCGGGCGGCGAGCCACAAGTGGAAGCTCTACTTCGTTCAGTACATCGACACCATCGACGTCAAGGACGCGCAGGACGGTGTGATGGCAGGTTTGACGGAGTCGGGTCTTCAGGAAGGTCGTGACTTCGAAGTCAAGATCCTCAATGCGCAAGGCGACATGGCAACCGTGTCGGCGCTCATCGACGCGGCGGTGACCGCCAACGCCGACATGCTGATCACGTTCTCGACGCCGACGCTCCAGGCTGCGTTGCGTCGAGCGCAGAACGTGCCCGTGGTCTACAACTACGTGGCTTCCGGTCTGAAGGCTGGAGCGGGGAAGAGCAACAACGACCACGCGCCGAATGTCACCGGCGTGAGTCTCCTCCCAGCGAATGACGAGGCGTTGTCGATTCTGCGGACGCACTTTCCGGACATTCGACGGCTGGGCACCCTCTATTGCCCCGCCGAAACGAACATGGTCCATGCGAAGAACGATCTCGACGCCGCAGCGAAACGCGCCGGTTTCGAGCTCGTCTACGTTGCGGCGGACACCGCGATGGACGTCCCCGACGCCGCCGCGGCTCTCCTGTCCCGCGACATCGACGCCGTCTTGCAGATTCCGGGAAACCTCACGGCATCGGCGTTCGGAAGCATCAGCGAAGCGGCGCGGCGCGCACACGTCCCGATCTTCGCCTTTCAGAAATCGCAGGCCATGGGAGGCGCGATGGTGGTGGTGGCCCGCGACTACCACGACAGCGGCCGTCACGCCGCTCATCTGGCAGCGCGGATCATTCGCGGGGAACATCCGAGCAGGATTCCGCTGGAGGACTTCGGCAAGACGAGCTTGATGGTGAACCTCGATGCCGCCCGGGCGCTGAACATCACGGTGCCGCCGGCGCTCGTGCGATCCGCGCAGGATGTAATCGGAGCTTCCGCTGGAAATCGTTAAAGAGCGTTCGGGCGGCGTCGTTCACCTCAGGCTCTTCGGCCGTCTGGACAACCACTGGTCGCAGTCGCTCGATGAAGCGCTTCACGAAGTCGCACGCGAAGGGACCCGCCACGTGCGGCTCGATTTCTCGGGCGTGACTTATCTCAGCTCGGCCGGCGCCGCCGTTCTGCTGAAGCACCAACGCGATGTGATGGCCCTCCAGGGCTCACTCCAGATTTCCGCGGCGTCGGAGCGAGCGCGCAACACACTCCGGCTCATGGGCTTCGTCGAGCTCCTCCTCGCCGGTTCGAGCACCGATGCGGCGCGGCGAAGGACGTTGTCCATTCCGCTGCCGCTCGTGTCCGAGCGCGCGTCTTTCGAGAGCCGCGAGCTCGGCGGAAGAAGATCCGAGTGCACCCTGATCGGCAATCCGGACCTGAAGGGACAGTCGTCTCCGATCTCCATTTACCGGGACGTCTTTGCGCTCGGTGTCGGAGCGCTCGGCGCAAACGAGGAGGAGTGCCGCGACTTCTTCGGCGAGTTCATCGCGGCCGCGGGTGGCGCCGCATTCATGCCGACGGACGGTACGGCGACACCCGACTACATGCTCAGTGCCGTGGGACTCGTTCCGACCGTGCAGGCTCGGTACGCGATCACATTTCGCGGCACGCCGAGTCACCAGTTGCGCTTCGAGGCGAGTACGCCCGACGCGGGCGTTCCTTTGAGCGAGATCACACGCGCGTGTGGATCTCTGGCCGGCACACGCACCGTCGGAATCGTGATGGCCGCAGACATCACTGGTCTCGTCTGCGCGCGTTTACGCCGCTCCCCCGGGCGAGATGACGCCGTGCGTTTCGATTTCCCAGCCGTGCGCGAGTGGTTGTCGTTCACGCCCGAGCGCGAATTCGCGCGCTTCAGCTCTCTCGTCGTCGGACTGGCATCCTCCTCGCCGTCCGCATCGCTCGTTCCGTTTCTCCGGCCGGTCAGCGACGACTACCAGGGACACTTCCACGCCGTCGTGACCGCGTTTCAGTCGCTCCCCCGAGGAAAACTGCCGGTTGCCGACATCGTTTCGGCGTGGCTTCAACCGCGGAGCGTGGTCTCCGTCGTCCATCTCCTGCGCGACGTGCGGCCGCGCGACGCGAGTCGCCTCGTGAGCGAAGGCGCGGGCGAGAGCGAGTTTCACCGCGGCACGTGCTGGCTGTTTCCGATCGCTGATGGAGGAGTCGCGTGACGCTGCTGCTGTCCGCATGGACGATCGGCCTGATCCTCTCGCTGCTCGCGCTGGGTGTCTACATCAGCTACCGCGTATTCAAGTTTGCCGACATCACCGCCGACGGCTCCATCACTTTCGGCGCGGCGGTGGCGGCGTCGATGCTCACGCACGGCGTGCATCCATTGGCGGCCAGCGGCGCGGCGTTTCTCGCGGGCGCCGTCGCCGGAGTCTGCACCGGTGTGCTGCACACGCGATTCAAGATCAATCAACTGTTGTCTGGCATTCTGGTCATGACCGCGCTCTACTCGATCAATCTGCACGTGATGGGGCAGAGCAATCTGCCGCTGCTCTCCGTCACGACGCTCACGACGTACGCGCAGGACCTCGGCCGTTGGATCAGCGGTCATGATTCGGCATCGCTGCTGGGCTGGCCGGTGAGCGCGCGCGACCTGGGATCGCTGCTGCTCGCGGCGGCCATCGTTCTCGTGATCGCCCTCATCGGCTGGCTTTTCTTCAAGACCAACCTCGGCAGCGCGATGCGCGCGTCGGGCGACAACGAGCAGATGATCCGCGCTCTCGGCGTCAGCGTCGAGAACATGATCGTCCTCGGCCTGGCGATCTCCAATGGTCTGGTGGCATTCGCCGGTGCGTTGCTGGCGCAGTACCAGGGCTTCGCGGACGTACAGATGGGGATCGGCATGATCGTGTGGGGCCTGGCCAGCGTCATCATCGGCCGGGCTCTCATCGGATCGGACAGCGTGGGTGCCGCGCTGACCGGCACGATCCTGGGGTCAGTGCTCTTTCGATTGATCATCGCCGTCGCATTGCGCTGGGGCTTGAACCCGAACGACCTCAAGCTCGTGACGGCGATCTTCGTCTTCGGCGCGCTGGTCATGCCGATGGTGATGCAGAAGGTGAGAAGGCATGTTGCAGCTTCGTGAGTTGCAGAAGACATTCTTCGCAGGCACGCCGAACGAAGTGCGCGCCCTTCGGGGCGTGTCGCTGCAGATCGACGACGGCTCCTTCGTGACGGTGATCGGGACGAACGGCTCCGGAAAATCGACGCTGCTCAACGCGGTTGCGGGAAGTTTCATCGTCGACGGCGGCGCCATCGCGATTGCGGGACGGGACGTGACCCGCTGGCCGGAGCATCGCCGCGCCGCGATGATCGGACGCGTGTTTCAGAACCCGTTCAGCGGTACCGCACCGACGATGACGGTGGCGGAGAACCTCGCTCTCGCCGCGCGCCGAGGCCTGGGCCGCGGACTCGGGAAGCTGCTGCCGGCACGGCTGCAGAAAGAGCTGCGCGACCGCGTGGCGACGCTGAACATGCAGCTCGAGACGCGCATGCACAATCCGATCGGGACGCTCTCCGGCGGTCAGCGCCAGGCGTTGACTCTGCTCATGGCGACCTGGCGCCGCCCCGAGCTCCTGCTGCTCGACGAGCACACGGCCGCCCTCGATCCGAAGAGCGCAGACCAGATCGTGCGACTGACCGAGCAGATCGTGTCGCAGCATCGGCTGACGACCCTGATGGTGACCCATTCGATGCCCCAAGCCGCGACCCTCGGCGACCGGATCGTGATGATGAACCAGGGCAGCGTTCTCGCCGACTACGCGGGCGCCCCGCGACGCCACGTGCGCGCGGAAGATCTGGTGCGGCGTTTCGACGAGATCCGACGAGACGAGCAGCTCGACGCATCGGCCGCGGAGATGTTGCGCGAGGGGTACGTGTAGGCGAGTCTAGGAGTGCGGTGGCGAGGCGGACGGCGGGCGGAAGCCACCGCTCTGGTACGGCGAATGGGCTACTCCGAAAAAATACCAGAGCGGCGGCTCCCTCCACCCGTCCGCCTCGCCACCGCACTCCTAGATTCTTTGCGGGTGTGATCCGAACACTTCGTTGTAATGCTGCCATTGCCGCCGGACTCTCGTCATCAACGCGAGGAACCGCGGATCGTCTCTCAGATCATTCAGGTGGGGATCGTTCGCGAAGAGGGGATAGCACGGAAAGCCATCGTCGGCGGTTTCCTCCAGCCATTTCACGGCCTCGGTGGGCCGGTTCAATAGAGCGTAAGCAGAAGCTATGTTGTAGGCCGTGTGATGAAAGTGGCCGTAATTGCGACCGGCGGCGACCGAGCGCCGGATCGCGTCCTCGGCTCCATGTTCGTCGTGTGCCTTCGCGAGGATCATGGCTCTTACGCTCGTCACCGCGCCACCTTCATCTTGTGGATACTTATCGAGGAATGCGCGAATCATTTCATTGGCTTCGTCGACCCGTCCCAATCGGAACAAGGCCGTCGACATTTGCGAAGTCCACAAGGAAGGATTGTTCTCCAACGGCGTGCTCTTGAAGATCGTCAATGCGTCGTCGTACTCACCGCGACACATGTGGATGACCCCGAACCGGTATCGAGCGAGCGTGTTTCCGGGATTGATCTCCAGAGCCGTTTCCAGTTCCTTCCAGCCGTCGTCCAGAAGACCGATGTGCAGGTAGACGAATCCGAGTTGGTGATGCGCTTCGTCGAATCGTGGATTCAACTCGATGGCGCGGAGGTAGGACTTGACGGTCTGTTCGTGAGGAAAGCGTTTCGCATGCGTCCATAAGAGCAGGCCGCGGGCGAAGTGTCCCTCGGCCAGATTCGGGTTCAACGCCATTGCCTTGTCGACGGCGACTTCGGCGTCTTCCTGCAATTTCGCTTTTTCAGCGTCCACCGCGAAGTACCGCGATTTGATGTTGTACGCACGGGCCAATCCCGCGTAGGCCGCGGCAAAGTCCGGATTCAGCGCGATCGCCTGCTGAAACAGTTGAATGGCGGCCGCATTGTTGGCGCGGTTTTCAATGGCAACATTGACCATTCCGCGCAGGTACAAATCATACGCTTTGGAGTTGATGCTCACAGGCTGGGCGGCGGATGATGCATGCACCGCCGGCAATCTCGGCACGCGAGCCCATTGAGAAAGACCCGCGGCGACTGCGATCGCGGCAATACCAAGGAATGCAAGCGTCGCGATTCGAGCCCTGCTCCAGCTCCTTCTGACGCCACTCTGAGATGCCTGCCGGATCTGTTCGAGGTCGATCTTCAGATCCGCCATCGACTGATAACGCTGAGATCGATCCTTATGGAGCGTTTTCCGAACCAGTTGATGCAAAGGAACCGTAATGGGCGCGCGGTTGCCGCTGATTGGAGGAGGGTCCGCGGTCAGGATGGCGGCCATGAGCTCCGGCGTGCTGTTCCCCCGGAACGGCCGCGTCCCGCTCAACATCTCGTACAGGACGACACCGAAACTGAAGACGTCCGTACGCGCATCGAGCTCGACGCCGCGCACTTGTTCCGGCGACATGTAGGGAACGGTGCCGACGATCATTCCCGCCACGCTGCGGATGCTTGTCTCCGCGTCGGCCACCACAGGATCCGGAACGTGCGTCACTTTCGCCAGGCCGAAATCGAGCATCTTCACCTGGTCGCGCGCCGCGAGCATGATGTTCTGCGGCTTCACATCGCGATGAACGATGCCGTGCGCGTGTGCGTCGGCGAGGGCGTCCGCGATTTGTGTGGCGATCGCGAGCGCCTCGCGCACGTCGACCGGCCCCCGCTCGAGCCTTGCCGCCAGAGTTTCACCTTCGACGTATTGAAGAACGATGAAGCTGTTCTCGCCGACCTCGCCGACTTCGTAGATCGCGCAGATGTTCGGGTGATCGAGATGGGCGGCGGCCTTTGCCTCCGTCAGCAGACGCCTGCCGGCGTTTTGCCCATCCTCGGTGAGGAACTTGATCGCAACCTTCCGCCCGAGCCGCTTGTCGTTCGCGAGGAAGACTTCGCCCATACCTCCGGCGCCGAGCGCAGACACGATCTCGTACTGATTGATGCGTGTGCCTGGTGCGATCTTCATGATCCGTTTCCGGACAATCGCGGGCGAATTGTTTGCTGAAGGAAGGAGGTTAGCACATCGCTCGGCAGCGCCGCGGCGCGGTAGCATGGTGCATCCATGAGCAATACGACGGTGATGATCGGTCAGACTCTCGATCGCTACCGCATCGTATCGAAGCTGGGTGAGGGCGGGATGGGCGTCGTCTACAAAGCCCGTGACGAACATCTGAACCGCACGGTCGCCGTGAAGGTCCTGCCGGGCGACAGAGTCGCCGATCCTGCTCGTAAAGAGCGTTTCGCGCGCGAGGCCCGCGCCGCCAGCGCGTTGAATCATCCAGGCATCGTCACCATTCACGATATTCGTTCCGAAGGCGGCGTGGACTTCATCCTGATGGAGTACGTCGAGGGAAGAACGCTTTCGGACCTGATCGCTGGCCTTCGACATCCGCAAGCGCTGAAGTACGCCGTTCAGATCGCCGATGCCATGGCCAGCGCGCATGCGGCCGGCATTCTTCATCGCGATCTGAAGCCGTCGAACGTGATGGTCACGCACGACGACCGCGTCAAGATTCTGGACTTCGGTCTCGCCAAACTGATCGAGCCGAAGGACTCGTCTCCCGATTCGCCGACCGTGCCGGCGCACATGCTCACACTCGAAGGAGATTTGATCGGGACGGCTCCTTACATGTCTCCTGAGCAGGCCGAGGGGCGGAAGGTCGATGCGCGCAGCGACATCTTCAGCTTCGGTGCTCTTCTCTATGAAATGGTCACCGGCTCGAGAGCATTCAACGGGGCTTCACGGCTGGCAGTCCTGAGCAGAATCCTGAATGAGGAACCGACGCCTCCTCGCCAACTCGTTCCGGCACTTCCGGTCGACCTGGAAAAGATCATCCTTCGCTGTCTCCGCAAAGAGCCCAATCGTCGATACCAATCGATGACGGACCTGAAGATCGCGCTGGAGGATCTCGCCATCGAGTCTGCTTCGGAACGGCGCGTGGAACCGCCGCGCCGTCGCGGCGACGCTGGCTGTGGCTTTCCCTGACGGTGCCGCTGCTCATCGCGCTCGCGTTTTTCGCCTGGAACGCGTGGCGAAAATTCCGACCTGTCGAATCGCTTCGCGCCACCGCGCTCACGACATTCGCCGGAGTGGAGCTCGATCCCTCGCTGTCTCCGGACGGCAATCATGTGGCGTTCACGTGGAATGGCGAGAAGCAGGACAACTCCGACGTGTACGTGCAGATGATCGGCTCGGGGGCGCCGCTGCGACTGACGACCCACGCACCGACGAGAACCCGGTCTGGTCGCCTGACGGTCGCTGGATCGCCTTCCTCCGCTTCGAATCGATTGCGCCGATGAGCCGGAGCAAAGGCGAGTTGCGCCTGATCGCGCCGCTCGGCGGTCCGGAACGGAAGCTGGCCGACATTCACGCGCGGCGACTCGAGATTCATCCCAGGTTTCTCGCCTGGTGTCCCGACAGCAAGTGTGTCGTCGTCACCGACTCCGCGGCGGAGGGTCAACCGGACGCTCTCTTCGTCGTCTCTCTCGAGACCGGAGAGAAACGGCGGCTGACGAATCCTCAGTCACCGTCTCTCGCCGACACGAGTCCGGCCATCTCTCCCGACGGTCGTACGCTGGCCTTTCGCCGCGTGGCCTCATGGTCGTCCGGAGATCTCTACTTCCTTTCTCTCGGGGAGGGAGTGACCGCGGAGGAAACTCCGATGCGGCGCGTGACCGGCGGGCTGAATCCCGATTACCCGGCCTGGATGCCCGACAGCGAGGAGATTCTCTTTTCGGCAAAGGGTGGCCTCTGGAGGGTCGATGCCGACGGCGATCGACCGGAACGGTTGCCGTTCGTCGGCGAAGACGGAGCGATGCCCACCATCTCCTCCCCGAACGATCGACGCCCGACGCGGATGGTCTACGCGCGCACGTTCGAGGACGAGAACGTCTGGAGACTCGATCTCTCCACGCCTGGCTCGGCGCCTGCGCCGGCGATTGCGTCGTCTAGATCGGACACGCAACCGAAGTTCTCTTCCGACGGACGCCGGGTGGCCATCACCTCCACTCGAACCGGGGACTGGGAGATCTGGACGACCGATCCCGATGGCGGCAACGCCGTCCAGCTCACGTCGATGGGTGCTCGCGCGACCGGTGGCCCGAACTGGTCCCCGGATGACGGACAGATCGTGTTCGCCTCGGACCTCGAGGGCCAGTTCGACCTCTACATCGTTTCGTCGGCGGGCGGGAAGCCCCGTCGTCTCACCTCGGCTCCTTCCTTCGAGCATGGCCCGAGCTTTTCGCGAGACGGACGCTGGATCTACTTCTGCTCGAACCGGTCCGGTGATTATCAGATCTGGAGAATGCCGGCTTCCGGAGGCGAAGCCATCCAACTGACGCGTAACGGTGGGTGGGCGGCCGTCCCGTCGCCGGATGGTGCATCGCTCTACTACACGAATACGACATTGTCGGGCGCCACGCTGTGGCGCGTGTCCGTCAACGGAGGCGAGCCGGAAAGAGTGCTCGATGGGGTTCGATTCTGGGCCTTCGCGCCCGTCGGACGAGGGATCTATTACGCGGAGGACGTCGGGAGCAAAACGCGCCTGCAATTCTTCGACCTCGCAACAGCACACTCGACCACGATCGCTCACGACTTCGGCGACGTTCGATACGTTCCTTCGGTTTCTGCCGATGACCGGACGATTCTCTATTCGCGACTCGACGCTTCGATCAATGACCTGATGCTGGTCGAGAACTTTCGATGACATCCGCATGAATAATCCGAGTTAGTACACTGTCGTCCGTGGCACCCGCTCTCGAGGTACGCCAACTCCGAAAATCATTCGGCACGGTCGTCGCCCTCGACGACGTGACGTTCTCCATCGCACCCGGCGAGATCTTCGGATATCTCGGTCCGAACGGTGCGGGCAAGAGCACGACACTGCGTGTCATTGCCGATCTGGTGAGAGCGGATTCCGGCGACGTTCTTCTTCTCGGTGCGAGTCACCGCCGCGCGTCGTCGCGCGAAGCCGTAGGATTCCTTCCGGGCGAATTGAAGCTCTACGGAAACATGTCCGGCCTCGAGGTTCTCGATCTGTTCGCGCGGTTCCGATCTCGTCGTCCGCCGACGCTGAGAGCCCGGTTGCTGGAGGCGCTGCAGTTTCCGAAGGGAATGCTGTCGCGCCGCATCAAGGTCCTGTCGCACGGAACCAAACAGAAGATCGGCATCGTCGTGGCCATGCAGCACGATCCCGATCTCCTGCTCCTCGACGAGCCGACCCTCGGACTCGATCCGCTCGTGCAGCAGGCGTTCCGCGAAGTGCTTCTCGATTTCGCGAGCCGCGGTCGCGGCGTTTTGTTCTCTTCCCACATTCTCTCCGAGGTGGAAGAGATCTGCGGGCGCGTCGCGATTTTGCGGAGCGGCCGCATCGTGGCCCAGGATACGGTGGAGAAACTGCGCGAGAACATCGTCCGCCGCGTGCGCGTGCGCTTCCGCTCCGCTCCGCCGGAGGGGCTCGAAAAAATCGCGGGAGTGATGAAGGCCACGATCGACGGCCGTGACGCGGAGTTGCTCTTTCACGGCGACGTCAACGCGATCGTTCGCCAACTCGCCGCGACCGACCTCGACCAGCTCGTGTTTCCCGAGCCGGAACTGGAAGACATCTTCCTGACGTACTACCGATCCGAAGAGAACGCCGATGCTTAACCTGCTTCGTTATCTCTTCACGCGCAACGCCTTCTTCACGGCGATCTGCATTCTGTTGCTGGGTGGGTTCGAATATCTCCTCTGCGCGATCCTGGCGACAATCGACATCTCCGCCGGACTGCAATCGATCCTCGCTTCGGCGCCGCCTTTCCTTCGCTCGATGATCGGCGAACAGTTCATGGACCTCGCGAATCTGAAAGTGTTCGCCTGGAATCATCCGGTCGCGCAGGCGATCGGCGCCGCGCTGGCGATCGTCCTCGGCGCACGAGCAGTCGCGGGCGAAGTCGACAACGGTGCCATCGAGCTGGTGATGAGTCAGCCGATCTCGCGCTCGACGTATTACCTCGCGCACGCGACGCACGGTTCGGTCGCGCTGTTTCTCGTGTCGTTCGGCGGCATTGCGGGGACGCTCGCGGGCCAGAACGTCTACGACATCGAAAAGTTCGCCGTGCCCGATCTTCTGCAGCTGGGACTGAACTACTTTCTGCTGCAGCTCTCGTGGTTCGCGATCACGCTGGCCATCTCCGCGTTCGCGCGCGACAGCGGGCGCGTCGCCAGCGTCGCGTTCTTCATTGCGCTGATCGCGTTCATCGTCCGAGCGATCGGAGATCTCTGGGATCGCACAGCGTTTTTGCTTCCGTTCACTTTGTACAACTACTTTTCTCCGAAGAAGATCCTGCTGGACAGGTCGCCCGACCTTCGCGACTTCGTCGTTCTGGCCATGGTCTCGTTCCTGGCCATGATCGTAGGCGGCGTGCAGTTTCATCGCCGCGATCTTCCTTAACGCGCGACATGACATAAAGTCGCATGCTCATGAGCGCATTCCGTTCGTTCCGGCTGCTGGCGTGCCTTTTCGCATCGATCTACGCAAGCGTTGCCGCCGCCGACAATCCTCCCGACCTCACCCGCGAGCCGACTCTCTATCTCGTCGGTTACGCGCATCTCGATACGCAGTGGCGGTGGGAGTATCCGACCACGATCATCGAGTACCTGCCCGCGACGCTGCACGACAACTTCGTGCTCTTCGAGAAGTATCCGCATTACGTCTTCAACTTCAGCGGGGCGAACCGCTACCGACTCATGAAGGAGTACTACCCGGCCGACTTCGAGAAGATGAAAGGCTACGTGCGCGCGGGGCGGTGGTTCCCTTCCGGCGCGTCGATGGAGGAGAGCGACGTCAACTCTCCATCCGCCGAATCGATCATTCGGCAGATCCTCTACGGCTCGCGCTACTTCCGACGCGAGCTGGGAACGACCAGCGCGGAGTTCATGCTGCCGGACAGCTTCGGCTTTCCGTCGTCGCTGCCGAGCATCCTCGCGCATATGGGCATCCGCGGATTCTCGACGCAGAAGCTGACCTGGGGATCGGCGGTCGGGACGCCGTTCAATGTCGGACTGTGGGAAGGACCGGACGGCGCGACGATCATCGCGGCGTTCAATCCCGGCTCGTATTCGGCTGACATTCTGTGGGACCTGAGACAGAGCACGGCGCCGGAAGGCATCCGCAACTTCATCGATTGGCCGGAGCGCGTTCGTCGCAACGGTGAGCTGAGCGGTCTCTTCACCGACTATCACTACTACGGCACGGGCGACGTCGGCGGCGCGCCGAGTGAGTCTTCTGTTGCGCGCGCGGAGTCGATGGTCACCGCAGCGAACGGCTCGTTGCGCATCCTCTCGTCGAAAGCCGAACAGATGTTCCTCGACATCCGGCCCGACCAGACCTCGCGATTGCCGCGATACAAAGGAGAGCTGGAGCTCACTGAGCATTCGGCCGGCTCGCTGACATCGCAGGCCTATCAGAAGCGGTGGAATCGGAAGAACGAGCTCCTCGCCGACGCCGCGGAGAAGGCTTCCGTGGCGGCGATGTGGATCGGCAGCCGCGCCTATCCGCAGCAGCAACTCGAGAATGCGTGGACTCTGGTGATGGGCGGGCAGTTCCATGACACCGCCGCGGGAACGGCGACGCCGAAGGCATACGAATACGCCTGGAACGACGACGTCGTCGCGATGAATCAATTCGCGAGCGTGCTGACGAGCGCCAGCGACGCCGTCGTCGCGGCGATGAACACGCAAACGAAGGGGAGGCCGGTCGTCGTCTACAACCCGCTGAACGTCGATCGCGAAGACGTCGTGGAGGCGAGCTTCCTCCCCGAGGCGGGTCCGGTGGGCGTTTTTGCTCCGGATGGAACGGAGGTCCCTTCTCAGCGCTCCGGAGAAAAACTTCTCTTCGTCGCGCGCGTGCCGTCGATCGGATACGCGGTGTACGACGTCCGGTCCGGCACTTCCGCTGTTCGTTCTGCATTGAGCGTCACAGCGTCGTCGCTGGCGAACGATCGCTACACCATCAGCATCGACGCGAACGGCGACATCGCCAGCATCTTCGACAAGACCCTGAAGAAGGAGTTACTCGCGGCGCCCATGCGTCTGGCCATCCAGTCCGAGACGCCGCAGGAGTGGCCCGCGTGGAACATGGATTGGGACGACCGCCAGAAGCCGCCGCGCGGTTACGTGAATGGGCCTGCGCAGATCCGCGTCGTCGAATCGGGACCCGCGCGCGTGGCCGTGGAGATCATCCGGCGCACGGAAGGCTCGACGTTCGTGCAAACCGTGCGATTGGCGGCGGGAGACGCGGGCAATCGCATCGAGATCGCCAACGCGATCGATTGGAGAACGCCCGCGGCTTCGCTGAAAGCGACGTTCCCGCTCACCGCGTCGAACGCGCAGGCGACTTACAACTGGGAAGTCGGCACGATTCGCCGCGGCAACAACGATCCTCGCAAGTACGAGGTTGCCTCTCATCAATGGATCGATCTCACCGATCGCGGCGGAAACCACGGCGTGACGCTGCTGACGGAGGCGAAGTACGGATCGGACAAACCCAGCGACGACACGCTCCGACTCACGCTTCTCTACACGCCCGGTCTCGACGGCGGAAACAGCGCCTACAGCGATCAGACCTCGCAGGACTTCGGTCATCACGAATTCACGTACGGCCTGGCCGCTCACGGCGGCGACACTCCTGCGGATTGGCAGGCCATGCGCCTCGAGCAACCGCTGATCGCATTCCGCTCGCCGAAGCACGACGGCATCCTCGGCAAGACCTTCTCGCTGCTGCGCGTGAGTCATCCGCGAGCTCGCGTTCTCGCGCTGAAGAAAGCGGAAGAGAGCTACGCGATCATCGTGCGGCTCGTGGAGCTGAGCGGAAGCGCGGCCGACGACGTGCGGCTCACATTTGCCGCGCCCGTGAAAAGCGCCCGCGAAGTGAACGGCCAGGAAATGCCCCTCGGAAAAGCGACGGTCGATCGTGGCGCAGTGGTGACCTCGCTGAAGCCCTTCCAACTCCGGACCTTCGCCGTGGAGCTCGAGAGCACGTCGCCGCAACCGCGGCCGCGATCGCAGTCCGTCGACCTGCCCTACGACCTGGTCATGGCCAGTGCAGGCGGCGTTGCGGCGAAGACGCGCGCGCTTCCTTCCGAAAGGATCCCGCGGACGATCGAGCACGCTGCCGCGACATTCCAAATGGCATATCCGGCCGGAGCGAATGCCGTCGTCGCGCGCGGACAAACGATCGCGTTGCCCGCCGACGCGCGGCGCGTCTATATCCTCGCGGCGGCGGAAGGCGATCGCCGCGTTGCGTTTCGGATCGGCCGGGAACGTGCCGAGGCGATTGTTCAGGATTGGACGGGTTACGTGGGGCAGTGGGACAACCGACTGTGGGAGAAGCGTGTCGAGGTGTTACCGCCGCGTCCCGACGCGCCGCCGAACGCGCCGCCGCGCACGGCGAAGACGACCGCGTTCGCCGGCCTCGTGCCCGGGTTCATCAAGCGCGCGCCGATCGCGTGGTTCGCCTCGCATCATCACGATGCGAGCGGCGCGAACGTGCCGTACGCGTATTCGTACCTCTTCGCGTACTCGTTCGTCGTCCCGCCCGGCGCGACGACGCTCACTTTTCCCAAGGACGACAAAGTGCGCGTGCTCGCCGTCACCACCACGAACGAAGCCGCTCCGATTCAGCCGCTGCAGCCGATGTACGATACGTTGCAATGACGCGCCGCATCCTGCTCGCCGCTGCCATCATCGCTGTTGTCGCATGCACGAAAACCGAAGCGTCGCAACCGACGGCGACTGCCGCCGCACCCCAGTCGTTCAAGATCGCGGTCATTCCCCAGGGCTCGACGCATGAGTTCTGGAAGAGCATTCACGCCGGCGCCATGAAGGCAGCGGGCGATGCGAAAGCCGAGAACGTCGACGTCGAGATCATCTGGAAGGGACCTATGCGCGAGGACGACCGCGAGCAGCAGGTTCAGGTCGTGGAAGGCTTCCTCACGCAACAGGTCAGCGGAATCGTGCTCGCGCCGTTCGACAAGAACGCGCTCGTGCGTCCCGTCGAGGAAGCGAAGCGCGCGGGCATTCCGACCGTCGTCATCGACTCCGGTCTCGAATCCGAAGATCCGATCAGCTTCGTGGCCAGCAACAACTATCACGGCGGCGAGCTGGCCGCTGAAGAGATGGCCAGACTCCTCGGAGGCAAGGGAAGAGTGCTGCTCCTTCGCTACCAGGAAGGCGTGGCCAGCACCGAGCAGCGCGAGAAGGGATTCGTCGATCGCATCAAGACCTATCCCGGCATCGAGCTCACTTCGTCGAATCAGTTCGCGGGCGCGACGCGCGACACGGCCAAGACCGCCGCGGAGAATCTGCTCAATCGCTTCGGCGACGATCTCGACGGCATGTTCACGCCGAACGAATCGTCAACCGCCGGCGCTTTGCTCGCGCTCGAAGACGCGGGCCGCGCCGGGAAGATCCGTTTCATCGGCTTCGACTCCAGCGAGATCTTCGTGCAGGCCATGCGCGCCGGAAAGCTCCACGGCATCGTCGTGCAGAATCCGTTTCGCATGGGCGAGCTGGGCGTGAAGACGCTCCTCGATCACCTGCGCGGCAAGCCGATCGAGAAGCGCGTCGATACCGGCGTGACTTTGATTACGCCGGGAAACCTCGACGCGCCGGAATCGCAGCAGCTTCTTCACCCGCCGCTCGATCAATACCTCAAGTGAGCCTCCTGCGACTGCGCGGCCTTCGAAAGCGATTCGGCGCGACGCTCGCGCTGGACGGCGTCGATCTCGAAGTCGCATCGGGCGAAGTGCACGCGCTCATCGGCGAGAACGGCGCGGGCAAGAGCACTCTCCTCAACATCCTCTCCGGAATTCACCGCGCCGACAGCGGCGAGATGTCGCTGGCGGATGCGCCGTACGCGCCCGCCGGCCCCGCTGAAGCGCGCAGCCGCGGCGTGGCGCACGTGCATCAGGAGCTCGCGCTCTGTCCGCATCTCCCGGTCGCGGAAAACATTTTCCTCGGCGTCGAGCCGGCTCGCCGAGGATGGTTGCGACGGGACCTGTTGTTCGATCGGGCGGTTGCGCTGCTCGCCGAGTTCGGACGAAGCGAGATCGATCCCCGCCGGCGGACCGGAGACCTTTCGCTTCCCGATCGGCAGGTCGTCGAGATCTGCCGCGCGCTGGCCTGCGACGCTCGCGTGATCCTGATGGACGAGCCGACCAGCAGTCTTCAGCGCGCAAACGTCGAGCGCCTCTTCCGCCTGATCAACCAACTGCGCGAGCGCGGGATCGCGATCGTGTACATCAGCCATTTCCTGGAAGAGGTTCGCGAGATCGCGGATCGCTACACGGTGCTGCGCGACGGTCGAAGCGTCGACGGCGGCGAGCTGCGCGCCGTGCGCGACGAGCAACTGATCGAGCAGATGGTGGGCCGCGCGATCGATGGAGTGGTCGACCGCGAACGCCGGCCCTCCTCGGACGTCGTGCTCGACGTGCGCGATCTCGCCGCGCCACCGCGCCTGCACCAAGCCGGTTTCGAGCTTCATCGCGGCGAGATCCTCGGCATCGCCGGTCTCATCGGATCGGGACGAACGGAGTTGATTCGCGCGATCTTCGGTCTGACGCCATCCACCGGCAGAATCGTCATGCGCGGCAACGGCATCGGCTATCTGAGCGAAGACCGGAAAGGCGAGGGACTCGCGCTTCAGATGTCCGTCGCGGACAACGTCACCATCACCGGTTTCTCGCGTTGCGCGCACGCGGGTTGGATCGATCGCGCGCGGCAACTGGCGCAAAGCGAAAGCATCATGCAGCGCCTGCGTATCAAGGCGCCGTCCGCGCGCGCCGCGGTGCATCGCCTCTCCGGAGGCAATCAGCAGAAGGTCGCCCTCGGACGGCTGCTGCATCAGGACCCCGACGTGCTGCTGCTCGATGAGCCCGCGCGGGGAGTGGACGTCGGCAGCAAGAGCGACGTCTATCGCGAGATCGGAAAGCTCGCCGCTGAGGGGAAGGCGATCCTCGTCGTCAGCTCTTACCTGCCCGAGCTCTTCTCGATCTGCGATCGGCTCGCGGTGATGACGCGCGGGCGGCTTTCCGCGGCGCGTCCCATCTCCGAATGGACGCCGGTCAGCGTGATGGAAGCCGCGATCGGCGCTCCGGAGCGCGCCGCATGAAAGCACTCGCGAAAGTTCTCGCGCCGCTCCTCGGCCTGATCGCGGTGGCCGCGCTTTTCGCCGTGATGACCGGAGCGCCCGAGCGTTATCTCTCCGCGACGAACCTCCGCGTCGTCCTCGCGCAGACGGTGATCGTGGCGCTGGCCGCGCTCGGCATGACCATGATCATCATCAGCGCGGGCATCGACCTCTCCGTCGGATCGTCGATCGCGTTGTCGAGCGTCGTCACAGCAGTCGCGCTGCGAGGAGGATTGCCGCCGATCGCCGCCCTCGCGTGCGGTGTGGTCACGGGCGGGATCCTCGGATTCGTCAACGGCGTGTCGATTACCGCGCTGCGCGTCGTCCCGTTCATTGCCACGCTGGGGATGCTGGGCATCGCGCGCGGCCTGGCGAAGTACGTTGCGAATCAACAGACCGTGAACGTGCCCGCGACGTGGATCAACGAGCTGGCCGTGACCTTTCCGGCGCGGCCGTGGCTTCTGTTCGCGCCGGGAGTCTGGCTCACCGTGATTCTGGCCATCGTCATGACGCTGGTCCTGCGCAACACGGTGTTCGGACGGCGCGTGTTCGCTCTCGGCTCGAACGAAGCCGCGGCGCGCGCGTGCGGGATCAACACGAGCCGCCTGAAAATTCAGGTCTACGCGCTCGCGGGACTCTTCTTCGGACTGGCGGGCGTGACGCAGATGTCGCGATTGCGGCAGGGCGATCCGACCGTCGCCGTCGGCACCGAGCTCGATGTCATCGCAGCGGTCGTGATCGGCGGGGGAAGTTTGAGCGGCGGCGAGGGGAGCATTCCCGGCGCGATCATCGGCGCGCTGGTGATGTCGCTGTTGCGGAACGGATGTCAGCAGATGGGCTGGCCGAATTACGTGCAGGAGATCATCATCGGCGCCATCATCGTCATCGCCGTGGCCGCCGATCGCTATCGCGCGTCCCGCGCCGCGGAGACCTCGTCATGAAAATCGTAATGGCCTTGCTCGTGTCGCTCGCCGCATTCGGCGAAACGACGATCACCGTCGAGCGCAAGTTCTCGCAACCCGCGGCCGACGACGCCGCCGCGAAAGCGACGATCACGCTCGTCGGCGGTTTTCTCGACAACAATAGCGCGCCACTCGAAGCACTCACGGACGGCGCACTCCCCACGAACGACGACCAGCCTTCGGCGAACGTCTTCTTCCGCGCCAACACCTGGGGCGGACGCGTGCGCATCGATCTCGGAAGCGCGATCGACATCGCCGCGATCCGAACCTTCTCGTGGCATCCTGGCTCCCGCGCCCCGCAGCTCTACAAGGTCTACGGCAGCGACGGCACATCGCCGGACTTCGATCCCGCGCCGTCGACCAAGCTCGACCCAACCTGCTGCGGCTGGACGCAGCTCGCCTTCGTCGACACGCGCCCCGTCACCGGAGACGAAGGCGGCCAATACGTCGTCAACATCTCGAGCCCGAACGGCACGCTGGGACGCTTTCGCTATCTGTTGTTCGACTGTTTCGAAACCGAAAGCGATGACGCGTGGGGCAACACGTTCTACAGCGAGGTCGACGTGCTGGCGGGTCGTCCGCCAGAGCATACGCGCCGCTACTGAAGGTACCCGAGCGCACGCAGCCGCTGGATCGTTTCGGGATCGAGCTCGCGCGGCGATTGCGGTTTTTGCGCTTTCAGCGCGCGTTGCCACGCGGTGAGCTCGGCGGATATGCGCATCGACGTCGCGTTGCGGCCGAGGTTTCGCGACTCCGCAGGATCTTGCGCGAGCTCGTACAGCTCGATCGGGTCGCGCACATTGACGATCGTCTTGATCGTTCCTTCGATCCTGGCGCGCCCCGGCCGGCGAAACTTCTGTGCAAGATCAGGCCCGCCCATCGGAAACGACTCCGTGATCACGGGAAATGGGGCATGCGCCGTTCCGGTCATGATCGGCCACGCTTCCAGCAAGCTCACTGGTCCGTCGATCACGCTGCCCGCCGTCTGGCCCGGCATCTTGACGATGAACGGCACGCGCACCTGGTCCTCGTAATTCGTCATGCCGTGTGCGATGACGCCGTGCTCCCCGAACGCTTCGCCGTGATCGGAAACGATCACGATGAGCGTGTCGTCGTACACCTTGCGCGCGCGCAGGTCGTCGATCAGCCGCGCGATCTCGGCGTCCTGGTAGGCGATTCCGCCGTCGTACTGCGACAGAAGGTGCGCGTGCTCGCGCGGCGTGATTTTCACCGGTTCCTTGCGGAACATCGTGGCGATCAGTTGATCCGCGAGGTCAATGCTCTGCGATGCGTCGCGACCCGGAAACCGCGAGTCGTAGGGCGGCGGAGGGATACACGGCAGGTGAGCATCCATGTAGTTCACGACGAGAAAAAAAGGCCGCCTCTTTCCGGCCACTCGCGATACGTATCGCCGCGCGAGGCCGGTGATCTCCGTGGCCGGACGGTGGCGGCGCCGGAACCGCGCGGGCAGCGCCGGTTCGGCCAGCGACGCCAACCCACGGCGGAGAGTGAAATCGGGCGCCGTCCCGAACGGCAGTGCCGGCGACCGCGCGTCGAAGTGCTGGAATCCCTGATCGAGCCCAAACGTCGGACCGAGGTAGGTGTTGTTCGAGGTGATCAACGCCGTCGCGTAGCCGCGCGCCGACAGCAGCTCCGCCACGGTCACCGCCGATGGCGGAAGCGGTCGGCCCAGCGACCATCCGTCATCGAAGTGCGCCGTATGCTCGCTTCCGAACCGGCCCGTGAACAGCGATGCCGTCGACGCCAGGGTCATGTTCGATGGCGCGTACGCACGGCGGTACAGCGTCGCGCTTTGCGCGAAACGTTTCAGACGCGGGGTTGTATCGCGTGCGTATCCGTATGCAGACAGATGATCCGCGCGCACCGTGTCCATCAGGACGAGCAGGACGTTCGGTTGGCGGGTGCGCGGTGGTGGCGCGTGCGGATGGAGATCGCGCGGCGGTGCCATCTCGACGAAGAGCGAGCCGAGCATCGCCGCGGCGAAGATCGCCAGGGTGATCGCGGGGCGCAGCGGTCGTCCAAGCCGCTTTCGAAGCATCGCGACGATGCCGATGACGAGAATCGCGCCTGCCGCGGCGGCCGCCTTGAGCACAAACGACTGCCGATCCGCGAGCTCGCGCGCCGCCCATACCGGAACGATCAGCAGCGAGGCCGCGGTCCACGCGCGTGCGCGCAGCACGATGACCATCGCCGCTACGCCGATGGCGACCGCCACCGCCCGTCCGTCCATCGCCAGGATCGCGTTCGCGGCGAACAACACGGCCAGGCCCGGAATCGCGAAGCGGCCGAGAAGCGCGCCGGTGAGCGGATAGAGCACGAGCAGCAGAAGCGTGTAGCTGTCGTGCATAGGGACGAACGCTGGCGCAGACAGCGGCCGGCGCGCGTACATTGCGAGCAGCACCTCGATCGTCCCGTAGGCAGCCCATGCAGTGGCTCCTTCGACCCGGCTGTCGTGCAATCGCATTCACCGAAATTCTATGGGACTGTCGCGCGGCGCGGACGCGAAGACATCCTGTCGTCAGCCCCGCCGCGCCGCCTCGATGGTGGCGATGTCGATCTTCTTCATCGGCATCATCGCTTCGAACGCACGCTTTGCCTCATCGCCACCGGCTGCGAACGCGTCGGTGAGCACGCGCGGGGTGATCTGCCAGGAGAGGCCCCAGCGGTCCTTGCACCAACCACATTGGCTTTCCTGCCCGCCGTTGTTGACGATCGCGTTCCAGTAGCGGTCCGTTTCTTCCTGATCGTCCGTCGCGATCTGGAACGAAAAGGCCTCGCTGTGCTTGAACTCGGGGCCGCCGTTGAGACCGATACAGGGAATGCCCACGACGGTGAACTCCACGGTCAGGACATCGCCCTTCTTGCCGCCCGGAAAGTCAGCGGGCGCCTCGTGAACGGCGGTCACTTTGCTATCCGGAAACGTGGCGGCGTAGAAACGCGCCGCGTCGACCGCGTCCTTGTCGAACCAGAGACAGATCGTGTTCTTTGATTTCATGCTTCGGGTGTATGCAAGTTCCGGACAGCGGACGGCTGACGGCGATCACAGCGGTTCGATGGAGCGTTCCTTGCTCCTCGGTGAGTCATGAACGACTCGACACTCGATCAGGGCGGACACGAAGAGAAGGGCGCGATGGAAGAGCAGACGCAGAAAATCGACGCCATCGTCGGAGATGAAGTTCTCGGCTATGAAGGATCCGGACGCGAGGAACACTCCGGACAGAAGTCCGCGACGAGCACCGCGATGATGGTCTCGAAGATCGCCTCGCCGACAACAGGCCCGAGCAGGTGAAGTGATGTTGTAGTCGCCGCATCTAGGAGTGCGGTGGCGGGGTGGTTGGCAGGCGGAAGCCACCGCTCTGGTACGTTCACCGCTCTGTTCCTGCCTACCAGAGCGGTGGCTGCCACCGTCCGCCGCCCCTCGCCACCGCACTCCTACAAAGCGCTCTCGAGCCACTCGATCGCGCGCCTGTCGTCCGGCTCGGTGACGCTGGTCATCAGCCGTTCGTCCTGCAGCGTTGCGCAATTCCGGATCGCTTTGCCCTCGGCGGTGGAGAACTTTCCGTCCACCGTTTCCGCGCGCGCGAAACAGCCGTTGGTGCGCAGGAAGATTTCGATTGCGACGCGCGCGAGCTTGCCAGTGGCGGCGGTGTCGCCGCGGGCGATGTCGCTCAAGACTGCATCGGAGACGCGGATGTTTTTCGGTGGCTTGGTCGCGAGCGTGGTGCCGATGCGGCGAATGCGCGCTGGTGTGATCTCGGCTTCGAATACTGGTGCCGGACTCGGATCGTCCGGGCTCGTTGTGGTCGTCGGGGCTGCGGGAGGTTGAACAACGGTTGCCTTGCGGATGAGGTGCACGTTGAACGCAATCCACGCGAGCAGAACGAGGACGGCGAGGCGATACAGCGGCTTCCCGACGGCGCCGGCAAGGGAGAAGGCCTGATTCCACTTCGACCGCCACAACGCGGTGCTCTTCGGTGTTTGTCGTGAGCCCATGTCGTTGACCTCCACTGGCCGTTTGTCGCGACGCGGCGACGGCGATTCGACGCGCTTCGGCCGGCCGCGCCGTACGCGCAATGCGTTGGCCATTTCCCATCCCGCCAGCACGTCCGTCGCGGCGGTGTCGACCATCTCCTCGATCTCGCGTCGCACTTCGACGTCCGCGTGCGACTGCACACGATCGGACAGGATGTATTGATAGCCGGGGCCGTTGAATCGATTCGGTTGAAGTTGCGCCGTCGTCGGATCGACGGGTCCGAGGAGATAGAGCCACGGTAGAAGATCGAGCGTTTGCGACGTGAGCTCGATCTCGATCGGGTGGCGGTAGGGAGGCACGACGGCGTACGCGCGCGCGAGCTCCGCTTTCAACAAATCGCGAAACGCGCTCTCGTGCAACCGCGTGGTCTTCACTTCGTCGAGCACCTCGGGCCATCGCTCGCGACTGAGCAGGCGCGCGGAGTCTTCATTCGCGCGGCCAACCCAATCGGAGACCTGCTCCGGATCCGACAGCGCGGTCCAGAAGAGCGGAAGCGCGACGGTCGGCATGGTCCGGTCGGACCACATCCCCCACAGCTTCCATCCTCCGAAGCGCTTCGCCGCCGCACTGACTACCCATCCGAGGGAGCTGACGGTGCGGCCTCCGCTGTCGGTGAAGTGATGGAGGAACGGACCGCCGCTTCCGTTCGGCAATCGCGACAGCGCGCTGCCCAGCGGCTCGAAGTAGTCGAGATACTCACGCAGGTTCATCACCTGCCCGGCGTTCTCGACGTATTCGCCGTGAAGCTCGCGGAACGGCAGCGCCGCATCCTCAGCCATGTCGTTTCAGAATCTCCAGCAGCAGCAAGTCTCCCCAGACCGGCAGCCCGTTGTCGTCATCGCCCTGCGCATCCTCCGAACTGTCGTGCAGAAACTCGAGGCCGCACGGCAGCACCGGAAACCGCAATTCCGTTCCGGGCATCATCGACTCCCGGATCATCGGCGCGAAATCTCCGCGGCCCGCGCCGTCCCACGCGGCGAACAGCGCCGACGCGAGACGCATGCACTGCTGCACGAGCTGCGCACCGACGCCGGTGTAGTAGAACTCGACGTTGCTGGTACGCAGCCGCGCGGGAACGGCGTGATACGCCACCATGATCCGGTACAGCAGCCAGGTGAGACTCTCCAGCACGTCGAGATGCGCGCTCCAGTTGTGCTTCTTCTGCACGAGCTGCTCGATCTCCGACATCGTCTGGACGAATCGGCTGTCGAACGGATCGTCCATTCCGGCGATGACCTTGCGGGCGAGAGCGACCGCCGCTTCGCTGCTCTGCAGGAACTCGAGCAGCCCCTCCTCGGAACGAAGCTGCGCCTGATCGAGATGGGTCCAGATGACGCCCTGCCACGTGCCGCGCGATCCCGGCTGATGCGTGAGGTGCGAGGTGAGCTGTCCGATGTTCTGGCGCGTCCGCGTCGGATCGAAGGGCACGACGAACATCACGAACAGCTCCGCGAACGTCATCGCGCGGAGGTTCTTCAGGATGTCCAGGACGCGCATGTATTTGTCGGGCGTGCTCGTTCGCTGATGGAACACCTCGCCCTTGATGTCGATCCCGGCGATCTGGATCGTGGTGCGCTGGAACTGCAGCTTCATGCCGTGCAGGAGGATCGGCACGGCCGTGCGCGGATCGGGATTCGCGATCGTGTACGGCTCGATGTAGTAGTACGGCTCGCGGCCGATCAGAGTGGTCGAGTCGACGATGAGGTGCTTTTTCTGCGAGGGACTGAAGAGACACTTCAGCCAGGTCGTCTTGCCCGCCTGAGGCATGCCGGTGGTGATGAGCAGCACGCGCGACTTCCCTTCACCGAGAAACTGCGGCGGAAGCAGCGAGGCGCATGCGCCGCAGCGAACGTGATCGGTGAACGTCTCCGCGTGATCGAAGGTCGGCTGGTCCCATTCGAGCCGCGGCTCGGAGAACGCCACGCCGGCGTTTTCGGGCAGACCGCGGAAGCGCTTCCACTGAGGTTTTTCGGCGAGCTGCCGATACCACGCGTCCGCGCGGCCGAGCGGGACGCGGTAGAAAACCGTTCCGCCGCAGACCGGACACCGCGCGTCTTTTGCGATCCCGCCCTCGAATTTCTTCTTGAAGAAAGGCGCCATCCGCTACCGTCCCGCTCCTTCCGTTTCGAGCAGCCGCACCAGCTCCGATTCGTATCGCTCGACGAATCGTCCGACCTGCGCGGTCGCAAATCCGGGCGACGATCGTTCCGCGACGAACGACAGCGTAATCGCATTTCGCACGTTCCCGCTCTCGTCGCGCGCGACGATGACCAGGAGAATGCGCGACGTCGGACGATTCGGATCGATCGTCACGAGCGTTCCGGTCTTGGCGTAGACGTCGTAACGCCATTCGAGCGGCGCGACGCGATCGCGGATCGCGAGCGCGGTTCCTTCCTCGATCACGCGGCGGAGGCCGTTCTGCAGTTTGCCGGCAGCGATGGTCGCGCCCTCGTTGAACGCGGCGGTGCGCGACGGCAACGCGACGGCCGCATCGCTTCGCGCGACGATGTGCCCGACGATCGGCTTGCGCATCGCCCAGGAAGAGAACGCCGACGCCGCGGCGATGTTCGACCAGCGACTCGATGCGCCGCCGAGAAGCACTGCGATGAATTCGCGCGTATCCGTGATGCCGGCGAGCCGCAGATCGACCGCCTCGGGACTGACCGCGGCCATCGGCTCGAGACCTTCGCTCGTGCGAAGGTTGTCGCGCTCGTCGCCCGACCAGAATGAAAGAAGATGCCGTCGCGCATCGCCCTCGGGAGGCGGAGCGCCGGTTGCTGCTCCGAAGAGGTCGCGCATCGCCATGGCCATCGGCTGCTGGTGAAGTTTCGCGACGTGATTCGCACGGTCGCGCGTGTTCTCCGTCGAGTCGGCGAGCGCGGGGTAGCGGTTCCACGGCGTACGACTCCCGGTGAGCGACTCACGGCCATCGCGCGAGGCGCCCTTGCCGTCGCTGACGATTCCGTTCGCGCCTTCCCGGGCGAGGCCGAGAAATCCGAGGCGCGTGTGATAGCGATTGTCGGAGGCGGCGAGGTACGTGTTGAAGTCGACCCACCGCGCCAGCGGCGAGACCTGCCAGCCTTTCGTTCCGATCTGCGCGCCGAACATCTCGCGCTCGTAGCAGCGTTTGTTCGCGATGTGGTCGCAGTCTCCGTTTCGAACGAGGAGCATGCGGTCGAGCGTCGGGTGCACAGTCAGCACCGCCGTCGCCCAGAACGGCTTCGCGGCCGAGCCCATCTCGATGGCCGTGAAGTTGTGGTCCACGGCGTGGCGTGATGCGAGAGCGCGAGACGCGGACGTGCCGAGCCACGACAGCGGCGGCTCCAACTCGCGCCAGGTCTGCTTGCCGTCACTCACGGCGCGCGATCTCCATCGATCGCCCGACGCGGCGCGCGGCCACGCGCCCATCGACAGTGTTTCACCCGTCGTGGCGCGCATGATCGTGAACGCCACGCGCGGCGGCACGGCCGCGGCAGCACGCTCGGCGAGCAGACGGCCGAAGAGCTCGTGTCCCGCGGCCTCGGCAGCGGCTTGCGTGATGTCCTGCAACTCGGCGTCGATCGTGAGCTGCGCGGCGCGGATCCTTCGCGACTCGTCGATACGGAAGAGTGCTTCGCCGGCATCCTGCAGCCATCCGAGTCCGAGTCGACGCGACTCGTCGCTCGATCCGTAAACCCATCGCCCCATGACCCACGCGCGGCCGAGCACCTGCACCGGACCCTTGCGCCCGCGAATGGCCACCGGCTGCAGATCTTCTTCGCTCAGATCCTCGGAGAACGAGTGCACGACGTTGAAGTCGGGATTCCCGCGGACCGCGTACGAGAGCTCGGGCGCGCCTTCGTTCTCGTTCTCGCTCCTGTCGATCGTGAACACGCTCGGCCGCGACGGCTGCTCGCGCTCCATCTGCCGCTGCCACAGCTCGTACATGCGCGTGTAGTAATCGCCCGGCGTGCTTGCTCCGGCGAAGAACGCGGCCGGCAGCGATCGGCGTCCGCCGTCCATGCGCAGCTCCTGCGGCATCGCGTTGAAGCGAAGGACTTCCGCTTCCAGCAGGGACGCTCCGGTCGGGCGGTCGGTGAGCTTGCCGTCCTCGCCGCGATAGAGGATGCGTTTCGTGTTCGCGTCGAAGCGCAGTCTGCCGGCGTCGTTCAGCTCATCGACGCGCTTGAGCAGTCGCGACCAGGTCAGCACGTCATACTCCGCCGACCGCACCGCATGCACCGATCCTCGTATCACCAGCACGGCGACGAGCAACGGCGGCAGCAGCGCGAGCATCGCGTACTCGCGCGTGCGGAGCGTCATGGCCAGCGGAATCGCGCATGCGAACGCGAGCCATGCGAAGTCCTTCGTCAGCACCGCGGCGATCAGTCCGGTCCCGATGATGATCATCGCGGTGGCGCGTTTCCACCGGCGGCGCCCCGTGTAGCCGAAGGTCGGATCGAAGATGTTGCGCCGCGTGACCGCGGTCTCCGGAAGCGACTCGGTGGAATCGGCGTGCAGGCGCGACGACCAGAGCAGGGCCTGGCACATGAGTCCGAGGAGCAGTCCCCATCGCAGCACGTCCGAGTTCGACGACGTCGCGAGCAGCGGCAGGTTTCGTCCGGAGAACCAGAGCTGCGCCACGTTCATCGCCGCGTGCGCGACCGCTTCGCCGAGAAGCGCGACGGCGATCGCGAGCGCGAGCACGTCGCCGATCCGCAGACTTGTTCGTCGCATCAAGAGGAATACCGCCGGCGCGGCGAAGATCGTCAGCAGCAGCAGTCCGCCGATGATGCCGTGCTCGCCGACGACGAAGAAGCTGTAGACGCTGTCGTACTGAATCGTGTCCTGGCGGATGAACGACTGCGACGCGGGCGCGCGGTTGAAGCCGAGACCGAGCCAGCCTCCCTTCCGCACCAGCGCCATGTGCTCCCACTCGTGGACCAGCGCGTTGCGGACGTTGGCGGCGGTGACCGCCTTGGCATCCGCGCCCGACGGCGCTTCGAGATCGAGCAGCCACTCCTGCGCCGAGGAACCGTGCTTCATCACTTCGACGCGGCTGAGGATGTGCTCCGTCATGCCGGGCGCGATCGCGTACGTGCCGAGCAGCGCCCAGTACGCGAGAGCGACGGCAGCAACGACGACGACCAGCAGCGTGGACGCCATTCGGACCGCGGGCGTCAACAGGAGCAGGAGCGCCAGCGGGAGCCAGAACGCGAGGAGCGGATAGATCGCGCCGAAGTCTCCGAGCACCGCGAACATGACCAACACCGGCGTGAAGACGAGCAGCACGACCACGGCGATGATGTCGGGCAGCGGCGGTTCCGCGACGACCGGCGCATCCGCATCGAGGACGCGCAACGCGTCCTCCGCTCCGGCGAGCGGCCGCGCCAGCAGCACCAGCGCGGGCAGTCCGAGGATCCAGAACGGAGCGACGATCTGCCGCATGTACTCCGGCGCGAATCGCGACAAGACGAGAATCGCGACGGAGCCGGCGAGCCAAATCGTGAACGGCCGCTTCATCGTGGAGGACTGCAGCGCGGACCAGACGTGCAGTACGGGCTGCACGACATGGGATGAGAGCGCAGAGGGCAGAGCGCCGAGCGCCGAGGAATCGTTCTCTTCTGCGCTCTGCGCTCTGCGCCCTGCGCTCTGACTGAGACTGGTGTCGCTGAGCGCGCGCCAGAACGCGCGGCCGAGGTCGAACGTCGCGCGATAGGGGACCTGCCAGAGCAGCGACAACGTAGGACGGGCTTCAGCCCGTCCAATGGCGCTCGCGATCGCGAGCGCCACGATTCCGTAGATCACGAGCAGCACGGGATCGAAGAGCGACGAAGTGAAACGCTCCGCGCCATTCGGCAGGATCTGGAGAGGCATGACGATGAGCTCGAGCGCGGCCATGCCTGCGAGTGCGACGGCGACGAGAATCGTCACGTTCCTGTTGTGCGTGTCTCGCGGAACGCCGGGACGGTGGTGCAGCCAGAGGCGCACGGCGAGTGTGATCAGTCCCGGCACGATCACCAGCGCCGCGAGCGAGCCGGAGAGTCCTTTGACCGTGACCTCGTCGACCGCGGCCGGCGCCACGAGATAGCGGACGGCGAGCAGCACGCGGAACAGGAGCAGCACCCACACCGCGACGAGGACGCCGCCAATGCACCACAGATCGCGCAACCGGAGTCGCTGTCCGCTCCCGAACGCGATCGACGAGACGAACAGCACCAGCGCGCCCCACGCACAGACCAGCGCGAGGAACAGCGCGCGCGGAGTGGGCAGGTCTCGCACCATCGTCACCGTCAGCACGAGTCCGCGCGAAGCAGCGTTTGGAATCACGACCGGAATGCGGACGCTGGAGAGCGATCGGTTCGGCTCGAGCGCTGCCGCGAGTCTCCCGCCTTCGCGAATCCATTTCGGAGCGCTCGACGGAGGCGGCGGCAGCAGATCCATGCCGTCGCGGAATCGCGGCAAGCCGGCGGGCGAGATCTGCAAGGCCTCCTCGTGTCGGAAGTCGGGAGCGCCGAAGCCCAGCGGCAGCAGGAACGTGTTCGCGCCGAGGGCCGGCTCGCGCGCGAAGGAGAGCGTGCTGTCGTTGCCCGCGAACGGCGGGAGGGAGGTGGTGCGCGTCCAGGGCGGCTCGAACGTCAGTCGCGTTGCGCCGTTGTTCGCCGCCACGTGCACGCCGAGTCTGCGGCGCGGCCAGAGAATCTCGATCGTGGACGAAGGCGCCACGTGCGACTCGCGCCACGGCTCGCCGTCCGTGACCAGATGCAGCTCCCCGCGAGCGGGCCTCAGCACGCGGATCGAAGCGGCCCATCGCTCGAGCGCGCTGATGTTCGCGAGATCGATCTTGCCGTCGCGCCGCAGGTCGTTGAGGCGGGGGATCAGCAGCGAGTCGAGCACGCGCAGTCTCGTGGCGTTCTTTGCCGGCGGATCCATGACCACCAGCGGCTCGCCGACCGCCGTGCGCGCGATCACCAGCTTCGGGCGCAGCAGCAGGCCTCTCCGTTCCAGTGCGACGGAGAACTTCCCGACCTGCTTCGCGCCTCCTCCGAGGGTCACGACCTCGCCGTTGGCGTACGCGCCGTCGACGCGGATCAGCGCCGTGCCGCCGCGCGTCCGCAGACGAAAGCCGTCGCCGGACGCCGCGGGCTCGACGCGCACCTCCGGCCAGAAGTTTCCGTTCGGCCAGCCGAGGATCGCGGAATGTTCGACGCCGCCGACGGCGACCGCGCCTGAGGCGCGATCGGCGGACTCCGCGGCCGTCCATGCGACCTGCGTCGACCGCGGCCACTCGGCGAGCGACGCCACCGGCGCGATGACGATCGGGATCGCGACGAACGTCACCACGAGCGTCGTGATGTACGGCGGAAGGTGCCGGCCGTGGCGCAGCGTGGGAAGGATCTCTTCCTTGTGACGGAACTCGAGCGCCCACGCCAGCAGCACACAGCCGAGCACCGCAAACGCCAGCAGCGGGAGGGTCACAAGTACATCCTACGTAGAACGGGGGAAAACGTTGACGTCCCCGTGGACCGCCGCCGTGGCGGCGGGGGATGTGGCGGCGTCCCGCGCCGCCACTCTGGCTGACTCGTCCCGAGATGCACGGCGACACGCCGCTTGCAAGTGGCGCCCGCCGACATCTCGTTAGTTGCCGGAAGCGGCGTGCCGCTTCAGCTTCGGCATGCGGGGCCTCGCCGCAACTGAGTGAGTGATCCGTTAGCCCGACCGAAGTAAGCCCGGCATATCAGCAGGGGTCGGTGTCCTTCACGATGCGCTGCTCGAGGTCGCTCCAGCTTGCACACAATTTATGACCATATGGCAAGCGGGCTCGCGGTACGCGCACGGTTTGGTCGTACCAGTGAAGTTTTTGAATAAGACCACGTTTCTTCCCTGCGCCATCTCGGGTGATGAAATAGTCGACGTATCCAAGAACGCCCGCGTGCGCATGATCGAGTAGGTCGTTGTGACGCCACCGTGGCGTGGGCACGTTCAGCACGTGAGCTCCGAGCTCAATCTCAAGCCGAAAGGCGGGGGCAAGGTCAGGGTCATCCCATAACCGATCGGCGAGTTCACGAGAGTCGCCGAGATTCACTCGAAGTGCCGAAGCCACCGTCTTACGAAAGAAGTTTTGCACCGTTCCAATGTACTTCAGTTCATCACGCAACGCGGTGTTCTGAGAAGACAATTCATGCTTCCAGTGCTCCTGGTGCTCCCTGATGTCGTCTGCAGGGAAGGCTGTTCGCAGAGCCTCCATCGTTGGCTCGGCTAGTTCCGAAACCTGTTCTCGATCGCTATCAGTCGTAATTAGTGGCAAAATCTCAGACCACGCATAGAGTTTCGCCACTGGAAGTAAACTTCTGGCGCGCCTCGGGTTATCAAATGCAAAGACGACTTCTCTTGTTGCCAAGCCGCTGAGATACAGCCACGACGAAGTCACCGCAAACAAACGGCGCAAGACTGCGGACGCCTCGGGACGATTACCACCGGCTAGAATTTCGATAAGGTTGAGTTCCGACGCGACGACATCAATTCGGCCGAGGTCGACGAGGGCCTGAAGATTTGGAAAGATATCAGTTGGTGATCCTTCGACAAGATCGAGCCACACATTAGAATCCAGATACACTTTGGAGCCCATTGCACTACAGTTTACAGCGACAGCAAGTGTGCACAGTACGCGGTGGCGACTAGCAGCAGGCAACTAGCAGCTGTTGCGTGGCAGGACGTTGTTCCTATCCAGGCGACTGATTCGGCGGATTGTAGCCGAGCGCTGAGTGTGCAGAATGGTAGTTGTTAGAAATGCACAGCTGCGCGGAAAAATCTTTGTCTCGGTTGAGCTGTCGTACGCGAAACGGTGGCCCATTGGCGTAGCGGCGTCTGAATGAATCGCTCGGCCTTGCCGTGGGTCCGAGGCCTGTGGGGACGAATGCACGTGTGGCGCACGCTGAGTGCGTCGACCTCGGCCGGATCTACAGCGGCGTTCAAGATTCATGAGCCGCGTCGGGTGCCCGGCGACTGATGTGATGGCGTCCCGTGCCACACGTTTCGGGGAAATTGACACCGGCAAAACGCTCCGCCGAGCCGGAGGAGATCTTCGCCTCCCCCGACCCGGCGTTTACTCGGAACTGGCTCCTCAGCGCACGCCCCCGTGCTCGCAGCCCGTCACGCTCGATCCCGGAAAGCGAATCACGGTCGGGTCGAGAAACGCGTCGGCTGCACCGCTGCATTGAATCGATCCCTTCAGAACCGAGTCATTGAGGAGAAGCACGCGCGCGAAGTGTGCAGCCTCGGTATCGAGGATGAGGCTCTGCGCCGGCGGACTGACGTCGAAGAGCGGGGAGACGATGATCTCGCCCAGGGCGTCCACGAAGTTCGGTTGCCCATCGCTGGACCCTACCCTCTGCACTGAGCCGTCCAACCGGACCGTGCCGCGGTCATCGGCAATGAGTTGGCCGGTGAAATTGCCCGCTCCGAAGAGCCGGGCGGTTCCGCTGAACGTGCCGATCGCAGCGGGACCGGTCACATTCATGCTGCATGGGTGCGGCGTATCGGAGGATGCACAATCGAAATCGACAAAGGCGCCGACTTCATCGGCGATGATCCCGAGGCTTCCGGTGACGACGGAATCATTCAGCGACACGATCGCGCCGCGCGTCGACACCGCCGCCGGGCTGTCGCCGCTGAAATCGCAAGCGACGCAAAAGAACTGCGCGTCGGCTGTGTTCGTATTCGAGTTGGCGTTGCCGGTGAACGTCGAATCCTCCGCGAGGACGAACGCCCCGGAGTCGACGCGCAAGCCGATCGTGCCGTTGTTCTCGAAGAGACAATTCACCACCGTCATGTTTGCGCCGCCGCGAATCGCCAATCCTGTTCCTGCACTGTTGCTGAACGACAGATCGTTGATCTCGGCGATGACCGACCCTCGCACCGTGAGCGCGGGCATTGACGGAACCACACTCCGAATCCCGTCGAGAGACGGTTTCTGCGTACCGCGCAATGAGACATCTTTATCGCGAATGAGCACGTTCTCCACGCAGATGCCGGTGATCTGAATCTCAACAGGCGCGGGGTTCGCGTCCACCGCGGCCTGAATGCTCTGGCCGTTGTTGCAGTTCACAATGACCGCCATCGCCGGCCGCGGCGCCGACGGCATCGACGGAATCTCCGCCGCCTGCGCGGCAACGCCTAACAATAGACACACGAGTCCCATACTTCTGAACATTCTTTCCTCCATTTTTCTCGTTTCTCGAGATCGCCACTACATACGGGCGAAAACGCGAAAAGGACGTATCGCGGTTTCTCTACTGGCGCCGATCGAGATACATCATGCCGGCGGCGTCGCCGTTGCGGTCGAACCCGACGAGGTCGTGGTACGAGAGAATGAGACGCGTCGGGTGATCGTCAAGGATCCGTCCTTCGACCACGCCCCGATCCCCGCGAGTGTTCTCATAAAAGAAATAAACCTTGCGGCCGCTGATCACGCCGATGACCGATCCGAACGTCTGCGGCGGGCCGTCGATCGTGTCCACTTCGCCGGCGACGTCCAGATACGGATCGTCTTCGGCCTGACGGATGGTCACGAGGCCGGAAAACGTGCGCCGCGTCGAAGTCTTCATCGTCATCGTCCACTGCCCGTCGAGGGAGATCGGCGTCGTGACTCCGCGCTCGCCGTGGAGCTTGTAGAACGCGCCGAAGAGCACCCCGAACACCACCACGAAGCCGGCGAGTGAGCCTCCGTACTTGATCGTCGACCCGAAATACTTCCCCTCCCCCTCGGCCTTCGCATCGAGGTAGCGGAAGAGCACGAACGTCGGGATCAGGCTGACGAGGCCAATGCCGGCGGTGAGCAGAAGAAAGAACGCGTCGCGCATGTCCTTTCAGGATAGCGCGCCGCTCATCGCGCCGGGCGCACGTTGCCCTTGGGCCTGACGGTGCCGGGGCGCCGATGCGGGCAGCGGTCGAGGTGCGGCTCCGCTCCCGCTTCCAGCCAGGTCCAGCCCGAGGCGCCGCATTTGTCGCAGTTCCACGGCGTGCGGTGAAACACACGCGGCGCCGGCAACCGGTCGAAGTGACCTTCGGCCTTGGTCATTTGTCCGGCGCCGGTGTGCCGCGGAACTTCGATCGTGTCGGCAGCTCCTTCCCCGTTCGCGCAATCGGGCCACGGACACGGCAACTGCCTGTGCTCGTGACGATGTTCGTCGCAGGTCTTCATGTCCATACCCGCGATCGTATCCTTAAACCACCGGCGTGCTCGTGCCATGCGCCGGCATGGTCGAGCGAGACTCCGCGCGTCGCGCGATCTGTCGGACCGAACGGAATGCGGCGCTCATCGCCCAGCTCGCGAGCAACGCTCCGATGAAGACGGTCGTGCCCTTCGCCGCGCCGGACATCGGTGCGTCGATTAGCGCGAGCTGGAGCCAGCTCACGCAGAAGTAGTGCAGGAGATAGATGCCGAATGCGTTCGCCGAAAGGCTATCGACGATGCGATTCGCCTTCTTCGCGAAGCGGAGGAACACGGCCAGGCATGCGAACGACGACGCGCCGCACATCAACACGAACACGAAGTTCCCGAAGGCGCTGAGGATCGGTCGCGGCCCGCCCTTCGCCATCGTCGAGAGGATGACCAGGAACGACGCGATGCCGACGATGAACATCACCAGCGAAGCGATGATCCAGAGCGGCCAGCGACGCGCGAGCTTGCCGTCCGAAGCGAGAATCCCGCGATCGACGCCGAGTGCGCCGAACGCCACACCGATGAAGAAGTAGACGCCGTAGAGCAGAAGTCGGCTGATCTGCACGAAGAACGGCCCCGCCTTCAGCCAGGCGATCGGCGTGAACGCGGCGGCCATGGGCAGATACGCAATCGCGGAGACGATCGCGAAAGCACCGAACAGGACGATCGGACGCGCGGCGAGTCGTCCCGAGATGCGGCCGATGGTGGTGAACACGTTCGGCGCGATCGCATAGGCAGCGGCGGCGAGACCGGCGAACGCGAGCAGCACCCACAGGAACCACGCCGGCCCCGCCGGCCACGATCCTAGGGAGAGCCATTCGCGCCAGAACGAACGCGACGGCGATTGCAGCGCGAGATAGGTCGGGTAGTAGGCCAGCGGCGCGAGCAATCCTGCCGACAGGAGGAACGGAAGTCCGAGCGTCCGCGCGCGATCGCGAACGAACTGCGCCGCGCCTTTGCGCGCGAGGCTCGACCAGGCGAACACGCCGGAGATGAGAAACATCAGCGCCATGAAGAAGCTGTCGTTGAAGGCGACGAAGAGATCGATGCCGGGCCAGCGCTGCGCGTCGACGATCGGAAAGGCTGCCCAGATCAGCGACGAATCGAGCGTCTTCGACGGCGCCGCGGGCGCATACGGGTGATACGCGAGCACCGCGTGGTGCGCGACGACAAGAAGAGTGAGGAACGTTCGCAGATATCCGAGGGGCACGTTACGGTCTTGAAGCTGTTGCATGGTGATACCTCTTTCTGAATTTGGGCACACGCGTAGCGGACGCCCGTCGCGCGTGCGGTCAATGGATGGGATTCAGCTCAGCGAATCAGGAAATGGAGCTCAGAGGAAATCTCTCTTGCGGGACTGCAGGACGAACGCGAGTCCGAGGGACGCGAAGGACACCGCGATCTCCACGATCAGCAGCGTCACCGTGCCGCGATCCCAGACCGCGACTTCTCCTCTCATCGTGCGCGCGACGCCGGGCATGCGCGTGACGTAATAGAGAAAAGCCTGGAGGAAGAGGTTCAACGCCGCCATCACGCTGATCGTCCAGCCCATCGACTCGGTCACGATCGCGACCATGAGGATCACGCAGTAGCTCGCGAACATCTCCACGAGCGTGAGCGTCGCCAGCGGGATCATTCCCCCGGCGCCCATTGCGAGAAGGGTCAGCGTCCCGAGCGTGAGCGCGGTCCACGGCAGGAGGAAGATCGAAACGTTCGCCACCAATTTGGCGGCCGTGTAATCGATCGGCGAGATCGGAAGGCTCATCACGAACGGCAACGTGTGCTCAGTTCGTTCTCCGACCACGGTCGTCACCGCGAGAGAAACGCCGGCGGTGATCATCACCGTGATCAGCAGAACGGTTCCGGCGTAGAACGATCCGTTCGTGCCGGCGGCGATGCATGCCAGGGACAGCGCGCCTCCGGCGAGAGCCGCGGCGATCGGCCAGCGCTGGAAGTACCAGTCCTTGAGGACGAGACGTTTGATCATGAAGGTGTTCATGCGACTTTTCCCTCTCTGCGGCTCATCACGTTGGCCACGAAGATCTCCTCGAGCGTCATGTTGTCGACGGCGTTCACGGTCGCACCGGCATCGTGGTACGCCGCGGTGATGGCCGGCTCGAAGCGGCTCATCGTCACGATCGCGAGGCGTCCGCTGCCAGCCGTGCCGACGACGCCGGGCAGTGCGGGCAGCACGACACCCGGAGGCACCTCGAGACGCACGCGGCGCCAGCGATCGAGGAACGATTCCTTGTCGCCCGTGTCGATGACGCGCCCGCGATCGATGAAGGTGATGCGATCGGAGATCTGTTCGACGTCGAGCGTGTTCTGAGAAGAGAAGAAGATCGTCCGCTGATCGTCGGCGAGGATCTCCATCAGCTCGCCGAGAACTTCCTGGCGCGCCACCGGATCGAGTCCCGTGGTCGGCTCGTCGAGAACGAGCAGACGCGGACGCCGCGCGAGTTGCAGCAGCAACGCCGCCTTCACGCGCTGTCCGTGCGAGAGTCCCTTGATCTTCTGCTGCGGACGAAGATCGAAGCGCTTTACCAGCAGCTCCGCGTACGACTGGTCCCACTTGGGATCGATGGAGCGCATGAACTCCAGGTGCCATTGCACGGTCGCTCTTTTGTAGAGACGCATGTCTTCGGACGCGAATCCGATGTCGCGTTTCGCATCCGCTTGTTGTTCGGGCATCGACTTGCCGAGGACCTGCACCGTGCCGCGGTCTTGCCGCACCAGTCCCATCAGGATCCGGATCGTCGTCGACTTCCCCGCTCCGTTTGCGCCGATGAAGCCCATGATGCTTCCGGTCGGCAACGCTACATTGATGTCGGCAAGCGTGAAGTGTGGATACTCCTTGCTCACGCCCTCGAGATATACCGCGAGATCAGTCACTGAAATCCTCCTTCAACCGCTCGGCCGTTTCGCGCACGCGGGATCCCAACTCTTCCGGCCCAACGCCCAGTAACGACCC